>Ga0137384_10004116_pt1 | contig 11626 bp, 7 predicted proteins | sample SagtaG_2_FD_104922 | JGI IMG/M metagenome (GOLD analysis project Ga0137384, IMG submission 104922) | Vadose zone soil microbial communities from Sagehorn Ranch, Mendocino, California, USA - Sage2_R_60_16 metaG | ecosystem: Environmental > Terrestrial > Soil > Vadose zone | place: USA: California...
GACAACGACTCGACCTCTCCGACGACAAACCCGCTCGATAATGCGCGCTTCTTTGTGCAGCAACACTATTACGATTTTCTCAGTCGTTTCCCGGACCAGGGCGGCTGGGACTTCTGGACGGGACAGATCACCCAGTGCGGCACGGACCCAGGCTGCATCCGCAGCAAACGGATCGACGTGTCGAACGCCTATTTCTATGAACTGGAATACCAGCAGACGGGCTCTTACGTCTTTCGTCTATACCGCGGCGCTTTTGGAAACAATCAGCCGTTTCCTAATCCCGACAACTCGAACCAAACGGAGGCGAAAAAACTGCCCAGCTACGCCGTCTTCGCGCCCGACCGCGCGCGCGTGGTCGGGGGCGCGAGTCTCGCTGCCGGCCAACAGAGCATCGCCAATGCGTTCGTGTTGCGAAACGCTTTTCTCGCCAAGTACCCGGCGAGCCAGGATGGACCGACGTTCGTCGATGCGCTGCTGGCCAACATCAAGAATGATACCGGCGTCGATCTCACATCGCAGCGCACGGCAGTCATCAACCTATTCAACACGGGCGGCCGCGGTGCAGTGATCTATCGCCTGGCTGACGACAACGCACAGACAAACCCGGTAAACAACCGCGCGTTCATCGATGAAGAGTACAATCGTGCGTTTGTCTTCACTCAATATGCGGGTTATCTGCGTCGCGACTCGGACATTGGGGGCTTCCTCTTCTGGCTGGGGCAAGTGAACAGCGCGCCCTTGCGCGATACCTCGAAGCAGCATGCGATGGTTTGCGCGTTCATCACTTCGGCTGAGTATCAGCAACGCTTCAGCTCAGTTGTGACGCACTCGAATAGCGAGTGTCAGTAGGATCAAGCGGAGCGCTGCAACTTAATCGAGAGAACAAGAGGACGCACACCACCGCCGGCCAGAATCCCACCATCAGCGTAGCCGTTTCGTTGAATCGGAACGGCCGTTTCCGCAAAGTCGCGCCCGGCACTTTTGATCTGGTGATGCGCGACGCAAAGAAAGCTTCCTAACAATCGCCGCCATCATTGGGGGCTTCCTGTTCTGGTTGGCGCAAGTCAGTAACGCGGCGCTTCGCGATGTGAAGAAGCATGCAATGGTCTATTCATTTATCACTTCGGATGAATATCTAACAACGCTTCAGTCCCGCGATGACGCACTACAAGTCCGAATGTCCGCAGTGATGAGTGATGAGGAGTTATGGGGAGATGGTTTCCTGTGATTTCGTGGATCGTCGTTCGGATTGCCAAAGCACAAGCGATCCACGAAGCGACACGGACAAGACGAAAACGCCAAAGTCCCACATCAATGGAAATTCAGATCGCTGATGAGGACGATGTCGTGTTGCCAGCCACCGCGCGTGACTGCGAGCAGCTGACTGTCGGTTGAATAGCCAAAATCGAAAAGGTCATCTTCAAACTTCATAATCTCTTCGGTTTTGCCACCGCTCAGCGATCGTTTGACGAGTCTGGTCACACCGTCTCGTTCGGCCCCGTAAATCAACGCCTGGCCATCGGGCGTCCACAGGATGCGCGTGCCTGAGAAGTTCTGTCCTGCGAGATTAATGGTCTTCAGAGGCTGTACACCGGCGAAGGGCAGGATCAAGAGAGCGGCCTTAGATTCACTTCTCCCCAGACAAGCAATCATTTTTCCGTCCGGGTATACTGAAGGAAAATAAGCCGGTTGCTCGATCACGCGCGTCGGTTCGCCGCCCTCGATTGAAATTCTCCAGAGATCCCAGTTGTCGGTCGAGTTGTAAACAACCCATTTTCCGTCGGGAGAAATCACTGGGAAATTTTTGCCGCCGCCATTAGTCAGTTGGACTTGATTACTACCATCGATATTCATGCGCCACACCTGAAATACGCCGGTGCGATTAGACATGAATATAATGTAACGGTTGTCGGGGGTCACTGCTGGCGTGGCATTAGTGCGGGAGTCAACCGTGAGTTGTCTTTGTTCCGAGCCATCCGGCTGCATCATCCAGAGGTCTTCATTACCGGTCACCCTTGATGAATAAATGAGTCGACGATTCGGCGTCCAACAGAGTTTGTCCGTTGCCGCCGTGATCCTTTTGAGACCCTGAGCTTCTCGACTTTCACCTACCCAAACGTCGGAAGCACGAGTCGTCTGCGAGGCCACAATCTTGTCGGCGTTGGCAGTGAGACTCAAGTCGGAATAGGATACTAATCCTGCGGTGATTTGCCTGAACTCCATGTTCGGATAGGAAACTCGCCAAAGTTGAAGGTAACCTTCGGAGTTTTTTCCCGCTGACATTACCAATCCTCGCTTTTGCGGCAACCACGCGATCTTGACAATATTCGCAAATCTTTCAGCAGACAAGTCTCGTGTGGTCGCGTCAGTGACGCTGACCTCAAGAAGACGCACATTCTGGCCGCCGCTCGCTGAATTGCCGAAGGCGCAAACAATGGATTCGTTGTCAGGTGACCAGACGGGCGCGTCCAACTTGTCGGGATATTTTTGCGTTAACAAGGTACGTTCGGCCGTGCCGTCTGGGTTGGCAATGACTAAAGAGTATATTTGCTGTCCGTCGCTATTTATGAACCGGCGAATAAAAGCGATGTGATGGTCATCGGATGAAAGCGAGAATCTACCTTCCAGTCCGTCTACTATTTTTATCGGCACGTCACCCAATAACGAAACACGATAGAGAGCACCGGGAGTTCCTTTGACGAAATAGAGGTATTCGCCGCTGTGAGCAAAGGCCAATCCGAAAATAGGACCATTTGCGGGAACGATTTGAACGTTCGTGTTCGTTGCAAGTTGTCGCAACCATATGCTTTGGTTGTTCACGAAGCCGCGCGTGTAGGCTAGATACTTGCCGTCTGATGAAATTGCGGCGTGCGGGCTCTCGCCGGTTGCGGTCAATTTCTCGATTTTAAGTGGCAACGCTGCTACGAATTCCCCCAAATTTTGATTCGAGTTATGTGTAAATCTCCAGACCATCAATCCGGCGCCAGCCAGGACCAAAGCCAGAGCGATCACCAGTGCGATAGCTTTCTTGTTTAAACGAGGGAAAGCAGAATAGACAGCAGGCATCGCCGCGAAAGCTCTTTCGCGCATGTTCGACAGCCTCGAGTTTGTCGAACTCTCGATACTGCTGGTTCCTGGTCGACTGTCGAAATTCTCAAGTCGTTGGGTGAGGCGGCTGGTGTTGTTGCGGTCGCTCAAGACCTCTTCGACGTCAGCGATGAAACGATAACCGCGACGCGGCACGGTCTCGATGTATTGAGGCTTGCGGGCATTATCACCCAGGGACTTTCTAAGTTGTTGAATATTGAAAGTCAGGTTGGCCTCTTCGACAAAGCTATCGGGCCAGAGCCGGTTCATCAACTCTTCCTTTTCTACGATCCGTCCGCTGTTCTCGACCAGGACTAGCAGGGTGTCAAAAACCTTCGGCGTCAGCGGCGTGGGCGTGCCCTGGCGCAGCAGCACCTTCTGGTCACTATCGACCATGAAATCTCCAAAGCGATAAAGCCGCTTGATTGTCAGAGACATCGCCGCTCTTAGAACTTTCTTAGAACTTTCTTATCCGATTCTCAGGACTCTTCCAAACTTCCCAGGTATCTTCGCGGAGAATTTGGACGGGGAAACTGGGCAGATTTTAGCAGCCACGATCACCGGCGACAACCGAATCAGGTCTGGAAAAACCCTGAGAGCCTTTCATGAAAAAACAAGTTCCCCTGCTGCTGGTGCTTATCTCTCTAGCCCTTGCTGGGTGCAAGAGAGATGGGGAAGTTAACGCGATCTTGGCGACGATCGATTCTTTTACTACAGAACTGGTCAGTCGGATTGAAACGGCCGGGAATCCGTCGACCGGCCTGGACGAGGCGCGGAAATACTTCGATTCCAGGAAGAATGAAGTCACAGCCAAGGTGGACACGCTGAAACGCCTGCGCGAGTCTCAGGTAAGCGACGCAACAAAACAAAAGATTACTTCGAGCCTCGTGGACGACGCGTCCAGGGTCGGCGATCTGGAAATTAAGTACGTCGGCCAGTCGATGAACGATCCGGCATTCAAGGCAAAACTCGACAAGCTGGTTAAGGATTACCAGGCGTTATTTACACAGTGAGAGAGCGAGACCGTAAAGCAAGAGCATCGCGGTTCGATGCGCGAAGAAACTAGAGTTCTTGGGAGGAATAATCATCATGACAAAGACTTCGCTTCGAATACTTGGGCTTTCGATCTTCACAGCACTCAGCATTCAAACCGCTTTGGCGCAGCTTCCGAAAATCAAGATTCCAAAGCCGAAACCGCAGCCGACGCCCACTGAAGATGCGGAGCCCACGCCGAGCCGCGAAACGCGACCATCTCAGCCACAGCCCGATAACCGCGACACGGCGAAACCTGCGGCGTCAGCGGGAAACGCTGCCGCACAAGAAGGCCAGCCGACAATCGCCAAAGACTCCGTTCAGGTCTTCACCGCAAACATCAGCGGCAGTCTAGACGCCCCGAAGGACAAACAGCTCCAGTGGAAACCGGGTATCTCCTTCCGCGTCAACGGCCCCATCGCCAGCGGCAGTCAGCTCTGGGTTGAGTTTGGCTATCCGGGCCGCAAGGAATGGGCGAAGTTCGATTGTCAAACACGCGAGATCGCGCAAGTCCAGTGGTGGCAGGTGGACGAATGCACGGCGCCTGACAGAATGACTACGCCCTATGTGGGACCGGTGGATTTCTCGATTCACCTGCGCAATGAGCTGCAGGGTACGACTGTGACGCTATTCACGGGTAAGGTGAAAGCGGCGAAGTTTATCGGTCCGGCTGGGCCGCAGTACCCAGAGTTTTACGTGGACGAGGACTGGCGGATCCCGATTGGCTACGTCTTCTATGAACGTAGCGACGGTCATCGTGCAACGTTCCTCAACGTTGGCTTTTGGTATCGCGGCAATACGGCAACACTGGAGGCCCACTTGTTCTATCAGGGTAAGGAGATCGCCAACTATGACTCTGCCGGCAACGAGGGATCTGATTGGAATCCGGCGAAGCACCAGTGGGGTTTTGCCAATTGTCAGTTTGTGGGCGTGTACAAGGATGATCCGGGAGAGGACGGCTACGATCCGCGTTTCGCGGTGGCCAGGAGCGCTGGCCAGTACGAAGTCAAGGTCCTGGTCGCGCATCATTTGGCGCGCTCGATCAAGTTCACGGTGAAGGCCGATGGAAGCTTTGATAATGGCATCGCTGGCGCCAACAAGTTGGGCAGCGATCGCGTGATCGTGCCCGTCCAGGTAATCGGCGACCAGAGTGCCTGGGATCGAAATGCGTGGAAGACCGACGCTTTCTATGGAAATCCTTTAGCGGGCTTCGATGCTCCGTAAGGCAGACTTTGCAGAAATTGAACAACAGAGAACTACCAGTTCGAAGAACGGGCAAAGGCGGAAGATGATGATGAAAAGGAACCTCAATCTGCACTGCGAAAGGGAGATGAATCAGATGAAGACGAATATGAAGATGAACCGAAGCGTTTCCAGCGCGCTCATGGCAGGTCTCTTTTTGCTCGGGTTTGTTTTGGCGTGTGGCGACGGAGATGAGACTGAGAAGGCCAACAAACTCGTGGCTGAAGGGAACGCGGCGATCCAAGAAGGCAAAAAATATGTGGCCGACGCTGAGGAGAAGAAGAACAGAATGCTCCAAACGAATGTATCGCAACTAGCCGAGGCCCGAACGATCGCCAACGAGGCCATCAGAGCGTACGACCAGGCCGGGGAAAAGTGCAAAGAAGCTGCCGGGAAGTTTGAAGACGCCAGTAAGCTGAAGATCAACGACAAATTCAAGGAATACCTGGCAATCAAAGTGAAGGAATTCAACAAGCGCGCGGAATTAGTCGAGACTTTGAAGAGCACTCCGCAGGCTTTGATCGATAGCCAGAGTCGAGCCAGTTTCATCAGTCGGGCAAACGAAGCCAATCAAAAGGCCGAGAGGCTGAGCAAAGAAGCCGATGATCTCGGCGCGCAAGCAGAGAAGCTTCAAAAGGACAATCCCGACAGTTTTAAGAAATGACATGCATGAAGTCTTCATTCACTACGCGCCCGTTCGTGCACAGAAGGAGCAAGTGATTGGGGTCAACTTATTACTTCGATTTTGAGAGATGTAGCGACAAGATAACTCTCAAAGTTGCGACTGGCAAAAGACTGGCGTCATCATCGGAAGCGCGTGACGAAAGCTGGATCTGTCACCGCTTTGGGCGTGGCTGAATTCATGACGTATAGAGTTGATCGTTCTTGAAGCGTCCAGTGCCGTTCGCAATCCAGACGCAGCAGGAGGAAAATTATGAATCGCCGATCATCAGTTCAGCGCGCAGCTGGATTTACCGTGATTGCAACCGTACTCCTCTTATTAGTAACCGCCGTCGCGTACAAATATGACGTTGCGTTAACGTCGCACGCACAAGGTCCCAACGGAAAGGTGACGCACTCTGTCAACGGTAGCACGGAAACATGGCGCATAGACGAGCCTAACGTGAAGCAGAAAGTCACACCCTATCCGCAGATCACTTTCAAACCCGGCGATCGCATTACGATTGATGCCGGCGGCTGTGTGCAAACAGGAGGTCATGGTGACACTTGGAAGCGATACGTCGACCCGCTGGATGTCGATTTTCTTCGAAGATCAGTTCCCGCGGACAAGTATCACGGCCTTATCGAGATCCCTGGTGCAACTCTGGGTCTTGTAAGGTTGAATACCGTAGTCGGAAAAGACCGGAGAATGCTATCAATCCCGCAAAACTTCCACTCACCGAGGGGCTTGTACCTTACATTGGGATACGAAGACGATGGGTATGGCGATAACGGGTATTATGCTCATGATGACGGCACTGGAAATCAATGCAAGAGCGTGGGAAACGCATATCTGATCATCACGATAGAGCATGGTCTTCCTCCACCAACCTCAGGGGCGGCTCCCTTTGATCTCATCTGGGATAGTGAAGATGACAACGGAATACCGTTGAACCCAAAGTGGGGATGGCAGATCACTCATCCGGGCGGTTTCCCTAATCCGATGCAGTGCCCTAACGGACCTCACAAGAGTCCGTGCACAACCTGGCAGGACGCGATCAAACTTGACACCGCGGATATTTGTAAGTACGAGCAGTACGATCCAACCGCAAACAACGAGCCTCCAGCCTTTGGCGTGCCAGGCCACGCTAACTGGGCGGCTGGCACCTTTGTCGGCGGAATTGCCTGGGAGACCCATTCTTGTCCTTGCGACACCTGGTGTGCGATCAGAACCGGGGCTTGCGACGACGATTACAACTTCGACTTTTACCCATCAGGCGGCGCTGCGCTGACCATTGCGAGAGAGAATATTGAGAGCGAATTTGACTCGGATGAAACCATAGACCACTTCAACACCCCGTGGTGGAACAGGTTCCACAACGCGGTTGACAATTACAGTTCGGATGCCGAGGTGAATCAGCTCTGGTTCAAGGAGCCGGACGGCACCCCCATGCGGTACGCCATTGTGACCGGATTGATCGGTCTGGAATTCGCCCACACGGTGAGCACTGAGTTGCATCCGGTGTGGGCCATGGCGATCCGCGTCAAGGACGACGATCCGGCGGATGAAGTCTGGGCCTTGTTTATTCGCCGCTTTGGCAATGAAGGCTTTTGCAGCGGAGATCAGCATTACCTTGATGGCTTGCCTAACGACACCTACACTTTTCGCTTACCCTGGAGGCCGGGCGCGTCAGCGGTAAGTGTCGGCTCGGCTACGACCTTTCTGGCAAATTACAATGGCACGTACTCCCTTCAAACAGCACCGAATCAGGGGGTACTGGTTTCCTTCTCAGCGCCCGAGGGCGGCGAGAATCGCCTCAACGGTGAGTTGCATCTGCAATGGACGGGCGGACAACGGCCTGCGCCGATTCCGCCACTTGGCGGATGGCCGGGGCCACAACAACCGGAGCCATGCGAGAATTCGTGTACGGGGGATTGCGCTGACCTAGCATACAGACCTGGAGCGACTGAAACGGAGAAGAGGAACCAACGTCAACAGTGTATAGACAAGTGCAAGAAAGACTGTCAACGAAAGGCTCAAGGAAAGGTTAAAGTACCGCAGCCTGAGCAACGACTTGCGTCCGTAGTAGCCAAAATGACGCTGGCACAGCGCGAGGGATTGGCCAAGCTAACCCCTAGAGCGCCAGTTTTAAAGGACGCCCAAGCCTTGCGGCCAGGCGCGGTCACCAAAATCCAAACGTTGCCAAGACACTCGGCGCGCCCTCGCAGGGTTCAGTTCAGGTCCGTGCCGGACGCTAAGAAGAGAGCCAGAAATCAGCGCCTGCTGGACACGCTTAATAAGATCCTTGGCAGGCGCACGGCGAGGTAACCGTGGATGAGTTATGAGATTCGGAATTCGCTGGCGACCGGGGGCAGTCGCCGGATATTCAACGGAACACGTCCCCACCTTGGTGGTACGTTGATATCTCAATTTTGAAAGGAACAATGATGATGAGAAAGGTTCTCGATTTAAAGTTCATCTTCCTAGTAATAGTTCTGATCGGATTGGGCAGCATTGTGTGGGGTCAGGATCAAACGGTCTCGGTCGCGATCCTTAACTTTCAAGACGACACCGGCGCTAATGCTCCCGCGGAGCTTGGGCAAAAACTGTCACAGGACCTGCACCAGAAGATTGCCACTGGCTTTAAGGATCTGTTGCCTCGGCTCGTCGCTGCCTCTGATGCTGCTGCTGTAAGAGGATTGACGATTGACCAGATCGCGGCGTTGGGAAAACAGAACGGTGCCAGATATGTCATTCGTGGAGGACTGCTTACGTTAACCTCGGAACCGGCCGGCTCGGACAGCAAAATCACGGCTCAACTCTACGCTGATATCATCTCGGCAGATACCGCCACTCTCATTACGACTGTGCGCGCCGAAGGGTCAGGAACGCAGTTGGGCCCGACGCCACAACTGTCTGCGCTGGACGTCAAGAACGATCAGTTTCCATCTTCCGGCGTGGGCCAGGCGTTCACTAGTGCGATCACACAGCTCGCCGATTCAATTCATCAGGCAGTAACCGCGGGCACTGGTAATGCACCAACCACCAGCAACACTGCGCAAGCCGGAGCACAAAACCAGCCAGATGCCGCCCAAGCCGAGGCCGCGAAAACCGCTGAAGCTGATACTGACTTGCAACAGCTGATCGCCCAGGCTCAGTCGCTAATTTCGAGCAGCGCGAACCCCAGCACGCAAAGCATGACCGCAGTGAGCCAAGCCCTTGAGGCTCTGAAGGCTGCGCTCGCATCGAAGGCCGCCCTAATGCAGAACGGACAGGATACGTCGCAGGCCGATCAGTCGATCGCCGCGCAACGCCAGGCTTTGCAAACGGCGGTGGCCCAAGTCACGTCCGAGGCAGCATCTTCTTCGGGAGCCGTTTCCACCAACACGGATCAGCCAGGCGCTCCAAAAAAAGGCTTCATGGAGAAAATCAACGGCTTTGCCGGTCAGGCCTTGACGCTCCTTCAAGAGATTCAGCAGATACGCACGACGCTCCAAGGCTTACGCGAATCTTCCGCGAATGGTGGGTCATCAACAGACCAAACAAGCACAAGCGGCACGGGGGGTGCAACGGAACAACAACTCGGCGAGGTCAAGGGTGTGGTTACGGACCAAAATGGCAGTCCTGTTCCTAACGCTCAGGTCGCGGATCAGACATCAGGCGCAACTACTTCGACCGACACCAACGGTCAGTATGATCTTAAGGGGCTACTTACAACTCAACTTGCCATGCTGGTTGCAACGGCCGGGGGCAAGACCATGAGCGCACAAACTCCGGTAATAAGCGGCCAACCAGCTACGGTGGATTTCCAATTTAAACCTGATGCAGGCAGCAGCGGAACGCCCCCCACCGTTTTGCCTCCGACAATTATCGTAAACTCGCAAAAGATAGTAGCAAACGCGGGTGCAGTGAAAGGCGTCGCGCGAGACGCGCAGGGTCGTCCAGTCACGCGCGCTTTGGTCACGCTGAAGGGCTTGGGTGTCGCCCGTACCAATTCGCAGGGCGAGTATCAGTTCTTGAATGTGCCCGCCGGCTCACAGCAATTGAGTGTCAGCCAGAGTGGACTACAAACCAAAACAACTCAGGTCCAAGTGTCTGCGGCGAAGACTACTGAGGCGGTGGTTCAATTCGCGGCCGGCGATAGAATCGTAACACCGGCAAGATCTTCATTGTTAGGTTCGGTCTCCGGCGTGACACTTTCGGGATCAGTCCTGGATGGCGAAAACTATCCAATAGCTGGAGCGAAGATTTCTCTCATTCAACAAACATCTGCAGTCGCTGTCTTCACTGGAGCCAACGGCTCGTTTCAGCTGAACAACATCAAGCCCGGAGCTTACCGCGTCATTGCCTCCAAAGCCGGCTACGGTACTTCTCTTCAAAATATAACCCTCAGTTTTGGTCGTGGTGAGTCCGTTGAATTTAGATTGAAACAACAGAACTCACCTCTGGTGGCAAGCTTGTTGAAGAGGGAGTTGGATCGGCAAACTGTAATTCGCGGACATGTGCTCGGCGCAAATGGCACAGGAATTCTCAATGCCATGGTGACGTTAAAGAGTACGGGCGGAACCTCAGTGAACGCCGTGACTAGGACTGATCAGAACGGCGAATACTTCTTCAATGTTCGCGAAGGGCAGTACGAGGTTCGCGTAAGCCAGGCCTCTTATCAGGCTGCTTCGCGGGTGGTAAATGCGAAGGCCGGTGGTTCGGGCCAGGCAGACTTCTCACTGACTCCGACCGGCACTGGAGTTGGCCAGGCCTTGGGCAGTAAAGCGTCCACACCCGGAGGTAACCAATCTGTCAAACCGGAAAGACGAAAAGTGCCGGGTTCGCAGGGCCAAATTCGCAGCGGGAGCCTCTCCCCGAATCGGTCGCAAGGTATCATGACCGGAGGCCTGGCCGGTCAGGTGCTCGACGCAAAGACCAGCCACCCAATCGCTGGAGCAACGGTGTCAGTATCAAGACAAATTGGCACTGCTACTGACTCAGCGGGAAATTTTCTGCTCGCCAAACTGTCTCCGGGAACTTACCAACTCAGCGTCAGCAAGAGCGGATATTCATCGATTCTGCGCGCGGTTTCGGTTGGCTCTGGAGAAACTGTTCGTCTGGGTGTGATTAAGCTCGCACCGGGATCCATTTCTCCCATCAGGCTCCCACGACCTTGATCGAGACATTCGACCGCTTCCCAAGTTCTTCGATAGAGCTGTTGTTATGCAGGTCGAGGGTGGTTGACCGCGCGACGTAAAGCTTGTCAAAAGCCTCGCCACCACATTAAATAGACCCTGCATGCGCGGGATGATCCTTTCTGCCGGCTACGGCACGCGGCTGTGGCCTCTTACTGAAGACCGCACTAAGCCGGCAATTCCGATACTGGGTAAGCCATTGGTTGGTTATGTGGCGGAATACCTTGCCGGCTTCGGCTGTCGCGAAGTGGTAGTGAATCTTCATCACCGGCCGGAATCGGTGCGCGCCGCGCTCGGTGACGGCAAGCAGTTTGGCGTGACGCTGAATTACATCGAAGAGCCAGTGATTCTCGGCACCAGCGGCGCGTTGGATAACGCGCGTCAGCTTCTTACGGCGAAACGTTCATCGTAATCAATGGCAAGA
>Ga0137384_10004122_pt1 | contig 11621 bp, 8 predicted proteins | sample SagtaG_2_FD_104922 | JGI IMG/M metagenome (GOLD analysis project Ga0137384, IMG submission 104922) | Vadose zone soil microbial communities from Sagehorn Ranch, Mendocino, California, USA - Sage2_R_60_16 metaG | ecosystem: Environmental > Terrestrial > Soil > Vadose zone | place: USA: California...
GTCTGTATTAATAACAACATAGTGATAGTTGCTGTTTGCGAGCTTTACTAAAGAGTTTTCATAGACATGCTTATCAAGTTTGCCTTGCTCGAGCTGACTCATGAGCAAGGCCTGTGTCCATATGCCCTCTATGCCAAAGGTAGTTGCTACTAGGCCACGTAAGAAAAAGTCATCACAATAGAGAATTGACGCCTCACTGTTTGCTAGTAGGATCGTATCTAACTGGTTAGGAGCTATCAGGTCGTTTAGTTTCTCTAGATCGGGAAACTTTTGCCTAAGTATGTCAATTTGTTCCTGTTTAATAGCGCCTGTCGTCGTGTGCTTTTTGACCCATTTAGCAAAATTCTCAAGATATACGACCTGCTGCTTTTGTTGTTCATCCGTCAGTTCTTGACGAATGTATCTCCCATTTTGCTTATATAAGGTCATTTTATCCCGCTTGCCGAAGATACGTTCTTTGGCAATCTGCTGCGCTATTAAATCGTGAGTCCTCTGGGCTACTACGAATTTCTCCAGCCCGACCTCGCTCGGCTGTAAGCCAAGCTCGTAAAATGTAATCAGCGCGGTTATATCTGCCACTATGTTTCGTTTAATACCGTTTCGGAGGAGCTCTAAAGCACGTTGTCCTTCTGCAGGTCTTCCATTAGCGACCCTAACCCCTAAATCTGGCGTATTCCTTAAAGCATAGAAGACGTCGATAAAATCGCTGTTTACAAGTTTGGCAAACAGATCGATCGTTATCTTGCCGTCCTTGTACAAATTTTCAATCTGTGTTGCATGGTCATTATTTTGATCGAGTTGTATAAATAGGGGCGCAAAACCAGTCTCCTCGACATTGAAGCTCATCAGGTCACTTCTCTGGGGGAAGCGTCTCTCGTAATTTTGCATGGAATCGTGCAGTGCATGTATGTATTTGCTTTTAATAGCGGTTATTTTTACTTCTTTTGACCCGGCGAGTCGGTTACGAGTAAGTTCAATCTTGTCCCCTATCTTTTTGCCCATAAAGCCACGGCGCGTGGCTTCCTCAGTGTCTATTTCGTTGTCCCTAATTTGTGGCTCACGATCTGCTTCAATCACGAAAAAACCACCATCGTAAAGCAGGACAGTGTTGGGTTGAACTGTTTTCGGCTCTAACAGCTCCGGTGTGGTGTCTTCTAGTCCTATTACTAGGGTTATGTAGGCACTATGAGCGTCAGGGTTATTCTCGAATCTTTTACGGGTGTCGTACAGTACTTCAAGCATCTGTTTTGATCGACCGTGCAATAGATATAAATTCGTAAGTTGAATACGAGCATGAAAATCCAATTTAGGGACTCTCGAAAATTAAATTGTCCCAGAGATGATATAGCCTGAGAGATTGTTGATTGTCAGATAACATGGTTTATGGTAACTTTTAGGGCATATCACCTGCTCCTCCTCAGACCATCTTTACTCCATGGTGGTTGTCAGATCTGAAATCAGGACCGATTCTGACCGCATGAGCCAGTATACTGGGCAAATAACATCATTCTTTGGAGGAAAGACTCATGTCTGGAACAAACGATTTCGATTTTCTTCTTGGCTCTTGGAACTTTCGCAACAGGCGGCGTACGAACCCATACAGCCTCAGTCAAGACGGTGAGTGGGAAGAATTCGTTGCCAGCCTTACAGGCGCAAAATATCTCGATGGGAAAGTCATCATCGAGCAGTATGAAGGCACGTTTCCCAGCGGGGAGAAATGGCTAGGACTCGCCATTCGCACCTTTGATCAGCAGAAGCAGCAATGGTCGATTCGGTGGCTTGATAATCGAAATCCACCGGATTTCAGGCCGCTGGTAGGAAAATTTGAAGATGGCGTTGGACTATTTTCTCAGGTGATAGAAACCCCAGATGGTCAACCGCTGCATGTGCGGTTGACCTGGGATGAGATGACGGCGAATACGGTGCGTTGGCAGCAGACTTTTTCGTTTGATGGGGGGAAGCATTGGGAGACGAATTGGGTGATGGAGTTCACAAGAAAGCGGTAGCCATCACGGTTGTGGCGAGGCCCTTGGGGCCTTGCATTTCAATGAAAGGAGCGAGATGCATGTCAGATACGAGTGCTGATACGCGTGTTGGGTTGGGCGCGAGCGCGAGACAAGCGCAGGCGCAAGCCATGGAAACGTGCTGTCCCGTCATAGAGCTGCGTCAATATGTGATGAAACCAGGTCGCTGCGACGATCTCATTACCTTGTTCGAGGAGCATTTCATTGAGGGGCAAGAAACATACGGCATGCGGATTATCGGCCAGTTCCGCAATCGCAACCATCCTGACCAGTTCGTCTGGATGCGCGGTTTTGCCGACATGGAGGCGCGGCGGAAAGCCTTGGAGGGCTTTTACGGTGGCCCGATCTGGAAAGAGCATCGCACTGTGGCCAACGACACGATGATCGATTCGTCCAATGTTTTGTTGCTCAAACCTGCTCGCGCCGCATCAGGCCTTCGGCTCGAGCCGGCCGATCGCCCGACGATGGATGCGAAAGGCCCGGCGGGAGGGGTCATCATCGCGACGATGTACTCTTTCGATGCGCCGGTTGACGCGAAATTTGTCGATTTCTTCGAAACCGACATCGCACCCGCGCTTCGCGGCGCTGGCGCGACGCTTTTGGGACATTTCGTCACCGAGCCGAGCGAAAACACCTTTCCGCAGCTGCCGGTGCGCGAAGGCGAGCACGTCTTCGTCTGGCTCGCCTCGTTCGCCGCCGACGCGGCGTATGCGGCGCATCAAATCGCTTTGACAAAGAGCCAGGCGTGGATCACATCGCTTGTCCCCGCTTTGAAGGTTTGGCTGTCAAAGCCGGCAGAGGTGTTGGAATTGGCACCGAGCAGGCGTTCGCTCTTGCGCCATCGCTCGGCTCAGGAAAGTGCCGACGCCGCGCCGCAGTGACATTGGGAACGCTTCACACTTTGTCTGATAGAGGTAAGGTTAGGTTACCGGAGGCGTGTGATGAGGAAGCGTTTCGGGAAGTGACGCATGCTCCGATTGTAGTCGCTCAACAAAAAAACGCAACACGGAACCAGTCTCATTAGATGCGATTGTCCCGTATTGCCCTAGAGATGATAGACTGTAGCCCAAAGAGCTCTGAGAGGCAGAAGAATGGAACTGATCGAAGAAGTGAAAGAGTTACTGATAGAGACGGAAAAAGTGCTCAAAGGCAGTGCGCGTCGCTTGTTTATGGCACGGACAGTACATGCATTGGGAGAAAGAGGTCAGCGCCTGGCAGAACAGGAGTTAGGATGGAATCGTGGGACCATCCGGAAAGGTCAGCGCGAATTGGAGAGCGGGATCGTCTGTCTCGATGCATATTCTTTGCGAGGCCGCAAGCGCAGTGAAGAGCATCTGCCCAACTTGCTCAAGGATATCACCGCCATCGTGGATGGGCAGAGTCAAGCAGACCCGCAGTTTCGCACGAATCGTCTCTACACGCGCCTGACGGCAACAGAAGTGCGCCGCCAGTTGATCGCGCACTATGGCTATCGTGATGACGCATTGCCCACTGCGGAGACGATCGCCACCAAGCTGAACGAGCTGGGATATTATCCAAAAAAGGTGGCCAAGAGTCAACCCCAAAAAAACTCCCCGAAACCGATGCTATCTTCGCCCAGGTGAAGCAGATCAACGAAGAGGCAGATGCCGATGAGCAGACCGTACGGATCTCGATAGATGCGAAGGCCACGGTCAAGGTTGGTCCTTTCGCACGAGGAGGCAAGAGCCGCCTCTCAACCAAGGCCGCCGACCATGACTTTGAGCCGGAAGCCACGGTGACCCCTGTGGGCATTTTCTTGCCCGCCTTCGATGAGATCTTTTTCTATGGTGTGATCTCGAAAGTGACCAGTGATTGTCTGGTGGATCGTTTGGTTGATTGGTGGGAAACAGTGAGAGAGCGCTTTTCCCAGATCAAGACGATCGTCATTCATGCAGATAATGGACCGGAGAGCCACAGGCGGCGCACCCAGTTCATGCAGCGTCTGCTGGAATTTGCTCAGCGGTATCAGATCACCGTACGTCTCGCGTATTATCCACCCTATCATAGCAAATACAATCCGGTCGAACGCTGTTGGGGCATTTTAGAACAGCACTGGAATGGGGCTTTGCTTGATTCAGTCGAGGCAGTGATCCAGTTTCAAACTGCATGATCTGCCGTTGCAGGCCACATTTATTCCTAATCTCTTCCGCAATGTCAATCGTTTGTTGAAATTGTTTTGTTTCAAAGAGGCTATGTAAATATTTATGAATGAACGGGTCATTTGCATGTGGCTGAAAGACTCGCTTGTATACTCTAGCAGCTATCTCAAAGTGTCCTGCCGCGTATGCCTCTTCCGCCAAGCCAATAATTGTTCTCCTCTCAGCGTCTGCTAACACGCCAGCTTCGGCTTGCTCTAGAAACGAAACCGCTTGCTCACTATCTTGCTTCATTCTTGCTAGTCGTGCGGAGAACAGGTGGCCTAATACTTTGGTAGCGTCTTGTGAAGCTAGCTGTACGGCAAGTTGGCCAGCCTTATCCAGACGCTCTCGCTTAATTTGGATCTCGAATAAGTCTTGATTGGCGTTAATCCATAAATTATCGTGCTCTGTATGCTCGTGAGTAAACTCAATTATTACCTCTTCCGCTTCCTGATACTTCTCCTGGGCCATTAATACTTCAGTGAGGATTAATCGAAGCTCCAGCATTTGTGAGCCGCGCCCAATTTGCTGTTTTAGATGCGCTTCTGCTACGATTAGTTTTCCGGAATCCAGTGCGATAAGGGCTGCATTTTTTACGTATAAATCATGGTCGGGCTTTAGGGTTAATAATTCTTCTATGGCTTTTTCTGCATTATGATCTTCACCGAGTAGTCTATAGGCGATCATTTGATGGAAAAGCCATTCGGATCTTATTTTACGATCCTCTACATCAGGTATGCTGTTCCAAGCTTTTTGTAACCAACTTAGCGCTTGCCTGACTTGATTCTTTTGAGCATCGTCAAGAATTTCTCGCATTGCATAGGGATTATTATTTATGATTTCTTCAAGTAAGTTGGTTCCAAGACTAAATGTTATCTGAGGATCATCATCGTGTGTAGCCGCACTTTCAAACAGACTTCTAGCCTCTATGGTAAGGTTGGCTTCTAGCGCAGCGCAACCTAATACATAACTCACTTCCGGTGTTTCCAACATTTTCGCGTCAACAGATGCTTTGATCGTCTTATACTTTTGTCCCAAACTGCTCATTGTCAGAATTTTGATTGCAGATGCTTGAGGATTAAGAGGATTTGTTTCGAGGATCTCATTAGCTTCGGCTAGGGCTTTTTTGAAATCATCTTTTAGTAGGTACGCGAAGGCTCTATTGGATCTAGCTTTTGGAGCGCTAGGATCGAATTTGTAGGCATCAAGGAATAATTGCGCAGCTTCTTCGAGCTTTCTGCATTGCTGAAGCGCCGATGCCATAATCGTCAAAATGCGAAATCGTGCAGGATGATCCGCGATATCCCATTGAGTGTTTTTGATATCTGTTAAGTACTTGGCAGTCTCGGTGTATCGGTTCTTTTCTAAAAGTTGCTTGGAGACATCTATCATACGAAGTAGCTGGCCCCTTATTGTGTCTCTAAGACCTGGAATTCTGGCTTTTCGATCAGTGACAAGTTGTTTCCATGCTTCAATATAGCTTCTATCCTGTTCAGTGAAACTTCGTTCTGGCTCGAACTCGACGGTTAATGTCTTTTTGTTTGCGTACTTAAGTTTTGCTACTACGTCCTCATCGTAGTAGTTCCAGTAAATCTTTTTCTCTTTGGAGTCTACTCTCGACTTTGTACAATTTGGAGGAAAGGACCGGGCATGAAAGCTTCTTGAGGTAAGATGGAAGCTAACCAAAGCATCATCTTACTCAGGAGGATATTCATGCCCCTTCCCGATCCCATTATAGAAGTTCTGTCGGCCTTTCGACCATTATTTACGACTCCAACCTGGAGGAAACTGATGACGTTGTTAACTGGAACCCTGCTGGCGCAAGGACGTCGTACAGTGGCAGCAGCCTTGCGAGCCAGTGGGAACGAGCAGGCGAGCAACTGGAGCTGCTTTCATCAGGTGCTCAATCGAGCACGGTGGTCCCCGTTAGCCGTGAGTCGCCAGCTCCTTCTCCTCATTGTCGAGACCTTTGTGCCAGCCGGAGCGTGCGTGGATCTCGTCATTGACGAGACACTGGAGCGGAGATGGGGCAGCAAGATCAAGAAACGAGGGCATTATCGAGACAGCGCTCTCTCCAGCAAAGAACGCTCGGTCAGTAGCCCTGGCTTGCGCTGGATCGTGATGGCAGTGGTCGTGACCCTGCCCTGGACACAGCAGAGATGGGCCTTGCCGTTCTTGTGCGTACTCGCCACGACTCCAGAGGTGAGCGAACGGCTGGGCAAGCGACACAAAACGATTGGGATGTGGGCGCATCAGATGATCAGCCTGGTGCATCGATGGCTCCCTGACCGTTCCATCAAGTTGATGGGGGGATACCGCTTACAGTGTGCTGGAACTGGGCTTGCATGCGAAGCATCAGCACGTGACCCTGATCACAACGGGCCGCTTGGATGCGGTGCTTCACGAGCCACCTCCCCAACGCACCCAGCACACCATTGGTCGCCCTAGGGTCGTCGGCACACGCCTGCCTGCTCTGGAACAGGTCTTACAGGACCCGGAAACTGGCTGGCAGTCACTCACGCTGGACTGGTATAGCGAAAGGGAGCGAACGGTGGAGATCTGCACGGGAACAGCGTTATGGTATCGCTATGGATCCGATCCGTTGCCTATTCGTTGGGTCCTCACTCGTGATCCATTGGGCAAGCGTCCCTCCAAAGCCATCTTTTCCACCGACCCCACCCAAACGGCAGAACAGATCGTCAGCGACTTTATGAAGCGCTGGAGTCTGGAAGTGACGTTTGAGGAGGGGCGTGCCTATTTAGGCATCGAGACGCAACGCCAATGGTCAGATCGAGCCATCGAGCGCTCGACTCCTCTGCTCTTTGGCCTCTACAGTCTGGTGACGCTCTTTGGGCGAGCGTTGCACCCCAATGGACAGATTCCTGTCGCTCAAGCAGCTTGGTATCGCAAGCACACCGCCACCTTTCGTGACGTACTCGCTCTCAGCAGGCGACATCTGTGGGGTCAAGGGACTTTTCCCACATCACCCGTTGATCCTGACGTGGTTTTAGTCCCTCGCTCTACGCTTGAGCGCTTATCTTTAGCCGTCTGTTATTGAGTTGGAAATGTACAAAGTCGAGCTACTCCGAAGAGAAAAATTGGTCCATTCTGATGTGCGAACTCGAACAGTCCAGTAGGGCAGCGAAATTTTAGCTTATGATTTTCTGGAAGACCCTTAACCTGAGCCCAAATAATTCCCATAGGCTGTCTATCATCGTCTAGTACTTCTATATGCCCGTCGGTATTCGGCCATGTATCGTAGTCATGCAGCCGAGCCACTACCTTGGCATGAGTACCCAGGATAAATTTGATCAGACCCACTGCGGCGCTATCGTTTGAAGCCGTAATGCTATGTATTGCCATATCTGCCTGTTTTATCATCGTTTTATATTTTAAGACCTATCTTCCTCGAAATATCCTTGTCGACTAACCAACGGTAGCCGGACACTTAGTATAACGAAGACAACCTGTAAAATATCTACCAACAAATAAGACGGCAAATGAAGGGCAGTGAAACGCCCTGAACTATCCATCCGTAAACCAGGGGTAAGATGGTCACTAGCTCTGGTAATGACCGTAGTTTGTGGCTGGATGCCCAGATCGTGTCGATCATAGGCTCGTCAGCAAAACACAATGGCTGTGTCCTGCCGACTAGCTCAAACCATTACAACACTAGCCCTCTTAAGAGCACTAGCGCATTCACGAAGCATGGTCAGTAGCCGTCTGAGGGTTCCGCTTTATCATAGCCGACCAACTCAATGTCCTGTTCCGTATCCCGAATCTCCAGCATCAGCATTGCCATATAGACGTATGCATCGCAGTCTGAATGGTGTCAAAAAATGTCAAGGAGAAAGAGCGTACTTCATTTCGCTACTGGTAATTGCGCCGAATGATCGAACGAAAATACTGGGCTGAAGGCCATCACGTCGACCATTCAGCGCAAATTTTTTGCGCTGAATGGTCGACATCATTTCGGGTTCGGTTCCGTTGCATCCGAGGTTTGCCCCTCGCTCGGGCCTTTGTCTTCCTTTTTCTGCCCGCTAGCATCAACGACATAAATCACGTCGCGGCGAAGGGTGAGTTGTTCGGCGGCAGATTCAAGATGCTTGGGGCTGACATCTTTCTCCCTTAGTGCATAGGACCACTCCAGCGCTGTCGTGACCAGCTTCATCAAATGGTCCATGATCACCCGCCCACTTTTTTGTGGATCGAGTAAGGGGTGAGTGAGCCAGGTGTAGATACTCCCGGTCCATTGCCTCAGATTGAGTTCTGGAAAGGACGGACGATAAATTCGTTCCAAAGCCAGGAGAATATCACGCACTTCGGCCTCGGTGTGGCTCGCAATTCGGCAATAGGGGTGAACGCGATCCAACCGGTGCCGGAATTGCAGCCACATCGTTTCTGGCTGATCAAACACATCTTTGAGTGGCATCACGCTTCCCCGTCCCGCCGTCACCAGACACAATCCCAGGGCATAGGGAGGATGAGTTAACTTGAGCTGGTCTGTCAGTTCTTTCAGGAAAATGAGATGAGGCATCGACAAATCATGGGCATCATCGAAGATCAAGCACTCAACACCATACTGTACCAGTAACTCAAACAACAGATATTTGCGTTCGCTCCATCGCCCCCGCGCTCCCAGCCCCAGAGCAGTCAACAGGAAGTTCCCCAGAGCCGCTTCTTTGGGGTCGTTTTTTGGGGTCGTCACCGCCAGCACCGGAGAGTGCCGCCCACCCATCATCCCGGCTTCACGGGATGCCTGGGCACTCAAATCGCGGATACCCATGGTTTTGCCGCTGCCCGGCTCCGCCACAATCACATGCCATCGTCTCAGCTTCCATGCCTGGCGCAAGAGCCCCTGAAAACGCTGCTCAAAAGGCGTCTCGATAAAGCCCTCGAAGAGGGGCAAAGCCGCTTGATTCATGAGTCGTTCTCCGTCTCGTAGGGACGTATGGGCAGGATCTGCACCGGATACTCCCTGTCAGGGTCAGGTTTTGCCTCTGGCAACCGCAAGCTGGAGGGAGCAGGTGGGTGGAGTGTCGCAAGGGTCTCCAGGACATGAGCAGGGTGGATCTCCTCGCGTTGTCGATCGAATTGCCGAGAGTAGTCCTGTTCTCTCGTTGCCCGTTTCCGCTGCTTTTTGGTCGTGTCAATCTCTTCCTGTATCTGTGCTCGAACGTTGGCGCTGGCGGAGGCGGTCGCCTTTGCTTTTGCAGCATCGGCCTGGCGCTGGGCGGTCGCTTCCCACTCGCTGACTCGTCGCCCCATGAATGCTGGGCAGTAGGCTTCTCCCACATAACTGCCTTCCACAAACAGGTAAAGCACGCCCACGTCTCTGCGATCGTAATACAGCTCAAACTCCTTGCCCTGGAGCCGATTGAGCAGCCCTGGGCAGGTATACCAACGCCCTTGAAAGGAGAGGCGTGAGCCGTCATGGACCTGGTAGCGATGGCCGAGCGTTTTTCGGTTGACCGCCTTCATCAAGAGCAGTTTGAGATCATCCGGCGCGCCCAGATATTGGGGGACACCCGTTTGACGGACAGCTTCTTCCCAGAGCACTGCCCGCGTTTGCCGACGCAACCCATCCCAGCTTTGCTGGTAATCGTCCACGATGGCACGAAAAAAATACCGTTCGAGTTCCTCAAGGGTCATGGCTCCCGCCTGAGCCGCTGCTTCGGCATCGTGAAGGCCGTGACTGGTATTGGGCAAACGTCGTTCAAAGCGCTGGGTCATCCAGCGAAAGAGCGATTCGACGGTTCCTTTGGCAGAAGGACAATACGGCGGTGCTTGCTCCGTGATGATGCCCAGTCGATCCACCAGCACCTGGCGGGCGCGCTCGGACGTAAAGATTTTCCCGCGATCATGGAAGATGATCGCAGGTTTGCCAGAACAGGGCCAGGAGTGCTGGCAACCAGCCTGGAGAACGAGGCGATCTTTCGGCTCAAGTGCCATTTTTAACAAGCGCATGTAGTCCTCCTCCTTGAGTGACCCTAACGCCAACACAGCACCCATGATGGCTGCTGTTTTCACACAAATGAGGACCGCCGCGTGAACCTGGCGAGTGACAGGAATCCCGTCGGGAGTGACAACATAGAGTTCCATACTGTGTTCATCCACCTGGGCTAATTGCGCAGGGGCAGGAATGGAAAGGGCAAAGGAGCGGGGAGATTGCCGATCGCGAAGAGGTCCAGGCAGCTGTTCGCGCACTCGGAGCACTTGGGGTTCCTGCTTGAGGACTTGTATGTAATCATGAACCTGGCGGTAAGAAGGCAAGGAGATGGCGGCTCCAGTGTCCTGCTGGACGCGTTTGGCGGCGCGCTTGAGTTCGGCATGCTCGGCAATAGCGGTCATCGACAGCTTGGTGGGCAAAAGAAACAGCCGGCGAATGACTTCTTGAAAAGCGGGATGCAGTTCCCGTTCTCGGCTGTAGGTCGCATGAGGAACACACGCGAGCACGCCGAGTGTGCGAGTCCGCAGCACCAGGCGCGAGAGGGTTGAGCGAGCGATCTGGGTTTCTCTCGCCGTCTCGACGACTGATGCCCCGGCCAACACGGCTTCGACAGCTCGCACATTGCGCAGAAAGCGCACACGCTGTGGCCCTTGGAGGATGGAGTCATCAAAGGTAGAAAGCAGGCTCGCGTGTTGATCGCTCTCCTCCTCAATTGCTTCCGGCAACACCGTCATACTCTCACTCAACTCGGAGGGAAGGGGATCAGGGAGAATGGGGGGAGCGTCGGGGGAAAGACAAATCAGAGGTATCAGCCGGGTGAGAGAAACGGAGGCGAGATCGACCAGCAGATGACCACGGGCCGCGCTCTCAGCACAGAGCTTCCAGACGGCTGCTTCCCGTTCCGCCTGTGGCCAGCGTTCTCCGAGACGTTCGACCAGTTCCTGCACACAGGCCGCTTCGCCCCAGGGCCAGACAACCTGCAATGCCTCTTCAAGCTGTGGCCAGGTGGGAAAAGCCTGACGCCGGGCATGCAAAAAGACCAGATTGGCGTGACGCGTTCTGGACAAGGTGGCTTCTGTCCCGATCCAATAGACCCCTCTCTGCTGTTCTGCCACTTTTCGTGCCGCTTCGGCTTTGGCTCGATTGCGCTCCCGGCGTTTGTCTTGCTCCAGCCCAGCCTCTGCGATCAGGAGCCCGCCATCGAGCAATTGACCGATGGCATCGGGGAGGTAGACATGGGCTTTGCCCTCAAACAGGTAGTCAATGGTGTACGGAGTCGGCAAGGGGGTGGTGATCTTGTAGGTGGAAGCAAACGTGGAACTGATATCGCCGCGTCCATACCAGGAAACCTGGGGATGATATTCGAGGTACAACAGGAGCTGTTCTTCCATCTGGCTACAGAATGGCTGCCGTGTGGGGCGAGCTTCTCCTGTTTTCCAACTGGGAATCCACCCGGAGATGCTCTCTCCGGCAATTTTGAACAGGTCA
>Ga0137384_10004123_pt1 | contig 11620 bp, 14 predicted proteins | sample SagtaG_2_FD_104922 | JGI IMG/M metagenome (GOLD analysis project Ga0137384, IMG submission 104922) | Vadose zone soil microbial communities from Sagehorn Ranch, Mendocino, California, USA - Sage2_R_60_16 metaG | ecosystem: Environmental > Terrestrial > Soil > Vadose zone | place: USA...
AGACTGAGGGATGCGTAATTGATACATCCCATCCACTTGATGAGTCGCTGGCAAAGGTCATGCGTACCGTTCATGAATTGCACGCACGAGAGGCACCTGTACTCCAGCAAGATTTTTCGGATAAGCCTCGCATTTAGATATGTCTATTTGTGGCCTCTGTATAATAACAACGTTAGTAGCTCAATACGATGTTTGATGAGTGCTAACAGAAATAGAGATATTTTGAGATGATGGAAATATCACTCACACTTAAGAAAGGACATATGTATCATGGCAAAAGCATTAAAAGAGGCTGTAGTGGAGAAAATCACGGTTGCGGGTCAACATAAGAATGAGACGACAGAACACAAAGGGGTCAATTACTGGCCGATTATTCCAGCAGCTGTGTTGACAGTTGCAACAGCAACAGGTTGTTTCTTCCTGGTACGCCGCTTGCGTGGCTCCTCTGAGAAGTAAGAGCTTACAAAGCAATAAGAGCCGTGTGTCCGATCAACCGATTGAACGCACGGTTCTTATTTATTGCTTTGTAAGAAAGCAACATCAATCCAAGCGTAATTCAGTTTCATTTCAGTTCCCCCAGTTATAACCTCCTGTAGAATATAATATGATGAGCGCATGTGTACTGCATGTGTTCATGAGAGCAAAGGAGGCTATGCGCCATGCAGAAAAAGTTAACTCTCTGGTACACCTTGCTGTTGAGTGTTTTTATTGTGCTTGTAAGTGCCTGTGGCTCGAATACTCCTCTAAATACATCCTCTGCTCCGCGTACGGCTACGGTTTCACCGGGGGAGAGCATTTATGTGCTGGATGGATATACCCCTTTGGGCAGTACAAATACGGCACAACAGATTGTAGCTTTTCATCCTGACGGGAGCCATCCAAAGACGGTCGTCTCTTTGCCCGCCGGGCTAACATCTCTGGATCACAAAAGGTTGTATACAGCGATAGCACAGAGTGGCAAAACAACCCTTCGCGTCGTGGATACACAGAGTGGAGCGACGATACGGTCATTGGTCATTGATGGCGCGTACACGACAAGTGGTCAAAACTTCAATGACGCTGTGCTGTCGTTTGATGGACACTGGCTGGCGTTACGACAGTTAGGACAGACGAGCAATGGAACGACGATCGTGCTGGTGGACACGCAGGTGGGGAAGTTGGCTCAGACGATTCACTTGAGCGGGACGTTTGATCTGGATGCCGTCAATCCTGATGGTAGCCGGATTTACTTGCTGGAACGCTTGCATGACACCACAGGTCACTACTATGTACGCTTGTACAACGTGGTTGAGCATGAGTTGTACAGCAATGTTATCGCTGATAAGTCGGAGATTAATGATCCACGCATGGTGGGTACCGCACTGGCACGACAGATGTCAAGTGATGGAAAGTTTGTCTACACGTTGTACGTTGATACATCTAGGAATATCGCTTTTGTGCATGTTCTGCCTTTGACTGACCAGTTGTACTTTGCACGCTGCCTGGACCTACCAGTAGGAAGGGCGCCCAGCCTGCTGCGTTACTATACATTGACATTAAGTTCCGATGGAACTACGTTGTATGCAGCAAATGGTGCGCTGGGAGTGGTGAGTACGCTTTCGCTGGATAGTGGCGTGATCTTTAATGATCAGGTCAGTGCCACGCTCCATTTCAATCCCAATGCGAATGTGAATCAGGACGATAAGACGCGCCTGCTACACAATGGAGCGGTACTCTCGCCTGATAATAGCAAACTGTACTTTGTAAGCATGCAAGGTATTATGGCTATCAATACGAACGATATCAACGCTGAGCGTAGCGATTCGTTGATAGAATATCAATCACCGCACTCTTTTACGAGCATTGCCCTGAGTGCCGATGGCCACATCTTGTACGCAGTTGACCCAGTCAGTGGTATTACATTAGTGAATGCACATGATGGACAGGTTCAACAGGTTATTCAGGGGCCAGCTCGTAGTCCATGGGGCATAGAATGGATTGTCAACTGAAAAAGCGATGAACGCGCATATCTTGATTGTTGATGATGATACGCGTGTGACGAACGCACTACGACGCACGCTTGCCTATGAGGGCTATCATGTTACCACGGCCCTCAACGGTGAGCGTGCGTTAAGTCTCGCTCACACACAGCCTCCCGACCTGGTGATACTTGATCTAATGCTGCCAGGGATGGATGGCCTTGAAGTGTGCCGACATCTACGAACAGAGGATGCAAGTATAGCAGTGCTGATGCTCACAGCACGTGATGCAGTGGCAGACCGTGTCGCGGGACTGGAAATGGGGGCAGATGATTACCTGGTGAAGCCATTTGCCCTTGAGGAACTGCTGGCACGAGTCAAGGCATTATTGCGTCGCAGCAATCCTCCTGACATTCGTCGTGAAGTGTTGAGCTTTGCTAACCTTGAGCTAGATATGGCAACCCGAGAGGCAAGACGGAGTGGGCGTACTATCGAATTGAGTACGACCGAGTATGAGTTATTGGCATTATTTTTACGCAACCCTCGCATAGTATTAACTCGTGGAGTGTTGATGGATCGCATCTGGGGCAGTGATTTTGAGGGCGGGGAGAATGTGCTTGAGGTGTATATCGGACACCTGCGAGCGAAGTTGGAGCAAAACGGTGAGAAGCGCTTGATACAGACAGTACGTGGAGCAGGATATGTGTTGAAGGTAAGCGACTGACACTCCCCTGCTTGAAAGACGGGGCTTTCAAGCCCGATCACTGTAAGAAAGCGATAGATATATGTACATTCCCTTACAAGTGCGGTTGACGCTTTTCTATGTGGTGGTATTGGGGGTAGCAGTGTGGTTTTTTGGGTATACGGTTTATGTACAGGCAGCGCAACGAGCTTATCATGATCTGGATATGCTGTTGAGTACGCGAGCGCAAAGTGTGCAGCTGGGCAAGACCCTCGGGTGTTTTAATACACCTAATGGGACATTTACTACCTTGTCGAGCGTAGATGCATTGGGAACAGGTGGTGTGGCGATTGAGGTGCTGGATGAACATATGCATTTGCTGGTATCAACATCGGGACAACCAAATGCGTTTGATCAGCCAGGAGTCGAGGGACTTGGCAGCAGTCCGGTACCGTGGGATGAACAGGCAGCTCGTCGGGTTTTACAAGAGCACGAGGCTTCGCCAGAACAGCCGAGTATGAGCTACAGTACAGTTACATACGAGGGACAACGGGTGCGAGTATACAGTCTGCTGAACGATTTTTGTGGCACAAGTATGCATATTATTCAGACTGCACGGTCGGAGCAGGATATTGAACAATCTCTAGATGAGCTACGGATGGTGCTGTTACGGGGAGGAGCGTTGGTGCTGGGATTTGCAGTGATAGGCGGGTGGTTTATGACATGGGGTGTGTTGACCGTGGTGAGGCGGATGACGAGGACGGCACAGACTATTAGTAGTTCACACAATTTCCGGCAAAGGGTGCCAGATAAGGGGCTCTGGCAAGTGCGTGATGAGCTGGCAACGTTGGCAACGACATTTAACGAGATGCTCGCAAATTTAGAGCAGGTTTATGAGCAGCAACAACGTTTCGTGGCAGACGCTTCGCATGAGCTACGCGCTCCGATTACATCTATTCGTTGTAATCTTGACCTGCTGGCAAAAGCTCCCGATCTTCCTGCCGAGGAAGCAGAGGCAGCGTTGAACGATGCACAAGTAGAGGCAGACCGTATGGGACGTCTAGTCAACGATCTTCTGACATTAGCACGGGCTGACGCAGTTACTCAGACGAGAAGCGATAGAGCCCATGGCTATAAGAAAAATGAGAGGAAGGTTGTTGATCTAGATAGTCTGCTGTTGGAGGTTTTCCGGCAGTACCGACCAGAGAAAATCAATGGGGATGAAGAACAGCGAGAAGGGCCACGCTTATTGTTGCAGGATATTCTGCCAGTGCAGGTGCGTGGTGATGCTGACCAGTTGAAGCAGGTGTTGGTGGCATTGGTGGATAATGCCTTGAAATATACGCCTGCCGAGGGTTCGGTATGGTTGTCACTGACGAAGGACGGGCCGTGGGCGATGGTTAAGGTAAGTGATACAGGCATGGGGATTGCATCTGAGGATGTGCCACATATTTTTGAGCGCTTTTACCGGGCGGATAGGGTACGCTCTCGTGAACACGGCGGAAGCGGGTTAGGGCTGGCAATTGTAGAGAGTATTGTACATGAGCATGGAGGTAGTGTTGAGGTGGAAAGTAGGCAGGGAGAGGGGAGTGTGTTTAGAGTGAGGTTGCCAGGGCTGTGAAATTACTAGCAAGAGTCTGCCCGAAAAGTGCTTCTTCAGGCAGGCTTTTATCTGCGATGTTAAGAATAAGAGATATTGAACGTAGCCTTTAATCAAGAAGTGGCTGTTTGATCCAAAAAGTAGTTCCTTGACCAAGCACTGATTCTACCCATACTTGTCCACCTAGCGAGGCAGGAGGAAAGACCCAAGCGGTTATCTAGCATAGTGATGTCTCTCAGCATTGAGACGTATACATAGTACAGCTGTATCTTCTTTTGCTGATACCGACGATTTGCTTGAAAGAAGCCCTGCTATGGACCAGCCATCGGAAAAGCCCATAGGCGATGCAACGAACAGAGGAGAACAAGAACAGAAGCACATCGGACCGATCTCACCTGTCAGCCAAAGGACTGTGTCTAGCACACCAAGCACCAGGCTCACGTTTGGAGTCATCGCAGCACGGTTCATGCTCGCGTTGCTCTGTGGAGTCAGTCTATTCCTGTCAGTCCTGCCTGCAGGACACGTTGCTGCACGCACGGCGTTGCTGGTCGCAGCAGTGGTGAGCGCTTCGGAGCCTGCACCTCTGCTCCTTCTTGGCGACCCCGTACAGCACATTCAGAAGACGATCCCTTCGCCTGAAGGCACGGTCTACCTGGATATCTACGAGCCCGCAACGCCTGTACCACTCCTGCCCGGCGTGCGGGAAGGTCTCGTCATTATTCCTGGAGTTGGTGATAACCGCCAGGACCCTCAGCTCATCAATCTCTCACTGGCCCTGGCCCACAGTGGTATCGTCGTAGAGAATATAACGACTCCAACACTTATCAACAACGATATCTCGGCAGGAGATAGCGATGCTGTCGTCCAGGCCTTCACCTTCCTGTCTCACTGGCCCGGTGTAGGAGCGGATCGCGTGGGCATTGCAGGCTTCAGTGGTGGCGGTTCACTGGCCTGTCTGGCTGCCGCCGATCCACGCATTGGGGACCGCGTCTCTTTCCTTGCCCTCTTCGGTACCTATTTTAACGCTGAAACGGTACTCCGCGCTTACGGTCGACGGGCTATCACCGTAGATGGCCATACGGTCCCTTGGTATCCATCGCAATACCCACTCCAGGTCCTGGCCGACGTGATGGCCGATGGACTGCCCCCTGGTGATGGTTCGCTCCTGGTGAGCGCCTTCGTTCTTGGAGGGAAGCCACTCATCGGCAAGGAACTCATGCAGATGTCACCATCTGCTGTCGCCGCGTACCACTTGCTGAAAGGTGATGAACCCAATCGCGTACAGGAAAACATTGTGGCTCTTTCACCACAATTGCATACCTTACTCAACATGCTCTCGCCCAGTTCGGTTATCACCAAAATCCATGCTCCTATCTACTTACTGCACTCGCGTGATGACTCTTCCCTTCCCGTCACGGAGTCGCAAGTGTTTGCCGCAACACTCGCCCGCATCCATCACCCTTATGACTTCGTGCAGTTCGGCATCTTCCAGCATGTCCAGGTAGAGGCAAATCCCAGTATCACGCAACTCCTCAGTGATGCTCCCTCTCTCTTCCGTGTCCTCTATGAAGTGCTGCTTCCAGGTTCATGAAACGAGGTGAATGATGCTTGCTCTCTCTTTCTTCTGGCTCCTGCTCGGCCTGCTTATCGGCCTGCTCGCAGTGTCAGCACAGTGCTGGCCCGCATCGTGGGCCAGAAAGAAGTGGCCCGCCCTGCTCTGCATTGGAGCGTTAGCCGCCTTCTGTGGTGGATGGCTTGGTACACTGCTGCTGGGAAGATTCTTTGCCAGCGGCGTAGCAGTCTGGCTTGCCGTTCTTTGTGTGGTAGTGCTACCTTGGCTGGTTGTTTGGATGCAAAAGAAACGCGAGTCACTTTCCCCTCATGGTACACGCAGGAGCGACTAGTTTCCTGTCCCAGTGTGTTAGGCTGTTTGGAATGCTCTCCTGCTTCACCGGATACTTAATTTTTTTGTATCCCTTTTTGTATCCCTAGGAGGACAAACGCGTGTCTGCATCAGCCATTCCAGATAGATCGAAGAGTTGGTCTGCGAGTGACTCGATGAGGGAACGGTGCGCTAGATGTGTGCGCCATTCCTGGGGAATATCCTGCTCCCCATAGAATGCACCAGCGAGTTGTCCATAGACAGCACCAGTCGTGTCAGTGTCGTCACCCAGGTTGACTGCTAATAAGCAACCTTCTCGAAACGAAGTGCTCTGGTAAAAGGCCCATAAAGCCGCCTCTAACGACTTGACGACGTAGCTTGTGCCCCGAATCTCCGGTGGCTGGCGCTGCTTGAATGAACCGGCAGCAATCTCGTCAATCTCTGCTACCAATGGAGACTGCTGCCAGTAGTTGGGCACAGGACTGTAGTAGGGTGAGAGCAGTTCCTCTTTGCGAACACGATGCACTGCCCCTACAATGAGGGCCGCCAGGCAGCGGCAGCCATCCATTGCCGTTTGTGCTGCGTGCGTGGGGCGTGAACTCTCTGCTGCTTTTTCAATTGCTTCGCGTGGATTGCGGGCATAGAATAGAGGGACGGGAGCCAGCCGCATAATCGACCCATTGCCCGCCGTGTATGGATCGGAAGAGCCAGCAAACGGATCGCCCGTTTGCTCAAACCGCGACAACGAGGAGAAAACCGTCCTGCCGATACCGAAACACCGCCCCGTGCTGGACATATAGCCCTCATTGCGCCAACGCAGATAGCGCTCCATCTGGTCACGGACATCAAAACCTTTCCGCTCTACCAAACTGGTTGCCAGACAGAGAGCCATGGAGGTATCATCGGTCCATTCCCCAGTCTTGAGGGGAAACGGACCAGTGCCAACCATATCGTCAAGCGGTGTAAATGATCCAGGTACCCTTCCCTCCAGTGGGGCTCCTAGGGCATCGCCAACAGCTAAGCCTAAGAGACTGCCTCGATAGCGGTCTCTCAACTCCATTGCCATCTCCTCACCTCTCTCGAGTTGTTGCTGAACAGGCCATCTGAGATACGGGGTCTCCTCTCAGCAGAGAATACCACAAAACCTCATGAAAAACTACGTATCTCTTCACCAAAGCAGACGTATCCAGAAAGTATACTGTCATTAGCGCGGCCCTCGATCTTCGATCACCATCTCGGAAGCGGGTTTCCCTTGACCAAACAAAGAGGCCAAATGTACTCGTTCAGCTTCTTCCTCCATTTGCGTGAAACGGCAACCTACTGTGCCGTCCTCTCTCCATCAATCGCCATCACCTGCCCCGTAATATAACTCGCCCCCTCAGAAGCAAGGAACAGCTCTGTGGGGACAAGCTCTCCCGGCTGACCAATGCGGCCCATTGGGGTTGTGCCAGCTACAACCGCCTCAGCACGACCAAGGATGGCTTCGGACATGCAAGTTCTAAACATACCGGGGGCGATGGCATTTGCACGAACTCACATTTAACGTATTATCTGAATTGTTGAACCGCTTGCAGTTGTTTTCTGCTAACGTGATCGGGCTCTCCGTCAAATTAAGTGTGTTTGCTTGCTTTGTGTCTAGGCTACCCATGACTCTACCTCCTAGTGTTCTGTCGAAATGCTAATCAACATACTGCCCACTGTCACTATCACCCCGACCACCCCCTGTATTCTCAGTGTTGTTGAGATGAATAAGCGAGAGCATGAATGCAAAGCCAATGGCGGAAACCTGGTCTAAACCATAAAAAGGAGTACGTAAGGCACAATGCATGCGTGCTCAGTTCGTACGCCTTGTAGCGGTTTACATGTTACAGCCTGACAGAGATTAAAGTCTGAGAACCACCTGCATTATACTAGAGGAAAGCGATCACACAACGGGGTACTAATTACTGTAAGCTTTCCTCTCATGGTCATAATGCAAAAACTTTAAAACTACTTACAAGGATTACGGCCCACGAACTCACTAAGCCTACTTGGGTGCCGCATGGCAGGGACGCATAATCAGTTGCCTTTGAAACGAGGACGTGATCTACGAACAGGGTGATGACGTTCTTTCTGATTTCAAGTCGGTATGTGTGGGGTCCTGTACCTGGATCAAATTGAGTTCTTACCAATTGGGTGTGACCTACGAAGATTAGAGTAGTGATTGCTCCTGGGTCGCGTGCTATCGTGCCTTCGTACCCTTGCCAACTAGTATTTGTCATTGATCCGCAAGCAGTAATACTGAAATGCGTGCTGTTTTGTGGCTGAGGTGCTGCTATGGTTGTTTCTATTGCGAAGCCTTGGACTCCCTTTGGTAAACTAAATGGCGGAATAGCCGAAGGCCCTGCCTCGTTGCTAGCAGCACTTCCGTCACTCCTGATCAATATGCCATTGTCCACAATCTTCCAGTCAGATGCAAGCTTCCAACCTTTCCAGTTGTCCGAGCCATCTTCCTGGTATAAAACAATACCTCGTGTATTTCCTGGCGACGATACAGGAATACTGCCTCCTGCATTATTCGTTTCTGTGCCTTTTCCTATCTGTATGCCTAGGAAAAGAGTGCCGACAAGTAAGATCACAAGGGAGGTCGAAGCGATTATCCTCATCACTATGCGGTGTTTGGGAGAGGAAGGATACGCTCCAACAGCAGGCATCATATCATCGATAACACTATCTACTTTAGAAGCGAAAACATGGAAAGTCATATCTGTCTCTGCGGTACCTGTCAATATATATCCGCATTGACCACAATGTGCATCTGTTGAACTACACACAATTCCACAGTGAGGACAACGCTTAGAATTCCATTGAGACATGATCTTACCCTTTATCTTGTTGACAAACCGACAATAGAAAGTCACAGGGCATAGCGAAAATGTTCTCTTGTAGAGCGAAGCTCAAGCAGTGCGGGGATAATCTCACCCCCTAGTGTTCTGTAAAGGGGATGACCTTCTAGCCTACATCCGTTTGCATCAATCGCTGGCGGAAGCGATAGGACTCTCCGATGAATTCACGGTTGACGCACTTAAGGTGTATTTTTCTACGAAATGCTCATTAGTGCCAGAGTATCATTTTGGAGCAAAATGTACAAGTGGCTCAGGTGTTGAGGAACACTTTTTAAAAACTGGCCCAGGTCTTGAGGATCATCATCAGGGTCAGTTGGTGGCCCTAGTCCAGTATCAAAAACAATACGGAGAAATAGGGTCACTGCCAGACCCAAAACCACTATTTTGCCTCGTCGATCGGGGGGCCTTTTTTTGTACTTCCTCTGATATCAACCAATATGTCATCTTCTGAATTCTTTGGCGTAGTTTCGGTTCTTTCAAATTTCTGTGGCGTAGCTCATCAAGAACTGCCTTCATTTTCATCAGAAGGCAACAAGATAGGTAATCAACTCTTCTCATATCTCCTCTTACAAATTCCAAACCTGCACATGACGATACGCTATGTCTGCTTCATTGCTAAAGTCACCAGCCATAAGGGCAACATTCCCTGAATTGGCAGAGCTATCCTCCACGGTCGTCACCCACTGTTTATCTATATAGAGCGAGATGCTACTTCCACGTGCTATCGCTGTCAACAAGTAGGGCTGGTTCAAGGAGACTTTGATAGCTGCACATTTGGCGAGTTCTTTATTCCCATAAACTAAATTGCACCAGCCACCCACGCCAACCGCAAAGCGATATCCAAATGGATCCTGCTTATTAGTACGGAAGACTATCCCACCATAGTCGCCTTTGAGAATGGTCATTTGTGCCTGGAAGGCAAAGTTACTAAAGGTTGGTTGAGAATAGCAAACGAGAAACGTGTTTTTTTGGTTTATGCCAACATGATACACTCCGCCAGTGAAATCGCAACCGATTTGTGCATCATTAAGTACTGGCGTCCCGCTTGTGGCTTGAACATAGTTATTGGAGGCTATTGTAGCTGTTACCGTAGCAGCAACCTGAGCTTGAGTGGTCGCTGTGGCATACTTAGCTTGAACCAAGGTGGCAACCGCATGAGCAGCATCGGTAGCATTCGTTCGGACAGTGGCAGTGACATCAGCATTGCCGGTAGCAATCTGGTTGGTCCTTATGATATTGAAGAGTCCAAGACTCCCTATAAGAACGAGGAGTGCTAATCCGATGAGCAGAACCATTCTGCTTCTGGGGAGACCCTGACGGCGATGAGCAATCGCTGCATCCCTCCTCGTTTCCGGCACAGGAGTGGTGCTTTCATAGTTCGGTAGATTTGATGCGGAGAAAGACTCTGCCAGCGGTGTAGCTGAGAGTGCTTTTGTAGGAGGAGGGGACGATGTTTCTGTCTTGAGTGGCCTCGATAATTGACCTGATGGAAAAGCTGCCACTGTATCAGTTGGTGGCAAAGGCTGACTAGGGGAGGGAAGCTCAGAGGGTAGAGCAATTGGACGGGGTGGTACTGCCTGGCAAGCGTGTTCCAAGGCCGTAGCAAACGCCTGTATATTGGCGAAACGTTCTTTCGGATCTTTTGCCAGTGCCGTCAGCACTACTTGCTCAACAGCGGAGGGAAGATCCGGAACCTTCTCACACAACGAGGAAGGTGGAACAAACAACTGCTGACTGTAGATTTCGGTAAACGAGCCATGAAAGGGGCGATCTTCAGTAAGCCATTCGTAGACCACCACCCCCAGCGCATACTGATCACTGGCTCGGTGCGGATGGCCCTGGAACTGTTCGGGAGCCATATAAGCTGCCGTCCCTGCGACTTCCTGGGTGCTCTGGTAGCGGGAACTCTGGGCCATGAGGGCGATGCCGAAATCGCCAAGCACGATCGTGTTGTCTTGATCGAGCAGCATATTCTCTGGCTTGACATCCCGATGGATCAGCTTCTGATCATGAGCATATTGTAAAGCGGAAGCGACCTGTTTGGCATAGAAAACAATAGTTTCTAGAGGAAGAGATGTGCCTTTAGGGTAGGAGCGACGAACGTTGCCATTGGGGAGGTAGTCCATCACCAGATAGGGAGTGTGATTCTCGACATCAAAATCGAAGACGCGCACGATGTGGGGATGCTTCAGACGAGCCACGGTCTGCGCTTCACGCAGGAAGCCTTCTATGTCGTTATCTTCTAAAGAGGTGTGCAGAATTTTGACGGCGACCTGGGTCTTGAGACGCAGATGCTCACCTAAATAGACCTCCGCGAAACCACCTCGGCCTAGAAGGCGAATGAGGCGATAATTGCCAAGCTGTTGGCCTACACGGTCAGCCATGCTCGTTCCTCCACTTGTAAACTACATTCAGGCTATCAACGAAAGACGTAAAATGAGTTCTTGCTGCAAGAGAAATGCTGCTCTTTAGAAGAGAATTTGACAAGTTTTACTGTGTATTGCCACACCTACTATACCCTATCATTTGTAAAACTTCAATCTCAAATTGGCTCGAATATCAAAAACCTCTTTCCTTTCAGGAGAAATCAGCATATTTCAGTCCTATATTCAT
>Ga0137384_10004136_pt1 | contig 11608 bp, 9 predicted proteins | sample SagtaG_2_FD_104922 | JGI IMG/M metagenome (GOLD analysis project Ga0137384, IMG submission 104922) | Vadose zone soil microbial communities from Sagehorn Ranch, Mendocino, California, USA - Sage2_R_60_16 metaG | ecosystem: Environmental > Terrestrial > Soil > Vadose zone | place: USA: California...
AGGAACTCGGCATCGGCTATGCGCGCGGCGGCAACCTACGCCCACACCTGCAGGCCCTCGGCTATTCCCTCAGTGACCCGTTCGTTCAATTGTTAAAGGAAAGCGGCAAGCGCCTGGGATCGTTTCTGGCTTGTCGACTTCGGTGTGAGTCGCAGACATTGAGTTTGCGTTCGCTGCCCGTCCTGAACCAATTCGAACGGACCCTCGGGAATGATCTCGTAGCGACCGAAGCGCGTGGCCAGGTTGCTTCGCGTAGGATGACAGGGAAAAGGAAGGCGCTCCGCATGGAGCGCCTTTTAATGATCAGCGTTTGCTGTCGGTCAAGACGCCAGTCGAGCGACGATATGTCTCAAAACTTGCCGCTATCGGTGGCGATGTCCTCCTGGTGAATGGACGTGGGTACGAACTCGAACCCATAGAACCAGACGACGTTCTGCACGTCGTTGCTATCGGTCCAAAGGGCATGGAAGGCATCGTCGGAACCGGCAGCGATATCGGTGTAGTCGCCGAAGAAGCCTCCGCCGAACCCGTATCGTGTGTTAATCGGTTGAGTGGTGACGATGGCGGTCCCGCCCGTAGTCAGGTCGCCCACGGCGTAATCCAAGCGGGCGTTGTTTATGTAGTCGCCGAGCACGTCGCAATCGATGCGGCCTTCTGGCGGCGGAGGGCCGCTGGCGCAGACCTGCCAGGGAGAGACCACGTCGGCGACGTAGGCGGAGATGTAAACGCGGCCGGAAGGGGTGGAGGCTAGCGCCGGGAAGAGACTATCCACCCGGTGAGGCGGAGGCGCGTTCAGCGTGCCGCTGCCGTCGGGCTGGGGAACGGGATAGCCGATGGGGGTTCGATTGCTGGCGTCGAGCGCCGGGAACGCCAATGCGGGCGCGGTCCAGGTGGCGCCGCCGTCAGTGGATTTGCTGTAGAGCACGGCGGCGTGGCAGCCGGTGTTGGTGCGGGTGGGGCAGAGGCCGCCGGTGCTGTCGCTCAGCAGCGAAGACCAGGTGGTGTAGATATCCCCGTTGGGGGCCCCTGTGGCAGCGGGATAGCTGTTGTTGCGGAACGCAGTGTTGGCAATGGGAAGAATGTCCACGATGTCAGAAACCTTCACCGGCTTGCTCCAGTTGGCGCCACCATCGGTGGATTTGACCATCCAGATGCTGTCAAAGGTGGCGAGGCGGGTGGAACCGCCCCAAAATACGTAGACAGTGCCGTCGGGGCCAACGGTCGGGTGCGAGCCCTGTCCGTAGAGGACGTTGCCCGCAATTAACTGCGGAGAGCTGAAGGTCTTGCCGCCGTCGCTGGAGTGGACCTCGGAGATGGGAGACTGGACGTAGGCTCCCGTATCGGCATTGAAGAGGAACCGCGTCCAAGCGACGTAGATGCGATCGCGGAAGGGGCTGGCGACGTTGTGGTCAACCGCGATCCACTCCGTGTCGTTGAGGGTGGAAGGCGAGGTAGTCTGATTGATGAACGTGGGTGCGGCCCATGTCAAATTGCCGCTGCCGTCGAAGGTCCCTTTGTTAACGGCGACGGTGTTGGGCGGAGCCGTGCGGTCGAAGCCCAAGCCGGCGTAGAACACTTGGCCTCGGCTGTCGAAGGCGACGCTAGGATCGCCACCCGCGTCGTAGATACCACCGGTGAGGCGCTCGACTCCGGGAATGAGCGTGCCAAGATGCGCGGGATCCGTCGAGGCGCAGCACCAGCTGGTGCCGCCATCGTTGGAGAAATAGGTGCCGGAGTAGCCGTCGCCCAGCGCGCTACAAGGCGTTCCGGAGATAGAACAAGACCAGGTGCGAGTGACATAGTCGTTGGCCGAGCCGACCACCCGATTGTGATTGTTGGGATCGACCGCGATTGACGTTTCGTTCTGGGGTGCGGCGGCTGTGTCCTGATTAACCCGCACGTCGGGAGCGGCGATGGTGGTGCCGTCTAGCGGGCTGCTGAGCACGAAGGTTGGTGTGATGGGGGTGGTGACCGAGGGGATGGTCATGTCACGGGCGTCTGCTTCTTCTTCGATGAAAGCGGAGAACCGGATCTGCAGCCCGGCTGTGCCGTTCACCGACGCGACCTTCCCGGCGAGGGTGTTGATGTCGTAGGTGGGTTTGTTCTGGCCGAAAAGGGCGGACGAGAGGGCCAGGACGACAACGAGAATGGAGATACGTCGAATACTCATGGGTTCTCCTTTGTTGTGTTGAGATACATTGCTCCCTGATGACAGAAGCGCCGCAGGAAGAGGACGACGAATTGGGAGCCATCGTCTGAACCTCAATTCCGAAGTGGGCGCTACCCCGCAGCGGATCGGCAAGGTGAGCTGGCGAGCACGGCTGCTCAGAAACTGTCTTACAACGCGGCAGAGGGTGTCAAGTGGGGCGAGCGCGCATCGCGTGGCGCAGGGTGCGCTCTAGCTCGGTTCATGATGAGTACGGTCCAAGACGGAGAGCACATGGAGCGGTTACCGAGTGGCTCAACCGCTTGACAGGACGGCGGCAGCGCACGCGAAATCGAGTTGCCGTTGCAGCGGCCAGCCCAGCAGGACACCATAGATAAACCCGGCGTGGAAGATATCACCAGCCCCTGTGGTATCCACCGCTTGGACGCGATAGGCAGACGCATAGTGAAACTGCACGCCATCCCAGGCCAGCACACCGTCGTGGCCTAAGGTCGCAGCGGTAAGGAGACTGCCATAGCGCCGCTGAAGTGCCGGGAGCGCCTTCTTGAGGTCACACTCTGCCGTTAGCCGCCCAGGAATGCCTCTGCTCGTGCCCAGGAATATCTCTGCTCGTAATGAGATAGTCGACATTCTCCAGCAATAGATCTACATCCGGGTAGAGATTATCCAGATCGACAATTACAAGATGCCAGCCGCACGGTCCAGGCTGCCGCCGCAGTCGCGGCGGCAGTATCATGCCCATCGATGTGGAGAAGGCGGGCGGTCCACGATCCATTCGCGCTCGAGGTCCTCCGGTCGCAGAGTCAAACGATCGTCACGTTTCCACAGAACCGTTCGCTCCCCAGAATCATCGACCAGAATGAATGCCTGCTGGCTTGCACATCCCGTGATGATCTTGGTCTCGACACCAGCCTCGTCAAATGCTGCTCGATGGAGGATCGCAACGCTGTCATCGCCTACCATTCCAATGTATCGCGTACGCAGACCCCATTGCTGACACGCAACCACTGCGCTAGCGACTTGTCCGCCAGGCAACACGTTTGAAGAGCGAAACTCGACCTTAGAACCACACGCAGGGTAGCGTGGCAGAGGTATCAGAGTGTCCATGGCATTCAATCCGACACCGACTACGTCAGCCCCGGGTATTTTCGTCATTTTCTTAATCTTGGCCACGGTAAATGAGTCGCTCGGAATTGCAAAGGCAGAATAGTTGTTGATTAGAAAAGGGCATTGCTCACGTGCAAGGCACCGTGTGAACAGACAATTCGGCAATTCGTCCCCTGGGTATTCGAGTTGTCCGAGGAAGGCAGTGCGCTAACCGGAAGGAGACCGCACGGTTACTTCAAACCCGTGTGAGCTCTAAACCTGAGCCAATTTTTTCGAGATTGTCCGTCAAGGGCCTCTGATCGAGGCCAATGCGCTCCAATAAGGTCGGCTAGCGTTGGTGCAAGATCAACGATCTGAACATTGCGCTTGATTCGTTGTGGCTGGATACCCCACCCGGCAATCACGAGAGGAACATGCGTGTCATAGGGCCAGGGATCGCCATGAGAGGTACCGGTCGGCTTCGAGCTAAACAGCGTCCATTCCTTTGTTAGGTAGTAGATATCACCGCTGCGACTCGCGGAGGTGCTATTTCTGAGAAATCTGCCGACCCAGCCCGGCACAGATGCTAATCGCGATGTGTCATAAAATCCTGCAACACCGGGGACATCATGCACCTGCTTCACCAGGGCCAGCCTGGCAGCAGCGAGCGCAATACCGTGCCGAGTAAGCTCGGCGCGATCGAAGTAGAGCATCGAATCTGCCTGCCCTGCAAACCAGTGCATTTCGCCAGTGATACTGAAGATCGCATTGAGCTGTTTTTCCACCGAATTGAGCGCGTCAGAAAATGGAATGCGCTGGGCTGATCGATTGTGGTCGAGTTCCAGTTCAGCTTCGGGTGTTGGTTCCGCCCCGTGATCCGCCGAGAGCACCCACAATACATTCTCCTTACCCAGCCTTGCGCTGAGAGACTCGACGAGATGCCCTAAAGTGCGATCCAGACGAATCTGCTCATCTGCCATTTCCGGGCTGTCTGGCCCGTAGGCGTGTCCGACCGCATCGTTGGAAGAAAACCCAATAGCCAGTAGGTCAGGCGCATCGCGCGTATTCTCATCAAGTTGATGTGCAGTAGCTGCACTTTCCGCAAGGGCTCCCAATACTTCATCTCCAAACGGAGAACCATATACTCGATCGTAAAGTTCCTGTCCTGCTTTATCGGGCATGAGATGGGGAAACTGCCCAGCAACTTCGTGCGTGTGATACGCAGGAGAGCTGTCACCCATCACAGGTGTCCACTCTTTGCCGCGATAGGAGTCGGGGACGCGCTTGCTATTGAACTCCTCGACCCATCCTGGCAGCCGATCGGCATAATAGCGGCTGGTGATAAATCGTCCGGTCTCGTGGGAGAACCAGAAAACACCTTGAGGATGATGTCCGCCGAGAAGAATGGCCGCTCGATCCTTGAGCGAAATGGAAAACACGCGAGCTCCGGGATACGAAGTTTGCAACCAATCGCTGAAATTCTCGCCCAGGAAGTTGCGCGGCGAGACAGGGGTGCCCGAGTCACCTATCACCGCCGAATTGGCGTCCGCGACACAGTAGATCGATTTCCCGCTGTCGCGGTCGTACCAATCATTTGCGACGATCCCCGTGTGGACGGGGTTTCTGCCAGAAAGCAGGACTGCATGCCCCGGGCACGTCTCGGTAGGCAGGTGCTCGAAATTGGCGTTGAGGAAGTTCGCCCCTTGTGTAGCGAGGAAATGAAGCCCGCCGCGCTCATAGCTCGCAAAACGATCCAGATAGTCGGCACGCATCTGGTCGACGACAAGTACGACAATCAGTTTGGGATGCGGTTGAGCCTGAAGCGAGAGAACGAATCCAAACAACCAGCCAGCCAATAGACTTGCAGTCTTCTTTCGGTACACATTCACTCCTCAAGCTGAAGTCATCCTTAGATTTGCTTGGCAAGATGACCACCCCATCTTGCTGTTTAGTTACCGCTACCCGCTTTAGCAGATGCGGCATTATTAACAGAAATCGCAACGGAGTCGGGCTGTGTCCAGATCTCCTTTCCGGTGGTGAGGTCCAGGCGGTTCATTGTCACAATCATCTTGCCCCGGTCCACTTCGACGAGAAGGTAATGGTAGTTCACAGCCTTACTCTGGAAAGGATCGCCCGGGGCACGTTCGATGGGATACGCATGTGCTCCACCACCACCAGTAACGAAGTAAGTAACGCCGCCGTGCTGATGCCGCTCGTAGTTGTGAACGTGTCCAGAGAAAACCACAAAACGCGCACGCGTATGCTGCTGTCGGTCCTCCAGCAACTTCGCCAACATCTGTTCTGGAGAACGCGCCGAGTGTCCTCCGCCATACTTCTTTTCATCTGATGAACTGGTGTAGGGCGGGTGGTGAAGAACTATGAAAACAAATTCCACATCGCTGGGAATCGCGTCCAACTTTTGCGTGAGCCATTGCCCTTGCGGGCCCGAGGTTTCGTCGACCGAGCTGTCTAGCACGAGCATCAGCGTGTTTGCGATGCGGACGGAGTAGTAACGGCTGTTCTTCAACTCGGGGAAGCGCTGGAAATAGTTGGCCAGAGCAACCTTCGGATCACCATGAAGATCATGGTTGCCCAGTACTGGGTAAATGTGGATCTTGTTCTCCCGCCATACCCTGGTTTCGCTGTCCCAGGTTTTCCAGTCGTCCAGGTCATAGCCGTTGAAGACGATGTCTCCACCAAAGGACACAAACGACGGCTTGGCGCTGGCTATCGCTTGAACCAGCGCTTGACGCACGGCAACGTTCGCCGCTTCGGTATCTTTCGGATCATGGAATCGGGTGTCGCCGTATGCAATGAAACGGAAGGGGACATTTACCGCCAGCTTGAGTTCTACCGGGCCCTGGCCCCGAGTGCAGGATACCTGCGCTAGGCAAGCTATCGCGGCAGAAATGATTAGCAGGATGCGCGTGAGAGATCCGTGTTGCGAAGGCATGTCGAGAATAGTGACTGCCGAAGCCAGTGATTTTCTATTTCCCCACCACCAACACTTCGAACTGCCCGGCTTCAGCCGTGGACAGAAAAAGCTGGTGGGTTTTTGAATCGAGCGCCATAGTCTTGGCTCTCGGCAGTGTCTTCACATTGTCCAGCACCGAGTAATTATCTGGAGAGTCCTGATGAATTACCGTGACGGTGCCTTCGCCATTCGAGTTAAAGATGAGGCCCGTGTCTGGATCGAAGGCGGTCGCGTCCACATGATCGCCGATCGGCAACGATGTAATGACCTTACCGCTGTCCGCATTGACTACAGCCATTACGTGGCTTCTGCACCCAATGAAAAGCCTTCTGTGCGGCTTGTCCATGGCCATGCTCGAAGGCGATTCGCAGGGCGCTGTGGGCCAGCGTTGCTCAACTGTCATCTTCCGGGAGTCGATCTTCAAGACCAGATTCTTGTCTTCCAGATTGTTAAAAACGTATCCCCCACCATCGGCGACCGCGAATTCAGGACCGCCGCCTAGATCGATAGTGCCGGCCACCTTGCCGTTCTTGGCCTCGACCACTGTGGCGCTATTCCCGTCGCCATTAAATGCAAAAACTCGCGAGGTGGTGGGATCGTAAATAATCGCATCCGGCTTCTTTCCGGACTTCACCTCGCCCACGGCCTTAAGCGTCTTCAAGTCGAACACGGTGACCGTTGAAGATTGGCCATTGCTGACGAAGCCGCGCCCTAATTCGGGAGCAAGCGCAATCCCGTGTACGCCGAGGGTGTTGGGGATTTTACCCACAATGCTGCCCGAATCCACATTGAGAACGTCAACCTGTGTTCCATGCGAGACATACAACCGCCTTGCCGCCTCATCGACGATCAAGTAGTCCCAACTTCCGCTGCCGGGAACCGGGATTTTCTTAAGTAAGTGGTAGCCACTGCCAGAAGGCACCGGACTGGCAGTTGACACAATCAACAAAATCAAGAAAGCAACGGTAGTTTTCAATGGGATCTCCAAATGCTCAGGGTGTGAAAAAATCGGACGGTGAATCAATCACAGACTCCACCGCCCAAATCAGTAAACGTCTGTCCCCTTGAGAACAAACTCCCAGTCAGTACTTTTTGCAGGCAACGTCAATTTCAAATCGCCAAACGTATCCACGCTTTGCGCCCCGCACTTGCTAAACAGAGTGCTAGGCCTCGCTCTCAGAAGCCGCGTGGCCGTACCAGAGGCAATCGCGAGTCGACTTGATTCCATGTGGAGTGCACCCAAAGATGGTCAGGATCCTCGGTGGTCGAAAGCAGACGAGCGCTACCCGCCAGACAATTCAGGTAGTAGACGTTGTAACCGTGCCCGGCCACTACAGGGTGGTAACCATCCCGCACCAGCACTGCATCACCATCACGCACCGTCAGAGTGAGATCACGCTGTCCGTTCCGAGTGTATAGACGCTGGTGCGCATAACCTGCGGGGCGGTCCATCCTGTAGTAATAGATCTCATCAAGATCGACTTCGGTCGGAGGATTATGAACGTCATGCTTGTGCGGGGGATAGCTCGACCAGTTGCCGCTGGGGGTGTAAACCTCGACTACCATCAATTTGTCTGCCGGGAAATCGGGAGGCATCACATCTATGATCTGGCGCGATGCATTGCCGCCACCTCGCAAGCTGCTCTTCACGTCTCGGGGGCTGATCAACTGCGGTTTCAGGAGAGCACTCGATGGCACTCGACATTCTGCAAACTCGCATTCGGTTTCCGCTCGTAGCTCCGCTCGACTTGTAGCGGGGAGATAAATTGTGTACGGCAAGCCATCGAAGACTTGTGCTCTCTCCCCGATTCGGTGCTGTCCTTCACCCCAATCGGCGACACACTTGCCACCGAGAAGGACGATGGCTACTTCTTCATTCTCGGTATGCACGCTGTGCGATTCATCGGGAGCCAACCGACGTACGAAAAAGCTCATCCACTCCCACCCCGCAAGTTCACGTGGCAGGCTCAGCAGATCACCTGTACCATTTCCCGATTGTCGTGAATGAACCAGAAAATCTCGTGGAGTCATAGCGTCTTTCGTTCAGTGCGGCTCGCGACCGACTTTCATCGAACTCGTTTCGGCAATCGCCGCCTACAGGTCCTCTCCTTGATGGTCAACCATCTTCTGCAAATCGAAACTGACCTTGATTTTGATTGCTCCCCCTCGAGTAACAAACTTGAGTTCCTTCTCGTCCGACGAAACGGTCGCCTGGCCGGCGGCGTTCTTCTTCGGAAAATGGAAGATGAGGGCGTTGATTTTCTTACCGTCAGCTCCCTGCACGATTTCCACCCCAGTCGGCGCAATTTTTTCTTTCGACTTCTTTGCAATTAAATAACTCTTGTTCGTAAGGGCGGACTCATCGGCATTCTGAAAGGAGCTCATGTCAGTGCCAACTACGGCTAATTCGTAATCGTCGGCCGCTGGCGGCAGGGACTTGTCCGCATCCGCTTCGGGAATCCGTCCTTGCAATACCTGGCCGCGGATCGAGGCTTCACGGAGAGTTCTGGACGAAACCCAACGGACCGCAAATTTGGCGTGTTCCCTCTCCTCCTCGTCTTTATCTTTCTCCCGGCCGTGATGTTTCTCTTCTGCTTCGTCCTCGTCCTCATCATCTTCTTGGTGGGCACCGCTGACTTTAGGAGCGCCCTCGGGTGCTTCCAGCTCCTCATGTTTCTTGTTTTGACGTTCAGCCTCGACTAATTTTGACCATGGAGAATCGTTCAGAATCTGTCGTACGTCTTTCGCATCCCACTGCTTATAGGGCTTTTTCCACGGGTCATCCGCCCAGACGTTGACTGCGACTAATAGAGTAGCCGCAACTAGCAACCTGCGCGTCATTTTTGCCCACTCCGTCTTTGTGTTTGCCAGAAACGCTCTCCTCAGAATCACCGGGGTTGCGTTTGCCAAAAGACATTCGCTTGCTCCTATCGAGCAGGCGCACGACAACTAAAACCTCAGGCGCAGCATGAACTCTATCTGCCTCGGCAGGCCCGTACCTGTGTTGGCCGAGCTCAGGCTGTCATTATTATTGTTAAAGTTAACCGTCGTGTTTATTACGCCAAACCCCGTAAACGTCGGCAGCGACGGCGTCGGGGGGCCATCCAGAATATCCAAATCACTGGGGTCGCCGAGTTGCGTCCGGTTGAAAACGTTGAATGCTTCTACGCGGAACTCCAGATCCACTTTTTCCGTGAGCTTCGTACTCTTCGTGAGTGCTGTGTCCACCTGCCACATTTGGGGAGCCCGGATGATACCGCGGGGAGAATCTCCGAAATGCAATATAAACCCGGTGGTGGGATCCGTCGGGGGCATCACAAAGGCGTTCCAGTTTATCCAGTTATTGCGGTTTTGCCCCGGCGGTATGACTGGAACCCCCGGCACCATGTCAGGTCTCTGATCGGCATTAGCGTTGCCATCAGGAAGCTGTGTGCTGTCCAGGCCTATGAGCGGGGTTAGCGGGTGCCCGGTATGCCACAGGCCGAGACCGCTCAGACTCCAGCCCTCCAAAAATTTGCCGAGCAGCCCGCCATGGTTCCAATAACTACGCCCCGGGCCGATGGGAAGGTCATATACAGTAGCTGTTGTGAAGTTGTGGCGTACATCAAACACACTGGGGCCCCTGTCGCAGCGGACGCAGGCTGCGTTTTCAGGGGCATTCGCTTCTCCCCCGCCCACCGACCCGTCGTTAATCGAGTGAGACAGCATATACTGGGTATCCAACAACCAGCCATGGGTCATTTTCCGGCTGAGAGAAAACTGAACTGCCTGGAAGCTGCTCGTTCCCTCGTCTCTCTTTATGTCGATTTGACCGAAATTTGTGAATTGCCTTACGCAGACACCGGCGTTTATGGTTTGGGGTTCCTCACACAGGTTTGTGTAATTACGCGCGAAGAGCCGCGTGCCATGAGTACCCATATATGACGTTTGGAAGACAAAGCTCCCCGGCAATGCTTGTTGGACCGATAAACCCCATTGCTCGACGTATAAGTCACGCCGGTGGCGCGCTAGCGCGCGTGGAGACGCCGAGGGCCCGATGCCGGGGCAGTCCGCAGGATTCACAGGATACGCCAGCCCGTTACCCAGAGTGCAGTCTGTAGACGAGATTTCGGTCCTGGAAGTATCGCTTTCGAGCGAGGCGTTGAGGTCATCGTTTTGTCCCGCCCCGTGGTAGATTCCAAATCCCGTCCGAATGACTGTCTTGTCATGCAACGCCGAGGGCGCCCACGCGATGCCGACTCGCGGGTCAAAGTTGCGGTAATTTGGGAAGTAGGGCGGCGATCCCTTGGGGCAAAGCCCGGCCACAGGCGTGGTTGTGCCAGGTATAAATCCGCCGGTACACGTCGGGTCGAAAATGGTCATGTGGCCATGAGCTTCCGAAATCACTGAATAATATTCCCATCGAATGCCCAGATTCAGGGTCAAGCTGGGACTGAGCTTCCATTCATCCTGGAAATAAGGAAGAACGTAAGTATGCCGTAGGCCATGCGGGTACCACGGGGGCCTAACGTCAGCGCTATTTAGGTTGTCATTGATAAGCGAGTTGTTATCCGTGAAGGCCAACCGGTCATCTTCGGTGATCCCCTGATTCAGCCGAATCCGTCGAACCTCAATACCCGTCTTAAAAGTGTGGCGGCCATGCGAAATCGCCAGATTGTCGATGTATCCAAAAGTCGTGCCGATTTCGTGATCTGTAGCGCTGTTGTTGAGTGCTTCGAAAGCGTCGGTATCTATTTCGGTTGGAAAAACGGTAGCCTGGGGATTGTGATAGGGAACACGGTTGATGCCAAATCTCGCATCATTGAAGACATGAAGCGAAAAGGTATGCTGCCATGCGAGTACGTAATTGGCTGGATGGGTAATGATCTGCTGCGTATCCAGCAAATTACCAAGAGGGGCAGCGGTGAATGAGATATCCCGGCCAGCGCGAGCATATATAGTGTTTTGTTCATTGAACCTGTGATCCAAACGGAACAACCAGCTGTCTTCGTTCAGCCTGACCGCGCCCGGGTGGACGAAATTATCGTTGCACGGGTCGCTCGTCGGATCAATACAGGTACCACTGCCATCCCCCACCGGGAAGGCGGTAACAATGGGCGCCATCTGTGGGGATTGGCTAAGGATGGCATTGCGCAAGGGCACACTGGGAACGGCAGCGATTAAGGTGCGAGTTTGAGCCTGCCGCAGCCCTTCGTAGGTCAAAAAGAAGAAGGTCTTGTCCTTTGCAATTGGCCCGCCCAAACTCAATCCATACTGATTGAGATGGAAAGGGGGCCGGACAAACTGGTTCGTGACAGGGTCGAAATCAAGGAAGGACCGAGCATCCAGCACATTGTTTCGGAAATACTCGAAGAGGCTGCCATGCCAATCATTTGTGCCTG
>Ga0137384_10004144_pt1 | contig 11587 bp, 7 predicted proteins | sample SagtaG_2_FD_104922 | JGI IMG/M metagenome (GOLD analysis project Ga0137384, IMG submission 104922) | Vadose zone soil microbial communities from Sagehorn Ranch, Mendocino, California, USA - Sage2_R_60_16 metaG | ecosystem: Environmental > Terrestrial > Soil > Vadose zone | place: USA: California...
CAGGTTGCCGCCCATGAAGTTCACCGAGTCGGTCAGGTCCCGCCAGGTGCCGCCCACGCCCGGCACCCGCGCCTGGCCGCCCAGCCGGCCCTCGGTGCCCACCTCGCGCGCCACCCGGGTCACCTCATCGGCGAACGCCGACAGCTCGTCCACCATCGTGTTGAGGGTGTCCTTGAGCTCGGCCATCTCGCCCTTGACGTCCACGCGGATCTTCTGGCTGAGGTCGCCCCTGGCCACCGCGGTGGCCACCCGCGCGACGTCGCGGACCTGGCCGGTCAGGTTGCCGGCCATCGAGTTCACCGAGTCGGTCAGGTCCTTCCAGGTCCCGGCCAGCCCCGGGACCTCGGCCTGGCCGCCCAGCCGGCCCTCGGTGCCCACCTCGCGTGCCACCCGGGTCACCTCGGAGGTGAACAGGGCGAGCTGGTCGTTCATGCCGTTGAACACCGAGGCGATCTCGTCCATCAGCGGGTCATCGGCCGCTGGCAGCCGGGTGCTGAAGTCGCCGCTGCGCACCGCCGACAGGCCCGCCAGCAACTGCTGCAGGCCGCCGTCGGCGGGCTGGACCGCCCGCTGGTGAATCGTCGTCATCGGGGCACCCCTCCATGGCCAGCCAAACGCCGCACGGGCCGGTAGGCAAGGCGAGCCCGCGCGAAAGGATCCTGTCACGTCTTGTCATGGCCGAGAATGGAACTTGACGCGAAGCGGGCGCGGCCTGGGGAGTTTGCCCCAGGTTGTGGCGTCTTGGCGCGAGAAAGCTGGTGGCAGTGACCGATCCGAGCGGGGCCGACCTGGTGCGGCTGAACGCCTTGGTCGCCCGGCAACGGCGGGAGCTGGACGCGATGCGTGCCGCCGCCGCCGCCCGGTCGGTGGCAGACCTGGCCCGGGGCATGCTGATGGAGCGGCTCGGCTGCACGCCCGCCGAGGCTCAGCGCCAGCTCACCCGGCTGGCCGCCGAGTCCGGCATCAGCGCGACCGAACTGGCTGCTCAGATCACCCGCGCCGAGCCGCTCGGCCAGCCACCGGAGCCGGGCATGCACCAGGTCAGCCTGGCCGGAGCCACGATCGAGTCGGCGGCCTCGGGCGGCGCCGTGGCCGCCGCCCTGCTCGGCGAGGCCCTGGCCGGCCTCGGCGCGGTGGCCGTGGCGATCTGGCTGACCGAGCCGGACGGCGGCCTGGCACTGATCGGGGAGGCCGGTTTCGGCAGCCACGAGGCCGGCCGCTGGCGGCGGCTCCACCCGGACATGCCCTCGCTGCCCCGGCAGGTGGCCCAGGACGGCCTGGAGGCCTGGTGGCCGGCCGGGCCGCCGCCCGGCGACGAGCGGCCACTGCCGGGCCGCTGGCGCGGCGGCGCCTGGGCCGGGCTGCCGCTGCAGGACGCCGGCGCGACCCTGGGGGCCCTGCTGGTCTGCTGGCCGGAGCCGCTCGGGGAGTTCCCCGCCCCGCTGCGCCGCCAGCTCACGGCGGTCGCCGACGTCGCGGCCCAGGCGCTGGGCATCCGCCTGTCCCAGGGGGAGCTGCCCGGCGGCCATCAAGCCGCCGGGATCTTCGCGCTGCTGGACAGCCTGCTCGACGGGTACCTGTTCGCCCGCGCCGTGCGCGACCAGGCCGGGCGGGTGGCCGACTTCCGTGTCGACCATGCCAGCGACGGGTTCCGGGATCCGGCCGGGCGCGGCGCCGCGGAGCTGACCGGCAGGCACCTGCTCGAGCTCTACCCGGAGGGGGCCGCCGCGTTCGGCCTGTTCGACCGGTGCCTGACGGCGCTGGACACCGGCACGCCGCAGCGGCTCCCCGGCACGGCCGCGGCGCCGCCGGGCGATCCCGGCGAGCCCGCGGGGCTCCGGGTCACCAGGCTGTACGACGGGGTGGTGATCGCCTGGTGCGTGGCGGGCGACGCCGACCGGCTCGCGGCACTGCTGCAGCACGCGCAGCGCCTTGGCCGGATCGGCGGCTGGGAGGAGAACGTCCGTACCGGCGAGGTGAGCTGGACCGAGCCGACGTTCGCGCTGTTCGGGCTGCCGCCCGGGGAGCCGGTCCCGGTCGCGGACCTGCCCTCGCGCGTGCTCGCCGAGGATGTCCCCGCGGTCCGGGGGTTCCGCGAGGCGCTGCTGCACGGCCGGATGGAGAGCACCGCCGCGTTCCGGGTGGTCCGCGCGGACGACGGCAGCGTGCGGCAGATCCGCGCCTACGCCGAGCCGGTCACCGACCCCGGCGGGGCGGTGACCGCCATGCGCGGCGTGTACCAGGACCTGTCCGCGGACTACCACACCCGGCTGGCGTTCGCGGCGGCCCGCGAGCAGCTCGCCGACACCGAGGAGCGCGCCGCGGAGGAGCACCGCCTGGCCATCAGGCTGCAGGAGGCCATCACCCCCAGGTCGGCCGCGCCGGACGAACTGATCGAGGCGGCCGGGCTGGACGTGGCGGCCAGGTACCGGCCGTCCGGGGAGGGCAGCCTGGTCAGCGGCGACTGGTACGACACGGTGCTGCTGCCGAGCAAGAAGGTGCTGCTGGTGGTCGGGGACATCGCCGGGCACGGCCTGGACGCGGTCACCGGCATGGTCGCGGTGCGCAACAGCCTGCGCGGCCTGGCGATCACCGGGGCCGGCCCGGGGACCCTGCTCGACTGGCTGAACAGAGCGGCCGCCCACTTCACCGACGGCGTCCTCGGCACGGCGGTGTGCGGCCTCTACGACCCGGCGGACCGGTCGCTGCGCTGGGCCCGGGCCGGCCACCTGCCGCCGATCCTGGTCCGTGACGGCCGGGCGGAGCAGCTCCCGCTGCCCGAGGGGCTGCTGCTCGGCGCGGACCCGGACGCCAGCTACGCCGAGGAGGTGACCAGCCTGCGGCTCGGTGACACGCTGCTGCTGTTCACCGACGGCCTGATCGAGCGGCGGGACGAGCCCATCGACGACGCGCTCACCGCCTTGGTCCGGGCCGCCAGCCGCCCGGTCGGCGACATCGGCGGGTACGCCGACCACCTGCTGGAGCGGGACGCCTCGAACACCGGCGACGACGCGTGCCTGGTCGCGGTCCGGGTGCGCTGATCCCGGCACCGCCACCCGCCACGGCCTGGCGAATGACGGCCGCTTCCAGGGGTATCGGCCGCGTCATGGCACAATGCCGTATCTGGAAAAGTTGCCGGAGTTCCTGCAATGGATGAGCCTGTCGGGGGCGTCCTGAGCCACGCGGCGCTCTTCTATCGCGGCGAGGCCGAGTACGCCGGCCAGATCACCGCCTTCCTCCAGGCGGGCCTGGCGCGCGGCGAGCCCGCGCTGATCGCGCTGCCCGGCGGCAGGTCCCGCATGATCGGTGCCCGCCTGGATGCCATGCCCGGTGAGCTGGCGCTCGCGGACATGACCAAGCTTGGCCGCAACCCGGCGCGGATCATCCCCGAGGTGCGCTCGTTCACCGACAAGCACCCCGGCCAGCGGGTGCGTTACGTCGGCGAGCCGATCTGGCCCGGGCGCTCGGCCGCGGAGACCTGCGAGGCGACCCGGCACGAGGCCCTGGTCAACCTGGCGTTCGCCCAGGCAAAGGCGACGATTTTGTGCCCATACGATGCGTCGGGGCTGGCGGGTTCCATCCTCGCCGACGCCCGCCGCACCCATCAGGAGCCGGCTGCCTCCGGCGCGACCGCCCGGACCTGGCGCGACAACCTCCCCCCGGCCTGTGACCGCCCGCTCGGCCCGCCGCCGGCGGAGGCGGAGGCCCTTGCCTACGACACGGACCTGGTGCCGGTGCGGCGGCTGATCGAACGGCACGCACGGCGGGCGGGGCTCGGCGAGGAACGCACCATCGACCTGCTCCTGGCGGCGAACGAGATCGCCGCCAACACGATCTGCCACACCACCGGGGGCGGGGTGATCCACGTCTGGCACACCGCCACGGAGATCCTCTGCCAGGTCCACGATGCCGGGCAGATCACCGACCCGATGGCCGGGCGGGTCCGGCACGGCCCCGACGACCGCGGCCACGGCCTGTGGCTGGTCAACCAGATGTGCGACCTGGTCGAACTGCGCTCGGGCGAGGCGGGCACCACGGTCCGGGTGCATATGTGCCGTACGGTCTAGCGGCGCCGGCCGCGCCGGCTCAATGGCCGGTCTTGCCGGCCAGGTCCAGCTGCCGCACCTGGTGCCAGAACCTGCGGTAGTCCCGCAGCGCGACGCGTAGTTGCTCGGTGTCGGTCTCGGTGCTGTGCCACGCGGACGCCAGGGCCCGCTGCTGGGCCCGGACCGAGTTCACGAACTCGTCGATGGCCGAGTCCACGGCGTCGGCGGCCATCGTCACCGAGCCGCGCGGGTCGTCCACGAAGGCCGCCAGGATCTCGCTCCAGCGCTGCGGGGAGATGCCGCCCGGGGAAGCGGGAGAAGCGCCGGCGGGGGAAACAACCTCGGCCGCGGCGGGCTCCTGGGCTGCCGTCACGGCTGGTTCCTGGGCCCCGGCCGCGGCCGGCGGCCCGGCCTCCGTCACGAGCGGCTCTCCTGCCTCGGCCACAGCCGGTTCCCCGGCCTCGGCCACGGCGGGCTCCCCGGCCTCGGCCACGGCGGGCTCCCCGGCGTCCGCCTCGTGCGTCCCAGCCTGGTCCCCGGCCGCCTCGTCCTTGACCACCTCCCCTTCGAGCACCACGGCATCGTCGCCGTCGGCCGGTGCCGGGGAGTCCGCGGGCGAGTACCCGTAGGCCGGCGGCGGGGCGCTGGCCGGTGCCCGCCCGAACGGCGCCGGGGCCTCACCCTGCGCCCGCCAGAAGGCCGGCGCCGGCTCCCCCGTCTGGTGTTCCGGCTCGGCCTGGTGTTCCGGCTCGGCCTGGTGGTCCGGCTCGGCCGCTGCCTGCGTGTCGTGTGCCTCGGCCGGGGCCTGCGTCTCGTGCGCCTCGGCCGGGGCCTGGCTCTCGTGGGCTTCCTCGGCCGGCGGTTCGCTGTCGCGATGTCCCCAGATCGACATGGGAACCTCCTGTCCGGTCTGTGCTGCCCTGCGGACTTTCCGCGCGCCGCGTTCTCAAACGCCGGCTCAGTACCGGGGTTTCCCGGTGCTGGGTCAGGCCGGGGTTTCCAGCAGCTCGGCGAGGAGCTGGGCCAGGTGGATGCCCTCCCGGCCGAGGTGGCCGGCCTGGATCTGGGTGCGGCAGGAGAACCCGTCGGCCAGCACGGCGGTCTCCGGGCGCGCGTCCCGGACCGCGGGCCACAGCCCGTGCTCCGCGCAGGCGACGGACACCTCGTAGTGGCCCGCCTCAAAGCCGAAGTTGCCGGCCAGCCCGCAGCACCCGCTGTCCAGCACGTCGACCTCGACCCCGCAGTCCTTCAGCAGATTCCGGTCGGCGTCGAAGCCCATGATCGCGTGCTGGTGGCAGTGCACCTGCGCGATGGCCGCGCGGCGGCCTGCGACCGGGGGCACGGGAGCGTGCCAGCCCGCCTCCGTGAGCACCTCGGCCAGCGTCCTGGTCCGCTTCGCGAGCAGCCGGGCGTCGTCGGTGCCGAGCAGGTCGGCTGCGTCCGAGCGGAACACCGCGGCGCAGCTCGGCTCAAGCACCACCACCCGGGTGCCCGCACGCAGTTCGGGCCGCAGCGACCGGATGGCCCGCTTCAGCGCTGCGGCGGCCACACCGAGCTGGCCGGTCGAAATCCAGGTGAGCCCGCAGCACACCGGCCGGGCGGGCACCTCCACGGTGAACCCGGCGTCTTCCAGCACGGCCACGGCCGCCCGCCCGACCTCGGGGTGGAAGCTGTTGGTGAAGGTATCCGGCCACAGGATGACCTTCTGGCCGCCCGGCCGGGTACCGCGCCGGGCGTGCCACCGGGTGAACCGCTCCCGGGCGAACCGCGGCAGTTCCCGGTGGGCGTCGATGCCACCGGCGGCCTCGATCAGCCGGGCCAGGCCCGGCGCCCGCCCGGTCGCGTTGACCAGGCCCGGAGCCCGCGCGGCGAGCAGCGCGGCGGCGGGCAGCCAGCCCATCGAGTAGTGCGCGGCGGGCCGGATCCTGCCCTTGTAGTGATGGGCGAGGAACTCCGCCTTGTAGGTGGCCATGTCCACCTCGACCGGGCAGTCCTTGCGGCAGCCCTTGCAGGCCAGGCACAGGTCCAGCGCGTCGCGGACCTCGGTGGAGTGCCAGCCGTCGCGGATCACCTCCCCGCGCACCATCTCCATCAGCAGCCGGGACCTGCCGCGGGTGGAATGCTCCTCCTCGCGGGTGGCCCGGTAGCTGGGGCACATCACCCCGCCCTCGTCGCCGCGGCATTTACCCACCCCGACACACCGCGACGCCGCGCGGGAGAACTTTCCCCCGTCTGGGGCGTACTGGAAAAGTGTCAGCGGCTCCGGCGGGAACCAGCCGCGCCGGGTGAGATGCGAGTCCAGCGGGCTGGGCTCGACGACCTTGCCCGGGTTCATCCGGTTGCCCGGGTCGAAGGCGGCCTTCAGCTCGCCGAACGCGCGGATCAGGTCCGGTCCGAACATCTTCGGCAGCAGTTCGCCGCGCGACTGGCCGTCGCCGTGCTCGCCGGACAGGGAGCCGTCGTAGCCGGCCACCAGGTCGGCGGCGTCCTCCACGAACGACCGGTAATGCGCGATGCCCTCGGGGGTCCGCAGCTCGAACGGGATCCTGGTGTGCACGCAGCCCTGGCCGAAGTGCCCGTACAACGACGCGCCCCGGTATTCGTAGCGCTCCAGCAGCTTGCGGAAGTCGCGCAGGTAGTCGCCGAGCCGGTCCGGCGGGACCGCGGCGTCCTCCCAGCCCTCATGCGTCTCGTGCTTGCCCGGCGGATAGGCGGTGGCGCCCAGGCCCGCCTCACGCACGTCGTTGAGCTTGTCCTCCACCGCGGGGTCGTCCACGTACGCGACATGCGGTTTCGGGTGATCGCCGTCGGATCGCACGTCCCCGATCAGCGCGCGAGCCTTGGCTTGTGCCTCGTCCTTGCTGTCGGCGCCGAACTGGACCATCAGCCAGCCGGATCCCTCGGGCAGCTTGTCCAGCGCGTCGCCGGCCAGGTGCTCTTCGCGCTCCAGCGAGATGAGCGTGTCGTCCAGGCCCTCGACGGCCAGCGGGCCGTGGCGGACCACCCGCGGCACCACGTCGGCGGCCTCGGCGATGTCGGGGTACCCGAGCACGACCAGCGAGCGGTACCCGGGCACCTCGAAGAGCTCTATTTCCGCGTGCAGCACGGTGACCAGCGTGCTCTCGCTGCCGACCAGTGCCCTGGCCACGTGGAACCCGTTCTCCGGGAGCAACTGGTCGAGGTTGTAGCCGGACACCCGGCGCGGGATCTTCGGGTAGCCGGTGCGGATCTGGCCCAGGTAGGCGTCGCGGATCTCGCGCAGCCGCCGGTACAGCCCGGCCATCTCGCCGCCGGCCGCGAGGATCCGCTCATACTCCTCGTCGCTGGTCTCGCCGGTCCAGGTGCGCAGCCCGCCGTAGGTGAGCACCTCGAGGCGGCGCACCGAGTCGGCCATCTTGCCGTACGCCTGCGCGGTGGAACCGCACGAGTTGTTCCCGATCATGCCGCCGATGGTGCAGCTCACATGGGTGGATGGCTTCGGCCCGACCATCAGGCCGTGCGGTGCCAGCGCGTCGTTGACCTTGTCCAGCGCGGCGCCGGGCTGCACGGTGGCGGTCCTGGCCGCCTTGTCGAACGAGACCAGGCGGTGGCAGTACTTGGTCCAGTCGATGACGATCGCGGTGTTGACGCACTGGCCGGCCAGGCTGGTCCCGCCGCCACGGGACAGCACCGGTGCCCCGGCCGCACGGCAGACGGCGACCGCCGCCACGGCGGCGTCCACGGTGCGCGGGACGACCACGCCGATCGGCACCTGCCGGTAGTTCGACGCGTCCTGGGCGTAGGCACTCAGGGTGCCCGCGTCGAACCTGACCTCGCCGTCCACCCGCTCGTCCAGCCCGGCCCGGAGCTTGCTGATATCCACGCCGGCAGGCGGCGTCATGACTTGCACCACTTATTCGCTCCTGTCGTCCGACGGGGTGCCCCGCTACCCGCCGGAATCCTTGCCTAACCACGTTGTGCGAGTTGCTTGCGCCGATGGCGGGCCGACGCGAGAATGCCTGTGCGGTTGTCCCGGCCGGGACAACCGCTTACTGGGTCCAGAGACGCGGCCCGCCCTTTCTTCTCGCATGGACGGGTGGTGACGGCGCGTGTCTGGTGACCGGACTGTGATCTGGGTTGGCCGGGTTGCGGTCATGGCACTCCCTGCCGAGGTCGACATCTCCAACGCCGGCCAGGTCCGCCAGGACCTGGCCGCAGTCGTCGCGCAGGACGCCTCACTGGTGGTCGCGGACATGAGTGCGACCACATTCTGCGACTCCGCGGGAGTGACAGCCCTGGTCCGTGCGGTACGGATGGCGAACGAGAGCGGGACCGGATTGCGGGTGGCCGCCAGTGCACCGGCGGTCACCCGGGTACTGGCTATCACCGGCGTGGACCGGCTGATCGAGGTCTACCCGAGCGTCGCGGCCGCCATGGCCGATCCCGGGACCGGGACGGCCGGCCAGGACAGCGCCACCCGCCCGGAGCCCCGGCTACCGCGCTAGTCCTCCTCGAACGCGTGCGGGTGCGGCGGCTCACCACTCACGCTGGTGACGATCGCGCTGGCGACGTCGCGCAGCTTGACATTGCTGTTCTGGGACGCGCCGCGGAGTACGTCGAACGCCGTGGCCTGGGTGCACCGCTGCTGGGCCATGATCACCCCGAGGGCCTGGTAGATCACCGCCCGCGAGGTCAGCGAGGAACGGAGCTGGTCGGTCAGCTCGGAGTACGACGCCAGCCGCAGCATCAGCGACAGCGCGCCGGACGCGTTCTGCGCCAGGTGCTCCGCATGGCGCACCTGCGCCGGGCCGAACGCGGCCACATCGCGCGCGTAGAGGTTCAGCGCGCCGACCGGCTTACCGTCCGCGACCAGCGGCAGCGCCAGGCAGGACCGGATCCCGCGGGCCTGGGCGGCGGCCTCGAACCGGGGCCACCGGGCCCGGCCGGCGGTGTCGTCGATGCTCACCTGGGCGCCGGACCGCATCGCGTGCAGGCACGGGCCGTCGTCAAGCTGGTACTGCACCTCGTCGATCTCCCCGGCCAGCGGGTCGCTGCAGGCCACCGTGGCCGGCCGCCCGGTGGACCGCATCGTCATCCCGCAGGACACCCCGTCGGTGACCAGGCGTGCCGCCAGCGTCGCCAGTTCCTGCAGGAACTGTTCCAGGGTCTGCGTGCCGAGCAGCGCCCGCTGCAACTCGGTGAGATCGCCCGCCACGTCCGCGCCGGGCCGGTTCACGTCGCTGGGCCCACCCATCGTCTCCGTCCGCCTTTCCGCCCCTCACGGCTCGAGATCCCCTACCCCGGGGGACGGATTGAAACTGCCGCGCCGTGGTAGTGCCGTCCGTTATGGATGCCAAACAGCTCGCCGGCGACCGGGTGGCAACCCGATGACGGACCGGGCGGCCGCCGGCGGGCCGGCGGTGACCGGAGTCACCGCGTCCGCCTACGTCATCCCCACCGACGCGCCCGAGGCGGACGGCACGCTCACCTGGGACGCCACCACGATGGTGCTCGCCACCGCCCGGGCGGGCGGGGCGGAGGGCATCGGCTGGAGCTACGCCGCCGCGGCGGCAGGGCAGGTCATCACCGACGTGCTGGCCGGGGTGGTCACCGGCCGCTGCGCGCTGGACGTGCCGGGCGCCTGCGAGGCGATGATCCGTGCGGTGCGCAACATCGGGCGGCCCGGGATCGCGGCGACGGCGATCTCCGCCGTGGACATCGCGCTGTGGGACCTGAAGGCGAAACTGCTCGGCTGCCCGCTGGCCGGCCTGCTCGGCCCGGCCCGGGCCAGCGTTCCCATCTACGGCAGCGGCGGGTTTACCAGCTACGACGCCGGCCAGGCCCGCGACCAGCTCGCCGGGTGGGTGGAGCGGGACCACATACCGCGGGTGAAGATCAAGATCGGCGAGAGCTGGGGCGGCAACGAGCACAGGGATATCGGCCGGGTGGCCCTCGCCCGGGAGGTGATCGGCCCGGGCACCGAACTGTATGTGGATGCCAACGGCGGCTACACGGCCGGACAAGCGGTCCGGGTCGCGGGCCGGATGGCCGATTACGGGGTGACCTGGTTCGAGGAGCCGGTGTCCAGCCAGGACCTGGCCGGGCTCGCGGCCGTGCGCCGCCAGGTGCTTCCCGACGTGGCGGCCGGCGAGTACAGCTGGTCACTCGCCGACTCGGCGCACCTCATCGCGGCGGGCGCGGTGGACTGCCTGCAGCTCGACGCGACCCGGTGCGGCGGCTTCACCGAGTTCCTCCGCGGCGCCGCCCTGGCGGCCGCGCACAACCTGCAGGTCTCCGCGCACTGCGCGCCGAACCTGCACGCGCACGCCGGCGTGGCCGTGCCTAACCTGCGCCACGTCGAGTACTTCCATGACCATCAGCGGATCGAGCGGCTGCTCTTCGACGGCGCCCTGGATCCCGGCGGCGGGACCCTGACCCCGGATCCGGACCGGCCCGGGCTCGGCATGTGCCTCAAAGAGGCCGACGCGGACAAGTACCGCCGGGGCTGACGGCCGGGATCAGCCCGGCGGCTCGCCGACCCGCAGCGCGAGCATCGTCACGTCGTCGCGCAGTTCACCCCGGCACAGGTCCAGCACCACGTCATGGACCCTGGACACCAGTACCGCTGCTGTCTCCCCGGCCAGCGCCGCCAGCTCGTCGGTGAGCCGCTCCTCGAACTGGACCAGGTCAGGGCCGCACGCGCTGGTCAGCCCGTCGGTGTACAGGAACAGCAGGTCACCCGGCTCCAGTTCGACCTCCTGGGCGGCCGGCTCGGCGTCGGGGAAGATGCCGAGCGGCAGCCCGCCCCCGTTCAGCACCTGGGTCCGGCCGTCGGGCCGCAGCAGTACCGGGCCGGGATGGCCGGCACTCGACAGCGACAGGTGCAGCCGCCCGTCGCGCCAGCTCAGGTGCCCCGCGTCCGCGGTGACGAACCGGCCGCCGAAATCCTCGGCCAGCATGATGTCGTTGATGCCGCGCAGCACCGCCGTCGGATCGGTGTCCAGATGGGCCAGCGCCCGGATGGCGTGCCGCGCCGCCGCGGTTACCGCCGCGGTGTCCGGGCCCGTGCCGCACACGTCCCCGATCGCCACGCCCCACCCGTCCCGGGACGGGTAGACGTCGTAGAAGTCACCGCCGGCCTCGGTAGCGTTGGTCGCGGCCATGTGGGCGGCCGCGATCTCGGTGCCGGGGACCTGCCGAACCTGCCGGGGCAGCAGGCTGGTCTGCAGCGCGTCCGCGATCTCGACCCGGTGCCGGAACAGCCGGTCCACCCGGATCGCCAGGGCGAGCTGCTCCCCCAGCTCCTCCACCAGGCCCACGTCGGCGATCTCGAAGTGCGGGCGGCCCGCCCAGCGGGCCAGGGTCAGCACCCCGTAGGCGTGCTCGCCGTCGGTCAGCGGCACCGAGAGCACGGAGCTGGCACCCAGCAGCATGAGCAGCGGGATGCCATCCGGACCGTCGCCGAGCGCGCCCAGGTCCTCGGCGTGCGCGATAAGCAGTGTGCTGCCCGACTCGTGCACCTGGTACGGGCCGGACCCGGGCTCGGGATCCACCGCCGCCAC
>Ga0137384_10004151_pt1 | contig 11578 bp, 6 predicted proteins | sample SagtaG_2_FD_104922 | JGI IMG/M metagenome (GOLD analysis project Ga0137384, IMG submission 104922) | Vadose zone soil microbial communities from Sagehorn Ranch, Mendocino, California, USA - Sage2_R_60_16 metaG | ecosystem: Environmental > Terrestrial > Soil > Vadose zone | place: USA: California...
AACTGGGCGACACTGACAGTGACGAGCACATCAAAACGGTGCGAGGCGTGGGCTACATTTTTGCGCGGCCGCGTGAGGCCAAAACGGGCACACCATGAAAAGCCTGTTCCTGAAAATCTTCCTTTCGTTCTGGCTGGCCATCGCGTTGTTCGTGGTGCTCGCGATTTTAGCGGTCATGGTCTTTCGCCCGCAGCGCAATCCCACCTGGGAGTCGTTGCGCAGCACCGTCCTGGCTGACGCTATCAGTGCATACGAACACGGAGGAGAATCTAAAGTTCGGGAATACTTGGACAACCTGGACGCCACGCAGCACGTTCACGCTCATGTTTTTGATGAGCAAGGGAAGGAGATTTCAGGTCGCGCCGCTCCGGGATGGGTGCAGCACCCGGCCATGGGGATGTCGCATGCGCCGCACCAGGGTCTCCTCAGTCCGGCTCCGCGGGTTTTGACCGAGTCTCGCGCCTCTTCAGATGGTCATCATCGCTTTACGATTGCACTGGTGTTGCCGCCGGGCCCGCGTGTGTTCTTTGGCCCCCGTGGGTTTCCCGTGACTGGCTTGCTCATCCTGGTCATTTCCTCGGGATTGGTCTGCTACTTTCTGGCGTGGTATTTGACTAAGCCGGTGATTCGACTCCGTGCTGCTACGCGTCAACTTGCCGCCGGAGATCTCTCCGCCCGCACTGGCGCCCCTGCCAGTCGCCGCCGCGACGAAATCTCAGGCCTGCTACGGGATTTTGATGCGATGGCGGAGCGGCTCGAGACTCTGGTCAACGCGCAATCGCGACTACTCAAGGACATCTCCCACGAACTGCGCTCACCGCTTGCGCGTCTGAATGTCGCTCTGGGACTGGTGCGCCAACGGTCCGGTGCTGAGAGCGCTAATATGCTCGACCGCATTGAGCTCGAAGTCAGCCGTCTCAATGAACTGATCGGACGACTCCTTACTCTGGCCCGCATCGAGGATGGCCAGCAATCTGTCCCGCGCATACCGGTCTCGCTCGACGAGTTGGTGCTGAATGTGGCAGAGGACGCCGAGTTTGAAGCACAAGCCCGTCATTGCCACGTGCGTAGCGTAATTCCGCCGGGAGAGTGGCGCGTGCGGGGAGAAGCATCCTTATTGCACAGCGCCATCGAAAATGTCGTGCGCAACGCCATACGCTACACCCGCGAAGGCACGACGGTGGAGATCCATCTCGTAAGGGCCGAAACTCCTGGTGGGGCAGAGGCAGTGGTAAAGGTTACAGACTGTGGTCCTGGCGTCCCGCCCGATACCTTGGAAAAACTCTTTCAGCCTTTCTACCGCCTCGATGACGCGCGCGGCCGGCAGACCGGAGGGGTCGGTCTCGGTCTTGCTATTATCGAGCGCGCCGTACGTTTTCACGGAGGCAGAGTGGCTGCTTCCAATCGTGCCGAAGGTGGTTTGGAAGTTGAGCTTCGTTTGCCGCTTGTAGCTGTAACAGCCGCCGCCCCCGCAAAAATGGTTCAGCCAGTTCCGGCTGGACGTACTGATTAAATTCAAGCTGGAGCTTCAAATCATAAGAGTTTCCGACATCAGAGCTCGAGCCTGTATCTTTAAATTTCTTCCCGAGGCAACTTCCTGGGCCCGCATAGGTTCCAATAACTCTTCGTGGGAGTTTGCTCTTCCTGTGCTTTCCTGATACACAAATGTGAGGGATTTCACGCCTCTTTTAGGGTGCAGGAACTCGGTTTCTACCCCGCGGGCCATACTCAATCACGTAAATCATGGAGAGAAGACTAAGAATGCCGACACGGTTCGCCTGGCTACTCGCACTTCTGGTTCTGTTTTTTGTTGGCTTCTTGGTGGCCTGCGGCAGTCATTTTTCTCCTTCATCCGACGGTTTATTACTTGTTCCAAGCCTGGGTTCCGCAGTGGTCCAAACGTTCAGTTTCAATCTTAGCAGCGGGCACTCGTCTTCGATCAACAACCCGCCGCCAATTCCGGGTCCCCCTTCTCAAGGTTCGGTCGCGTCAATTATTTTGGACCCGGCAGGCGCATTTGCCTACCTAACCACCAGCGATGCTCCGAACCCGGTCCAGTCCCCGTGCACCACAACCAACTCCTTGGCGACGTACAAAGTAAATTCTAACGGTACCCTCAGCGCGATCGGCACAACAACTCTCGGATCAAATCCGCCTGCGGCCTTGGCGATGGACTCGGCTGGCAAGTTCTTGTTCGTTGCTAACAGTGCGACATGCGCTCTACCTGGTACCTCGACCATAGCGGGAGCGATTTCTGTCTTCTCCATCGGTAGCAACGCCAGCCTGACGGAAGTCACAGGCTCACCATTTCCTATTCCGGCCACGCTGGGGGGGGCCCCAGCCAATCCGGTGGCGCTTGCCATCACACCCACCATCTTCCCGGCCCTGCACGCCGCGTGTTCCGGCACCGCAGCACCCACAACCGCATACCTCTACGCCGCTGACGCAGCCAACGACGCTCTTTGGGAGTTTTCCGTCGACACTTCTTCAGGAGTCTTAGGAAAGCCTCCGAATTACTCTTCGGTACCGAGTTTCGCCACCGGCTCAGTGCCTTCGGGTATTGCCGTGGACGCGTGCAACAAATTCGTTTACGCAGCCAACCAAAATTCAAACAATGTCAGTGCCTATACCATCTGCAATGGAGGTCCTGCCTCCTCGGCAGCTTGCCAGAGTTCTGATGGCAGTTTGGTTCCCGTGCCTGCTTCGCCGTTTGCTGCGGGCAACGGGCCCGATGCGGTCGCTGTCGATCCATTCGGCAACTTCGTCTATGTTTTGAATAAGCTGGCGAACACGCTTTCCGGCTATCGCATCAGCCCGGCTAGCGGCAGCTTAGGCAATGCGTCTACCGTCAGCACCGGTTCTACGCCTGTCTCGATCGCGATTCGTAGTGATGACAACTGGGTTTTTGTGACGAACTACGGTTCCGCCAACGTTTCCGAATACTCTCTCACGCCGGCCACGGGAGTGCTTTCCCCGCAGGCGCCGATCACGACGGACAATTTTCCCTTTGGAGTTGCGGTTAAGTAGAGTTGAGGTTTGCAGCAGCTTCCTCTATTACGTCGCTGGTTCACGAGAAAGTCACTAGCATCTTCGAAGGAAATTTAGAATTTCAGGATTATTGAGGGCGACTGCTAGTGTCTAGGTGGGTACCTTCAAAATCAGATATCCCCCCAACATCATGAAGACGAGATCCGGTGACCAGGCGGCGATCGCTGGCGGTAACTGGCTCAAGTCGCCCATGGCTTCGAATAGCCGCGATACGACGGTGTAGACCACGGCAATTCCTACTGCCACAGCCACGCCCGTGACGGCACCCTTTTTTCCGGAAGAAAGCGCAAAGGGCACAGCCAGAATCGCCATGACCAACGTAATAAGCGGGTAGGAAAGCTTCTTGTGCAATTGCACTCTCAGCCGAACTACATCAAATCCACTCTGCTGCAAGTCGCGAATGTAACGCCGTAGTTCCTCGTAATTCATCTCCGAGTACTGCTTCACTTCTTTCTTGAAATATGACGGCGTCTCGCTAAGGTCGGCATAAGTCGCAACCTCAAAAGAATGGTAATTGGCGATGGCAGTGCGGTGCAGGTCACGCTCCCAGCCTCGTTCATAAACCCACCGGCTCAAATTGTCCGACCAGTGTACCCTCTCCGCATGTATCCGCCGGGTGATAGTAAAGTTAACCGGGTCCAGTTGAAAGACGGTAATACGGGCGAACTGGTCTCGATCGGCATCAAAAAACTGGTAATAGTAAATGTCGTTATTCTGTCCAAAGATCCACTTGCGATCCGGGCGAAGATAGGTTTGCGCCGGCTTGCCTTTGATCTGGTTGTGCAGCGCCTCCTGCCGTTTGTTGGTATGCGGCAGATAGAATTGGTCGGCGAAGAAAAGTCCGACCGCGAGCAAGCCCGCGGCCACCACAACCGGGGTAACAATGCGATAGATGCTCATGCCGGTAGCTTTCACCGCCGTGATCTCATTGCTGCGTTGCATCAGGCCGAAGGTGATCAGCACCGCCAGCAATACCATCAGCGGTGCCACGCTATACAGCAAATAAGGGGCGACATTCAGCAGATATTCCGCCACGATGATGGCCGGCGTCTGGTTGCGCAGAATGTCCCCTAACAATTCGAAGAGAGTAAAAACCAGCACCAGCACCAGGAATGTCGCCAGAATCATGCCAAGATAGACAAAGAAGTCTCGCAACACGTAGTCGTCGAGAACGGTTGGAAAGCTAGCGCTGAACACACGCCGCCGCGTCGAAGCACGTTCAAAGGCATTTTCGCGGCGGCTTCGTCCGAAGGTAAGCCCACTGCCGTTCTGCAACGGCTGAAGGTGCTTCCAGGGGAGCCGGAAGCTGGCGAGTTCGAATGGACGTCTTTCCGCCCGCCATAGCAGGAACAAGCCACCCGCGAGACATACCAGATTCGCCAGCCATGCTCCCAATGCTGGCGATACCTTACCCTCTCGGGCAAGCGAAACTCCAATCACTGAGACAGAGTAGTAACCGAATACCAGCACGATAGTCAGCACGAATCCCGCAGACTTTCCTCCCTTCTTCGAGGACAGTCCTAACGGAACTCCCAGCAACGCCAGCATCAGACACGCTGTCGGCAGAGCAAAGCGGCGGTGAAACTCGATCAGGTACCAGCGCGCCAAGACGGGGTCAGCACGCCGTGCCTGGTTGCGCAGGGTCCAGGTGCTCATCGTACCGAGGGGTATGGGTTCGTCCGATTTGTTCTCGGTCGCTGGCAACTCGATGGGAATGTCGGTTTGGTCAAACGTTGAAATCTGATAGTTATTCGGCTGCTGAGGATCGGTCTCATGGGTCGATCCCTCCGTCAGGTGCAGGTGCAGGCGTTCTGAATTCTCGCTTACGAGGATTCCTTGCCGAGCCAGCGTGACTCGCGGATTCGCGGCATCGGAGACATCGGCCAGAAACACACCTTCCCACGCCGCGGCACCCTGTGCAGTGTGTACGTCATGCACATAGAGAACGAGCTTGGGAAATCCTTCGTAGAAGACCCTGGGCTTGACTTCAAACGAGATCTGCGAACCCTTCAGCTGGTCTTCCAGCCGTCCTAGCGCCGCCTGTGATTTCGGTGCCCAATACAGGCCGTTGGCCAGTGCGATCAGCCAAGTCCCTACCGCAAAGATGGAAACTATTCTTAGGAAACTCCACACGCCGAGGCCGCTGGCGCGCATAGCCGTGATTTCACTGTCGGCCGCGAGACGGCTCAAACCGATCAGGATCCCCACCAGGACACTCATGGGCAGGGTGTAGGTGAGCGCAAGCGGCACGGTGTAGAAGAAAATCTCCGCAACGCTGGGTAGGGGAGCGCTCGCTCGTACCACCAGTTCCAGGATGCGCCCAAAGTCACGGGTGAACAGAACGAAGGTAAAGATCGCCGCACCGATCAAGGCGTGCGAGGTCACTTCACGCAGAATGTAGCGAGTCAGAATCCGCATGCGAAACGGCGCTTTTCTGCGAGGATATCACGCTGTGAGTCGTGAGCGAGTCCGCAAAATGCCCCTCTCGACGGCGCAGCACGGTAAACGCAACCACTTACTCACGTTTCAGAAACAGCGCGCCCAGCGGAGGCAGTGTCAGCCGTAGTGAATAAGGACGGCCATGAACTGGTTCGGCATCGGCGTGCGCTCCGCCAAGATTGCCTATGCCGCTCCCACCGTATTCGCTGGCGTCGCTGTTGAGCAATTCGCGCCAGTAGCCATCCGCGGGCACGCCGACGCGGTAGCCAAGACGAGGCACAGGCGTGAAGTTGCACACAATCAGCACAGTGTCTTTGGAGAACTCGCTCTTGCGCAGCAGAGAGATGGTGCTGGTCGCGTTGTCATTGCAGTCCACCCACTCAAAGCCAGCAGGATTGTTGTCCAGCACGTGCATGGCAGGTTCGCTACGATAGAGACGGTTCAACTGCTCCATCCAGCTCCGCGCACCGCGATGGACCGGGTACTGCAAGACGTCCCAGTCCAGGCTTGAGTCGTGCGCCCATTCGCGGACTTGTCCGAACTCGCAGCCCATAAATAGCAATTTCTTGCCAGGCTGGGCGTACATGTAAGCAAATAGCAAACGCAGATTGGCGAAACGCTGCCACTCGTCGCCGGGCATCTTGCCGATCAACGATCCCTTCCCGTGGACGACTTCGTCGTGCGAGAGGGGGAGCACGAAATTCTCGTGAAAGGCATAGATCATGCGGAAAGTGAGTTCGTTATGGTGATACTTGCGATGAATGGGATCGTTCTGGAAATACTTGAGCGTGTCATGCATCCATCCCATATCCCACTTCATGCCGAAGCCGAGACCACCCAAATAGACAGGCTTTGACACCATCGGCCAGGAGGTGGACTCCTCGGCGATGGTCTGGACGTCGGGATGCTCTTTGTAGACTTCCTGATTGAAGCGGCGGAGGAAGTCGATGGCATCGAGGTTCTCGCGTCCGCCGTATTTGTTGGGAATCCATTCGCCCTGTTTGCGCGAATAATCGAGATAGAGCATGGAAGCGACCGCATCCACGCGTAGGCCGTCGATGTGATACTTATCAAGCCAGAGCATCGCGCTCGACATCAGGAAGCTGCGCACTTCGTTGCGGCCATAGTTGAAGATGTGCGTCTTCCAATCAGGATGAAAGCCCTGCCGCGAATCGGAGTGTTCGTATAGATGCGTGCCGTCGAAGTAGGCCAGACCGTGTGCGTCAGAAGGGAAGTGTGAAGGCACCCAATCGAGAATCACGCCGATGCCGTGCTGATGCAGATAGTCGACCAGGTACATGAAGTCTTGCGGCTTGCCGTAACGCGAGGTAGGCGCGAAGTATCCAGTGGTTTGGTAACCCCAGGAGCCATAGAACGGATGCTCCATCACCGGTAAAAACTCCACGTGAGTGAAGCCCGTGCGGCTGAGATATTCGGCGAGTCGAGAGGCCGTCTCGCGGTAGGTGAGCGGGCGATTATGCTCTTCGGGCACGCGCATCCACGAGCCCAGATGAACTTCATAGATGGAATGCGGCGCCCGTAGCGAGTTGCGCGCAGCCCGTTTTTCCATCCATTCGCGATCACCCCATTCGTACTCTAAGTCCCACATAACCGAGGCGGTCCGGGGTGGCTTTTCGTGCAGCAAACCAACCGGGTCGGCTTTGTCTACGCGATACCCGTGGCGTCGTGACTCGATATGAAACTTGTACAGCGCTCCTTTGGTTACGCCGGGAACAAACCCTTCCCAGATGCCCGACGACCCCCGCGGTTCGAGGCGGTGTGCTTGCGGGGCCCAGTCGTTGAAGCTGCCAACGACAGAGACCTGATGAGCATTAGGCGCCCACACACTAAAACATCCCCCGGATTGGCCGCTGCGAGTGATAAGGTGTGCGCCCATCTTTTCGTAGATACGGTAATTGCTGCCCTCGTTGAAGAGGTACAGGTCCTGCTCAGAAAGCAGGAGCGAACGAGCGCTAACCACAAGTGGGGAGTCAGGCATTTTTGTCTAGTTACGCCTTCATTGGCGATAAAAGTCCAACGGATATGAGTGTACCCGAGACTAGCCGAAGTTCGTCACGAGCTCGGTAATTTCAGCGATGTTTCGCTTCCTGGTCGGAAAAGTCTGTTTGCTTGCAACGGCGGATTCTTAAAAGTCAATGTAGTGTAGACCAACCCTCTTGAAGCCACAGAGCTGGCATGACAAGATCCGGCCAGAATGTTTCTGCGGCCGAACCGGCGGAGCAAAGACGGCAAGGAGCATACCTATTGGTCGTTAGTGGAAACCGTCCGCACGGCCGATGGTCCGCGACAGAGGACACTGTGCTACCTGGGCGAACTCAACAGTTCTGCGCAGGCGCGCTGGTGGAAGACAGTGGAAGTCTTCAACGAGCAGGGCGAGGCGGAGCAGTTGAAACTGTTCCCCGCACAGGTTGAGCCGCCGGCAGACGACCCCCAGGTAGCCCGCGTGCTGGTGAACCAGGTACGACTGGAACGCATGCGCCAGTTCGGTGCCTGCTGGTTGGGTCTGGAACTATGGCGACGCCTGGGATTGGATCGATTTTTCGAGGAGTGCCTGGAGGCGCAGGAGGCCGATGTCCCGTGGTCGCGCGTGACCGCGGTGCTGGCGATTAATCGGCTGTGTGCGCCCGGCAGCGAGCTGGCGATTGAAGAGCGCTGGTATCCCTCGACCGCGCTGGATGATCTGCTGCAGATCGCGGAAGGCAAGATCAACGACACGCGGCTGTACCGCTGTCTGGACCGGATTCTGCCGCACAAGACGAAGCTGGAGCAGCATCTCAAGCAGCGGTATGGGGAGTTGTTCGGGGCCGAGTTCGATGTGCTGCTCTATGACCTGACCAGCACGTACGTGGAGGGCTTGGCGGAGAAGAACCCGATGATGGCGCGTGGCTATTCGCGCGATCATCGACCCGATTGCGAACAGATGGTCATCGCACTGATCGTCAACAGCGAGGGTTTCCCGTTCAGTTATGAGACCTTAGATGGCAACCGGGCCGACGTTTCCACGATGGAAACGATTCTGCGCATGGTGGAGCGCAAGTATGGCAAGGCGCGGCGGATCTGGGTCTTGGACCGCGGCATCGTCAGCGAGGAAAACCTGGCGGCGATTCGCAAACGCGGTGGCCAGTATCTGGTGGGAACGCCACGCCGCCAGATGAAGCAGTTTGAAGAGGAGCTGCTGAAAGACGACTGGACGAGAGTACAGCCCGAAGTGGAAGTGAAGAGGGTGGCGATCCCGCAAGCTGAGGAGACCTACATTCTTTGCCGCACCCGCGGCCGCAAGGAAAAAGAGAAAGCGATCCGACATCGTTTCTCGGCTCACATGGAAGACGCGCTGAAGCGTCTGGCCAAAACCATCGCGACGGGCCGGCTGAAAGACCGCAACAAGATGGAGCGACGTCTGGGCCGCATTCAAGCCAGCCATTCCCAGGTGAATGATCTCTACGAGATTGCTCTCCGCGACACGCCCGATGGCATTCGTCTTCACTGGGAGATCAAGCAAGATCGCAAAGTTTGGCGCGAGCTGAGGGAAGGGGCCTATATGCTGCGCACGAATCTCCAGGCCGGCACCGCGGAAGAACTCTGGTCCCAGTATATGCAGCTAACCGAAGCCGAGGCCTCGTTCCGCACGCTGAAAAGCGACCTATACATCCGCCCCTTATTTCATCAGCTGGAGCCGCGGGTCAAAGCCCATGTACTGGTAGCCTTTCTCGGCTACGCACTGTGGGTCACGCTCAAGCAACTGCTAAAGCGCCGAGCTACAATCATCCCGCAGCCATCGGCCAGCGGAGTTCACAACGCTCAACCTCTGTCGGCGATGAAGGCGCTCGCCTTGCTATCTACTCTGCAAAGCGCCGACATTGTTCTGCCGACCACCGACGGCTGCGAAATCCGCCTACGCCGCATCACCGAACCCACCGCAGAGCAAAAGGCGTTACTCCAGCACCTGGGCTTCAGCCTCCCCGAGTGGTTCGAACTAAATCGCAAATGTAGTGTAGACTCGGCGATTGCCTGAACTGATTTTGAACGACTTAGCTGCCTTTTGCCTTCTGTGGTGACGAACTTCGGCTAGCATCGATCGCGTCCTCCCTAAATGGGTAGTCTGGCTGAGACAGGAGTCCGGGCACTGGTTCCGCTGACGGCCATTCCAGCTAGGATAACCACATGCTAGACTTTCTGACATCCCAATGAACTGCAGCATGCCAAGGTCCAGCCGCTAATGCCCGCCCTGCGTCTGATTCTGCTGTGGCATCAGCACCAGCCCTACTACAAGGACCTCGTATCAGGCGAGTACCGTCTACCCTGGGTCCGATTGCACGCTCTCAAAGATTATTACGGCATGGTCAAATTGTTGGACGAATTTCCTAAGGTTCATCAGAGCTTCAATATTGTGCCGTCGTTAATGGTGCAAATCCAGGACTACGTTGCCGGAACGGCACAGGATCCTTTTCTGCGCGTGGCCGCGAAGCCCGCTAAAGAGCTGACGCTTGCCGAGCGCCAGTTTGCGCTGCAATATCTTTTTCAAGCGAATCCCGCCAACCTGATTGGGCGTTACCCGCGCTACCGCGAGTTGTGGGAGCGTTTTCTCGAGCACAAAGCCTTACCGGAACGTGCTGAAAAATATTTCCAACCGCAGGATTTCACTGACCTGCAGGCCTTGTCGCAAATCGCATGGTTCGACGAGTTTTTCCTGGAAGATGCCGACATGGCGGCGCTGGCGCAGAAGGGCCGCCAGTACTCGCTCGATGACCAATGTTTTGTGATCGCTCACGAAAGGGAAGTGCTGGGGAAGGTGTTGCCCGCGTATGCGGCAGCGGCAAAAGTAGGATCGATCGAAATCTCCACGACGCCCTTCTACCATCCCATTCTGCCGCTCATCTGCGATACCAACGTGGGAGCCGTGTCTTCACCGGGTTTACCTCTGCCGCAAAACCGATTTCGCCATCCTGAGGACGCGCGCGAGCAACTGCGGCGCGGACTTGATCTTCACGAGACAGTATTCGGCATTCGCCCGAAGGGCGTGTGGCCGTCTGAGGGCAGTGTTTCCGAAGAAGTGCTGGCGATTGCACATAGCCTGGGCGTGGAGTGGATGGCCACTGACGAGGGAGTGCTCGGACGCAGCACGGGAGTCTCCTTTGTGCGCGATGGCAATGGGCGGCTGTCCACGCCCTTGGCCGAGCAGTTGTATAACATCCACCGTTATGAAAATGGCTCGACGACGATGCATATGGTCTTTCGCGACCATACAATCTCAGATCTGATTGGATTCGTTTACTCCGGTATGCCCGCGGCGGAAGCGGCGACGCACTTGATCCAAAACATCAAGAACGCGGCGGCACCGGTTTTAGCGCAAGGACGTGATGCTGCCGTCTCGGTGATTCTCGACGGCGAGAATGCATGGGAGTATTACCCACGGTCGGGACGCGAGTTTCTGCGTCGCTTCTACGATGCTCTGCAGCACGATCAGAGCATTGAGGCCGTCAGCATCTCGGAAGCGATCGCGCGCCATCGGGATTTTGGGCGCCTTCCAACGCTTGTTCCGGGATCGTGGATTAATGCCAACTTCAACGTGTGGATCGGCGCCCCGGAGGACAACCGTGCCTGGGATTACCTTCATCATGCCCGCGAGTTCTACAACCAGAATGCGTCCCGCGCGAGCGAGGCGCAACGTAAGCTGGCGTTTGAGGAAATCTTGATTGCCGAGGGCAGCGACTGGAACTGGTGGTACGGCCCAGAGCACCATTCTGCGAACGACCGCGACTTCGACGAGCTTTATCGCAAGCATCTCTCCAACGTGTATCAGATGCTGGGAGCGGTGCCGCCCGATTACCTGGCGCAGCCGATCGTCGGCGGCGAAGTCCGGCCGTCATTCACCCCGCAGACGGCGTATATTCATCCGCGCATCACGGGCGACAAGATGCGTTACTTTGAGTGGATGGGGGCGGCAGTTTACACGTCCAACCATCGCGTCGGGGCTATGCATGGCAAACAGTTTCTGCTGGATTCGGTTCATGCAGGAATTGACAACACCTATGTGTATGGGCGGCTGGACTTCAAAGACAAAATGCCTGAC
>Ga0137384_10004152_pt1 | contig 11578 bp, 9 predicted proteins | sample SagtaG_2_FD_104922 | JGI IMG/M metagenome (GOLD analysis project Ga0137384, IMG submission 104922) | Vadose zone soil microbial communities from Sagehorn Ranch, Mendocino, California, USA - Sage2_R_60_16 metaG | ecosystem: Environmental > Terrestrial > Soil > Vadose zone | place: USA: California...
CCGTCCCTGTGCCAAAGGTCTTTTGCCCAATAACGATTGCTCGTCCGTTATCCTTCAAAGCGCCGGTGACGATCTCCGCTGCACTGGCCGAGTTCTCGTTGACCAGTATGACTATTGTGTCCGTTGTATCGACGGTGTTTCCGTTGACCGCCATCGGTGTACGCTTTCCTGAACTGTCCTGCTCCAGCAGCACGTTGCCGTTCTTGACGAAGAGGCTGGCGGTGTTAATGGCTTCGTTCAGGTATCCGCCGGGATTATCGCGCAGGTCGAGGATGATTTTGTGGGCGCCCTTGCTTTTTGCCTGGTTTAGCGCGTCCTTCAATTGTCCCGAGACATTGTCGGCGAATTGGGTGACCTGGATGTGCGCGATATGGCTCTCTGGGATGTAGTGCATGATGACATTCTGGACGTTGATTACGGCCCTGGTCATATGAAAGTCAATCGGTTGTGCTATCCCTGGACGTTGTACGGTGACCGTCACCTTTGTCCCTGCATCTCCCTGAATGAGATTGCTAACGGCATCCCTACCTAATCCGACTGTACTCTTTCCGTTAACCCCGATGATCACATCTCCATGCTTCATACCCACCTTTTCGGCGGGTGAGCCGGGCATAGGTGCGGTTACTACCAGTTGTTTTGTGTTGTTATCCTCATGAATGTAGATGCCTATGCCGGTAAACTTGCCGCTCAATTGCTGGTTTTCTGATTGTACTTCCTGGGGCGTCATGAAGCGCGAGTGTCCCTTATCTTGCAAGGTGTCTACCATCGCTTTGACTGCGGCATAGGACATATTCTTGTAATTGACGTTTTTGCGGTCAACGTAGTTCTGATCAATCGTCGTCCAGGCCTGCTGCAAGACTTGTGAGTAGTTTCTTGATTGGTCACTGGCGTTAAATGCCACTGCTCCAAAATACTGATGACAAAACCATCCTCCGCAGAAGGCAATGATCACCAGGGAGGTTGTAACCAGCACCTGACCGAGCATGCGGCGAAGGCGTTCGCCTTTGTCATCGTCGTTCGTTGCGAGCACTTGCTGTTGTCCCAGTCTGTGCGCATGAATGTACGAGGGATTCTGATCGAAATCATCGTAGGCTGAGGTCGGGGGCTGCTGACCTGTTTGCTGCTCTTCATACCAGCGGGGATCGTCATATCTATTCACCGATCGCCTCCAAATGGCACCGTTTTCTGTCCACTTTACTGCTTCGTTGCTCTATTGTATGGGCGATTGTTTGTGGTCGCCTATACCAGGTGTATACTACATCAATACAGTCTTACTATCTTAGGCGTCCTACTGCGAAAAGTCAAATGACCCGCGTTTGTCACAGGCTATCTCCCTTATGCGCAAAAAAATAGAGCACAGTCTATTACAACTATGCTCCATCAGCCTGTGGATGTTATTCGTAACCTTTATGGGACCTCTGTCGTATCTTCGTCCTGGTGCTCTGCTTCCGTCTCTGTGTTTTGCGCCGTTTGCTGCTTCCCGGCAGGAGTGGCCGCCTGTTTCTTTGGCGGTTCCCAACCAGGAGCCCGCGAGACGATCATCGACATCATACGCCCTTCCATCGATGGCGAACGTTCGATGGTGACCGTTCCCTTTAGCACTTCTGCAATGCTATCCAGCAACTTACGACCAATGTCAGGATGCCGCATCTCAGCTCCTCGGAACTGCACACTTACCCTGACCTTGTCTCCCTCAGCGAGAAACTCCTGGATTTTGCGGGTCTTGACTTGTATATCGTGGTCATCAGTACGCGGACGCATACGAATCTCTTTGAGGGTGATCGTCTTCTGGTTTTTGCGTGCCTCGTTCTCTTTCTTGGCCTGCTCATACTTGTAACGACCATAGTCCATGAGCTTACAGACAGGCGGCATAGCGTTTGGTGATATCTCGACGATGTCAAGGTTTCTTTCGCGGGCAATGTCAAGCGCACGCCCTGAGGGCATCACTCCCAACATCTCGCCATTCTCATCAATCAAACGCACTTCACGCGCACGAATGCGCTCGTTCACTCTTGTCTCACGTTCACGCGCACGGTCGTTCCCTCGATAGTCCCTGTTAATAGGCCGAACCTCCTCTTGTAAAACTTCTCATTACTCTTAATGTATAAACTACTCTTCGGACGCACTACATTCGCCTTCTACTGCGCAATGTGATACGTGTCTCAATTTTATCATGGCTTGCCACAGATTGTACAAGTATACTACGTGCTTTCTCCGTTTGCAAGACCACAACAACTTCTATCACGCTAGCTCGTCTGTTACCTCTTTTGCATTTTTCCAACTTTTTATGGTATAGTTCCAAAAAGTGTGGGCATCTCTAGATTGAGTCTGTCATGAAGCGGGTAAAAGGTGGAATAAAAGTCCATGCTTATCTGTGTTTTTTTTAACATATTATGGTATACTTGTACACATAGTGAGAACGCAAGCGTATGCTATGTACACTTCATTGTCCCTGTTTTTATCTCCACTACGGGCTTGACGCCAAGGAGGCGATCACGTGAGCGGCAATTCCATTGTCAACCCAGCGTGCACTTCTGCTCCCATGCCTGATATCTTCCGCTTTTCTCCACGACCAAATATGGCTCATACTATTCATTGGCGCTCCTGGGGCGAGGATGTCTTCAGTGAGGCGATGCTCTCCGATAAGCCAATATTTCTCGTTATCTCTTCTTCGTGGTGTCAGTGGTGTCATATCATGGATGAGACGACTCTTTCTGAACCCAGTATTATTAACATCCTTAATCAGGATTATATTCCCGTGCGCGTCGATAGCGACCTGCGCCCCGATGTCAATCAACGCTATAATCAGAATGGCTGGCCCAGCGTGGTGATGCTCTCAGCCGAGGGTGAGATTCTCTGGGGTGGCGTTTATGTGCCTCCTAAGCAGATGCTCTACTATCTCGCCCATATTCGTCGCTATTATAGCGAACATCGTGAGGAGATCTCACAGCAGGCCCATGCTCTACAGGATCGCCGTTTTACCCGCCAACTTACCCACGCGCTGCCATCTGTGGGGTTGAGAACACTCTCGCCTGAAGAGCGCATCACCCTGCGCGACCTGCCGGCCGAGGCCGGTCACGTATTGCAAGATCTCTATGATCCCGATTTTGGTGGTTTTACCATCCATCCTCATCTCAAGTTCCCTCATCCAGAGGCGCTCGAACTGCTTATTCAGCTTTCTCACCAGCAGCCGGAACTGCTTGAAATGGTCTCGTATTCTCTTGAGCAAATGTGCGATGGTGGCCTGTGGGATAAAGAAGAGGGCGGCTTCTTCCGCTACTCCGCGGCAAGTGACTGGAGCACTCCCCATACTGAAAAGATGCTCGAAGAGAATGCCTCGCTGCTGCGCCTGGTGCTACTTACCGCCGGAGAAACACAGCAACAGCAATGGTTTGATCTGGCAAAGCGCCTGGTGCTCTATGCCAACAGTACTCTCTGGCAATCAAACGTTGGCATCTTCAGCGGTAGCCAGAGCGCGGATGAAGAATACTACGATCCTGGTCCTTACTCACGTGCCTCGCGTGAGGCCCCTCAGGTGGATATCACCGTCTATACTTCCTGGAATGCTCGCATGATCTCTTCGTATCTGCTCGCTGCACGTGTGCTGAAGCTGCCATCTCTTGATACCATCGCTCTGCGCGCACTAGACTATCTTGTCGAATATATGGTGCATCGCGATGGCTGTATGTATCACTTCTCGCTCGATGGCTATACCGGCCTCCCCGGTCAACTCGCTGACCAGATGTGGATGACCCGCGCTCTGCTCGATGCCTACGAAATCCATGGCCGCAAGTCCTATCTCGAAACGGCTATCGCGCTGATGCACTATGCCTGCCAGGAATTACTTGATAGAGAGAGCGGCCTGTTCTATGATTATCCATATGACTCTCATGCTGTGGGTCGCCTCGAACTGCGCGAGCAACCGCTCACCGAGAACGCCATCGCTGCTGAGTGCCTTCTGCGCATGGCTGCCTATAGCCATCGTCGTAATCTACATGATACCGCCTTGCTGGTCCTCTCTGGCTGTCTGGAGAAATACCGTCGTACCGGCATTCAAGGCGCGATTTATGCCTGCGTGATTGCCCACGCTACCGAGAATAATTGGCTCTCATAGGCATGCCCTGATTTTGCTTCCGAGAGCCATTGTCTCGCTAATTTGCTTGCGTTATATGCTGTTCTGTTTGCAGCGTCTTCGTAAGCTCACTTACTACATCATAACGTCCGTAGGATGGCATCAGATAGACACCCTCGACAAGCGGTCTGGCCTGTGCTAGTAGCTCTTGTGCCAGGGTCAATCCCATCTCACGTCCATGCTCTCCCGCCTCTCGCATGCGCGCTCGCACCTCGTCGGGAATGGTAATTCCCGGTACCTCGTTATGCAGGTATTCCGCGTGCCGAGAGCTGTGCAGAGGAATGCAGCCCAGGAGTAGCGGTATCGTTGGCTTGCCCACTCGGTCCAGGAAGCGTTGCAATGGGGCCATCTCGTAGATGGGCTGAGTCATGATAAAGTGTGCTCCCGCCTCGATCTTCTGTTGATACTTTTCGATCTCGCGCTCTACCTCGTCATCGGTCATGTTTAGATTAAGGGCACAGCCGATGTGGAATGATGCGTGCGCGCCGATTGCCGAGCCCGCCGCATCGTGTCCCGCGTTCATGCCATTGATCACGCGTATCAGACCCACCGAGTCTACATCCCACACGCCGGTTGTATTAGGATAATCGCCGACGTGCAGGGGATCGCCGGTGAGCGCCAGGACATTGCGGATACCCAGCGCATGTGCGCCCAGCAACTCCGATTGTAGCGCCATCAGGTTGCGGTCGCGGGTGGTGAAGTGAATGATCGTCTCGACGCCCAGATTATCCTGTATCAGTCGCGCCAGTGCCAGGCAGCTCATCCGCACGCGCGCCATCGGGCTGTCGGCGATATTGATGCAATCTACTCCGGCGTTCTGCAATACAACCGCGCCTTCCAGGATCTTTGCCGGATTTAACCCCTTCGGCGGATCAAGCTCTACGCTGACGACAAACTCTCTCTTCGCCAGCTTTTCTTGTAGTCGTGTCATTGTGCCCTGGTGTGGCACAATGATCTCTTCCTCTAACAATCTGGCAATCGCTGCTTTGCCGTTGCTCGCTTTAACGGTGCTGTCTGGCTCCTTGACTACTTCTCCAACCGTCTCTGTGGCCGCGCCCATCGCGATCTGTGCGTGTACGCCGGTATGGTAGTCGAGCGCTCGCCGCATCGCTGCGATATGATGCGGAGTGGTACCACAACAGCCGCCGATTAGCCGTACCCCGGCCTCGGCGAAGCGCCGGGCGTAATCACCAAAATAGTCAGGTGTGGCAACATAAAAGAAGCGATTATCGATACGGGTCGGTAGTCCCGCGTTGGGTTGTGCTGAAAACAATGGCCGCTCAGCGTTTGTCCCATCGTTCCACGCGTTTGCTGACGCGATCATCTCGTTTAATACATCGAGCGTACCAGCCGGTCCAACGCTGCAATTCGCCCCTATAATATCAATATTCAGGTTCTGCAAGACCGTCGCTACCCGCGCAGCCGACTGTCCCGAGAGCGTGTGCCCGTCCTCATAGAAGCTCATCTGTGCTACTATGGGTAGTCCTCCTACCTCTTGCGCCGCCAGCACCGCCTGTCGCAGTTCCGCCAGGTTGGTAAATGTCTCAAGGATCAGCAGATCGGCTCCGCCTTCCTGCAGCGCCTCGATCTGCTCACGAAAGATGGACCGTAGATCGCTCAAGCGCTGTTCATTGGGAGCCTGCAATGGACGACCGCTCGGACCCACCGCTCCGGCGATAAAGACCGGTTTGCCGGTGATCTCTCGTGCCTCCCGCGCCAGGCGTACTGCGCGAAAGTTGATATCCCTCACCTGCTCGCCCAGGTTATATGCCTCAAGCTTGGCCCGGTTCGCCCCAAAGGTATTTGTCTCTATAATCTGCGATCCGGCAGTAATATACTCACTATGGATATCCTGTATCAGCCCCGGCTGTGTTAGATTCAATGCGTCAAAGCACTGCTCATACGTAATTCCCCGCGCGTATAGCAACGTTCCCATTGCCCCATCGCACAGCAGCGGTCCTTCCTTTAATCGTTCCAGTAACGGGTGCCCCATAAATACGCCTCTCCTACAGCTTAAAGAATTTCCTCGTCTTCTCTCTTCCCTCTATTGTATATTAATTTTTGAGATTAGAGGTAGTTTTTGGTAGCAATGTTGGCACATCTCTGTTATGAGCACCTCTCGCTTATACCAGTGGACTATATTATCTATGAGTATACTGTAAGTCTTCAGGTCCCCTCTCGTGCCGCCGCGGCGGCGCTGAAAACAAGGGGATGTGTGCGAGGGCACCTCGCGCTCCGGCAGGGGGACGGCCGTCCCCTGCACCCCCTGCTGAAGAGTTACGAGTATGCTCACTCAATACGTGAACTTACTTTCTTTAACATCAAACGTTTATACTGATAGCGATGTGTGTTGTAACTCTTCAGATCTCCTGGTTCTTGATATGACTTCTAGGCTTAGCAGGCACTTTGGTGCTTCGCAATTCTTTTTGCGTGGGTGCGGGTTTGGTCGCCGCAGGTGACCAAACCCGCACCCACGCAAAAAGAGCAAGCTGCCGCAGGCGGAGCGGAAGAGGACATCTGAAGAGTTACATGTTGCAGTTGATGAAGTTTCATGTGCAAAGAGATGTATGAAAAGAAATTTGCCACATATTAAAACATACTACCTACTCTATCTGGGCTTTTTCGTGTATGTCTTGTTTTTTATTTCTGTGGCCTGGACAGGTTGGTTTGATATCTTTTTCTCAGGGGCCGCTCTTCATGTCGGCGCAAAGGGCGTTGACTTCTACCAGTTGCCACGGGGTGCATGGGCTTTCTGGCATGGAGGGAGCCTGACTGGTGTTCCTCTTCACGATGGCTCGCAGTATGCAAAAAAGGAATTTTCGCAAAATAACGTCTATCATCCCCTGTTTACGCTTACGCTTGGCTCTTTTCTCGCTTTATTTGACCCTGGATGGTCCCCCTATGTCTGGCTATGGATGAAATTTATCGTTTCTCTGGCCGTGATTGCCTATTTCTTCTGGAACTTTCGCGAAAAGCAATACGTGCAATTTGCTTGCTTTATCATGTTCATCAATTTCAGTATCTATTTAGAGCTTGCTGCATGGCAGTTCCACTTTATGCTCAACATGTTTCTCCTACTCTTTCTGATCAGGTTGGTCAAACATAAACCAGGTAGAGGAAATGTACTACTGCTTTGGCTTGACATGCTGGTAAAGCCTGTCGGCCTGCTTTTTATACCACTGCTCATATTTAAAGGTCGCTGGAGAGTTGCTGCACTTGGTCTCATACTTTTCATCCTCAGTACCGCCCTCTTTCTATTTCATGATATTGGCAAATACTATGTAGACAATATTCTACTGAACTTTCGGTACTCAGGAACGCTGGGGCCTAATCAGATCATTACCCTGTCGGCGTTGCTCCACTATACAACCCACTGGCCCGATATCGCGTATAGTACGATCCGGTATGGTCTGATCGTGCTTGTCGTTGTTCTGGGCTTGTTCAGACGTATACATCTGAGTAAGGCTGTCCTTTTACTTGTCGTGTATTATCTCTGTTTCTATGAACAGGTATTTGAATATCAATGGAGCACGCTTGCCTATATTCTGGCGGTATGTATAGTCTGCTGTCCCGAATTTCAAACAATCTTGTCCAGATGCTTCATTCTACTGGTGTGTCTGCCAAGCTGTTTTTTCTTGCTCAATATGCTGCATATTGATGTCAAAAATCTTGGATACCTGGGCCTTATCCCCGGCACGATTGCCTGGGAATGGATGGTGGTCAGTAAACTTATACCTCTATTCCTGCTGCTTGTAAGTATTCTGGCAGGCGATGTCAAGCCGCTTTACAGTCAACTCAAATCGTTCATTATCGCAATGAAAAAAGTCAATGACCATTTAGGCGTATTTGCGGAAGCCCCTTATGATGAGCAATATTTAGTTAAGCGGGTAAAAGAGGAACTTGGTGTCAAAGACGAGCCAGATGGTCAGAGCTGATTTGCCGGGTCAGTAGAAAAGCTTGCTGTCCTCAAACAGCCGATCCATAGCCTCGCGTAGCGAAACGACTTCGCTGAATGGATTGTAACGCGTAATGCTTGCCATGACTCTTTCTCCTTTTTTCATTTACTTTATCTTTTACTTCCCTGGTATGAATGAGAGCCATTGTTGTATGCGCATCTCACTCACAGCCACGTTGTTTGTTTCTCTGATGGTAATATAACCCCTCATATGTTAGAGCAACGTATGCAATATATAAGAGATATGTTAGAAAAGTTGATAGTCTCATTATCATACATGGGTTATTTTTCCCTCCCTTGTAGTAATCCCTTCTCACGGATATACTATTTTGTGACAAAAGAGTGATATGCCTGTTTTTTTAGTCGGTTGTACTTATCTTCACACATAGGCGAGTGAAGGAGTAAACGCTATGGCTTCACCACAACCCTTTTCTTCTGCGGAGCTACCTATCCAGGCTCTATTTAGGGATCGTTACTTCATCATGCATAAGATTGGTTCCGGGGGCTTTGGCTCAGTCTATAAGGCTACGGATACACAGTGTGGAGGCCGCCTCGTTGCTCTTAAAGAAGTATGCTTGCGAGGGCTGCATTCACAGGCGATAATCGAAGCCACAATAACCTTTCAGCGTGAAGCTAGCATGTTATCTCAACTCGATCATCCTCATCTTCCTCACCTGTATGATCACTTTCAGCACCTTGAATCCTGGTACCTGGTTATGGACTTTATCGCTGGCCAGACGCTTGAGGAATATCAGGAGCAGGTGCCCAATAGACGCCTTCTGCTGAGCGAAGTATTAGACATCGGCCTTCAGCTCTGTACCGTGTTGGATTACCTTCACTCACAAGATCCCCCCATCGTATTTCGCGACCTGAAACCCTCCAATATCATGCGCACCCCCATCGGACAACTCTACTTGATCGATTTTGGTATCGCACGCTACTTCAAACCTGGTCAGGCGAAAGATACCGTGGCCCTTGGCTCACTTGGCTATGCTGCCCCGGAACAATATGGCAGAGCGCAAACCACTCCTCGCGCAGATATCTATAGCTTAGGAGCTGTCTTACATCAATTGCTTACGGCAAAAGACCCCTCAGATACACCTTTTTGCTTTATTCCTCTGCGCCCCAAAAATCCTCAAAACCAGTCTGACCCAGGATCGCTGACCACAAGTATGGTAGATGTACTGGTGAACAAGTTTGAAACTCTTATCGCCAGCATGCTCGAAATGGATGTGAACAAAAGGCCACTTGATGTAGCCAGTGTGAAACAGGATCTAGACATAGTGAGTACGTTGTGGTCTGATATCAATAGGAGCTTCTGGCGACCCAGGATCGGATATGCTCGGCCGCGAAAATTGGGCGATGTGCGTTGATTTCTTGCGTGCATCCTGCTACAATGCCCTCAAGTGTAGAGCCGCTATAGGCAACTTTTCAACGTTAAGAGGATCGTGGATGTGATTGTGAAACAACAACCGTCATCAAAAGATATTGATTATGTGCTGAGGCGCGGCGTGGCCCAGGTGGAAAAAGAGGCCGATCTACGCCGCCTGCTGCTGGAAGGCAACAAGGGCGAGCCGTTGCGCGTCAAACTTGGTGTGGACCCCACCCACTTCGATCTGACCATTGGCCATGCCGTGGTCTTCCGCAAACTGCGCCAGTTCCAGCAACTGGGCCATAAGACCGTCGTCATCATCGGCGACTGGACTGCCCGTCTCGGCGACCCCAGTCGCCGCGTAGAGGCCCGTAAGCCCCTGACCGAAGAGCAGGTCAATTCCAACGCCGAAACCTACTTCGAGCAGTTCTTCCGCATCGTCGATCCCGAACTGACCGAGGTGCGTCGTCAGAGCGAGTGGTTCGATACGTTCACCCTCGGTGATGCGATCAAGCTGCTGGGCTACAAGACCGTTGCCCAGATGCTCGAACGCGACGACTTCTCCAATCGCTACAAGGGTGGTATCGAGATTTACCTCGCTGAGTTCATGTATCCCCTGCTCCAGGGCTACGATTCGGTCGCGCTACGTGCCGATGTCGAGATTGGTGGTACCGATCAGACCTTCAATCTGCTGGTGGGACGCGAGATACAGCCGCTCTTCGGACAGGCTCCCCAGCAGATCTTGACCACGCACCTCATCGTCGGGCTCGACGGTGTGAAGAAGATGGGCAAGTCGCTGGATAACTACATCGCCATCAGAACCCCCGCCAACGATATGTACGGCAAACTGATGTCGTTGCCCGACCAGGCCATGCACTTCTACTTCGAGACGCTCACCGATGTCCCCGATGCCGAGCTCGAAGAGTTTGATCGCAAGATGGCCGACGGTAGCCTCAATCCGCGTGATGTGAAGCGCCGTATGGCCCGCGAAATCGTCACACAGTTTCACGACGAAGCTGCCGCGTACCAGGCTGAGGAGGCGTTCATCCGCCAATTCTCTGAGCGCAAGCTGCCGGCCGATATTCCCGACTATCACCTCTCCGAGGCGCATAATATTGTAGAACTGCTGGTCGATGCTAAGCTAGCTAGTAGCCGCAACAAGGCTAGAGAACTGATCCGTCAGGGGGGTGTTACGTTCTTCCCGCTGGGCGAAGCTGGCGGTGATACCCGTATCACCGAAGCCGATTATATGCTTCCACCCATTGATGGTGCAGTCCTCAAAGTGGGCAAACGGCAATTTATCAGGATCAAAACGCATGTCGGTTCGTGAGGAATTGGAGCGCTGCGCCAGCACAGCGCTCCAATTCCTCACAAAAAATCTGCTCGGCACCGCAGGTGCCGGGCGGACTTGAAGGCTTCCCTGCATAACTCATAGAGAATGGACACATAGCGCACAAGGAGAACATATTACTATGACTCAGGCAACCATCGGCGTAATCGGCGGTAGCGGCCTCTACCTTATGGAAAACATGACCAATGTGCGAGAGATCAAGGTCGAAACGCCCTTCGGAGATCCCAGCGACGTGATCGCTGTCGGCGAGGTCTCCGGCGTGTCGATGGCCTTCCTGCCCCGTCACGGTCGTGGACACCGCCTTAGCCCTACCGAGATCCCCGCTCGCGCCAACATCTGGGCCTTGAAGAGCCTGGGCGTCGAATGGGTCATTTCCGTCAGCGCTGTTGGTAGCCTGCGTGAAGACATTGCCCCCCGCGATCTCATCATTCCCAACCAGTTGTTTGACCGCACCAAAGGTCGTGTTAACAGCTTCTTTGAGGGTGGCCTCGTTGTGCATTGCACGTTTGCCGATCCCTTCTGTCCCACCCTCAGCGGCCTGCTGCTCGAATCCGCTCGCAATCTGGGCGATGTCACCGTCCACGAAGGCGGCACCTACGTATGCATGGAAGGCCCCCTCTTCTCCACCAGAGCCGAATCTAACATCTACCGCAAACTGGGCATGGCTATCATTGGCATGACCGCGCTGCCCGAAGCCAAACTCGCCCGCGAGGCCGAACTCTGCTACGCCACCATAGCCTGTGCCACCGATTACGACTGCTGGCACGA
>Ga0137384_10004156_pt1 | contig 11572 bp, 9 predicted proteins | sample SagtaG_2_FD_104922 | JGI IMG/M metagenome (GOLD analysis project Ga0137384, IMG submission 104922) | Vadose zone soil microbial communities from Sagehorn Ranch, Mendocino, California, USA - Sage2_R_60_16 metaG | ecosystem: Environmental > Terrestrial > Soil > Vadose zone | place: USA: California...
CGCCGCCGATCCGGCCGTGCTCCAGATCAATGCCTTCCCCAACGCCAAGGCGCTGCCGCTGCATGCCGGCATCGCAAAAGGCATTTTCGAGAAGCGCGGGCTTCGCCTCGAGCTCGAGCTCACCGAAGGCGCCACCGCCCAGCGGCAGGGTTTTGCCGCCGGCAAATATCAGATCGTGCATTCGGCGATCGACAACGCGGTCTACAACATTGAGGTCGGCAAGCTCGACAATGTGGTGCTCTCGGGCGGCGACCAGGGCATGAACGAGTTTTTCGTGCAGGGCGACGTCAAGACCTTCGCCGATCTGCGCGGTCGCATCCTGGTGGTCGATGCGACCAACACCGCCTATGCGCTCCAGCTCAAAAAGATTTTGGCCCAGCACGGGCTCAAGGAGGGCGACTACACCATCAAGCCGGTCGGCGCCGGCGTCTTCCGCCTCAAGGCGATGATGGAGGGCAAGAACAACGCCGGCGGCATCCTCAATCTGCCGTTCACCGTGCAGGCCGAGCAGGCGGGGATGAAGAGCCTCGGGCGCACCACCGACATGCTCGGTCCCTACCAGGGCGCCGGCGCCTATGCGATGCGAGGGTGGGCGCAGACGAACCGCGACACGCTCGAGCGCTACCTCGCGGCCTATATCGAGTCGGTGCGGTTCGTGCGCGATCCCGCCCACAAGGCCGAGAACATCGCGCTCCTGATGGACAAGCTGTCGCTGCCGAAGAACGTCGCCGAGCGCACCTACGAGCTGCTGATGGATCCCGGCTTCGGCTTCACGCCCGACGCCAAGTTCGACCCCGAAGGCTACCGCAATCTGATGGCGCTGCGCGCCGAGATCGAACGCAAGCAGGCGACGCCCAATTCCGGCGAGTCATACGTGGATCTGAGCTACTACGAGCACGCGATGAAGCTCGTCGGGCGGTGATGGTTAGGCGATTGCCCCCGATGCCTGCCTCTCCCGGACGATCCAGAATCTTCCCTCAGCATCACAGCATTCGCGTAGGGGCTGGCTGGATTGGGTTGGACCGCTGGCCGCAATGAACAGATCGACTACCGCCGGCAGGTTCACCCAAAATCGCCGTGGTCGAGCCGCTATACCGGGCTCCGTAATTAGATGCCGACAGCATAATGGATGCGCCTTCGGGCGGCAGTCTAAAGGTCAGCGGCAACAACATCGAAATTGTGACGACGGGACCGACGCCCGGCAGCACTCCGATGGCTGCGCCCAAGGTCACGCCGATGAGGCAATACATGAGATTGCTGAGCGTGAAGGCGACGCTGAGTTCAGACGCCAAGGAAATTTTTCAGGTATGTCTTGTATTTTTCTTCGTGGATCAGCTGATCCAGAAGCTCTGGCGAGGCAACCGGAATGATGTCCAACTTTCCGGCCTTTTGGGCCCTGTAAAACTCGTACACAGCCTGTGCGGCGGCAAGCACCGGCTTGTTGCTTTGGAGGACGACCCGCACGCGGTGGCTGGCGAGATAGGAGGAATCCTTCATGTCTCCGGATACGCCGCCGAGAATGATCGGAAGGTCAGTGGCGCTGGAGACCGCCTCGAACTCTTCGCGGGTCTTCACCTGCGTCAGAAACACCGCGTCGACGCCTGTCTTGCTGAAGGCCTTCACGCGCTCCGCCGCCTCGGACACGCCGGCGAGCGTCACGTTGGTCCTGCCGACGATGACAAGCTGCGGGTCCTGGCGGCTGGCAACAGCTGCACGCAGCTTTCCGACCGCTTCGTCCAGGGAGATCAGATGCGATTTGGGCACACCGAACTCTTTAGGGAGCGCGGTGTCCTCGATCGAGAGTGCGGCGACCCCTGCCGTTTCAAGCTCCGACACGGTTCTCATGACGTTGAGCGCGTTGCCGTAGCCGTGATCGGCATCGACGATCAGCGGCAGCGAACTTGCCCGCCCGATCCGATACGCCTGCTCGGCGAACTCGGTGGCGGAGAGCAGGATCATGTCGGGGGCGCCGAGAACGACAAGAGACGCCACCGAACCGGCTAGCATGGCGACTTCGAAGCCCAACTCCTCGGCGATCCGGCTCGACAAAGGGTCGAAAACGGAAGCCGGTGAGACGCAGGAGCTGCCAGCCAGAATTGCACGGAACTTCTGCCGGCGCTTACCCCAATCCACGGACTGTCCCCTTCTCGTTTGTCGATGGTTTTTCGGATGCGCTCACGGGCCAGTTTAGCCATTCGCAAAGGCCGCGGCCCATGATCCAAGCTTTATCGTCCTCGCCAAGCCAAGCGAGTTCTTCGGTAAACAGCGTGATCATCTGCCGATAAGGGTGACGCACTCGCGAAATATCGGATCCCCAGAATATCCGCTTCGGCCCGAAGGCGTCGAACACCTGGCGCAGATAGCCGTGCAGGATGGGGAACGGATAAGGCTCGCTGGAATAGTCCGTGACCGCGCTCGCCTTCACAGCGATGTTTGGGCGCTTGGCCAAGGCGAGCAACTCGGACAAATGGACGAAGGCCTCATGGTCGAGCTTGGGCCGAACGAGACCTAAATGGTCGATGATAAGGCGCAGATTCGGATAGCGCGCGGCAATGGCGTCGATCAGCGGCAGTGAATGTGGCGGATGCACCATCAAGGGAACCCCCGCAGCGGCAGCGGCGGGCCAGAGCCAGTCGGCGGCACCACTGGTCAGGAGTTTCTGCTGCTCTTCCGTATGGAAGGTGAACCGCAGGCCGCGCATGCCATCGGTGCGCGTCAGCGGCAGGAATTCATTGCGGCTCTCGGGCGCTTCCAGCGATATGCGGCCCATGACGGCGAACCGTTCAGGATAGCGATGGGCCGCCGCGAGCACCACGTCGTTCCTGTCGCCCTCCCAGGAGGGAGGCACAAGGATGGCGCGCGCCACGCCGGCCGCATCCATTTTTTCCAGAAGGGCCTCGGCCGTGAGCGGTGTGGGCTGGTGCGCACGCGCGGCCTGACCCGGAGGCCAGGGACGCTCAGGCGTGTCCGCGGCCCAGATATGCACCTGGGAATCGACGATCATCATGGTTAGTCTCTTATGCTAAAGGTACCAGCGGCGGGCGCCTCGATAGATGGAAGGGCGGCGAGCGATCAATCCAGCGTCACGCCGGCGCGCTCAATGAGCGGGCCCCAGAAATCAGCCTGCTCCTTGAGTTCCGCGGACAGGTCGCTGGGGTTGGAGACCACTGGCTCGACCCCGATGTCCTCGAACTGTTTGCGCGCCTCGGGCGTGGCCAGGGCTTTTACCAGCGCGTCGTTGAGGCGCTTGACTATCGGCTCCGGCGTGCCCAGCGGGGCAAACAAGGCGTACCAATTATATGTCTTGTAGCCCGGCAGGCCCGCCTCGGCAGCAGTCGGCACGTCAGGCAACAACGCCAAGCGATGATCGGCGTTCACACACAAAGCGCGGAGTTCGCCGGAGCGGATATGCGGCAGGAGCGCGGGAACGCTGGCCACCACGAAATGAATGCGGCCCGCGAAAAGGTCGACCATCGCCGGCCCTTCGCCTCTATAGGGGACATGAACCACCTTGGTGTCAGTCATGAAACTGAACAGTTCGCCGCCCAGATGCATGATGGCGCCAAGGCCCGACGATCCATAGTGGTACTTGCCTGGATTGGCCTTAAGAAGTGCGATGAATTCGTGCAAATTCTGCGCAGGCACCTTGGCATTGATGGCAAGGAGCTGGTTCGCGGTGCCGATCTGGGAAATCGGTGCGAACCTCGTGCTCACGTCCAGCTTTATGCGCGTGTAGAGAAATTTATTGAGCACCGCCGAAGAAATGGTGTGCATGATCAGCGTATAGCCGTCTGGCGCGGAACGTGCGGCGGCATCGGTGCCGATGGTGCCACCAGCACCGCCGCGATTGTCGATGAAAATCTGCTGGCCGAGCTGATCGCTCATGTATTTCGCGCAGATACGAGCGACCACGTCTGCCGCGCCGCCAGCCGGAAAGGGAACGATGACTCGGATCGGGTTGGTTGGATAATCCGCCGCGAGCGAATGGGTCGCGCGGATGGCGCCGAGACCCGCCAATGCGAGGGCAGCGGATTGCTTCAGGAAGTCGCGCCTTTTCCTGTCGACGTTCGGCGCGCCGGCCGTGCCGGATCGGGTAATCTGAATAGCCAAGCATGGCTTCACGTCACACCTCCCGAAGATTTTCTATTGTTATCGGCAGCTCCTGGCGCTCGACGCGGTTTACGACTGACATGATCTTGGCGTTGCAGGGGGCGGCAACGCCAATCTGCGCGCCTTTTTCAACAACGTGCCCGTTGGTAAATTCGATTTCGGTACGCCGCCCCTTTAGCATGTCCTGGCCCATGGAGGGACGCTGCAGTTTGCCGCGCCCGCCGCCCGCCGATTCCTCGATGAGGATGTCATCGACCTCCTTGAGCGCGGCGGCATCGCCATCACCTGCCAGGACCAGCTTCGCGGGATCAATCTTGCCGATCTTTTCGAGCTCGTAGCCGAGGGCCTGGCCGATCCGTACTGCCTCCCCGCCAATTCTGATGATGAAATGGCGGAGGTGCTCGTACTGATCGATTTCGCGGCCCGAAAGGCCGGTGGCCGCCGCCACGCCATTCCTCATAGCGTTGTGACACAGCTTCGACCAGCGCTCACCCCAAAGATTTGAAGTCACCTTGCTGCCGTCCACCACGCCTAGCAATTCGGCGACACGCTTGGCACGTTCGGTGGCACGGCCGTGGACCTCGCCGACACGGAATACCGTGTGCGCCGCCGCGGCCTTGGGCGCCTGCCGACGGATTTTGCCCGGTTCGAACAGCTCGACGGAAATGCGCGAAGCGATGCAACCCAGCGTGCGGCCCCACCCCACGACGCCGGCGATGCGCTCTTCGTTGATGCAGTTCTGGAGAGAAACGACATAGCCGCCAGGCGCGAGGTAAGGCTTCACGAGCTGGGCCATCCATTCGGTATCGTAGGACTTCATGCACATAAACGCGATATCCACCGGCGGCTGCTTCGCCAGCGATGCGACCTCATACAAATGCATGGTTTTCGGATGCGAAACCTGCCGCTCTTCCTGGGTCAACCCGGAAAGTTCGAGACCGTTCTTGCGAATTGCATCGATATGCTCGGGCCAGAAGTCGATCAGCGTCACGTCGTGGCCATGCAGCGCAAGATGTCCGCCCACATAGCCGCCGACTGCGCCGCCGCCGAGCATTGCGATACGTTCACTCATTATTTTCTCCCGCATGTGTTGGTGACGCCAGTTGATCGGGCAAGAAGACTTCAGACGATCTCGGCACGTCGGCTATCCTCGGCTGCGCGAATCTCGTTGGCCTTGCAAAGCACCAGCTCCTTCTTGGCCGATGGGATAACCACGATCCCGGTTTCGTCGGCAAAAATGATATCCCCGGGCTTGACCTCAACTTGGCCCAGCATGACTGGCTCGTTGATCGAGGCGGTCTTGAGGTCCCATTTGCTCGTGACCGGCGTCAAGCCGCGCACGAAGGTTGGGAAACCGGAGGTCCGGATTGCTGGCCCGTCGCGCGTTGCCCCATCGATGAGGGCGCCGGCCACGCCATTCTGCTTGCAGGCATAGCCGTGGAACTCGCCCCAGCTCGCCGTATCGAGTCTGCCGCCATTATCGACTACCACAACATCGCCCTTCTGCGCGATTTTGCGGGAGACCTCCTGATGGCGCGTGAGCCTGGCCTCGCGGTCGTCGCCGGCACTTTTCGGCACTTGCCGCAGAGTGACCGCCGGACCAACGATTTTCGACCCCGGGGCAGCCAGCATCATAAAGCCCGTCACCACCGATCGCCGCAAGTTCAAGGCCTCCATGGCGTCGCTGACCTGGCCACTCGTTAGGGCTTCGAGATCGATGCGTTCCTGATCGGTCAACGGCATCAAACCACTCCTGCACTTGTCTCATTGAGGGCGCACGCGGCCGGCAGAGGTCGCCGATTTTGCCCTTGATTGCGTGCTATCGTGCGGCAAATTAGGTGCGATTGAAAGAGGAACGCCCCGCCTGGCGACGCCTCCTACGAACGCGAAGGAAAAATCATGGCGGTCGAGACACCATGGATGGACGGCGGCACCCCTGTCGGCGGAGCGCCGGTCCCCGCGGTTCGCGCGGATCGGCACGCCGCCGCGCCGAGCATGCCGCTGTCAAGGCGCATGGTACTGCTGCTCCTTACGACGGCCTGCAGCGCCCCCGCCCCGCTTGCCCAGGCGCAGCGGACTTGGCCCGTTTCCGTCACGCGCTTCGTTGTGCCCTTCGCGGCTGGCGGCGCGCTCGATGTCTTGGCGCGAATCATCGCGGACCAACTGAGCCGCGAATTGGCCGCGACGTTCGTCATCGAGAGCCGCCCCGGCGCGGGCGGAGCGATCGGAGCGCAGGCCGTGGTGCGGGCGCCTACCGACGGCAGCACTTTGCTGTTCACGAGTTCCTCCGTCTCCATCTTGTCGGCGCTCAATCCCCATCTCGGCTTCGATCCGCTGCACGACCTGCTGCCGGTCAGCGTGGTCTGCGACCTACCTCCCGTGCTGTTGGTGCGGGCGGATTCCCGCTTCGCCAGCCTGCGCGAACTCGTCGCCGAAGCACGTTCGGCGCCTGGACGCCTGAACTACGGCTCAGGCGGCGTCGGGTCCGCCAACCACCTTGCCGGCGCCTCGTTCGCCAGCATGGCCGGGATTGACATGGTCCATATCCCTTACGGAGGCACGGCGCAGACCCTCAATGCCCTTTACGGCGGCCAGATCGATTTCATCTTCGCGCCGACCCTCGACGTGCTGGGCCACGTGCGCGAGGGCCGGCTGCGGGCGCTTGGCGTGGGCATGCCGGAACGCGTGCCCGCACTGCCGGATGTGCCGGCTATCGCGGAGGTCGTTCCCGGTTATGCCGCGCCCAACTGGTTCGCGATTTTTGCCCCGGCGCGCTTGCCGGAGAGCGTGCGCGCGCGCCTGGTGCAGGCGCTGGCATCGCTGCGCGACGCGCCCGAGCTACGCGCGCGGCTGGACGCCGGCGCTGCGCTGCCACGGCTGGACGGACCCGAGCCCCTGGCCAAACGCATGGCCGAGGAGGTGCCGCGATGGACACAGCTCATCGCACAGCTCGGTATTAAGCCGTAGTAACTTGCGGAAAGCCCCGCCTGTTTCACCCGCTCCAAACCATCAGGAGGACGTAAGCGCATGGCTCTAAGTCAGACCGAGGGCGATTTCCTAACGCTGCACGAATTTATCCAAGCCGCGCACAAGAAGCTCGACCGCAACATGTGGGACTATCTGGTCGGCGCCACGGCGACAGAAACGACACTGCTTCGCAACCGCTTGGCGCTGGACCGCATCGCCTTTCGGCCCCGGGTGTTGCGCGACGTTTCGTCCATCGATGCGTCGCACAACTTCTTCGGCCATGCCGCGCGACTGCCTGTTGTGCTCGCGCCAATCGGCGGCCTGGAAGCGCTCGCCGAAGGCGGCGGGATCTCCGTGGCTCGTGCCGCCGCCAGCTTCAGCGTTCCCTTCATCCTGAGCTCGGTGTCGGAGGCGGGGATGCAGACCGTGAGCGAGGCGGCCAACGGCACGAAAATCTTCCAGCTCTACACGCGCGGTGATGCGGCGTGGGTGGACGGACAAATCCGCCAAGCAATGGACCTCGGCTATGACGCTTTCTGCATTACGGTAGACAGCGCGGTCTATAGCCGCCGCGAACGTGACATCGCCAAACGCTATGGCAAGCCTTGGCGCGGGCGCGGCGGCGTTGGCGGACCGGCCGGCATGCAGTTCCAGGCCGCGTTCAATTGGAGTGACGTGCAGCGTATCCGCGACAAGTTCAGCGTGCGGTTGATCTTGAAGGGTATTGGTACAGGTGAGGATGCCGCCCTCGCTTGCGACGAGGGAGCAGAATGCGTCTACATCTCGAACCATGGCGGACGAGAGCTTGACCACTGTCTCGGCGCGATTGACGTGCTGCCGGAAGTCGTGTCGGCGGTTTCAGGGCGTGCCAAGGTTATCGTTGATGGTGGCTTCAACCGCGGCACTGACATCGTAAAGGCGCTGGCCCTAGGCGCCGATATGGTCGGGATCGGTCGCATCTACTGCTATGGGCTCATTGCGGCGGGCAGCGAGGGAATCATCCGTGTGCTTGAACTGCTGGAGGCCGAGATCTTCGAATGCCTTGGCCTGCTTGGAGTCACAAGCCTTGCCCAGTTAAGCAGGTCGTATGTGTGCAAGGCCGAGCCGGTTTATCCCGTGCACTTGCATAGCGCCTTCCCACTGATGCAGTTGCCGCAAGACTTTTACTGAGCTGGTCGACCCGCCATTCCCCCGCAACTTCGGTATGCGATCGTGAGGAACGACACCGAGTAAACGTCTCATGAGCGCACCACCGATCGTCGTCTACGTATCCTGCGCCGAGAGCAAAGAGATCCACTCCTTTCGCTTGGATGCCGAGAGCGGGACGCTCGATCCGCTCGAGGTTGTGGCGGTGCCAGGAACCGACAAACCCTCTCCGAGCAACATGCCGCTGGCCCTCGGTCCTGGTGGGCAGACACTCTATGCTGCACTGCGCACCACGCCATTCCCGGTGACAGCATTCGCTATCGATGCGGCGAGCGGCAGGCTGTCCCGCCGTGGCACGGCGCCACTGCCGGCACCGATGGCGTACATCTCGGTGGGCGGCGGCGGCCGCCTGCTGATGGGAGCCTCCTATAAAGAGGGCAAGCTCTCGGTCAGCGAGATTACTCCCGGCGGCGTTAGAGCGCCGCCAGTACAAGTGGTGAACACGCCGCCGAAGCCACATTGTATCATTCGCGGCCGATCCGGAGATGACGTCTATGCGACCACCGTAGAAGGCAATGCGATCCTAGTGTTCCACCTGGACACAAATACCGGACGGCTTGAGCAGGCGAAACCGCACTTCGTTGCTTGTCGGCCGGGTTCCGGGCCACGGCACTTAACCCTGCATCCGTCGCTCAACATGCTCTACTGCGTGAACGAGCTCGCCGGAACGTTGGCAGCGTACGCTATTGAGAACGAAACCGGCGCCTTGTCGGAAATGCAATATGAAGCGCTGACGCCACCTGAGTTCAAGGGAAACGCCCGGGCTGCGGACCTACATGTGACAGCTGATGGCCGCTTCGCTTACGCCAGCGTGCGCAACACCAACTCGATCGCCGGGTTTTGTATCGACCCCGGTTCCGGAGTCCTCTCCCCGATTGGGCTCTTCCAAGCCGAGGCGTCGCCACGCAGCTTCGCCCTGGATCCGCACGGCCGCTTTTTGATCTGTGCGGGACAGGACAAGAACACTGTGGGCGTCTATGCGATCGACCCAGCTAACGGCGTCCTAACCCCGCTGCACAAGCATTCTGTGGGATCGAATCCGAGCTGGGTAGAGACCCTCGCTCTGCCGGTGACGCTATGACTCGATCTTGGCATAAGCTCTTCTCTTGCCAGGTAGCGCCGGCGCGTCGGCGACAGCAAGCAGCTGTCTGTCCACGCTGCTCGCCCGCGGATGAGGTGATCGAAGACAATGCTGTTTGCTGCGGTGCATAGGTCTGCTTCTTGGCCCTTCGCGACAGGCAGAGTGCCGTGAATCTGCGTCAGCTTTGGGGGCATTGCGGAAGGACGCGGTCACACGGACTCGCCTGTTCCGCGGACATGGCGCCGCGCCCGAAGCTTGCGCAGACTGGGTAAACTTCTCTGCGTGCGAGCCGATGCGGGGCCTATCTGTCCGAGTCACGAACGAGAGGTCCCGGCTCTCGCTTCGCTCGGCCGGGACGACAGGCGGCCGAGCCCGCCTAATTCTTCGACAGGAACTCCCGCGCTGCCACAAGATCAGGTCGATCGGTATCGGCGTTGCTCGCGAGCGCCGCGAGCTTCTGGTAATAATCCTTGGCTTTGGCCTTGTCGCCGAGGCGCTCGGCCGCCTTGGCAGCTCCCGCGATGGCGTTGAAGCGGTTCGGCTCCTTCTTGATCGTGGCTTCGAAGGCGGCACCCGCCTCCCTCGCCATTCCGCGCTCCAGCAGCATGATGCCGTAGAGTTCGCGCGCCGGTTCCGGCACCCCAGGAGTTACCGGGTGCTTCTCGGTCTTGTCCTCGGCATCGGCGGCGGCGCTCATCGCTTTGAGAGCGTCCTCATGCTTGCCCTCGGCATGGAGCACCCAGGCGCTCGCCACCTGCCGCTGGATGTCGACCTGCTCGGACCAATAGGCGTCCTTGGCCTCCTGCAGCTTGTCGCGCAACTCGGCGAGCCTGGCGATGTCGGCCTTGGCGGCTTCCGGATGGCCCGAACGGGCCGCCCCCAAGGCGCGCGCGAAATGCGTCATCGCCTCGACATGGGCGAGCGGGGTTGGCCGAACCTGCAGCTCCGCGGCTCCCTTCCAATCGCCGCGTTCGATCGTGTAACGCGCCGGCGACGCCGCGAGCGCATAGGGCCCGGGGAGCACATTCGGATTGACCCCCGTGACCGCATTCATCTCGTCGATCACCTCGCGCGCCTTGGCGTCCTGCCCCAGCTGCAGATAGGCATAGACCAGGTAATCCATGGCGTGCAGCTGGTCGGCGGACTCCTTTTCCGCCTTCGCGGCGCGCGCCGAGACGGTGTTGGAGGCGATCGATTCCTTCCAGTAGCCGACCCGGGTGAAGATGTGGGTGGGCATGTGCTGCGCGTGCGGCGCCGCCGGAGCGATCTCGGAATAGCGCTTGGCGGCATCGAGCCCTTTTTCGGCCAGGGCCGGCGTGTCGTAGAGGTGGATCAGATAGTGGGCGACGCCCGGATGCCGCGGCTGGCGCTTGAAGATCTGCTCCAGGATCGCGGCACCCTTGAGCTGATTCGAATAGGTCTTGTCGCTGGGCGAGGCTGCGACATTGAGCGTGATGCCGTAGAAGAGCTGCGCTTCGTCGTCCTGCGGATAGCGTTGCGCCACCGCCTCGATGGCCTTGAGATAGGCCTGCACGCGCGCGCCATGGGGGACTTTGTCGTAATCGGTATAGAACACCAGGAGCGCATCGATGAAATCGCGCTCGCGCTGGGTCTTGGCGCCGACCGCCTTCGCCTTCTGGATCGCGGCGAGGCCAAGCGGGAGATTGGCCGGCGGCGGCGGGATGTGCGGATTGTTGAGGAAGCTCAGCGCGATGCCCCAATAGGCGATGCCGCATTCCGGATCGGCCTTGAGCACATCTTCGAAAATCTCATTGGACTCGCGGTACCAGAACGAGTGCTGGTAGCGCATGCCGCGGTCGAACCGCCGTTGCGCGGTCTCGTTGCACGAGGTCGCGAAATGAACGGTGCCGAGCCGCTGGTCGGTCTCCGCTTGGCCGAACGCGGGCGGCCCGAACAAAGCCCAACCTGTTGCCGCAATCGACGCAGTCGCTACGAGTGATGCCCTGATCATGATTCCCTCCCTGACCGGAATACGACGGGTGGAAGACAGCGAAGATGATCCGCAGAAGGCAAGGTGCCGGCCGACGGCACCCTTAACTGCCGATCATTAGAGCACATTTCGTTCGTTTCGGTGCAACGATTCGCGTCGATAGGGGTCGGGAAGGGTGTTCACCCTCCCCGCCCTCCGAACCGTACGGGCGGTTTTCCCGCATACGGCTCTCCAGTCGGCAGTTTCCTCATCGGGAG
>Ga0137384_10004163_pt1 | contig 11560 bp, 8 predicted proteins | sample SagtaG_2_FD_104922 | JGI IMG/M metagenome (GOLD analysis project Ga0137384, IMG submission 104922) | Vadose zone soil microbial communities from Sagehorn Ranch, Mendocino, California, USA - Sage2_R_60_16 metaG | ecosystem: Environmental > Terrestrial > Soil > Vadose zone | place: USA: California...
CCGGTCGACCAGCCAGCACGGCGCGGGCGACCCGCGGGCCCCTCCGGCGGCGGGACAGCGGGGCGAGCGGCCGACGGCCGCGCGGCCGAGCTGGGCTGCAGCCATGCGCTGCTGGAGCTGGGCCGTGAGACTGGTGAAGTGGGCTATTCAACTGTCGTGTATTTCCGATCGGCTTCCCATGAGGTGAGGCACACGTAACAGCGACCAATGGGCCCAGCCGGCGGCGCACTGTCCGCTGACCTGCGGCGGCGCCGGGTCGTCGTCCTTCCCCCTGGAACGCGACTGGACGTGTGGCGCGCCGTCGTCTGGCTCAGCCCGCCAGCGGCGCTGTCCGCGTCAGCCGAGTCCCCGCGCCGATGGCGCGGCGCACCCGGGCAAGCGTGGCGGAGGCCACGTCCCTCGGCCCGGTCGGCTCCGTCGCCGAGCATCCTGCGTAGCCGTCCCTCATCGGACCGGAGCTCGTGGAACCGCGCTCGCGCCTGGCCAAGCTCGCGGTCGATCACGTCGGCCAGGCTCAACTTGGCCTCGGCGTACGCGATGCCGCCCACCAGGTAGCGCCCGCGCACCGACTCCCGCTCGGCGACTGTCGCGAACTGCCGGAACAGCGTGAAGACCAGGCAGCGCTCGGGGTCCTTCGGCTCTTCCGGCCGCCGCGAGCCGGTCCTGATCCGGGCCACCAAACCTCTGAGCTCCGGCTCGCCGGCGAAGAGCGGGATGGCGTTCCGGTAGCTCTTGCTCATCTTCCGGCCGTCGAGGCCGGCGATCACCTCCACGGCTGGGTCGACCGCCGCGGCCGGCAGCCGCAGCGTAGCGCCGAAGAGGCCGTTGAAGGTGGCCGCGACGTCACGAGCGATCTCGACGTGCTGGACCTGATCGCGCCCGACTGGCACCGCGTCGGCGTCCATCAAGAGGATGTCCGCAGTCATCAGGATCGGGTAGGTGTAGAGACCCATGTTCACGCCGTCGTCGGCCGGCCGACCGGCCTCCTGGTTGGCCGCCACCGCCGCCTTGCAGGCATGAGCGCGGTTCGTCGCGCCCATCGGAGTGACGGTCGCGAGAACCGTCGCCAGTTCAAATGTCTCCGGCACGTCGGACTGGTGGTACAGGACGGTGCGCCCGGGGTCCAGGCCCAGCGCCAGCAGGGTCGCAGCCACGTCCATCGTCAGCTCGCGCAGCACGACGGGATCGCGCAGCTGGTTGAGCGCGTGGTAGTCGGCGATGAAGTAGAAGGCACGATCGCTTCGCTCGGCGAGCGGGACGGATCATCCCGAGGTAGTTGCCGAGGTGCAGCGTGCCGGTGGGCTTGATGCCCGACAGGGCGGTCGTCATCGATTGTGCCTCCTGCACTGAAGTGGGTGAAGTGGGGTGGGTGAACGCGCCGGCCGCGCCGGCGCACGCAGTGAGACTTGGCGGCTACCGCCGCCAGGGCCAGGAGGCAGGCAGGCACGCCAGCTTCCGGGTCTCGGACGGGTCCGGAATCTGGTGGGCCATAGCGAGACGGTAGCAGGCGCCACGGCGCCGGTCCAGGAGCTGGGATCAGCAGAACGCGGCAACCACCGCGTGAGCGGCAAGCTCAACCGACTGCATTCGCCAGGTGCAGTGCCGCCATTCCCGGCGGCAGTCGCTCCTCACCGCGCGAGCCCTCACACCCGTTCGGCAGCTGGCATAGTCTCGTTGCGCTCGAGCACCTGCACCGAGGGCTGAAGCGCCGGAACGTCTACGCGAAGGGCTCAGACCGTTGGGGAGACCCGCGGGCGCGGCTGCTCTCCGGAGGGGCATGGGAGCAGGCGCGGGGCGACGTCGTCACCGCGCTGCAGCTGTCGGAGCCGCTGGATCCGCACCTGGCGGAGCTCACAGGTCGGCTCGACGCGGCGATCGCGAGCTGCTCCACTTCAAGACCGGGTCGGCCCGGCTGCTTCCCCGCCTGATCGGCGGCCGCCGGTGGGGTCCACTGTTCCTGGCCGAGCGGCGGCCGGTACCTCACGGGCGCCGGCCGCCGCCGACCTCTGCCCGGACACCGGCCGGGCCCGGCTCTCCTACCGGCGGGCCGAGGAGGTCCTCGTTGCCGCCAGCGGAGGCCGGAGCAGCGTCGCTATCAGATCAGGTGAGCCCATGCCGTGTCACTACTTTGCGGCTGAGGACACGGACCCGAGCACCGGGCCTACATGGTGACCGAAGAGGACGCCACTGGGCATGATGCAGCTCGATGTCACGGCCGGCCCGCGTGCGGTACGTCCACCCGGCCGGTGAGGATGCGTGCCGGCCGGGTCTTGACCGCCTCGTCCGGCATGAGCCTGAAGTCCGAGGTCGTGCAGAGGAACAGGGTGCGGCCGTCGTCGCCGCCCAGGGCACAGGCGATGACGTCGAGGTCGCCGGCGCTGATCTCTTCGAGGATCTCGCCGCCCTCGCGCACCCGGATGGCCCGCTTGCCGCCGGCGTCGGCCACCCACACCGCCCCTTCGGCGTCCAGCCCGATCCCGTCCGGGGCGCAGCCGGCCCCGAGCTCGGCCCAGACACGCCGGTTGGCCAGCGAACCATCCGGCTGAAGGTCGAAGGCGGTCAGTCGCTGGGCCCACGACTCGGCGACGATCAGGGTCGACCCGTCGGGCGTGATCACCGAACCGTTCGGGAACGACAGACCGTCGGCGGCCACCGTGACCGAACCGTCCGGGTCCACCCGGACCAGGTTGGTGACCGGCATGTCGGCGAAGGCCATGAAGTCGATCGTGCTGACATACGCCCGGCCGGCCGCGTCAACGACCATGTCGTTGCTCTGCGGACCCGAGTGGGCGGACAGGTCAGCGTGCAGCACGGTCTGCCTGCCGTCCACCCGCAACAGCTTCCTGTCCTGCATGGATACAACCAGCAAGGTGCCGTCAGGCAACCAGCCGAGGCCCGAGGGTGAGCCGGGTACTTCGGCCACCGTCTCGGTGGCCCCGTCCGGCGAGACAGCGACGACCTGGAAGGACCAGTAGTCGGAGACCCACAGGCGCCCCTCGTGCCAACGCGGGCACTCGAAGAAGGCGCCGGTGCAGGCCAGCGTTTCGAGCTTGCGGTCCCCAACGCGCATGATGTTCTCCTTGTTTCCTCGTGTTCGGATTTCAGTCGTCGTCATGGCTGGGCGTCTGGTTTCAGGTCCTCTTCACGCCGCCAGCTGCCGATGATGAGCGCCATGATGAGCGTCGTCATCAACGCGTCACCGGCATGAATGGCGTAGAGCCCCAGTGGGTAGTGCTCGTGAAGAACGGAGCCCGCGATTGCCATGGCCTGGAATCAGATCCATACCAGGACTCCCAGCCGCAGCGCACCAACCCGGGTGGTAGTCCCGAGACGCCTCAAGAGAGTCCCCAAAGCAAGAGCGACGACGAGATTCCGAAGCAGCTGGCCGACGATTTCCCACGCCTGTGGTGTCACGTGAGTGCTCGCGTCCATACCACGCAGCGTCAGCCATGCATGACCGAACACGGTGTACCACACCGAGCTGGCAACCAAGGCTGTCGCAGCCGCCACGAGAATCGCCCAGTAGTTTGTTCTCGTTCTCACCACCGCCCCTCCGCCGGACATGGCTGTCGTCTCCCGCACGGACTCTGCGGCGACCCGGCCGGACGTCAGTTCATCGCTCATCCCAACCTCCTGTTGATGTGCTGACTTCGAGTAGCATGCGCCGCGCCGAGGCCGGGGCGAATCCGTGCCGACACCGATTCTGGCACGGAGTCGCCACGGAAAACGTCTTCCCGCGGGCATGCTCCATGTCGTGCAAGATGGCGGGATGACGACCGGCCCGGTGGAGGTCTCGCCGCGGGAAGCCGAGGTGCTCGCGGCGATCGGCGAACGGCTGTCGAACGCCGAGATCGCCGCGAAGCTGTACATCTCGGTCCGTACGGTCGAAAGTCACGTGTCGTCTCTGCTGCGGAAGTTCGGCGTCACCGACCGGTGGAGCCTCGTCGACCGCGCCACCACCAAGGCGCCGGCACTGGCCGGGATGGTCGGGGTCCCGACGGCGTGGACCACGTTCATCGGACGCGATCGGGAACGCGACCTCATCCACGCCTCCATCGCCGATGCGCGGCTGGTCACCCTGGTGGGCCCCGGCGGGGTGGGCAAGACTCGGCTCGCCGCGGTGGTAGCCGAGGCGGCCGCGTCCTCGTTCCCGTCCGGCGTGGCGTTCGTCGATCTCGTCCCGGTACGCGACGGCTTCGTGGCGCAGGCGGTCGCCGCCACGCTCGGCCTGGTCGAAAGCCCTCAGCAGCCGCTGGAGAGCGCGATCGCCGAGCGGATCGGCCGCGGCCGGGTCCTGCTGGTCCTGGACAACTGCGAGCACCTGCTGGTGGCAGTGACCGGTTTCATCACGCGGCTGCTGTCCCACTGCCCCTACACGCGGGTGCTGGCAACCACCCGGGAACGACTCGGCGTGGCCGGTGAGCGGCTGGTGGCGATCGAGCCGCTCCCGCTGGCTTCCGACGCCGTGGCGCTGTTTCTCGACCGCGCCGCTGAGGTCAATCCCGATTTCGACGCCGACCCGTCGATTGTGGTCGAACTCTGCGCCCGGCTCGACGGGCTGCCGCTGGCCATCGAGCTGGCCGCCGCGCGCAGCGCCGCGTTGGGAGCCGTCGGCCTGCTCGCTGCGGTCGAGGATTACCTGCGCCTGCTCACCGGCCGCCGGGGTACGGACGAGCGTCATCAGTCCCTGCGGGCCGTGCTCGGGTGGAGTCACGACCTGCTGGACGAGGAGACGCAGGTCCTCTTCCGCCGGCTCGCCGTCTTCGCCGGCAGCTTCGACCTGGACGCTGTCGCGCTGGTGACCGCTGGTGACCGCGCGGCGGTCGCCGATGTGCTCGGCCGGCTGGCCGACAAGAGCCTGGTGATCTACGAACGGGCCGAGGGCCGCTGGCGGCTGCTGGAGACCATCCGCGCCTTCGCCGCGGATCAGCTCGACACCAGCGGGGAACGAGGCGACCTCCAGGACCGGCATCTGCGTTGGGCCGCGGCGACCGCGACCCGCTTGGAGAGCTCCCTGGGAAGCGCTCAGGCCGGGGGGCGGCGAAGCGAGTTCGACTCCGTGGCCAGCGACCTGCGGGCGGCGCTTTCGGCCGCAGCGAGCGGTCCCGATGCCGCACCGCACCAGCTCGCGCGGTCCCTCGGCCGCCTGACCTTCGCACGCCGGTTCTTGCACGAGTCGGTGGACCACTTCCGGAAGGCGGCCGAGTTCGCCCCCACTGCGGCCGAGGCGGCCCGGGACCTGCGGAGTGCCGCCGCCTGCACGTTCGTCAGCACGACCTCGGGACCGGACACATTCCAACTGCTGCTCGCCTCAGCAGAGCGGGCCGGCGCGGGCGGCGACGGCAATGCCCGGGCGATCGCACTGTCCCGTGCGGTGGAGACCGCCGGCCGGTACCAAGTGGTCAGAGGTGCCGGCACCGAGGTCACGCCCGACTGGCTGCGCCGTCTGCTCGACGAAGCGTCCGCGGCCGGTGACCCCGGCGACCCGGCAGTGGCCGCCGTGCTGGCGATCGCGGCGGCGTGGACCGCGCGCCCTGAGGACAGCGCGGCGGCGGCGCAGATCGCCGCTGCGGCCGCCCGCGACACGGGCGATCCCGTGCTGATCAGCGCCGCTCTCGACGCGGTCGGCTTCGCCCTGCACCGAGCCGGGCGGCTCCGCGAAGCCCGCCAGGTCACCCGGGAACGGATGGCGCTGCTGACCATGATGGATCAGGACGATCCGCACGCCGCGGCGGAAATCGAGGACGTCTTCATCGCGGCGTGCACCGACGCGCTGCACGCCGGCGACCTGCCGGCGGCACTGTCCACGGCCCGGCGGCTCCCGGCGGACAACCTGCTCGGCAGCCACTCATACATCGCGACGAGCATGCAGATCCCGCCCCTCGTCCTGACTGGGGACCTCGATGCTGGGCTGCGGTACGCCACCCGGATGTGGGACGGCTGGCAGCGGGCCGGCCGCTCGCGGAGCGGATGGATGATTCCGGCAGTGGCCATCGCCGCGCTCGCTCACCAGTTGCGCGGTGACCAGCAGAGCTTCGCCGTCTGGCGCGCCCGTGTGCTCGAGGTCGCGGGCATCATGGACCGCAGCCAAGAAGTGCGCCTCGCCCCGCTGGTATTCCTCGACGCCCGCGCCGCAATCCACACTGGCGAGCTTGCCGGCGCAGCCATGCTCGTCGACCATGCCTTCGGCGAGTTCCTTGGCACCTGGGCCGCGCCATACGCCCGAGCCGCCGGTGCCGAGCTCGCCGTCGTCGCGGGTCTGCCCGACGCCGCCGAACGACTCGCAGCCGCAACCGGTGCTGCTGAGCAGAACGACTGGGCTGCCGCCTGCCTGGCTCGCGCCGCCGGACGGCTGAACCAGAACCCGGACGCCTATATCGCCGCCGTCGCCAGATGGGAACGCATCGGCGCGCGCCTCGAACGCGCGTACACCCTGCTGCTGCTCCCCGACCGCGCCGCCGAAGGCCGCGCCGGCCTGGCCGCGCTCGGCCTCCCGACCCTTCCTTCAGGCGAGGTCCGGTAGCGCGGCCTGGCCGGGTGACCACTTAGGGCTTATCCCGCGAGTCCCGCGGCGAGTCGAGTAGGCTACCGACGTTTGCCGACCGACCCGCCACCTTGCCAGGGGTCCTCCATGCGTACTCACCCCTGGGAAGTCCACGATGCCACCTGGGCTCGCATCCAGCCGCTGATCCCGCCTCCGCTGCCGGCGCCGAGGTGACCCTGCTGACCGTCCAGGCTCAACGCGGATCTGCCGACGTCAGCCTTCGGACGCCGGCTGAAGCCGGAACCCACCGGCGTTTCGGTAGGTCAGCCGGAGGGCCTGGTCCCCGTTGCGGATCATGACCCAGCTCACGCCGGCCTCCGCGCGCGGATCATGGAGCACTCGCCACTCGCGTCCGGCATCGTCGATGAGGACCTGGTCGGGCTGGAGCGCGGCGACCTCACCATCCGTCATGTTGCCTTGACACCATACGTCGGCCATCGGTCGCGAACGACCGGCGGCCAGCCCTGGGCTGGGACCGGCTCGCGGGCGGGACCAGATAGGCCGCGGCCGGCGGCTGGGCCCCGCTCGCCGCGCACGTGGACGGCGGCCTGGCGCAGGCTGCGCTGGGCGCCCAGACCAGCCGATAGGCGGCGGGCCGGCCGCCGCCATCGCACGCCGGCCGGTGACTCGACCGCCAGCGTCCGCACGTCGCCGTCCAGGTCGGGACCGCCGCCCGCGGTCGATCGGCAGCCGGGCGAGCCGGCGCAGTGAGCCGTCAACCGGCCGCAGCGCGAAGGGGCGGTGGAGCCGCTGCCCGGCGTGAGTCCGGGAGCGCGAGGACCGGCAGCCTCGCCGCCCGCGGAATGGCGCCGGCGTCATGTGGGCCCGCTCCGACCGGCCAGCCCCCTCCCGCCAGGAGGGCCGGGAGGACGCCGTGGTGCGCCCGCTGACCGTCGCCGCCGAAGCCGTCGCACCGGGCCTGGCCGAAGGGGTCAATCCAGCGGGGCCCAGAACGCCTCCATAACGGGTTAGATGGCGGGCTTGATGTTGGCGTTGAGGTGGAAGACATTGTCCGGGTCGTAGACGGCCTTGATCCTCGCCAGCCTGTCGTGCTTGGCCGGGCCGAAGGTCGCTCGCATCCGGTCCTCCTCGTACTCAGACATGTGGTTCATGTACCCGGTGGCGTCACGCGAGTAGGGCCGCAGGGCCTCCCAGAACGCCCGCACCCATGCACGCTCGGCCTCCAGCCGCTCGGCCTCGGGCACCTGCCCGGCGATGCTGAGGCTCCAGGTCCCCTTCCGCCGGCCTCCGAAGGCCGTCTCGTCCTCGCCGACCCGGGTGTACGCTCCTCGGAGGAGCTGGATCGGGACGACGGACAGCGGCGAGGTCTTTCGAGGGTAGTGCTCCACAAAGACCCGGATCACGTCCTCGCTCAGGTCGTCGAGGTAGATCCCCTTCTCATAGCACATGATGCCCCATGGCGCCGCTCCGTCGAGCATCTGCTGCAGGCTCGTATAGGGCATCGGCGTCACGAGATCGAACAAGGGTCGAGCCCGCTCCCGTACCGGCTCGACGGCCTTCTCGTGCTCCTCGGCGGTTCCGAAACCGACCACCACCAGTGCGTACCCTGGCACGAAGTGGTGCTGCCCGGGACGAACGGAGCCGGCGGGGCGGTGAGACAGACGACCCCCACTCCCATGTCCTCCGGCAGCGCCTTCACGAAGTCGCGGCAGAACCGGAGGGCATCCGCGCCGCGGTCGAGGCTCCAGAAGAAGAGGCCGACGTGGACCAACGGCCCCACGTCGTGGAGGCGGTACTCGAAGGAGGTGACGACCCCGAAGTTGCCGCCCGCGCCCCGGATGGCCCAGAAGAGGTCCGAGTCTTCGTCCGCGGAGGTCCGCAGGGCGCGGCCGTCGGCGGTCACCACCTCGGCCGACACCAGGTTGTCCAGACTGAGGCCGGCCTTCCCAGCCAGCCAGCCGACGCCGCCTCCCAGGGTGAGCCCGCCGATCCCGGTGTGGCTGACGACCCCCCCGGGCACCGCCAGCCCGTGGGCCTGCGTCGCGGCGTCCACGTCGGCCCAGGTGGCTCCTCCACCGCACACCGCGCGCCGGGCCTCCGGGTCCACGCTGACCTGCCGCATGCCGCTGAGGCTGATCATCAGGCCGCCGTCGGCCACCGCGGTGCCAGCGAAGTTGTGGCCCCCGCCGCGTACCGAGATCTCCATGCCCTGGCCCCGGGCGAACCGGATCGCCTCGGCGACGTCAGCGGCGCTCGAACACTCGGCGACCATGGCCGGGCGCCGGTCGATGGCGCCGTTGAAGATCGATCTGGCCCCGTCGTAGCCGGGGTCGCCGGGCCTCGTCAGCCGCCCGCTGAATCCGGCGCGGAACGCGTCGACGTCGCGGTCCAGTACCTGTGTCATGAGAGCCTGCCTCGCTTGCTGCATTCCGGGAGCACGAGCAGCGATGCCGAGGGCGAGAACCGGTGGATCAGCCGCTGTGAACGCCTGACTCGCCGCTCGGATCTTGCCGCCTCCTTCGCTGATGTACGGGGAGGCTAGACGGGTGTCGGCGACCCGCCACCCGGTGAATCACTCAGGTCCGGTACTCAAATCTCGGCCCCGGGAGGGCAGGTCCCGGGCGACCGCCCAGGCCGCGATCTGCGTCCGTGAGCTGAATCCCAACTTGTCGAGGATGTGCTTCACGTGGTTCTCGGCGGTGCGGTCGGAGAGGTGGAGGACGGTCCCGATCTCACGGTTGCTGAGGCCGCGGGCGACCAGGGTGGCGACCTCACTCTCGCGAGGGCTCAGCCTTGGGCCGGCGCGCTCCAGTCGCCGCAATTGGCGGAGGGCCCGCTCCTGGAGAGGCTTCATCCCCAGGCGGGCGGCGGTCCTGGCGGCGGAGCGAGCCATCTCGAGCGCGCGGCCCAACTCGGACCGGCGCGCGAGCAGATCCGCGAGGCTCACCTGAGCATCGAGGGCAAAGGGGAGCGCACCCGACCTAAGGTTCCGCTCGACCGCTTCCTCCAGGTACCGCTCGGCCTCCCCCCAGCGCTCCAACCCGGCCGCCAGCATCCCCAGCTGGCGGGCGGCGGAGCCGAAGCACGCCATCGCACCGGCGCCATCGACGACGAACGAGCGCCCGTACGGGGCCAGCGACCGGTACAGCGCTAATATCTGCTCGGTGCTCCCGAGCTCCACCGCCACCTCGGCCAGGTATCCGCTGATCACGAGCCATGTACTCGTCGCAGCCAGCCGCGGGTACATGGACATCAGGTCTTCGAACCGAACCCTCGCCTGATCCTGTCTGTCCAGCGCCAGCTCCATTCTCATGGCGAACGCGAGACCGATCGGAGTGAGGGGACGCGGCTGCTGCTCCACCATGACGATGGCCGTCTCGATCGGCCCATCGTTTCCCCGCTCGAGGGCAACCAGCGCCAGGGTTGCGTGATGGAGCAGCTCGGCCTGCGGGTGCTGTTCGGCGCGGCCGGCTGCCAGCGCCGCCTCCGTGAAGCGCTCGGCGTCGGCGAACCTGCCGGTGACGTGGGCCAGTGCGGCCCGGGCTCGGAGCAGGTGCCAGCGGAAGAGGGGCTGGTTCAGCCGCTCCACCAGGACCTCGAGCTCGGCGAGCTCGGCCGGCAGTGCGGCCAGCTCGCCGAGTTGAAAGAAGGCGTCCATCCGCCAGAGGTGTCCCCACACTGCTTGCGCACCACGCCCGGATGCGCTCGCCACCTCCACCAGGCGCGTCCCAAGCGCCAGCCGCTCTTCGACGCCGCCGGGGTCGGTGGTCGCGGCGTGCCGGGCGTGGAGCGCGGCAACCAGCGCGTCGTCGTCCTGGCAGCGTTCGGCGAGCTCCAGGGCCTCCCGGCTCAGGGCATCGTTGCGCTCCGGCCGCCCCGATTCCTCGAGGATGTTGGTGAGCTGGCCGAGCAGCCGCGCACGAAGAGCGGGATCTGGCCCCCGACCGCCCGCAGAGCGTCCTCGCAGAGCCGCTGCAGCGGTGGCCCGAGCTCGGGGTCGCCGACTCCCTGGACCACCAGAGCTGCCTCGGCCAGGAGGTCCACACGTCTCAGCGCTCGCGCAATCCTGGCCGCAGCGTCGCAGCTCTTCAGGCTCAGCGTGAGGTCGCCGGAACGGTACTGCGAATCAGCCAGGTCGATCAGCAGCCGGCAGCGGCGGAGCTCCTCCGCCGGTCGGCCAAAGAGACTGTCCAGTGCCATCCGGTATAGGCGAGCCGCCTCCTCGTACGCCAGCCTGTCCATCGCCTGCTCCGCGGCCCGCACCGCATAGGAGGCCGCCTTGTCCCAGGCGCCGGCCGGCGCCGCCTGGAACCAGTGGTGGGCCAGGGGCGGCGAGCTCGCCACCGCCTGGCCTGCGCTCGAGGCTCTCGGCGGCGCCCTGGTGCAGCTGCACCCGGATTGGAGTGGGCAGCTCCTGGTAGAGCGTTTCCCGCACCAGGTCGTGGACGAAGCCGTAGCGGCCCGGCTGATGTCGTAGAGGATTCGCGAAGGCCGCTCCAACCGCCTCGTCGATGATTTCCAGGACACGCGGCACAGGAAGTCTGGCCGTCTCGCACAGCAGCTCGAGTTCGAAGTCGCGGCCAAGCACCGAGGCGACCTCGAGCACGCGCTTGCACTCACCGGAGAGCACATCCAGGCGGCGTCCGATCACCTCGCGCACGCCCTGTGGCAGAGCTCCCTGCCGCAACTCTCCTTCATCCTGGAGGAGGCGGGCGAGCTCTGCGACGAAGAGGGGATTGCCTCCGGTCTGCTCGTGGACGCTGGACACGAGGCCGCGCTCCACAGAGCCGCAGGCCGCGAGGAGGTAGCGGCCCACATCGTCCACCCCGAAGCCCTTCACCTCGAGGCGGCGCGCGCCGCGCTCGCGCGAGAGTTCGGGGAGAGCGGCAGCCAGCGGGTGACGGCGGCCGATCTCCAGGTCGCGGTAGACGGCCACGACGAGGAGGCCGAAGTCGTGGACATCTCGTGAGAGGTGACGGAGGAGGGCCAGCGACGCCGCGTCGCACCACTGAAGGTCGTCGAGCACCACCGCCACATTGCGGGTGCGGGCCACCA
>Ga0137384_10004164_pt1 | contig 11560 bp, 9 predicted proteins | sample SagtaG_2_FD_104922 | JGI IMG/M metagenome (GOLD analysis project Ga0137384, IMG submission 104922) | Vadose zone soil microbial communities from Sagehorn Ranch, Mendocino, California, USA - Sage2_R_60_16 metaG | ecosystem: Environmental > Terrestrial > Soil > Vadose zone | place: USA: California...
ACTCCGACGAGGCGCTGGCCGAGGCCGGCGCCGCCTACCGGCGGATTGAAGGCTTCGTCATCCGAGCCGCCGAGGCCGTCGCGCCGGCCAGCCGCCAGCGCATCGGCCCGGCGGGCAGCCCGGGCCACGGCCAGCAGGGCCACGGCCAGCGCGGCCAGCAAGAGCACGGCCAGCAAGAGCACGGCCAGCAAGAGCACGGCCAGCAAGAGCACGGCCAGCGAGAGCACGGCCAGCGAGAGCACGGCCAGGACGAGCACAGCGGGCTGGACGGCGCTATCGCGTCAGCCGACCAGGATGCCGGCCCCGGCCCCGGGTCGCTCCCGGCGCCTTTCGCTGCCGCGCTCGACGACGACCTCGGTGTTCCGCAGGCGCTCGGCGTCGTGCATCAGGCGGTCACGGACGGCAACAGCGCGCTGGCGGCTGGCGATGACGCCGGGACTGCCAAGCACCTAGCCGAGGTCAGGGCAATGCTCGGCGTGCTCGGGCTGGATCCGCTGGCCGCACCGTGGTCGGCGGGCAGCCGCGAGGACGACCTGCGGACAGTGGTCGACGTGCTTGCCGGGCTGGCGCTTGAGCAGCGGCAGGCCGCGCGTGAGCGCAAGGACTACGCGGCCGCCGACGCGATCAGGGACCGGCTGCTTGCCGCGGGCATCCTGGTCGAGGACACCTCCCGCGGGCCGCGCTGGGAACTGCGCCGGTGACCGGGCGCGGCGGCGGCCAGCCCAGGTCGGGCGCGGGCGGCCGGGCAAAGTCAGGCAAGCCAAGGCCAGGCACTGGCGGCTACGGCAAGCGGCGGCTTGAGGGCAAGGGACCGACTCCGCCCGCGCAGCTGCGGCCGGGCCATCCGGCACAGCGCCGTGCCGCCGCGGCTGCGGCTCCCGGCACCCGCAGCACCGCGGCCCGCGGTGACCTGCAGGCACCGAGACCGGGCACCCGGGCGGCCGCCAGGCAGCGCGGCAGCGGCATCGCCCCGGAGGTGATCGCCGGGCGCAATGCGGTACTCGAATCGCTGCGCGCGACGGTACCGGTGATCGCGCTGCACGTTGCCCCCCGGCTGGACGCCGACCAGCGGATCAGCGAGGCCATCGCGCTGGCCGCGGGCCGGGGCATCCCGGTGGTCGAGGCCGGCCGGGCCGAGCTTGACCGGCTCACCGGTGGCGCCGTCCACCAGGGACTCGCGCTGCGCGTCCGGCCGTATTCCTACGCGCATCCCGACGACCTGATCAGCCGCGCAGCCGACGCCGCGCAGCCGCCGCTCATCGTCGCGCTTGACGGTGTCACGGACCCGAGGAATCTGGGTGCGATTGCCCGATCGGCGGCCGCATTCGGCGCGCATGGGGTGCTCGTTCCGGTCCGCCGGGCGGCCGGGGTGACCGCCGGGGCGTGGAAGGCATCGGCGGGCACCCTCGCCAGGGTGCCGGTCGCACAGGCGCCGAACCTGGTCGCGGCGCTGGCCGGCTACGCCGGCGCCGGCCTGTTCGTGGTCGGCCTTGATGCCGGAGCCGAAACGCCGATTGACGAGCTCAGCCTCGCCGACGGGCCGCTCGTGCTCGTGATCGGCTCGGAGGGCAGGGGCCTGTCCCGGCTGGTCGCCGAGCGCTGCGATGTAGTGGCCCGCATTCCGATCAGCGGTCTCGCCAACTCGCTGAACGCGGGAGTCGCGGCGGGTATCGCACTCTACGAGGTCGCCAGGCTGCGGGCTGCGGGCGGATCCTGACGCGGTCGGCTTACGCCGCCGGCCGCGTGCTGGACGGGCGGATCCTGACGCGGTCGGCTTACGCCGCCGGCCGCGTGCTGGACGGGGGGCCCGCCGACGGCCGCGTGCCGGACGGGTGGCCCGCCGCCGCGCGCGCCGGACGGGTGGCCCGCCGCGAGCGGTCAGGCCTGCTCGCCGCCGGAAAGCGGCGTTGCCGGGCCCACGATCAGCGGATCGGGCGGGGCGGCGACCGTCGTGTCCATGTCCGCATAGGGAATCAAGGACAGCACGGAACGCATGGTCCCAAGCCGGGCCCGTCGCTTGTCGTTGCTCTTCACCACCGTCCATGGCGCGTCCGGCAGGTCGGTGTAGCAGAACATGGCCTCCTTGGCCTGGGTGTACTCATCCCACTTGTCCAGGGAGGCAAGGTCGATCGGGCTCAGCTTCCACTGCTTCACCGGATCCACCTGGCGGCGGAGGAACCGGCGGAGTTGCTCGCCGCGAGACACCGAGAACCAGAACTTGATCAGGGTGATGCCGTCGCTCGCCAGCATGTGCTCGAACTCGGGTGCCTCCTGGAAAAAGTCCGTGTACTCGCGCGGCGTGCAGAAATGCATGACCCGCTCGACCCCGGCACGGTTGTACCAGGAACGATCGAACAGCACGATCTCGCCGTGGGCCGGCGGGTGCGGGACGTAGCGCTGCAGGTACCACTCGCCGCGCTCCTTCTCGGTCGGCTTCTCCAGGGCCACGACCCGCGCACCGCGCGGGTTCAGGTTCTCGGTGAAGCGCTTGATAGTGCCGCCCTTGCCTGCCGCGTCGCGTCCCTCGAACAGGATGACCAGGCGCTGCTGCGACGCCTTGACCGACCGCTGCAGCTTGAGCAACTCGATCTGGAGACCGCGCTTGGCGATTGCGTAATCCCTCTTGCCGAGCCGCTCGGAGTACGGAAAGCCCTCCCGCCACGTCTGGGCCGGCCGTCGGCCGTTACCAGCTCAGGGCTGCCGTGCCTGCGGTGCCGCACGCGCAGGCCGAGTTCGCTCGCCAGGTCCTGGAGCAGTTCGCCGACGTTCGGCGGAGGCAGCTTGAGCAGCATCAGGGCGCCCCTTTTCCGTTGCCCTGGTCGCTCTTTGCCCGATCTTGAAATAGCGCGACGAAACCCACCACGGCCCCCGTTTTCCCCTGGTCAGCTGCCATTCGGCAGCGTGCCGGACGACTCCGCGTAGATACCCAGACGTGCCACGGTACACACTCAGTAAACAGTCGATTACGTTGCGGTGAAACTAGGCTGGCCGGCGTGCTAGGCGGAGTGGCGGCGCAGGCCGAAGACGGCCAGGGCAACGCCAGCGAGCGCAATCACCGGGCCGGCCACGGCCCAGAACGTAACGCCGGACATCGCGCTGCCGCCGATCGCGCCAAGGCCCTGCAGCGTGAAAATGGCTCCTGCGAGCGCGACGATCGCGCCCGCGCCGACCAGCAGGCCCCTCGTCATGATGACCGCCTCTTCTCCCGTAACGATGCCGTCACCGTCAGAACGGGCCCGCGGCCGGAAAGGTTCAGGAAGGCTCAGCGCTGCGCGGGCCTCGCGTACGCGCGGATGTAGCGGTCGTATGCGGCGCCGGAGCCGCTGGCGGGCAGCGCGTCCGCGGCGTCATGCTGGCCGGCCACGTACTGCCGGGAGACCAGGTCGGCCTGCACCTCCTGCAGGTGCGACGGGAGCCCGGCGGCCGGGGAGGGGCCGGCTGCGGCCGGTACCGTGACCCCGGCAAGCACGTCGTCCATGCGCGGCTCGGCAAGCGTCGCCGCGTCCGCCAGGCTGGGCGCGGCGGCGTCCCTGGCGGTCAGCGAGGGCAGGCCCCAGCGCTCCTGGACGGTCTTCAGCACCGACGTGTGGTCCAGCGGGGCGCCGCCGGGTGCGCGGTAGACGGTGCCCGGCGCGATCAGCGGCGACACGAGCACGGCCGGCACCCGCACCCCGAACCTGGTGAAGTCGAAGCCGAACTCGCCGGCCGCGTCGTCGGGCGGCACGGCGCCCGCGGGCGGCGGCACGTGGTCGTAGCAGCCGCCGTGCTCGTCATAGGTGATCACCAGCAGGGTCTGCGGCCAGCCAGGCCCGGTCCGCACCGCCTGGTAGACGTCGTGCATGAACTGCTCGCCAAGCGCCACGTCGTAATTCGGGTGCTGGCTGTTGCCTGTCGAGCCCCAGTTCGGCTCAAGGAAGCTGAACGCCGGCAGCGTGTCGGCCGCCGCTGCCGCCTGGAAGGCGTCGAACTCACCGAAGCTGGCGTCCGGGGCGCCGCTGATATCGGTAAAGGTGGACCTGGTCAGCGGCGGCGCATGGTAGCCGTAGATGGCCCAGCCGATCTCGTGCCGGCCGAGCAGGCCGAAGATGCTCGGCGAGGTGAACGTGCGGGTCTTGTCGTCCATGTGTCCCTGGCTGGTCGCCGCGCAGGCGAACGCCCGGTTCGGCAGGGTCTCGGTGGGTACCGCGGCGAACCACTCGTCGCACACCGCGTAACCCCTGGCCAGCGCGGAAAGCACCGGAAGCGCGTCCGGCGCGAAGCAGCCCATGATGTCGCCCGGCACGGTCCCGGGGACGATCGGCCAGCCCTGCTTGCGTGACTGCCAGCCGAGGGTGTAGGCGAAGTCCTTGACAAAGCCCTGACAGCCGGGCACTTCCGCCGGGCTGCCAGGGCCGTTGACGTTACCGAACAGCTGGCTGTTGGCCGCCTTGTAACCCTCGCCGGGATCGGCACCTGGCATGAAATAAGCGTTCGGGGCGGTGGGCTCTATCCGGAAAACGGCGACCGGCTGGCCGGCTGAATCCGGGTTGGACTCGCTTCCGGTCAGGCCCGCATACGGCTGGCCGCTGGGCGAGACATTGCCCTGGTCCGTATACAGAAAGCCGAGCATGTGGTCAAACGAGCGGTTTTCCAGCATCAGCAGCACGATGTGCTCGACCGACTGCAGACCATTCCCGGTGGCCATCGCGGCCTCCATTCCTGCTCATTCCTCCGTCAGCTTGCCATCGGCCACGGTGCGGCGCCGCGTTACGCGCACCTGCTCAAGCATCCTCCGGCCGTGCGTCCGCGAGCACGGCGGCGGCGGCGCAGCGCAGCGACACGCCGTGCGCGGTTAGCAAGGCCGCCAGTTCACCGTAGTCCGGGGTAACCTGCCGGTCAGCGCGCCGCCCGGGGGCCATGGGTCGTAGCCTCCCGGGCGGCGTGCATTCATCTGCGGAGCAGAGCAACCAGAGCCGTGCGTAAAACGTCTAGAAATCGACACCTTTTCCATTGGTGGCCTGTAACGGCCGCGCGTGGCGGTCCCGGCCGCCCGGACGAGGCAGGCCCGGTTCGCCGAGGAGCAGTGCATGAGGCAAGTGTGGCGGTGGCTGTTGAGCGCTGGCACTGTGACGGCGGTCGGCGCGTCGATGCTGGCCCAGGGCGGGGTGGCGGCAGCAGGGACGGCAACCGTGGCCGGGACCGCGACAGCGGCCGGGACCTCGGCGGCGGCCGGGACGTCGGCGGCGGCCGGGACGTCGGCGGTGGCCGGGACGTCGGCGGTGGCCGGGACCTCGGCGGCGACCCGCGGTGCCGTGCGGACGGCTGCGGCGCACCAGGTGCATTTCGCCGCGGCCCATGCCCGGGCCGCCGCCGCCGTGTCGGCCTGGACCCCGGTCAGCCGGACGCTCAAGCCGGGCATGCGCGGCGCCGACGTCCTGAAGGTCCAGCGCCGGCTGAAGGCGCTGAAGTATTACCCGGGAAGCCCGACGGCGAGTTCGGCCAGCACACGCTGGAAGCGGTCTGGGCATTCAAGGAAGCGCAGGGCCTGAAGACCAGCAAGAATCCCAACAACATCGGCATGTCGATGGAACACCGGCTGGCCGACCCGCAGGCGCCAAGGCCCGTCAGCAGCCATACCCCGAACAACCGGATCGACGTTAGCCTCAGGCACGAATACCTCGTGCTCTACCGGCACGGCGAGGTGCGGCTGATCAGCCACATCTCCAGCGGCGGCGGCTACTTCTTCTGCGATCCCCCGCCCAACCAGGGCATCTGCGGCTATGCCATTACGCCGCACGGCAATTTCACGGCCTTGTCCTTCGTGCCCGGCCAGGTCAAGGTGCCGCTTGGCGAGATGTACAACCCGGTGTTCTTCATCGGCAGGGAGTTCGCGATCCACGGTGACAGTTACGTCCCGCTGCAGCCGGTATCGCACGGCTGTGTGCGGATCCCGAACAACATCGCCAACTTCTTCCATACGCTGTTCACGATCCCTGGCACCAAGATTTACATCCGCCGCAGCCGGTAAGGCAGCCAGGGATCTCGTCACCGAGGGCCGGCCCGCGCCAGCGGGGCCGGCCCTCAGTGCTGCGGGAACGGCGCTGCCACGGCACGGGAACGGCGCTGCGGGAACGGCGCTGCAGCGGCACGGGAACGGCGCTGCGGGAACGGCGCTGCCACGGCACGGGAACGGCGCTGCGGGAACGGCGCTGCCACGGCACGGGAACGGCGCTGCGGGAACGGCGCTGCAGCGGCACGGGAACGGCGCTGCGGGAACGGCGCAGCGCGGACAGCGCTGCGGGAACGGCACCGTCAATGGGCGCTGCCGCCGTTGCCGGTAACGATCGAGCGTGAACCTGTCACAACCGCCGCATATCGGGTTACAGTCCTCAGCAGGGCCCCTCAGGAGACATGCGCACAGGAGCGTGATCGTGTTCATGATGAAGAAAACAACCCGATTTGCCCTGGCCGGCGCGCTGCTGGCGCTGGGCCTTGGCCCGGCCGCTGCGCCGGCCCTGGCGGCCACAAGCTCAGCCGCTGACGCGCCCGCCGCGCAGAGCCTGACCGGCACGCTGCCGGACGGCGCGACCTGGAAGATCGAGGTCCCGGCCAACTGGAACGGCACGCTCTTCCTGTACAGCCACGGGTACGTAACGCCAGGATCGCCGAACCCGGCCACCGACGCCGGCGACCCGATCACCGCCGCCGCCATGCTCGCCCAGGGCTTCGCGCTGGCCGGCTCCTCTTACGCGACTACCGGGTGGGCGATCCAGCAAGCCCTGCCCGACCAGATCGCCACGCTGGACGTCTTCGACAGCCAGGTCGGCCACCCCACGCGGACGATCGCCTGGGGCCACTCGCTCGGCGGCATCATCACGGCCGGCCTGATCCAGAGCTTCCCGGACCGCTTCGACGGCGCACTGCCGATGTGCGGCGTGCTGTCCGGCGGCGTCGCGACCTGGAATACCGCGCTCGACGCGGAGTTCGCGTTCCAGCAGCTTATCGACCCGTCCGCGCAGGTCGTGAACATCACGATCCCGCCGGGTGACCCGACGGCGAACCTGACCGGCGCCGAGGCTGCGGCTGCTGCCGCGCAGGCGACGCCGCAGGGCCGGGCCCGGCTCGCGCTGACCGCCGCGCTCGGCGACACGCCCGGCTGGTTCACGGCGCTGTCGGCGGAGCCCGCCGCGAACGACTTCACCACCCAGGAAGCCAACCAGTTCAAGTGGGAGACCCGGGTCGACTTCCCGTTCGCGTTCTTCCTGCGGGCCGAGCTCGAGGGCCGGGCCGGCGGGAACCCGTCCTGGAACACTGGCGTGAACTACGTCAGCGACCTGCGTAAGTCCTCCGATTACGGCGAGGTCGTCGCGCTGTACAAGGCAGCAGGGCTGAGCCTGAGCAATGACCTGGAGACGCTTAACAACGCGGCGCGGGTCAGCGCCAACCCGGCCTCTGTCAGTTACCTGAAGCAGAACATCACCTTCGACGGCACGATCCCTGGGCCGGTGCTCACGATGCACACCACCGGCGATGGCCTCGTGGTCAACCAGAATGAGCAGGCTTACGCCAGCGTCGTCCAGCGGGCCGGCGACGCGGCCCTGCTGCGGCAGGTCTTCGTGCACCGGGCCGGGCACTGCGCCTTCACCCCAGCCGAGACCGTCGCCGCGGCGCGCGTGCTGCTACAGCGGCTCAGCACCGGCCAGTGGGACGACAGCGCACTGCAGCCGTCGCAGCTGAATGCCGCCGCGGCGGCACTCGGACCGTCGCTCAACGTGTTCTTCAGCGGGGGCCAGTTGGTTCCTACGCCGCCGGCGTTCCTGACCTTCCAGCCGACCCTGTACCTGCGGCCATTCGACCTCCTGATGACCCACTAGCCGCACGGCCACGGCCGCCGGCTTCCTGGGTTATCGCCGGCGGCCGGGGCTCAGCTTGACCAGGCGCCACCACGCGATCAGCGTGAAAGCCAGCCCGAGCAGCACCATGACGGCCATGTCCATCAGCCAGGTGCGCGGATTGTGCTTCCACAGCGGATCGGGCTTGGGCGCGCTCGCGGCGGCCGGCGCCGCGGCCGTGGCGACGGCGCCCGCTGAGGCGTTCGCCTTCCGGCTGCCGTGCTTCTTTCCTGCAGCCTGCTGCTTCGCCGTTGGTTGTGCACTGGCCGCTCCGGCAGACCCGCTCGGCCCTGGTGATCCGCTGGTTCCCGGTGAGGTGCCTGACCCTGGTGATCCGCTGGTTCCCGGTGATCCGCCCGGCCCGGGTGAGGCGCTGGTTCCCGGTGCGGCGCTCGGTCCGGGTGATCCGCCCGGCGCGGGATTATGCCCGGCCTTTTGGTTGCCGCCAGGCCGGTGTGATTTGCTCCCGGCCGGTTTCTTGACCTTGGGCGTCTTCGGCAAGGCCGGCAGCTGGATCACGTTCAGGTTGGACGTGGACGAGGTCGCGGCGAAGCCCCAGCGCGACGGCGACAGCCACGCGATTTGCTCGACGCCCGCCTGCCCGTGCAGCGGGAACACGCCGCCGGTGAGGATGACCTGGAAGATCACCGCCACGATCAGCAGTGGCATGGTCTTTTCCGAGGTGTTGACCAGTGCGGAGATCAGCAATCCCAGCGCCATCGAGGCAACCGCCAGCACGCCCATGGCCAGCAGCAGCTCAACCAGTGGCAGGTGCTTGAGGAAGGAGCCTTGCGGCGGCAGCGGGCGGCCGAGCAGCCCGATGACGACAATCACCGCCGCCTGCAGCCCGCTGATCAGCCCCAGGATCGCCAGCTTCGAGATCAGGTACGCCCCGGACGACAGCCCGGCGGCTCGCTCGCGGCTGTAGATGGGCCGTTCCTTGACCAGTTCGCGCACCGCGTTCGCGGCCCCGGTGAAGCAGGCGCTGATGACAAGGATGAGCAGCAGCGACTCAGCTCCGTCGTTGCCGCGGCCGGCCAGTCCCTTCGCGGCAGGGACCACCCGTATCAGCGCGCCGAGGACGATCGGCATCCCGGCCAGGAACGCCAGGTACACCCGGTCCGAGGCGATGACCGCCATGTACCGCCGGCATAGGGTGCTCAGCTGCGCGAACCGGTTGCGCGTCGCGGGCGGCGCGGTGGCCGCCTGGACGGGCCGGCCGGCCGCGGGCGCCTGACCGTTCATCTCCGCGGCGACGTAGCGCTGGCAGTACGCCGACCGCTGGTACTCCCCGGCCCAGTCCCGGTCCGGCTCGGCGTCGAAGGCCTGGAACACCTCGGCCCAGCCTGGCTTGCCGAAATGCCTGAGGCCATCGGCAGGCGGGCCGAAATAGGCGACCTTGCCACCAGGCACGAGGACGAGCAGCCGGTCGCACAGGTTCAGGTTCGCCACGCTGTGCGTGACCACGATGACAGTGCGGCCGTCATGGGCGAGGCCGGCCATCATCTCCATGACCGACTTGTCCAGCCCGGGATCGAGACCGGAGGTGGGCTCGTCAAGGAACAGCAGGGAGGGCTTGGTCAGCAGCTCAAGCGCGACGTTGACGCGTTTTTGCTGCCCGCCGGACAGCGACGCGGTCCTGGTCTCGGCGTGCGCCGTCAGCGACAGCTCGCCGAGTACCTCGGTGATCCGGCGCTGCCGCTCTGCCTTGCTCGTGTCCCGCGGGAACCGCAGTTCCGCCGCGTAGCCGAGGGCGCGGCGCGCGGACAGCTGTGTGTGCAGGATGTTCTCCTGCGGGACAAGCCCGATCCGGTGCCGCAATTCCGCATAATGCGTATAGAGGTCGCGCTGGTCGTACAGCACACTGCCCTCGGTGGCCGGCCGCATTCCGGTCAGTGCGCCGAGCAGGGTGGACTTGCCCGCGCCGCTCGGCCCGATCACTCCGAGCAGGCAGCGCTCGCCGAGCGGGAAACTGACGTGGTCGAGCAGCACCTTGCCGCTGGACAGCCGGACCGTGAGGTCGCGTGCGGCGAGTGAGATGTCGCCGGTGTCGATGAACTCCTGCAGTTCCTCGCCGACTAGCCGGAACGTGGCGGGCCCGATGCCGATGATGTCCAGCTCGGTCACCGGTGCCGAGGAGATCCGCTGGCCGTTGAGGAAAGTGCCGTTATGGCTGCCCAGGTCGACAATCTCGTATCCGGCCCGGCCCCGCCGCAGTTCGGCGTGGTAGCGGGAGACGCTCAGGTCGGATACGACCACTTCGTTGTCGGCTGCCCGGCCGATCCGCAGCACCTTGGCGGGCAGCCGCATGACCGCGCTTGGCCGCCGGTTTGACAGCGAGCCTGCGTAGCTCAGGCCCGTGCTTGGGGGCATCCCCGCGCCCCCGGATCCCGGCACGGCAGCTGGCCCGCGATACCCCTGTGCGGCCCCGCCGTCCCGGTAGCCGGCCCCGGCGCCCGCATCCTGACGCCCTTGCGCGGCCCCGTCGTGCCGCGGCGGCCCGGCTGGCGGCGCGGCGGGTGGAGTCGCGGCCGGCGGGCCCGCGGGCGGCGAGCCGGCTGGCGGCGCGGCGGGTGGAGTCGCGGCCGGCGGGCCCGCGGGCGGCGAGCCGGCTGGTGGCCCGTCGGGCGACGGCGCGGGGCGGGCAGGAACTGCCAGCGAGCAGCTCACTGCCGGGCCGTCGTCCGGGTGGCCGAGCCGGAGTTCGCAATTGTCGGTGATCGTGAGCTGCGAGACGCGCCGCGACCCAAGGAAGGTGCCGTTGGTGCTGCCGGCGTCCTGCAGGACCCAGGCGCTGCGGTCAGACTGGTCAAACCGCAGCACCGCATGCTGCCAGGACACCCGGGAGTCGTCGACCACGATGTCGGACTCCGGGTCCCGGCCGATCCGGTAGGAAGGCCCCGCCTGCAAACTACGATCTGAGCCCTGCGTCCGCACGACCAGTGCCGGTGTCGTGCGTGACGAGAGCGCTCGGTCCGCCGTCATCTGCTAACTGTAGAGGGATTCAGCGCGAAGAAAAATCTTCTGGCCCCGTCGCGGGCTTGTGGCGCGCAGCGTGCGCAATGTGCCGTGCGGCTGGGCACGGTGCGCCTGCATCCGTATTTGCGCGGCCGCGAAAGTGCTGCGCACAGCCAATTCGATCGGCTATTCAGGATATAGTGGGCGACCCGGTGGCCGGCCGAGCGAGTACCAGGCGGCCTAGCGGGAATCCCTTGTGCTTCTTGCCGTTGCGAGCGCGGGATTCAGATACGGTCGGGTTACTATCCCAAGATCAAACTAGGCACCCGCGAATGGGCAGGTGCCGATGGCGCAGGTTGACAGCCGACGGCCGATGACGCGGATACTGGGGCCACCCCGGCGATCCTGCGTGACCCGGGGTGTTCCTGCGTCAGGCGTCGCGGCGGCGCAGGGCCGCGGGCGGAAACGGGACGGGCAGGGCTAGCGCTGGAGGGCGCGGTGAGTGACGAGATCCCCTCGGCACCGGGCGGGTTCACCGTGGGCTCGAAGATTGCGGGCTACCGGCTTGAGGAGCAGATCGGCCGCGGCGGGATGGCCGTTGTCTTCCGTGCGCACGATCCCCGGCTGGACCGGCGGGTAGCGCTCAAGATCCTGGCCCCCGAGCTTGCCCGCGACGAGGCATTCCGGCAGCGGTTCATCCGCGAGTCGAGGGCGGCGGCGGCCGTCGACCA
>Ga0137384_10004169_pt1 | contig 11557 bp, 10 predicted proteins | sample SagtaG_2_FD_104922 | JGI IMG/M metagenome (GOLD analysis project Ga0137384, IMG submission 104922) | Vadose zone soil microbial communities from Sagehorn Ranch, Mendocino, California, USA - Sage2_R_60_16 metaG | ecosystem: Environmental > Terrestrial > Soil > Vadose zone | place: USA...
CACGCGCATGATTTTATCATGGCGTTACCGGATGGCTATGACACGGATATCGGTCAACGCGGCGTACGACTCTCAGGTGGGCAAAAGCAGCGGTTGAGTATCGCGCGCGTCTTCATCAAAAATCCCCCTGTGATCATTTTTGATGAAGCGACGAGCGCGCTGGATAATGAAAGTGAAAAGGCGGTGCAGGATTCATTGGAAAAGTTAGCCGACAACCGCACAACGCTTGTCATCGCCCATCGTTTGTCAACCATCCGCAAGGCCCAAAGAATCGTGGTGTTATCTGACACCGGGATCGGTGAACAGGGCACGCATGCGGAGTTACTTGCATTGAATGGCGTCTATGCGAACTTGTACAATATGCAATCAAAAATATGAGACTGAGTTCATCGGGCCGCGTGCAACCTTTTTAGTCGGTTGCTGCGGCTTCTTCTTGGTGTTTCTCTGGACGTTTGGTTCGCCTGTGCGTGGGTTACACCTGAAAAACACACGATCTAGATTATCTCACTTCATATAGAATAAGACCGTCATTTGTCTTCTGCTGTGTCACCTGTCCCTTATAGCGCAGATATTCCAGGTGAGACAAGACCTCAGCAACTGCCATGCGTCTCGCCTCATCATTTTTTAATCTATCGCTGAAAAGTTGCTCCATGACCTGCGTTGCATGCTGCGGCTGCTTCTCAAGCAGTGTGACGATCTGTGCTAGCCGTTGTTGATGGTGCTCGACTATTTCAGTAGTGCGTTGTAGAAGATTGCTGAAAGGTTCTCTATGGCCGGGCAATACTATGCGGGCTGGCACCGTTGAAACCTTATCCAGCGAGTCGAGATAGTCCTGTAAGGGGTTCGGCCTGTCCAATGCTGAATATAAGCCGATATTGGGTGTGATGCGTGGTAAGACGTGATCCGCTGAGAAAAAAACGCCATCCCGCTCGCGGAATAGACAGATCTGCCCGTCAGCATGCCCTGGCGTCCAGATAATCTCGTACACCTCATCCAACAACTCAAGCCTCTGAGCATCCTCGACCATATGAAATGCTTCATCCGGTGGTACGCTGATGATCTGGCGCATGGCCTGACTATCCATGCGCGAGAGCCAGAGATGCGTTCGCGGGAAGCCGTGCTGGGCGAAAAAGTCGGAGACCTTTCCAAAACGCTCTGGCATGGTTCCTGAATACATCATACGTAGGCTGGCTCTGTCGATGGGATGTATGTAGACCGGGACGCCGCTTTTCTCGTGCAGTTCTCCCGAAAGCCCGATATGATCGGGATGATGATGTGTGAGGACGATGGCCCGCAGACCCGCGAGGTTCACCCCGGCTATGCGCATGCCCTCTTCAAACGCGGCGCGTGCATCAGGAGTGCCCATACCTGTGTCGATCAGCGCCCAACCCTCTTTGCCCTGGAGTATGTACATATTCACGGTGCGCAAGGGGAATGGGATGGGGATGGTGATTTTCCAGATATTGCTAGCTACTTCCCGTGCTATGGGCTGCTCTGTCTGGAGCTGCGAAGCCGATTCCTGTGAATGTTCTGGCATAATACAAGTTAATCCTTTGCCCTATGGTCCTGTCACTATGCGTCTTGTGTATAGTATGAACAAATCTATCTGATTGTATGGCCTGCTTCGCGCATGTGTCAAATATGAGTGCCTATTTCCAACAAAAAATCTATTCACTACTACTCGATGCTTGAAAATAATTATTCGTGCGAAATACTCTTTTTTCATAGATGTGATTGACTGTAAAGAGAGTTATCCACAAGTTATCCACTTTTCATGATGAAGATTGGTGGATAAAACTCTTTTCGTACACGCCTGAGACATGTTACAATGAGGTGGGGGAAAGTGGGGCGTTTTGGTGAGTGCTCTCGATGGGTGAGGGCATGAAGGTGAAGTTTACCTGCATTGTACCGCTTTTCTGGTTACTTCGCTTACACCAGGTCCTCCCGCGAAATGCTCTCAATGAGATGTGTGGTATAGACGGTAAGACAAATAGCTTATGTTTCTTGGTGAGCACGAACATACAATCGATGCGAAGGCACGCATGGCAGTTCCGGCCAAATTCCGTTCGCAAATGGACCGGGGCGCTGTCATCAGTAAGGGCATGGGCGCTTGTCTTTCGGTTTATACGATGCAACGTTGGGAGGAGAAATCAGATGAGTTGGTCGCTGGCCGCTCAAGTGAAGACCTGCGCGACTTTGAGCGCCGTATCTATCCCAGCGCCAGCGAGGTGGAGCTTGATGCGCAGGGACGCATTGTCATCCCTGCGAAGTTACGTGCATATGCGAAGATAGAGAGCGAGGTGACGATTGCCGGTGTACGTGATCACTTCGAAATCTGGAATCGCGATATATGGCGCACATATCAAGAGCGTCTTGATGCAGAGGGTGATGGCATTCTCTTTTAACGACAAGAGAACCTTTTAAATGAACATAGAGCAGACACGGCACATGCCTGTAATGCTGGACGAGGTACTGACCTACCTCGCTCCCAGGTCAGGTGGCAAGTATATCGATGGCACACTGGGCGGCGTCGGTCATACATCCGCCATTCTTGATCGCTCGGCTCCAGATGGCAGGGTGTTGGGGATAGATACCGACGCGCAGGCGGTGGCACGCGCACAGGTGCGTTTCTCTGATGCTGTACATATGGGGAGGTTAACGGTCGTTCAGGAGAATTTTTCGGAGCTGGCTCACATAGCAGCCGTGCAGGATTTTAGCCCTGTACAGGGAATCTTGCTCGATCTGGGCTTCTCTTCGGATCAGATGGATGATCCCCAACGGGGATTCTCCTTCAGTGCCGATGGCCCTATCGATATGCGGCTCGATCCATCGCTGCCCCTTTCTGCGGGCGATCTGGTGAATACTGCCGGAGAGCAGGAACTGGCCGATATATTCTGGCGCTATGGTGAGGAGAGACGCTCTCGCCAGATCGCCCGCCGTATCGTCTATGAGCGTGCACGTGGCTCTATTACCAGTACCGCGCGGCTGGCGGCAATCGTGGCGGCGGGCGTACATTTTAAGCCTGGGACAATACACCCGGCGACGAGGGTCTTTCAGGCCCTGCGTATAGCCGTTAATCATGAGCTGGAGTACCTGGAGCAGGTTCTCCCTCAGATGCTCGATTTGTTAGAAACAAGTGCGAAAAGCGTAATGCGTGAAGAGGAGGATGGGAGAATGGTGATTATCGCTTTTCATTCTTTAGAAGATAGAATTGTGAAGGAGTTTATGCGACGTGAGGCGAAAGATTGCTTGTGTCCCCCACAGACACCCGTGTGTATCTGCGGTCATAAGGCACGTTTACATATACTGACGCCCAAGCCGCTTGTACCGAATGCGCTGGAAGTCGAGCGTAATCCCCGCGCTCGCAGCGCGAAATTGCGGGCCGCGAAAGTAGTTATTGATTCGTAGTGCGTCACATGAAAGAGGTGCGTATGGATGGACGTTCATTATACATGAAGGGACGTACCGCTGGTTACGTAATATCTCGAAGGAACACAACGTGATGTACAGCCTGAAAGATCGCCTGGATACGTCTACTGTCACACCGACAAAGCCAATACTGGCGGCTAAACGACGCCGACAACTACATCCCTTTTTCTTCCGCATGGGTCCTGTGGCGTTGTGTATCACCAGTGTCCTGCTAATCGCGCTGATGGCTGTATTCTATCTCAGTCAGTGTGGACAGGCCCTGGCAGCGAACCAGCAGGTACAAAAAATTCGTGAGCAGCAATCGACGTTGCGTCGCCAAAACCAGGATCTGATCGATATGGTCGCCCAGGAACAATCACCGGCGTATGTCGCAGCTCAGGCCTCAAAGTTGGGCCTGGTGCCCGCCGATCCAAAAACTGTCCAGGTGCTGGTGGTTCCGCGTCTGCAGCCGCCGCGTAGGGATAATGATCAGCAAATTTTACCTTGAACATAGCCAGGTGCGCAAGCACGCGAACATAAGGAGGAAATAGGTGAACACTGAACTGCGACGAGCTCGTCATCGACAGATGTTCATCTTTTTGTTCGTTTGTCTGGCAATGCTGGGTTTGCTGGTCAGGCTCTACTACTGGCAGGTTGTCAGGGCGCAGGATCTCACGCAGCAGGCCACTGCCGAGCACATTCAAAATCAAATAGTCAATGCTCCACGCGGTATCATCTTTGACGCGACTGGTCATATTCTCGCTACAAATGTGGTACGCGACGATGTATACATCGAACCCATCCAGTTTGTGGTCGATCATCCCGATACCGACCACAGCCCGTCTGAGTTGCAGGATCTCGTGCGTACCCTGCACCAGGTGCTACCAGCGGTATCTCAGGATCAGCTCATGAAGGCCTTTGCCTCTGGTAAGACGACGGTGCGTATTGCTGGGCCTATTGAACCTGCGCAAAGCCAGCAACTGCGCAGCCTTCACCTACCAGATACCTTTCTGGAGCCGCGTACCCTGCGTGTCTATCCTGCTGGTAACCTGGCAGCTCAAACACTGGGATATGTGCAGGATGGTGTCGGTGGTCTCTATGGTATAGAGGGCGCATACGATAAGCTGCTCACCGGCAAACCGGGGAACCTGACCGCCGAAACTGACCTGAATGGTAATCCCTTGACGGTCGGTGCCAGCTCAGGCCAGGCGGCGACACGTGGAGCTAATCTGACGCTAACTATTGATAGCACAATGCAGCAGATTGTGCAGTCAGCCCTGGCCGACCGTGTGAAGGCGTCCAACGCGCAAGGCGGTACGGCGGTCGTGGTCGATGTGCAGAGCGGAGCAATTGTAGCGATGGCCGGTGCACCAACCTTCGATCCCAATCACTATGCCTCCTATTATAAGACGATGGGATGCCTCGATAGCGAAAGCGTGTACCTTAATCCTGTGTTGAACTGCGCTTACGTGCCCGGTTCGACGCTAAAGAGCGTGACGATGGCAGCGGCCCTTGACCAGGGTCTGATCACACCGGATCTGTCGTTCGATGATCCCGGCTATATCTCGTTTAATGATGCTGTTACGGTGACGAATTGGGCTGACAAAGGGTATGGCAAAGAGACGATGACTGGCGTGCTTGAGCATTCGGCCAACGTTGGCGCGGCGTATGTCGCACACGATATTCTGAAGGCCGATCGCTATTATCCATATCTACAGAACTTCGGCTTTGGACAGCTAACAAACGTTGGTGGTCCTGAGGAACAGGGCACGTATCGGACGAATAAATCGGCCGATTGGACGCCCAGTGACCTGACCCGCCAGGCCTTCGGGCAAAGTATCACCGCGACCCCTTTACAGGTCGCTATGGCCTACGCTGCGATAGCTAACGGTGGCGTGATGATGCGTCCATATCTGGTGTCAGCGATTGATAACAATGGACAGGTGACACAAACCCGTCCCCAGGCACTGCGCTGCGTGATTAGCGATACGGCTGCACTGCAACTGAACCATATGCTGGTGGACGCCGCTAACTTCAATCAGCAGGCGACATTCTCTGGCTATAGCGTTGCGGTGAAGACAGGGACGGCGACGACGCAAGGCATCTCGGATGAACAGACGGAGGCATCGATGGCGGGCTTCCTGCCTGCCTCTCATCCACGCTTCGCGATCCTGGTGAAGATAGATCGACCCCAGGGAGGCGACAACATCTTTGGAGGCGTGGCGGCCGCGCCCTTGTGGCGCTACATTGGACAGCAACTGATGTGGCACTATGGCGTGGCACCCGATCAGCCCTAGCCCTGGAAAGAACGTATCAACGAAAACCTGGCGCGTGAATGCAGGAAAGGAGGACAAGATCACATGCAACAAGACGAGAGTGATGCGCAAGCCAATCACTCTGACCTGAGCGAGGTATGGCAACAATTGCTGGGCGAGCACTATAAGCGAAATAGCAAGCCAACTGGCAATGAGGCAAATGATGCCTCCATTCCCACACTCGCCAGCGATCCCTGGAGGGTATTGGCCCACACTGTTGGTATTGAAAACATCGATATACAAGATCTTCGTTTGCACATGAGCGAACAGGATCTGGAGCGTATCTTGCAGATAATGCAAGAGCAACCCGCCCGGAAGCCAGGCGCCGATGAGTGATCTGAGCGAATTATAATAGAAATTATGTTCTATGTCAAGGGTCTGTAACGCGTTGTTGTTGAAATCTTCGCAGTATGACTGTAACAGGTGTGTAGGTAGTAATGCCACGAGAAAGATTTATCAATAATAATAAGGCTGGCTCGAACAAGATGCAAGGAGGCGACTACCAATCTCCTCGTCTTGGGCGTTCTCCTGCGCTGGATTCGCTGGAGCAGCGCGAGCAACTGGCAAAGGCGCGTGGCTCGAAACGTGCCCAGCCCGCTTCCGCACACCAGGGTGTTCCACAAACCAGGGGTCGGACTCGTCGCGCTGCTGGCAAGAGGACAAACTACGCCGCGCAAGAGGCATCGTCGTTCAGCGCTTCGCCTCGCCGCAGCTTGCCGCGCTCTTCGACACGCCTGGGAGCCGTCAATATCTTTGCTCGTGTGGAGCGGCGTAGTAATCCTGGCCCTACCTCAGATTGGGGTACGCGCAAGGTACAGACTGCCGAGCAGCCCAGTATCCCTGTGCAGATTATTAGCGACGAGGAGCAACTGCGCCTTACGGAGCTGGAGATGCAGTTGCCACGCGAAGCTGGCAAGGCCGATTCGTGGCTAATGGTTATTGTTCTGGCGCTGCTGTGTATGGGCCTGGTGATGGTCTACAGCGCAAGTTCGTTCATGGCCGCCAGGTGTTGTGGCGATGCTTCTTACTACTTTCAACGTCAACTACTGTCGGCGCTGCTGGGCATCGTGGTGATGCTGGTAACGATGCGCATTGACTATCGCCAGTGGCGGCGCTTCTCTTTAATCGGTATGGCTATAGGGCTACCTCTGCTGGTCGTGGTGCTGTTTGTGGGCACGAATGTCTATGGAGCTTCGCGCTGGTTGACCTTTGGCTCGTTCTTTTCCTTTCAGCCCAGCGAGCTGATCAAGCTGGTGCTGGCGCTCTATATCGCGGATTGGCTGGCCCGCAAAGGGAAACAGGTGGGCACGTTTCTCTATGGCCTGGCTCCCTTTGTCATCCTGGTGGGTCTGATCCTGGGCCTCGTTCTGCTCGAAAACGATATGGGCACGGCTATCATTATCGCGGGTCTGGCGGCGGCGATGTTCTTTACGGCGGGTGCCAACATTGCGCAGTTCTTGTTGACTATCGGCTGTGGCGCTCTGGTCTTTATGACGCAGGCATTTCGTGGCTATCGCCTGTATCGCTTGCTCGGATTTTTAGATCCGTTCCAGCATGTAACAAGCATTAATTTGCAACTCTATCAGTCGTTGTTAGCACTTGGTTCGGGCAACTGGTTTGGTCTGGGATTGGGTGCGAGTCGGCAGAAGACAGGGTATCTGCCTCTGCCCTACATCGATTCGATCTTTGCCATTATCGGTGAGGAGTTGGGTTTTATCGGCTGTGCGATCATTGTGGCGCTGTTTCTCGCTCTGGCGTTTCGCGGCTTCCGCCTCGCTCGTCGGACACAGGACGTGTACGGTGCACTGCTGGCGACCGGCATTACGACCTGGTTGATTTTACAGGCGATCATTAACATTGGCGCGACGACCGGCTCTATTCCCTATACGGGCGTCCCGCTACCGTTTATTAGCTATGGCGGCTCTTCGCTGGTTATCTCAATGGCCGGTATCGGAGTGCTGCTCAATATATCCCGCTATATCCAGGAACCTGACGTTCCCGCGCTTTCAAAGCGCGCGTTAACCAATACTCTGCAATTTAAGAAATCGTAGTAGCGTGAACGTGCACTGTCGCGTTCCGAAAAAAGGAAGTGTATGCGAGTCCTGATCTCAGGTGGCGGCACCGGCGGCCATATCTATCCGGCCCTTTCGGTGGCAGCGCTCTTACAAGAGAAATATCAAGCGGATATCCTCTATCTTGGCAGCGATGATGGCCTGGAGACCCAGTTGGTTCCGGCGGCCGGGCTGCACCTGGAGGTCATCAAGGCTGGCAAATTGCAGCGCTATCTCTCCTGGAAGACGCTGGTAGGAGTGGCTCGCATTCCCGTAGGTATGGCGCAGGCTGTGGGCATTGTGCGCACGTTTAAGCCCGATGTGGCCTTTACGAGTGGTGGCTACGTTGCCGTCCCCGCTGGCCTGGCCGCGAGGCTGAACGGCGTGCCCCTGTTGATGCACCAGCAGGATGTGTCGCCAAATCTGTCGAACCGGCTGATCGCTCCGCTGGCAACACAGATCTCGGTGGTCTTTGTCGCATTGCAGAGATACTTTCCCGCACACAAGACTGTGCAATTGGGTAATCCTGTGCGGCAGGAGATTCTCGCTATGCGCGAAGTGCCGCCGCCGCAGGCACGGGCAAATCTTGGTTTTGATCCGCAGTTGCCGTTGCTGCTGGTCACTGGGGGCAGCCAGGGTGCGCGTCATCTTAACCAGGTCACCTGCCAGGCGCTGCCGCAATTGCTCACAGCATGCCAGGTGCTGCACATCAGCGGGACAAAGCTGTTTGATGAGACGCGCGCACTGGCCGATGGTGCTCTGACCAGCGCTGATGCGGCGCTGAAAACTCGCTACCGCCTGGAACCATATATGTCCGCTGAGATGCCTCAGGCTTTACAGGCGGCGGATCTTGTGATGTGCCGCTCTGGCGCGGCTACGCTCAGTGAATTGGTACTGCTCGGCAAAGCGGCCCTATTGGTACCGCTTCCTCCTGCCATCGGTGGATCGCCGCAGGAAGTGAATGCCGAGATGCTTGCTCGAAATCAGGGGGGAGAAGTAATTCTCGATATGAATTTGAGTCCTGAAATACTGGTAAATCGTGTATTATCTATAATAACATCGCCTGCTTCCTTGCTATCTATGTCAGAGTCAGCGCGCAAGTTAGCCAGGCCGGATGCAACGCGTGAGATTGTGCAGACTATCGTAAGTATGGCGCGAACCACTGTAGATCGTACACCAAAGCATGAGGTAATTAGCATTTGAAGAAGGCACACTTGCATTTCATGGGCATAGGCGGACAGGGTATCTCGGCGGTGGCGCAGATGGCGCGCAGCGCTGGCGACACCGTGACCGGCTGCGATCGTCAGGAATCGGCAACGACCCGCGCTCTGCAACAGGTCGGCATTCCTGTACGCATCGGTCATAGCGCCGATCACCTGCAAGATGTCGATACGCTGGTCATTAGCCCGGCTGTGCCTGCCCTTGATGCGCAAAATCCTGAACTGCTGACGGCTCAGCGCAATGGCATACGTGTCGTCACCTGGCAGGAGATCCTGGGCGAGTTGATGTTGCACAAGTGCGTTATCTCGGTGTCCGGGGTGCATGGCAAGGGCACGACGACGGCGATGCTCTCGCTGCTGCTGGTCGATGCGGGCCTTGATCCGACCTGCGAGATCGGCGCGGTGGTGCCACGCTTCGGTACAAATTATCGCCTGGGAGCGAGCCAGTACTTCGTCAACGAGGCAGACGAGTTCAATCATAACTTCTGGCATTATCACCCGCGCGTGGTGGTGGTGACGGCTATCGAGTTCGAACACCCGGAGTTCTACGCGGACTATGAGTCGTTCTTGTCAGCCTTCGAGCACTTCATTCGGGGCATGGACATGCAGGGTGATTGGTCGCTGCCACCGACGTTGATCCTGAATGGCGACAGCCCCGGCTGCCTTGAACTGCTGCGCTGCCTCAGCGGCTGGTCCGGCCAGGTTGTACTATACAAGACAAGCGACGGGCAACAGCTACCCGACTTGCCAGGGCTAATGACAATAGCTGCCCACGACATCAAGCTTGATGGTCAAACCAGCTTCCGGGTCAGCGCATCCGGGCTGGTGGCGGCCTTCTCGCCAGATATCGAGATACAACTGGCCCTGCCGGGGTTGCATAACATACAAAATGCCCTGGCAGCCCTCACCGTCGCTCATATCATGGGTGTTGATGCGGCGACGATAGCGAAGACGCTCAGCGACTTTAGCGGTATCAGGAGACGATTTGAGATACGTCACCAGGGGCCGTTAAATCTGGTAGGAGCGCCCGGTGAGGTTGTGCTGATAGATGACTACGCGCACCATCCCACCGCCATCGCGGCGACGTTGGAGGCGGCACGCAGGCGCTATCCGCAAAAGCGGCTTATCGCGGTCTACCAGCCGCATATGTACAGTCGTACAAAGACATTCTTTGAGCAGTTTTTGTCGGCGTTCGATGCCGCAGATATCGTATTCATCACCGACATCTTCCCGGCGCGCGAGCGTGATACCGGCCTGGTGCACGCCAGAGAGCTCGTCGAGACTATGCAGCGTCGACCGCGCTTCTCTGAGGGCGCCGCCCAGGCCATCTACGCTGGAAGTGTACAAAATACGGCACAGTTGTTAACTAACGCACTGCGTTCAGGAGACATCGTACTCATAATGGGCGCAGGAGATATCTATACAGTAACCGAGCAGTTGCTACGCAATAGCGGCCCAACAGCGGCTGAAACGAGGAACGTTCATGACATTCGAGCTTGAGACCGCGTATACAGAGTTGCACGCCCATTTCGGTGAGCGTGTGCGCCGTAACGAGCTACTCGCGCGCCATTGTACCTTTGGCGTGGGTGGCCCTGCGGATCTGTGGGTCTCACTCGAAACCCGTGAAGAGCTTTTTGGCCTGGTGGCTATGTGCGCCGAGAGACGCTGGCCTCTGCTCTTCACCGGCAATGGCACCAACGTGCTCTATGCCGATGAGGGGGTGCGTGGCGTCGTTGCCCGTGTGGCCCTCAATCGCTTTGTCATTGAAGAGCACGGCGATGACACCGCGCTCTTAAAGGCTGGTGCGGGCATCAGTTGGCCTCGTATGATCAACGAACTGGTTGCCCTGGGTTGGGGTGGCCTGGAGTTTGGCCCCGGTATTCCGGGCACGCTCGGTGGCGGGGTCGTCAGCAATGCCGGTGTGCATGGCCATGATCTGGGGCACACGCTGCAATGGGTGGAGGCTGTGGACGCGAGCCAGTGCGAGGAGCGCGCAGTCACACCGCAGGTCAAGCTCTATCAGCACGAAGAACTTGATCTGGCCTATCGCCACAGCCGTTTCCGTGCTCAGAGGCGCGTGCAATTCGATGCCCAGGGCTATCCATTGGCCGCGTCTCGTCGTTTGATCGAACCGTCTGAAATTATCACGCAGGTGGGGGTACATCTTCATCGCCAGGACTCCCTGATCCTGCGCACTATAGTTGAGGAACATAAGCAATATCGTAAAAGAACGCAGCCGCCGCAGCAAAGCGCTGGCTCGGTCTTTAAAAATCCACCCGGCGACTATGCCGGACGACTGATAGAGGTGGCGGGTTTGAAGGGTATGACTTATGGTAAGGCGCAAATTTCAGAGCGTCATGCCAACTTTATCGTGAACGTAGGAGGAGCGAGCGCGGCCGATATCGCAGCGCTCATTAGGGAGGCACATAACCGCGTAAGCGAACGGTTTGGAGTGGAGTTGGAATTGGAAGTCGAACTACGCGGAGAGTGGAAGGTAGCATAGATATGACACAAAAGAGACAATTGCCGGAGCAGATGGCTTCACACACCTACAAGCGGCAGG
>Ga0137384_10004175_pt1 | contig 11551 bp, 10 predicted proteins | sample SagtaG_2_FD_104922 | JGI IMG/M metagenome (GOLD analysis project Ga0137384, IMG submission 104922) | Vadose zone soil microbial communities from Sagehorn Ranch, Mendocino, California, USA - Sage2_R_60_16 metaG | ecosystem: Environmental > Terrestrial > Soil > Vadose zone | place: USA...
CGCTTTGGGCCAACAAAATTGGAATATCGTCTACTCGTTCGGTCGTGACCGTCAACGGTTCTGTCATTTCGACAGCTTACCGCATTTTCAAAATCTTGTCACCATTTGACCGAACCATGAGTTGATAAGATCAAGAGCGCGTGATTTAACCCGCTTCTTCGTCATTTTTCGGTGCAAGTAGTAGTGGTACCTCTAATACCAGTTCCAGTCCTTTTCCATTTTGGATTTGTAAAATATTGGGCAGCAGAGTTTGGATAATCATCGCTCTCGCTTCCGCGTCAGCATGTGGATGTAGTACACGAGCCGCCTTACCAGCTATATCAAGTGCATACTCTATCCCCTTTTTTTGTACCTCTAAACGTTTCGTCAACAATGCTAATCGCTGGCTCTCTATTTCAAGCTCCTGTTTTTCTCGTTCAAGTGCTACTCGCTGCCGTTCCTGCGCAGATTTTTGCTCTATTTCCTTGATCTCCTGCGCTTTTGCTTGATTTTCCAGTTCGGCTTTTTCGAGTCTCGCTCTTCTCTGTGTGATCCCGTCGATTGTTGATACTATAGCCTCTGCGACACTTGGAGCGCTCAAGTCTATCTTCCAATCCATGCTAAAGGGGGAGTTATAGGTGATCCTGGTGATAGCGAGCTCTGCATCTTCAATAAAGCGAACATCGTGCGTCTGGCTATACTCAATGAGATCATCAAAGCGATGTTTCGCAATGAGCCAGAATTTGGTAGAGAGTTCAGTGAGGGCAGATATGATAGTGGTCAGGTTATGTGGAGTTAAAGGTTCTTCAACGATACGTATGTGAATAGTCGATGGTTCCTCAGACAACTGTTTGGTTTCTAAAAAATTAGCCTCTAATCCACGAAGTATATCTTTTTCACTTTCAAGAGATATAGATGCGCCTCTAAGAGTCGCTCCGACCAAATTCACTCCCCGCAGTTCGGCTCTATCCAAATTCGCTTCATTGAGATTTGCATTGCTCAAATCAGCTTCATTTAAATCAGCATCGCTCAGGTTAACTTTATACAAAATTGCTCCTCTTAGGTTAGCCTTGTTCAAGTCGGCTCCACTGAGATTAGCTTCACTCAAATAAGCTCTACTTAGGTCTGCTCTACTCAAATCAGCTTCACTTAAATCAGCTTTACTCAGACGAGCAAGACTTAAGTTGGCTCCATGTAGGTCTACAGCGTTGAGAATAGCCTTGTTTAGATCAACGTCCTTCCAACTTACAGAGTGTAGATCAAAATCGCTGAGATCAACTCCACTGAGATCTGCTGAGATCAGGTTAGAACTACGCAGATTAACTCCATCGAGTATTGCTCTACTCAAATTAGCCCCTGATAAGTCAGCATCAACTATATAGCAATTACTTAGATCAGCACCACCGAGATTTGCTCTTATAAGCAGGGAGCCACTTAGGTCAGCATCTCTTAGATTTGCATTACTTAAATCAACACCAATCAAGTTAGCGTGACTCAGGATTGCATCGCGTAGGTCAGTCCTTCTCAAAATGGCTCTGGCCAAATTCAAGTTTGATAAATCAATGCTTCTTAAATTCCTTCCTTCGAGATTTAATCTGTCACTGCTTCCAACTCTCTGTAGTAACTCTTCTACGTCTTCTCTAGTTAGAGGTCGATCAGCCCTATCAGTATTGCTGTACGTATTAGTAACCATCCAGTTCTCCCATATCGGTTCAAGGAAGGATACATTATAACTACTCGTGGAATTTAGTGATGAGCATATTCTAACATCTCTCTGCAAGTTAAGTTCTATTAAGGTACGGACGCAATTTCTGCATACATGGGTGAAGGAAGTTGAGGCGACGTGACACGACATTTTGAGGCTAAAACTTTGGGTAATTTGTTCTCTTCTTCGTTATACATTGATGAGGCAACAATATTTTCTATAAAAAGGAGTAACATCAATGCAAGATACTCGAGATGCTGAGGAAAGTGAAAAGGCAAAGTACCTTGAGCTACTAATGGAGCTAGAAGATAAGAAGCATGAATACAAATTGGCTTGGCGTCCGGTAGCGTGGTTTCGGAATATAGTCCTTATCAATGTCGTGATTGCTATCCTGGCAATTGTCGCTTGGGGGATATGGGCAAACGAAGTATATATTACCAATTGGTGCGGTACTGTTTTATGGATAGTTGGATTATTCTCTTTTGGTCTTTTCCTTCACTTCTTCAATGTTTACTACTACGTTTTTGCCCTCTTTGAAGGGTATCAAGGGGAAAAATTTGGATTTCGAGGGATTGAGAGAATTAAGCATCTCATCGCTTTGAAAGATGAAATAGAAACCATCGAAACACAACTGCGGGTATTGAAAGACTATCAAACGCATCTGCTTACCACAGTGGAGCAATATGATCTCTATAAGGATGAACTCTTGCAAGCCATCCATGAATATCAGAGTAAAGCAAACCGTAATCGGGGTGTGTACTTTGCTCTACAAATCATTATCATTGCCTGCTCTCTTTTCGTGAGTGGATTGACAAGTGGCCTTACCACTTTAATTAGCATCTTTGGCAATCATTGGCTCGCCCCTGCTTTTAGCTTCACCGTCAGTTTTCTAACCGCTATGGTGACGCTATTCAGACCTCGCGAGAGAGGTTACAATCTCCAACAAACCGCAGACGCTATCCAATATGAAATCTCCTGCGCCAACCGGCGTATTTATGGCTACAAGGGTCTTACAGACAGGGAAGCATATACCAGGTTAGCCGAAGAGGTAGAAAAACTGAGGAATGAGCAACGAAAACGACAACAACAATTGGAGCAAGCATCGGAGACTGGCAAACATACTCCTGAACAATAGAATGCGCTATGGCCGCTTTGAAAAAGAGAAGATACTATGTTCAAAAAAATTCTCCGCTCTTGGGTGTTCTGGATCGCTGTTCTGATTGCCCTTTTAGGAGCAGCTAGTTTCTGGTTTCCCTATCTAGGCATACCAATTGCCGCTCTTACTGTTGTCAGTGCAGTATTACAAGGATATGAAAATCAGCGAACCCAAGAAGACATCCAAACAAAACATACTCAGGCTATTACCCAAATACAAATCAGTCGAGACGATGCTATCAAACATATTGAGCAAGTGAGGAAAGAGGAGCGTTTTATTACTAAATGGGCAACAAGATTGCTTGTGGGAATTGTCTGGACATTTCACTGGTTTGGCTACGATAGGTATATCAAAAGATGGATAAGAAATCAGCTTAAAGAACCGTCATGAGCATACTTCCACTGATAAAATCACATAATATGTTGATGGGCGACATGGCTTTTTTGGCGGGTTTAGCCGAGTTGCAATGGATACTAAAATTATACAATCCTAAGCAATCTTCGTCTCCTATTGCGGGGACGGAATAGTTCCAATTGTAGAAGTGATAGAAGAGAAATTATGATAAAGAGCCAATACAATGGTAAAAATAGATGATAGTACCCATTGATGCGCAATATTCCGATGAAAAACCATATAACAAAAAACGAAAAGGCTGCAAAATAAGCCACTGCGCCATTTTTATTGGTTATACCTATGAGAAATAGGAGCCCGAAGCTAATGAAAGATAATGCGCATATTGCCGGGTTCGTCCATTGATAGACCAGGAATGGAAGAACTACAGTGTCAAGTATGGTAAATATCAATAGTAGTATGAGAGAAAGACCTTTAGCACATTTTCCAATCTCACCAATCGAGAAACTACTAAATATTAATTCCAGTACTCCTTGCAATCTTTCGCCAACAGAACGATCCTCTCTCTTCTTCTGGAGCAACCTGGTTAAAGAGCGACTTCTACTTTTGGGTATAGGCTTTGTGGCAGGTACTGTTATAGAATGCTCATCCTTGAGGGTTGCTATGTTCCCGCTTTTGCCTTTACGTAAACTGTTAACAACTCTTCTGATACCCTGAGCAATATCATTAAATGCTTCATCTTGGGGTGTCCACTTTACAACAGGTTTTGCTCTGTAAGGAAGAGCATGAAACCTATTAAGAGGTGAGTGTTTCCATTCACATGGTCGAAGAATAATAGGGATAACACATGCTTCACCAGTTTCATGTCTCTGGATAGCATATTCCATCTCCATACTATAACAATAGTCCGAATCCATAAAATCCGGACTGACAAGGAGCAAAATAACATCAGCAGTCTTGAGATGCTTATTAATTTCGTCAGTCCACTCTTGTCCAGGTATAATATCTTGGTCATGCCACTCTGAGATAAGACCTTGTCGTCTCATGACACTGAGGTGTGTCTTCAATTTATCTCGATACGCTTTATCTCTATGAGAATAGGAGTAGAAGATGCTAATGGGAATGCCAATATCTTGGGTCTGTGACATGTATTCGCTCCTTTTCGCATCTAGATGAGCATTTCCTTTGCTAATAGTGTATATCAAGATTAGAAATACATCTAGTGTTGCCACTACTCAATAAAATTCATGCTTCAGAATTCTTTTAACAGCCTGTTGTAAAAGTCAAACATGCCTGCTCAGATCAGGTTTGCTCACCAAAATCTGAGCGTGAGCGAATGCCTTATAGAGAGATAGGCTCATCCATTGAGGAGTTTTTCAACGAACTGAGATTGTTAGTGACCACAATACCTTTCGCTCGGACATTCCCCACCCTTGCAATCCACCCAAACACAAGCAATAATATAAACAAACTGCTCACCAGTTCTAATATGTACAAGATTACCTCGTCCAGCTTACCAATAGATTGGAATTGCTTCATGTCCGTGACTCTTGAAGAACTTGACCCCGAACGACAACAAAAAGCTCGCGAATACGCGCGCATACGTCATCGCCTGCTGCTTGTTGATCTGGGGATAGCCACAGTAGGAATAGTCATCGTCCTCTTCAGTGGAATAGGTATCTGGCTGCGCGATGCACTGCACCCACTGGGCTGGCAGCCCATTGCGGGCTGGTTCCCCTGGCAGGTACTGCTCTACTTCCTGGCCTTGATGTTGAGCTACCAGGTCATCAGCGCACCGCTTACCTACTATAGCAGCTATATTCTGCCTCATCGCTACGGGCTTTCCACATTGTCCCTGAAGAACTGGCTGCTGGACCTTTTCAAAGGGCTGGCGCTCAGCCTCGTTTTTGAAGCTTTTGTCGTCGAACTGGTTTACCTGCTGCTGGCGACGCAGCCGCAAACCTGGTGGCTGTGGGTTGCGGCCGTCTTGCTCTTCTTCTCTGTGGTGATGGCGAATCTCGCACCTGTGCTGATCCTGCCGCTCTTCTACAAATTCAGTCGGCTGCCCGAGGGCGAGCTGGCGCAAAGATTGCTGGCGCTGGCCGAACGCGCCCATACGCGCGTGCGCGGAGTTTTCACCATGCACTTGAGCAGCAAGACTACCGCCGCCAACGCTGCTTTGATGGGGCTGGGAAATACGCGCCGCATCGTGCTGGGCGATACCATGCTGGACCGCTACACAACGGACGAGATCGAGGTTGTGCTGGCGCACGAACTGGGACACCATGTCCACCGGGACCTGTGGAAGCTCATTATCAGCCAATCATTGCTGACGTTAATTGGCCTTTACCTGATCAACCTGGTACTGCACTGGGCAGTCGAGACACAGCATTACTATCCGGGGTTGGCCGATGCCGCCACCATGCCGCTTGTGCTGCTGCTGACCGCCGCCTTTGGCTTAATCATTATGCCCCTGAGCAATGGCTATAGCCGGTCTATAGAGTACCAGGCCGACGAGTACGCCCTGCAATCGACTCAGAAGATAGAGCCGTTCAAAAGCGCGATGACCCGGCTGGCGAACCAGAATCTCGCCGATGTCGAGCCATCCCCTGTGATCGAGTTCCTGCTCCACGACCACCCATCAATTGGCAAGCGGCTGAAGCACGCGGACGAGTTCGCGGCACACCATGAACCGGCGGCTCAAGGCTCCGAGCCCAGGGCATCCTTGAGCGCGCCGAGTTCCGAGGCGGCCTCCTCAACCGGCCCGGCGGGCATAGCAAGCAGCGGCTCATCGACGCCGGACGCTGCCCATTGATCGAGCTTCGCCACTATCTCTTTGGGCGTGCCGGTGATAGAGACCGCGTCGAGCATCTGTGGGTCCACTGCCTCCATGGCGCTCTTCATGCCCTGTTTCCAGCCTTCTATCACGGCCTGGACCTCTGCTTCGAAGCCATTGCGCCTCAACATCTGCGCGTAGTAGACGCCCATCTTGCCAATGTAGTAGGCAAGGGGAGCCGCGGCCTTGAAACGTATGGCAGCGCGCTGCTCTTCGTCCGCGCTCTCCGGTACGATGGCACTGGTGATGAAGGGCGCAATGACAGCGCTGTGCGCGGGATGGCCCGCGAGGCGCGCGCCTTCGTCAAGCTGCTCGCGCAGCTCGCCCCACTTATTGCCAGGCCAGTAGGTGGGCAGCACGCCATCGGCGATCTCGCCGCTCTGCACAACGTTTTTTGGCCCTATAGCCGCGATGTAGATCGGCAGGTCCGGGCGCGGTGGAGTGAAACGCAGTTTGAAGCCTCGTTCAAGGTTGAAGAATTCACCGTGATAGACGAGCTTCTCACCGCGCAGGATCATCCTGATGATCTCGACGTACTCACGCGTGCGCTTCACAGGTTTTTCAAAGGGGACGCCGTGCCAGTGTTCGACAACATTGACCCCTGATGAGCCCAAACCGAGGATGATGCGCCCGCCAGAACGCTCGTCCAGCGTGGCAACCGTGCTGGCTATCAGGGCAGGGGAACGAGAGTAAATATTAGCGATGCCCGCGCCGATCTTGATCCGCTTTGTTTCTCGTGCCAGGTCGGCCATCGAGGTAAAGAGTTCGTAGCCCCAGGACTCGGCCAGCCAGATAGAATCGAAACCCAGTTCGTCGGCTATTTTGACCTTTTCTATCACCTGGCGCCATTCCCCGGGGAAATTAGGGGATTCGGCCACGAATCCAATCTTATTGCGGTATGCTTTCGCCGCGCCTGAGCTTGAGCCGGTCGCGGTGCCGGGTCCAGTGTCTGCCGCCATATCGTGCTGATCCTTTCTCCCCCGAGCAGTATTTATTGCTGACGTAGTCAGTCATGCCATAAGTATACATTATGGCACAGCAACCCGCATCGCCCCGCCTGCAGGGCGACCGCAAGGGTCGCCCCTACCATACTACGGCTTCGCAAGCCCGGCGTAGTATGGTAGGGGCTGGGCTTGCCCCAGCCCTGAGAGCGCCTGGTACCCATCTAGATGCACACGAAGCAACGTGTTAAAAGACCTCGCTTTTATTAGATAATCCATTCTCTTTTGGCTTAGAGGGATCATTTAAACGTATATTGAGTATAAGGAAGTTAGTGCTTTGTTCATCAGCATTAGTTGAGTGAAATGTAGTGGCAGCCCTTGCGGCTGCCAGGTGCCCCACTAACACAGAGGCAGCATATGTCCGAACCAGAACCCGGCACACAAGAATCTTACCACGATACCCACTCGCCTGGCAGGGACGAATATTCCGGCTATGAGAAAGAGAAAAGCCCCGGGTCTCTCCTCGGGGCCATCAGCTTTGTCATCGCCCTGCTCTTTATCATCATCTACTTTAACGCTGGCTTCAACTCGCTTCTACTCCTCGGCGCCATGATTTTTGGACTCACCGGCACACTTTTGATAAGCAGCCAGAGAGGGAAAGCTAAGAGCGCTGCCGCTACAACGCGGGGTGACCAGGAGAGCGGCGAAGATACTGGAGACGCACCCAGCCCTTTCGAGCTGCTGGTCAAGGAGGCTCTGGACTCGATCCCCCTTGAGTTCCAGGAGAAAATGGATAACTTACTGGTACAGGTGGAAAGCGAGCCAGGCGAAGAGGTACTGGAGCGGGTAGGCGTCAACGAAGGCCACGTGCTGCTCGGATTATACGAGGGAATGCCCTTGACCGCCTGGGGCCGCCAGAGCGCCACGATACTGCCAGAGTGCATCACCATTTACCAGCGGACGATCGAAGACTATTGCAAGCACGATCCCGAGCGTATTCGCAAGCAGGTAAGAAAAACCGTGTTACACGAAGTTGCTCATCACTTCGGTATGGGCCACGAGGAGATGCCCATCTGGGTTAAGTGATGCGCAATCGAAGCTCTATCCCGCCACCGGGAGCAGGCGCTTCAAAATCGAACGCAGGCTGAAGCCCTGTACCAGCAGCGTAAAAAGCACGACAGCATAGGTCGCAAACGCCTCCTCGCTGATGAGAGATGTGATAGGATAAAAAGATGAGGCGTTTGAGCCGTCTCACATTTGCATGGACATCGAGGGGAGGATCCATTATGCAAGAGGCTGGGGTGTCGTTGCTGAGCACCTGGCAAAACTTTTACGTCATCATCGGCTCCGCTGCGGCGGCGCTGACAGGCTTGCTGTTCGTGGTGGCAACCCTGATCGCGGGGGTGCGGGTGCGCGTGGCGTCGCCGAGTGAGGCGTTTGCAACATTCAACACGCCCAACGTCGTGCATTTTTGTGCCGCGCTGCTGGTCGCCGCCATTCTCAGTGCACCCTGGCAGGCGCTCTGGCCTGCTGGCCTGCTGCTGGGCCTCTCGGGTCTCGGGGGGATGTTATACGTGCTCATCGTGCTCCGGCGGGTGCGCCGTCAGAGGGACTATCAACCAGTACTGGAAGACTGGCTGTGGCACACGGTCTTGCCGCTGGTCTCCTACACTGCCCTCCTCGTCGCGGCGCTGCTGCTCCCAGGCCATGCGGCCCCGGCACTGTTCGTTATCGCCGCGGCAACGGTGCTGCTCCTGTTCATCGGCATCCACAACGCGTGGGATAACGTGAGCTACATTGCCCTCGAACTCTCCCAGCCTCAGGACAAGAGCCAGGACTAGCGTGGGAAGACCCTGCTTGTGCAGGTTCATGAATCCAGACCCGCCTGGGGTTATCCAGCATCAGCCAGGCTGCGCAAGAACGGTTTCATCGATACTGCTGGCGAACTGCTCGACGGAAGGGTGCCCCGCCACCCCCGGGCGCGATAAATCGGCCCCTACGGGATGCGGCGTCGCTTCGCTTGCCTTGTTTGTGGGATTCGCCAGCGGTATCTTTCATCTTGGGATTTACACCTCAGAGCTCGACAAGCTGCTCGGCGATGGCCGGCGTTCAGAGCATAAGGCATATAGCCGGTGAGGGTTGAAATCTCCGGATTATACGGGACCCCTTGGGCGGTTCAGACACCTCTTATTGGAATGGGTTGCCCCATCGTTCATTAGAGGCAACCTCGCCCAGAGGTTTGCGTGTCTTCTGACCCTTCCCGACTGCCTCAGCCGGGTAGCCGAACGGAACGATCGCGAGGACCGAGACCTCCTCGGGAATGCCCAAAAGGCGGTTGACCTCCGGCAGGCCGTTGAAGCCAACCCAGTTTGAGCCGATGCCTTGCGACCATGCTGCCAGAATCATGTCCTGGATAGCGCGACTGCCATCGGAGATAGCAAGGGGGCTGCGATCCATGGCCACAACAATCGCCAGCGGTGCCTGCGAGATATAGGGCCCCGTGGGTGCGAGCTGACCAAGCCGGCGCAAGGTCTCCTTGTCCCGTACGACGATGAAGTGCCAGGGTTGTCTATTCCCACCACTGGCGGTCAGACGGCCTGCTTCGACAATTTGCCGGACGATAGGTTCAGGGATCGGTGTATCTTTGAAGTGGCGCACTGCCAGGACCGTACGAATCGCATCAAATGTTTCCATGAAAACTACTTCCTTTCTTGATTCTTTATTGCTCTGAATGGGAAAGCCACTTTTATTATACTATCGTATTTCATGCTGTCCTGAAGGTCAACCTTAATTGCCGATCTGAACACCAAAGCCGAGACGATTGTGATTCCCACGACGCTGGGCAATGAGCCGGAGATCTTCGTCGTGGAGGCTGAAAATAGCGGGCGAGTTGTTCTCTTGACAGTTCACCGATATAGCGTCCATAGCGTTGTTCTTGTTCCCCGGTGAGATACTCAACAGGCATCCTCTGACTTCTCCTTTTTTGTTCTTGCTATTCCTTTGCACGTGCGGTATACTATAACCGTGGTTATAAAGAAAGTCAATCACCGTCGTATGACCTACCAGCGACGCCCATGCTCGTAAGCGAGGAAGGAGGAACAGATGGATGCCCCCCAGGCGGCCGAGGCGACTGCACAACCGGCACCAGAGCGAGCGCCCTCTACCCTCTGGCAACTGGTGCGCTATTTTTTGCGCCTGGGAACGCTCGGCTTTGGCGGCCCCGTGGCACTGGTAGGCTACATGCAGCGCGATCTCGTCGAGGGCCGCAAGTGGATTGCCGAGGCTGATTACCAGGAGGGACTGGCCCTCGCACAACTCTGTCCAGGTCCCCTGGCGGCACAGTTAGCCATGTACCTGGGCTATGTCCGGTACCGCATCCTGGGGGCGACCCTGGTGGGGCTGGCCTTTATCTGGCCGTCGTTTCTGATGGTGGTCGCTCTCGGCTGGCTCTATACCCTCTACGGTGGCCTTCCCTGGATGCAGGCGGTGTTCTACGGGGTGGGAGCCAGCGTGATCGGCATCATTGCCAACAGTGCCTACAAGCTGACGACCAGAACGATTGGACGTGACCCTCTGCTCTGGGGGATCTACCTCGTGACGACGGCGGTGACTATCCTCACGCAGTCCGAACAGGTGCTGCTCTTCCTCGCTGCCGGTTTCCTGGTCTGGCTGGTCAAAGCCCCTCCCAACTCGCTCTGGAAATCCCGGGGGAAAGGGAAGACAGGGGTAGCGAGTCTGTCACCGGTCCCCCTGGCAGCCCTGTTTGCCGTTGCGGCAACGACGGGTGGAACCTTGTGGGCCATCTTCACGTTCTTCGCCGCCGCCGGCGCTTTTGTCTTCGGCAGCGGGCTGGCCATCATTCCCTTTTTGTACGGGGGTGTGGTACAGGGTCATCACTGGCTCACCGACCGCCAATTCGTAGACGCGGTGGCAGTCGCCATGATTACGCCCGGACCTGTCGTCATTACGTCCGGGTTCATCGGCTACCTGGTCGCTGGCTTCGCCGGGGCGTGTGTCGCGGCCCTGGGCACATTTCTGCCCTGCTATGCGTTTGTGGTCGTCGCCGCCCCCGCCTTCAGAAAGTACGGCAAGCGCCCAGCAATCGCGGCTTTCGTCAAGGGAGTGACGGCTGCCGCCATCGGCGCGATTATTGGGGCGGTCGTCGTGCTGGGACGGCGCACGATTATTGACATCCCCACGGTTTTGCTGGCGCTCGTCACCCTGGTCTTACTGTGGCGATGGAAGAAGATTCCGGAGCCACTCATCGTCTTAGGAGCCGCCGTCATCGGCCTGGTTGTGTACTCCGTGCTCCATCACTAGGAGGGATGCTAGGTGGAACAGACGCAAGGACCATCGTGGGTGCTGCTCGTCTATAAAATTCCGCGCGAGCCGACGTCCAGCCGCGCTGCGGTCTGGCGCAAACTGAAACGCCTGGGGGCGCTGCTGTTGCACGATGCCGTCTGGGTGCTGCCCGCTACGCCCTGGACGCGCGAGCAGTTCCAGTGGCTGACCGTGGAGATTGGCGAACTGGGGGGAGAGGCGTACTTGTGGGAATCGTACTTGCTTTTGAATGGACAGGCAGA
>Ga0137384_10004176_pt1 | contig 11551 bp, 16 predicted proteins | sample SagtaG_2_FD_104922 | JGI IMG/M metagenome (GOLD analysis project Ga0137384, IMG submission 104922) | Vadose zone soil microbial communities from Sagehorn Ranch, Mendocino, California, USA - Sage2_R_60_16 metaG | ecosystem: Environmental > Terrestrial > Soil > Vadose zone | place: USA...
CATGCGGGCCGCCTCCGCCGTGTCGGCCTCCTCGGTCACCCGGGTGGTGGGGAAGTTGTGGCGCAGCCACATGCGGCACTGCCGGATCGCCTGCTGGTGGGAGGCGATCCGGTCGATGCCGTCCCGCCCGTCGAGGCTCGGGTGCACCAACAGGGTGTGGTTCACGTCGATCTCGAAGAGGTCCTCGACCTTGAAGCGGTGGGCCGCCATCGCATAGATGCTCTCGTAGACGACGCCGCCGTTGGAGTTCTCCAGCGCGAAGATGCCGTAGTCGGCCTCCTCGCATTCCAGTGCCCGCAGCACCCCCTCGGTGCTGAGCAACTCGACGATCTCCACCTCGCCGAGCTTGTTGTCGCGGGCGTACTCGAGCGCGGCCTCCTCCGAGAACGACCCGCGGATCCCCATGACGCCGATGCGTGTCATGTCACCCATAGCTCACCCATAGCCGAGCATGCTACGGGATCGATCGTCCTTCTCGCTCAGCGGGCGACTGGCCACTCTCTGAGTTCGGCACGGTCGATCAGCGTGGCCGAGACCGGGCGGCCATCCTCGACCTGGAGGCGAAACAGGGAACCAGTGCGGAAATCCGGCACGCCACCAAGCAGGTTCGCCCCGAGCAGGTACAGCGGGATCAGGTCGCCGTGGCTGACTCCCACCACCGCCCGGTGTGGCGCTCCGCTGGCGGCCTCCCGTACAAACCCGGCTAGATCAGGCCGGTCGTAGCCGAGCCGGTCGTCGGCCTCCACCTCCAGGCCCACCGCGGCGGCGATCGGCGCCGCCGTCTCGACGCAGCGCAGCCACGGGCTCGCCGCGACCAGCAGCGGCTGTTGCGTGGTGAGCGCGCGGGCCAGGCGGGCCGCCTGCTTGTGCCCGCGCTCCACCAGCGGCCGGTCGCGGTCGCTGCCGGTCCAGGTGGTCCGGTCCGCCGCCTTGGCGTGCCGCACCAGGTACAGGGTCGTGGTCATCCGGTCATGGTGCAGGTACCAGGCAGCTTGACGCCAGTCGCTAGGCTCGCTGACGTGAGCATCTTACGTATCGCCACGTGGAACCTCTGGGGCGGCCGCACCCGTGCGGGTGACCGAGTCGATCTCGGCCGCGTGCTTGCCACCCTGCGCGGCTTGGACGCCGATCTGGTGGCGCTGCAGGAGGTCGACCGCTGCCAGCCCCGCAGCGGCGAGACCCACCAGGCGCGCCTGCTCGGCGAGGCGCTCGGCCTCCACTGGTACTACGCCCCGGCGCTGCTCGGCCGGCTCGACCTTGCCGGCTGCCCCCCGGCGCCGGCCCCGGGCGGGCGGCCCCAAGCTCAGGACGGTCCTGGCACTGGCGCCGATGAGGGCGGAGGGGCGGGGGAGAGCGGCTACGGCATCGCGCTCCTGTCCCGAGTGCCGCTCGCCGAGGCTGAGACGCTGCGGCTGCCGGGGGCTGGTGGGGCGGAGCCGAGGGTGGCGCTGGTGGCTACCCTGCCGGCCGGTCGCGCGGCGCTGACCGTGGCCGCCACCCACCTCGCCGTCGAGCCTGGCCTGAACCTGCTGCAGCTTCGCTGGCTACAGCGCCGCCTGCGCCAGCGCGCGACACCGCAGTTGCTGCTCGGGGACCTCAACCTGTGGCGGCGACTGGCACACGCCGCCTCACTGCCCGGCTGGCGCCCGCTGGCACGGGGCGCGACCTTCCCCAACCAGCCGCCCGGTCGCCTGTGGCCGGCCGTCCAGATCGACCACGTGCTCGGCTATGGCGCGGTGGGCCGGGCGCGGCGCACCCGCATCGTCGCCAGCAACGCCTCCGACCACCGCGCCGTGCTGGTCGAGGTCAAGCTGCCCGGCTGAGCGATCAGTGTCAGGCGCCCGGGCGATCGAACCAGGTCTGAAAGGTCTGGGCGAAGAACATGTCGCCGGAGACCTTCAGCTTGCCGGTCATGAACAGCTGCACGCCGTTGGCCTTGCCGGTGATCAGGCGGAGGAAGTCGACCAGGCCGATGCGCAGCGTCACCCGCGGGCTTTCGGCGCTGCCGCGCTCGTAGTGACACTGGCCGTCGGCGATGCGCATCGTGTAGGGGAGGGTGCCGTCCGGGACGTTGACGTCGTACTGCACGGTGGCCTGCTGGCCCGCGGCCTTGCCCGGGTTGAAGACCTGGCACATCCCGGTGAAGACCTGGTCGAGGGTGTGCGCCGCGCCGCCTTCCTGCGACTGGATCGTGGCCAGCACGTCGTCGGTCGAGCGGTCCTCCAGCGCTGCGCTGAGCGCGGCGAAGTCAGAGGCGTCGATCTGGCTCATTGAGGCTCCTCCCAAGTGGGCGATTGCGAGCAAGCAATGCACCAAGCAAGCAGGCCGGGCTCCACGATAGCGTTATTACCACACGGTAACAAGCACCGGCCGTGAGCGGGCTAGCCGAAATCGATGCTGGCGTAGCGGCTGAGCTTGCTGAGCTGGTGGCGGGCGTCGATCAGGCGGGTGGTGCCGGACTTGGAGCGCATCGACAGGGACTGGGTCAGCGCGCCGCGGCGGTCGAAGCGAACCCCGCGCAGCAACTCGCCGTCGGTGACGCCGGTGGCGGCGAAGAACACGTTGTCGCCCCGGACCAGGTCGTCGATGGTGAGCACCTGGTCAAGGTCGTAGCCCTGCGCCAGGGCGGCCTCGCGCTCCTCGTCGTTGCGGGGGTAGAGCTTGCAGAACATGGCACCGTCCAGGCACTTGAGGGCGCAGGCGGCGATCACGCCCTCGGGGGTGCCGCCGATGCCGACCATCAGGTCGACGCCGGTGCCCTCCCGGGCCGCCATGATCGCGCCCGCAACGTCGCCGTCGGTGATGAACTTGATACGGGCGCCGGCCTCGCGGACCTGGCGCACGATCTCCTGGTGCCGCGGCCGGTCGAGGATGCACACGGTCAGGTCGCGGACCTCCACGCCCTTGGCCTTGGCGACCGCGAGCAGGTTGTCGGTCAGCGGCGCCGCGAAGTCGACCACACCCGCGGCCTCCGGACCCACCGCGAGCTTGTCCATGTAGACACAAGGGCCCGGGTCGAACATCGTGCCACGCTCCGACAGGGCGACCACCGAGATCCCGTTCGGCATCGCCTTGGCCGTCAGGGTGGTGCCGTCCACCGGGTCGACGGCGATGTCCACCTGGGGGGCCTGGCCGTTGCCGATCTCCTCGCCGTTGTAGAGCATCGGGGCGTTGTCCTTCTCGCCCTCGCCGATCACCACCACCCCGGTCATCGGCACTGAGCCGAGCACCGCCCGCATGGCGTCGACCGCCGCCTGGTCGACCATCTCCTTGTCGCCGTAGCCCATCTTGCGAGCGGCGGCCATCGCGGCCGCCTCCGTGACCCGGACCAGTTCCAGGGCGAGGTTCCGGTCGGGAGCCTCACTGCCAGGACGGGGAACCATCGGACACCTCCAAGCCGCCGACATCGTGCTGGTGCATGACCGTAGCAGCGCTCTGGTTTCTTTCCCACAGGGGGGTAGCGAATCTTGCCTTCTTGGCCTTACTCTCATCAATGGAGGCCCGGTGTCACCTGCCGCGTGATCCGTGTGGCCTCCTCTTCGCGGGCCCCGGCGCTCCCGATCCCACCCGGACAGCGCCGTGGGCCCGCCGCTTTCTTCCGCAACTCCGGAGGAGGTGGCGGGATGTTGACCGAGATCGTGGTCGAGTTGGAGGACCAGGTCGGGGCGCTCGCCGACCTGGGGGAGCTGCTTGGCGGTCGCGCCGTCGACATCCGCGCGCTGGCCGTGCTGTCGCTGGCCAGTGGGAGTGCGCTGGCGCATCTGGTGGTGGAGCCCGCGGACGTGGCCGTACAGGTCCTGCGTGAGGCGGGGATCACGCCTCGGCGGGTGCGCGAGGTGCTGGAGGTGACGGTCGAGGACGAGCCGGGTGCGCTCGGCCGCTACTGCCGGCGCCTGGCCGAAGCCAAGGTCGACCTGCAGGCCGTGTACCTCTCCGGGTCCCGTGACGGCTCCAAGGACCTGATCTTCGCGGTGAGCGACCTGCCGGCGGCCCGCGCGCTGTAGCGGTAGCGGTAGCACCCGGGCTGCCCGGCGCCGGCGCCTACGCCTACGGCAGGTGGCGCTCACGGAAGGCGGCCGCGTCGAGCTGGGTGGCGTCGGTGCGCAGCAGCTCCCAGTGGCGCCTAGCCTCGGCGTCGTCGTCGAACCACTGGTGGGCGACGACCGTGCCGCTGGACCGTGCGATCACCCGGACCCCCCAGCGGCCACGGCCGAGGCGGGAGAACAGCACCGCGTACTCGTCGGCGGCCGAGGCCGAAGGCGGCGCCTGGTCGGCGGGCGCCTCCTCGCTCTCCTGCTCCTCGACCGCGACCAGGACGCCCTCGGCGCACTCCAGCGGCAGCGGGTACTCCCGGAAGCCGATGCGCACGTGCAGCCAGCCCGGTTTGATCTCCAGCACCTGGACCAGCGCGCCCGGCCGCAGCGGCGACGACGGGCCACGCCGCTTGTTGAGGCCGAGGCGCAGCGCCGTCACCCGCCCCCGCCGCCCGGCGGGGACGCTCGACAGCGCCTGGGACCGGGATTTTGACGATGTGGTGGTCATGCTCCCAGCACCCGCGTCTGGCAGGAGAGCGGCCTGGCCAGCAGGCCGCTGGTGGGCGCGTCGGCGACGGAGCTGAGCAGCGGGTCCAGGGGAGCCTCGGCGCCGAACAGCTCGTCCCAGCAGCTCACCGCCAGGACCTCGACGCCGTCGCGGAGCAGGATCCCGCCCTCGTAGCCGGGCGCGGTGCGCTGGAACGAGCCGATCCGCTCGCCCCAGAGCACAGCCAGGGCGAGCGCTGCATCCTCCGAGCACGTGGTCGCCCGCAACACTCGTGCGATCACCTCTCACCTCCGCGGTCGCTGGTGGCGGTCCGTTGGTGGCGGCTTTCGCGGCGCTTGCATTGGGGTATCGGCGGGCTTCGCGGGCCACCCTATGACCCGAAGGGGCTAGGACGCCCTGGCAAAGTTGCCTTGCTGGGTAGGATGAGGGCGATGCCATCCGAATGGGAGCAACTCGCGCGTCTGCTGGTCGCTGCGCTCCTGGGTGGCGCGATTGGAGCGGAGCGGGAGCTTTCTGACCAACCCGCCGGTCTTCGCACCCACATGCTGCTCACCATCGGGGCCTGCCTGTTCACGCTGGTGTCCGCCTACGGCTTCGGGCACACCAGCGACCCCAGCCGGGTCGCCGCGCAGATCGTTACCGGCATCGGCTTCCTCGGCGGCGGCGCCATCCTCCGACACGGCCCCACCGTCCGCGGCCTGACCACAGCGGGCAGCATCTGGGCGACCACTGCCATCGGCGTGGTGGTCGGCACCGGCCGCTTCGTGCTCGCGACCGGCGCGGCCGTGCTGATCCTCGGCACCCTCGCCGGCCTGAAGGCGCTCCGCAACCTCCTGCGCCGCTACGCCATCGGCCGCGAGGAGGTGACCTTTACCACCCACCCGCACTTCCGCCTGCAAACGGTTGTAGAGCTGGTCCACCGCGAGAACGGCCAGCTCCGGGGCCTCGACCACGAACGGATCGACGGCGGCGGCGAGCGCGTGACCATGGTCCTGCGACTCCCCAGCAACTACCAGGTCGAGCGCCTCATCGAAGCCCTGGCGCAGCTCGACGGCGTCCGCGAGGTCGACTGGGAGCAGTAGTGCCAGTCCGCCCTCTCCAAGCCCTACCGGGCGGCGCTGACGCCGCTGAGGTTGACGTAGAGCTGCCCCTGGGCGAGCTGGAACGGGACCGGGGTCAGCCGCTGGGGGGACGGTGCGCCCGCGCCCTGGCTGGGCGTCGGGATGCCGGCGGCGCTCCAGGTCTGCTGCAGGCAGGGGCGGGCGAACCCGCCGCTGGCGCTGCCAGTCACCGGGCAGGGGCCGGCGGGCACCAGGAAGGTCCGCAGGGCGCCAGCGCGGCGGTCGACCACCACAACGGTGCCGTCCGGGGCTGTGGCCGGGGCTGGGACCTGGGTGACGGCCCCGGCGGGAAGGGCGTCGAGGGCGGCCACCCGCGTCCAGGGGGCGCCGGGATGGCCGGAACGAACCAGGAACAGCGTCCCGGCGCCGAGGATCAGCAGGCCGAACAGGGCCGCGACGACGATCCAGGGGACCCCGAGCTGGCTGCGCAGGATCAGCTTGCGCGCCTTGACCGCCCGAGGGGGCAGGTAGGCGATACGCTCGGGCTCGGGCTGGGACTCGTCGGGGTCGGGCACGCGGTGCTCCTGATCTGGTCGCTCTCTGCTCGCTGCAGGGGAGGCTCTAGCACGGTCGGTAGTATCTTCGCAGTCGGGCTCGATCAGGGCCGCGCAAGGAGAGTGAAAGGGGTGCTCGGCACCGTGGCTAGGGCACGACTCCGGATCGTGGTCGCGAAACCGGGCCTGGATGGGCATGACCGAGGGGTCAAGGTGGTCGCCCGTGCGCTCCGGGATGCGGGCATGGAGGTCATCTACACCGGGCTGCACCAGACCCCTGAGCAGATCGTGGCCGCCGTGATCCAGGAGGACGCCGACGCGGTCGGGCTCTCGATCCATTCGGGCGCGCACATGACCCTCATCCCCCGGGTGGTCGAGCTGCTGCGTGAGCGCGGCGCTGGCGACGTGCTGGTCTTCGGCGGCGGCATCATCCCCAAGGAGGACATCCCGCTGCTGAAGCAACAGGGTGTGGCGGAGATCTTCACCCCGGGCACGCCCACGCAGAAGATCGTCGAGTGGCTGCGCGCGACCCTCGGCACGGCGGCATGAAGCATGAGCTGAACCCCCAACCGATCAAGTAGAGGAACGCTGGATGGACTTATTCGAGCATCAGGCCAAGGAGCTGTTCGCGCGCCACGGGGTCGCTGTCCCTCGTGGCCGCGTCGCCTGGTCGCCGGAGGAGGCGGAGGCGGTCGCGGCGGAGCTTGGCGGGACCGTGGTGGTCAAGGCGCAGGTCCAGGTCGGCGGACGGGGCAAGGCGGGCGGCATCAAGCTCGCCCGCGACCCGGCCGCGGCGCGTGTCAACGCCGAGCAGATCATCGGCATGGATATCAAGGGACACGTGGTCCGGCGGGTGCTGGTGGAGGAGGCCTCCGACATCGCCGCCGAGTACTACGTGTCGATCCTGCATGACCGTGCCGGCAAGGGCTTCCTGGCGATGGCCTCGGCCGAGGGCGGGGTCGAGATCGAGGAGGTCGCCGCCCGCGACCCGGGCGCGATCGTGCGGGTACCCGTCAACCCCCTGATCGGCCTGCGCCCTTACCACATCAACCAGCTCGTCTTCGGCGCCGGGTTCGCCCCGGAGGCACGCAAGGGCGCTGCCGAGATCCTCACCCACCTCTACGACGTCTTCACTGCCGCCGACTGCATGCTGGTGGAGGTCAACCCGCTGGTGCTGACCGCCGGCGGTCAGGTCAAGGCGCTCGACGGCAAGGTGTCGCTGGACGACTCCGCGCTGTTCCGCCACCCCGATCTGGCGGAGCTGCGCGACAGCTTCGCGGCCGATCCGCAGGAGCAGGCGGCGAAAGAGAAGTCCCTCAACTACATCAAGCTCGACGGCTGGGTCGGCATCGTCGGCAACGGCGCCGGGCTGGTCATGTCCACCCTCGACGTGGTGGCGCAGGCCGGCGGCAAGGCCGCCAACTTCTTGGATCTCGGCGGCGGCGCCTCGGCCGACAGCATGGCCGCGGGCCTGGAGGTGATCCTGTCGGATCCCAAGGTCCGCAGCGTGCTGGTCAACATTTTCGGCGGGATCACCCGCGGCGACCTGGTCGCCCAGGGCATCCTCGACGCGCTGGAGCGGCTCGGCGACCAGGTGCGGGTGCCGCTGGTGGTGCGCCTGGACGGCACCAACGCCGAGGAGGGCCGCGAGCTGCTGGCCAAGTCGTCATCGGACAAAGTGGTGACCGCGGCGACCATGCTGGAGGCGGCGGCCAAGGCGGTCGAGCTGGCCGGTAGGGCCGCTGAGGGGGCGAACAACTGATGGCGATCCTCGTCGACAAGGACACCCGGCTGGTCGTGCAGGGTCTGACCGGCCGTGAGGGGCGCTTCCACGCCCTCCGCAACCGCGACTACGGCACCCACCTGGTCGCGGGCGTCACCCCCGGCAAGGGCGGCCAGGACGTTGACGGCGTCCCGGTCTACGACACGGTGGCCCAGGCGGTCGCCGCCACCGGCGCCAACACCTCGCTGATCTTCGTGCCGGCCCGCTTCGCGGTCGACGCGCTCTACGAGGCGGCCGACGCCGGGGTCGGCACGGTGGTGCTGGTCACCGAGAACATCCCGGTGCTCGACATGACCCGGGCCTACAACTACGTGCGCGCCGCCGGGGTCACCCTGGTGGGGCCGAACTGTCCTGGGGTGATCTCGCCGGGCAAGGCCAACGTCGGCATCATCCCGGGCGAGGTCACCTTCGAGGGGCCGGTCGGGCTGGTGTCCCGCTCCGGCACCCTCACCTACCAGGTGATGCACGAGATGGCCCAGGCCGGGGTGGGGCAGACGACCTGCGTCGGCATCGGCGGCGACCCGGTGGTCGGGTCGAGCTTCATCGACATCCTCACCCGCTTCGAAGCCGACCCCGAGACCGAGGCAGTGGTGATGATCGGCGAGATCGGCGGCGACGAGGAAGAACGCGCCGCCCAGTTCGTCCAGGAGCGGATGAGCAAGCCGGTGGTCGCCTACATCGCCGGGTTCGAGGCACCCCCCGGCAAGCGCATGGGCCACGCCGGCGCCATCATCTCCGGCTCCAGCGGCACCGCCGCCGCCAAAGCCAAGGCCCTAGAAGCCGCTGGCGTGCGGGTCGGCCGCAACCCCACTGAAGCTGCCACGCTCGCGGTCAGTGCCATTAAGGGTTGAGGGCGGACGTCTGAGGGGCGGCCGGTTATGGGCCGCCCCTCAATCCTTGTCGGAACCGCCCTCGGCGATCACCACGGTGCTGGCGAGCTTGTCGGCGAAGGTCTGCCGACGGGCGTCCCACAGTGGCCACAGCAGGCCGATTGGCAGGCAGGGCACGTCGAGCATGTGGGCGAGGTCGCGGATGAAGGCGTGGCCGGGGCCGACCGGCAGGCCGTTGTCCATGCGGAGCAGGCGGATGCGCAGGATTCGCTTGCCCCACGTCTGGCCGGTGCGTCCCTGCAGCAGCCAGCGGTCGTAGACGTACAGCAGCAGCGCGCTGAGCCAAAGCAGGTCGTTGATCAGCAGCGTGCGGCCGCCGTGACCGGCCATGATGTCGGCGGTGCTGACGTTGCTGGTGGCGAAGAAGACCATCGCCGCCAGCGCTGGCGAGACAATCAGCAAGGCGTCGAGCATCCCGGCGCCGAACCGCTCTGGCCAGCTCGCGAGCGTCCGGCCCATGAACTTGCCGGGCTCATCGACGCCGCTGCGGTAGCCCGCGTCCATCACGGGCCCCCCTCCCGTCCCTGGTCCTGGCCGCTTGCCTGCTGCTCGGCGAAGTCGCCGATCGCCGGGAGCTTGAGATGGCGCCCCTGGAACCCGGCGACCATGAGCGCGAGCAGCACCACGATCAAGGCCAGCTGCGCGAAGAAGCACAGCACCGCGATCGCCCAGAAGAGCTTGTTGCGAGCGATCTCCAGCGCCACCAGGACACCCCACAGCAGGATCCCCTGCAGCGCGTTGAAGCGGACCTCTGGGCGGCGGTCGGTCAGGACCAGCGCCAGACCGACCCCGAACGGCACCACCGCGAGCACCATCCGGGTCGAGAAGGTGACCTGGGTGGAGATCACGATGGTCACCAGCGCCAGCAGGTAGGTCAGCCCGGCAGCCGCGCTGCCGGAGAGGCCGCCGCCTCCCTGTCCCTGCGGTTGCTGTCCCCAACCCTGCGGCCCCGGCCCCGGTGGCTGCTGCCCCCAGGGCTGGCCTGACGGCCCCCAGCCCGGCGGCGGGGGTGGCGGTGGTGGCGGCGGGGCGCCCCAGCCCGACCCCGGCGGTGGTGGTGGCGGGGGAGGGGGCGGCCGCTCGTTCGGGTCGCGTGGCGAGGTTCCCTCAGTCATCGTTCCTCCTGCTCAGCCTCAGCGTTCAGACCCAGCCGAAGCGGTGAAGCTGGAACAGCCAGCTCGCCGCCGCCAGCACCGCCACGGCAACCCGGCCGAGCTGCCGCTGCCTCGCCGTCCAGGGAGCCGGTGGCGGCGCCAGGCCAAGTCCCCGCAACGCCATCAGCACTGCCATCAGCAACGTCAGCCCCACAAGGACCAAAACGAACGGGTTGGCGGCCAGCGCCCCGTGCAGATCCCCGGCCGCGAGCTGCGTGGCCGCCGTGGTCATCCCGCACGCCGGGCAGGGAATCCCGGTGAGCGTCCGCAGCGGGCAGAAGACGCTGAGCCCGGTCGCCCCGCTCACCGAGGGGTAGACAAACGCGGCTCCCGCGCCCCCCAACCCGAGGAACCCGAGCTGCTCCGGCAGCGAGCGCGACCGCCTGCCCCCCACCCCCGTCACGGCGATACGAGCGGCGTCCACCTCAGCTTTTCTCCACGATCGACGGTGCGATTCCGGCCCGAGTCTACGTCGTGGCTGCGCGACCGGCACAGGAAGGCAGTCACCATCTCACCGTTCGGGGCGCTTGCGCCGCGGTTTGCGCAGTGCCAGTTGCGGGCGCCTGTACGATCGGCTCCGTTGTCGGAAGTTGGCAGGAGGAGCCCGGGGTGAAGCGAGTCGTCGTGCTGATCTCCGGCGACGGCTCCAACCTCCAGGCGTTGATCGACCGTGCCGCCGACCCTGAGTTCGGCGTCGCCGTGGTCCTGGTCGTCAGCGACCGGGAGGGGGCGGGTGGCCTGGAGCGCGCCAGGCGGGCCGGGATCGGCACGGCGGTGGTGCGGCTGGCGGACCATCCTGACCGAGCCGCGTTCGACCGGGCTGTGCGCGAGGTGGTCAGCGCCGCCCGCCCGGACGTCGTCTGCCTGGCGGGCTTCATGCGCATCCTCGGGCCGGAGTTCATCCGCGCCTTTCCTAACCGGATCGTCAACACCCATCCGAGCCTGCTGCCGGCGTTCCGAGGCGCCCACGCGGTCCGCGAAGCCCTCGTCTACGGGGTGCGGCTGAGCGGCTGCACCATCCACTTGGTCGACGAGCAGGTCGACCACGGCCCGGTGCTGCTCCAGGCTGCGGTCCCGGTGGAGGACGGCGACGACGAGGCCAGCCTGCACCAGCGCATCAAGCGGGAGGAGCACCGCCTGCTGCCGCTCGCCGTCCACCTGCTCGCCCACGGCCGCGTCCAGGTGAACGGCCGCAGGGCCACCATCGCTGATCCTGCCACGGGGCTTGCTACCGAAATTCGCGAAGGAGCGGAAACGTGAACGACCGGACCCACCGCCAGCCGCTGCGCCGGGCTCTGGTCTCGGTGTTCGACAAGGCCGGGCTCGAGCGGCTGGCCGCCGCGCTCGCTGGTGCGGGCGTCGAGGTGGTCTCGACCGGCTCGACCGCGGCGACCCTGGAGGGCCACGGCCTCAAGGTGACCCGCGTCGAGCAGCTCACCGGCTTCCCCGAGATGCTCGACGGGCGGGTCAAGACCCTGCATCCCCGCGTGCACGCCGGGCTGCTCGCCGACCGGCGGCAGCCAGAGCACGTCGCGCAGCTCGAAGCGGCTGGGATCGCCCCGTTCGA
>Ga0137384_10004178_pt1 | contig 11550 bp, 13 predicted proteins | sample SagtaG_2_FD_104922 | JGI IMG/M metagenome (GOLD analysis project Ga0137384, IMG submission 104922) | Vadose zone soil microbial communities from Sagehorn Ranch, Mendocino, California, USA - Sage2_R_60_16 metaG | ecosystem: Environmental > Terrestrial > Soil > Vadose zone | place: USA...
GGAAATGCGCCCGGCGGGGCTCGAACCCACAACCTACGGCTCCGGAGGCCGTCGCTCTATCCAGTTGAACTACGGGCGCAGAAGTTGAGCCGAAAATTAGCGACAAATTACACTGATTTTCACAGATCAAAACAATCAGGTGACAGATCGAAATTGAACTGCTGATGTTGTAGCGGGCATCGGTGATCCCGGTCTCGAGCGGCCCGGTCGCAACGCTTCCGCGGATTTCCACACAAGCCAGTTCTTGTAGCCCATCTTTCGTTTGCCTTTTGAGCTTATTCGAATGAAAATGTTCGCCCGTCCGGCGGGCGGGAAGGGAATATTGTCATGAATCAGATTATCGATGCCATCGAGAAGGAACAGCAAAGAAGCGACCCGCCGCAGTTTTCCGTCGGCGACAGCGTGCGCGTTCACACTCGCGTTGTGGAAGGGGACAAGGAACGAATTCAGATATTCGCTGGCATAGTGATTGGCCGCAAAGGCCGCGGACTTAATGAAACATTCACCGTGCGCCGAATCTCCTACGGGGAGGGTGTCGAGCGCGTTTTCCCGTTGCACTCGTCGCGGATCGCAAAAGTTGAAGTGGAACAACAAGGTCGCGTTCGCCGTGCCAGACTTAATTACCTTCGTACCCGTAAAGGTAAGGAAGCGACAGCAGTCAGGGAATAGAAGTGAATAGTGATCGGTGACTGGTGAATGGTAAAGCGCGAGCTCTATTCACTGATCACGAGTCATATTTCCCATTTTCATAGCGCCGGAATTATTCTAGATTTGCGACCGCATGTATCGGCGCTGCGGATTTCGTTACGAGAAAAAACTCCGCGCCATTGGCGCCGCTCGCATCGCTGGGATCGATGAGGCTGGCCGCGGTGCTTTGGCTGGTCCAGTTGTCGCCGCAGCTGTGATTCTTCCGGAAAAGTTCCGCCATCGTCGCTTGAACGATTCTAAGCAGCTTGCGCCGGAGCTACGCGAAGAAATTTATCACGATCTTACCTCTAATCCTGACCTCCGCTGGGCGGTGGGCATTGTCGATTCCATGGAAATCGACCGGATCAATGTCCTGCGCGCTACGCACAAAGCGATGCGCACCGCCGTTGCCGCCCTCTCCAATACGCCGGACCACGTCTTGATTGATGGCCTTCCCGTTATTCCCTTTCCAGTTCCCCAGACTGCCATTATCGATGGCGATTGCCTCAGCCTTACCATCGCCGCTGCCAGTGTGATCGCGAAAGTTACCCGTGACGGAATGATGCGTGACTTCTGTGCCCATTTTCCGGAGTATTGCTTCAGCCAGCATAAAGGTTACTGCACTGAGATCCATCTCTTGAAACTCCATGAATTCGGGCCTTGTCCGATCCATCGCCGATCTTTCGAACCGGTGGCGCAGCCGCTTCTTACCCTCGAAGGCCTCATCGCAACCGCAGCATCTCTGGCGCGGCGCTCACGGCGAGAAACTGGCCTCCCGCTTCCTGCGGCGGGACGGCTACAAAATTCTTTATCGTAACTTCAAAGGGCGAAGCGGCGGCGAGATCGACATCGTGTGTCGCCACAACGACACGCTCGTCTTCGTCGAAGTAAAAACACGCACCAGGGAAGATTTTGGCCGGCCGTTCACGGCGGTCGATCGACAAAAGCAGAAGCGCATTTCGCGAGGCGCCCTCAACTGGCTGCGGATGTTGGATAATCCCGATATTCTTTTCCGCTTCGATGTCGTGGAAGTACTTGTTACGGAAGGCGCCAGCCCGCGGATCGAATTAATCAAGAACGCATTCCCGCTTTCCAAGCCTTACCTTTATTGACATGCAGATTCACGGCTTGGAAACCTGCACGACGACCATTCGATCGACATTGACCTGTTGGGTAAGTTGGCTTGCAATCCAAATTGCGGCATCTGGATACTCAGACAAGCGCTCATGAACCACAAAATCCATCATCTCGCCGTATGGGTCCTTGTGGTCATCCATTTCTTTATCGGATTGGGATGGTATGCGCTCTTCGGCGAGGCGTGGTTGAATTATAACGCCCGCACCATGACCGACATCGAACCGCCGCATAGCGTGGTTCCCTATTTGATCGCAATTATTTCGGCAATTTTTGTCAATTACGCGCTCGCCTGGCTCTTCGCAAAACTACACGTCGCACACGCCCTCACCGGATTGAAGATCGCGCTGATCTGCTGGTTCGCATTTTTGTTCGTTGAATACGCAACCATCGCCGTGTTCTCCGCCTTCGAGACAAATCCGTGGCCGCTAATTCTCATCAACATGGGCCGGCCCTTCCTCGCTTTCGCCATCAGCGGCATCGTCCTCGGCGCCTGGCGCCGCCGCGAGCTATAGCCGCGCACGTTGTCTGCGCCGCGCGGCCAGTGCTGGACAACAGCCGAGCCGTTGGTCAGAATTAGAATTCGAACCATGGACGATCCCATTCTTGTCGCTCAATCGGATCAACCGATCTATCTGCTTCCTAAGATGGCGAACCGCCACGGCCTGATCGCGGGCGCAACTGGCACTGGCAAGACAGTCACTTTGCAGACACTCGCGGAAAACTTCAGCGCGAGGGGCGTTCCGGTGTTCATGGCAGATGTCAAAGGCGATCTCGCGGGAATGAGTCAGACCGGCGGGAATAATTCAAAGGTCGTCGAGCGCGCGAAGGAACTTAAGATTGCGGATTTCAAAGGGGAAGCTTGCCTGGTCGTTTTTTGGGATGTGTTCGGCGAACAAGGACATCCCGTTCGCGCGACGGTCTCCGAAATGGGGCCGCTGCTACTTGGGCGCCTGCTCGAATTGAACGACACCCAGGAAGGTGTGCTCAACATGGTATTCAAGATCGCGGACGAAAGCGGGCTGCTCCTTCTCGATCTAAAAGACTTGCGCTCAATGTTGCAGTACGTCGCGGACAATGCCGATCAATTCAAAACGCAATACGGAAATGTTTCGGCCGCAAGCGCTGGCGCGATCCAGCGCAACTTGCTCGCGCTCGAATCGCAAGGCGCGGACAAATTTCTCGGCGAGCCCGCGCTAAACCTCGACGATTTGATTCAAACACAAGGTAGCAAGGGCGTAATCAATATTCTGGCGGCGGATAAGTTGATGCAGCAGTCGCCCAAAGTTTACGCGACATTTCTGCTTTGGATGCTCTCAGAAATTGTTTGAAAAACTTCCCGAGATCGGCGACCCGGAAAAACCGAAGCTGGTCTTCTTCTTCGACGAAGCGCATTTGCTCTTCAGCGACATCGCGCCTGCGGTCAAACAAAAGATCGAGCAGATGGTGCGGCTGATTCGCTCGAAGGGCGTGGGTGTTTATTTCGTTAGTCAGAGCCCGCTCGACATTCCCGATGTCGTGCTTGGCCAACTGGGCAATCGAGTGCAGCACGCGTTGCGCGCGTTTACCCCACGAGATCAAAAAGCGGTGCAAGCGGCTGCGCAAACGTTTCGTCAAAATCCCAAGTTGAAAGTCGAAACAGTGCTCACCGAGCTTGGCGTGGGCGAAGCGCTGGTCTCGATGCTCGATGAAGACGGCAAACCGACAATCGTCGAGCGTGCGAAGATTCTTCCGCCGCGCAGTCAGGTCGGTGCGATCACGCCCGATCAACGAAACCAAATTATTCAATCGTCCGTAATTTTCGGTCACTATGAAAAAACGGTCGATCGCGAGTCGGCTTTCGAGATGTTGCGGGCGCGGGCTGGGCAAAAAGTGGAAGCTGCTGGATCGCCGGCGGCTACGCCGGGCGCATCAGTCCCGGAAGGAGCGAAAACGTCTTTCTTCGACACCGTCGTCTCAGTTTTTCAACCAAAGATTGGACCGCGTGGTGGCGTCCAGGATTCGGTGGCAACATCAATGGCTAAGAGCGCGATGCGTGCTGCGAGCAGTCAGATGGGACGGCAAATCGTGCGCGGAATTTTGGGAGGAATTCTCGGAGGCGGTAGTCGGCGCCGATAGTTGTAGCGGTGGTCGCCGCGGTGACCACCAAACCCGGTAACAGGCGCTTGGCACAAGCGCCTCTACAAGAAAAATCGCCGAATGCGCTTTTTACGCATCCGGCGATTTGAACCATCCTTCGATTATTTCTTCTTCGGCGAACCCGGCGGGCTGGCTGGCGGGTTCTTTGCGCCCTTGGCCGCCTTCACTTCCACGTCGGTTGCCGACATGGTATAAGTGACTGTCACTTTTTCGCCGACCTTAAGATCACCGGTGACCTTAGTGTTGGCGTCACGATTGATTTCCCACCGATCCTTGCCTTTCTGGACCGCAATCATCGTGTCCGTCACCTCGAGGACAGGACCAGTAACTTGATACGTTTTTGCGCCGGCTGCGAAGGTCAGGTTGCTGAGAGCAAGACTCGCGGCGGCTATTAAACTGAATGCTTTTGTATTCATAGTGACCGATTAGACGAATTCCTAGCCGGGTATTCAAGGATTTTGCTTGGGAGAACGTGCTCTGTCGCGTCCGAAATATTAGGCTCACGCCCGCCTTTGCGCGGCTACGGCGTGGTGTGCAACCACCGCTACAACGGGCGCTTTAATCTTCGTGCCCTCTTCCGATTTAGCTTTTCTACTCTTTAATGTTTCAACGCGTTCTTCTACTGCGGAGATGCGGTTGGAGAAATAGCCGGTAATTCCTTCTTCTGCGAACCGGGTGCTACGCTCGAAGTGATTGGAGCTACTGCTTCTTCGGCAGCGGCTTTGAGTTTTGTCAGGGGGCCCGCGTCAATCTTCGTCGCGCTCATCGCGTAGGTGATGGTTACCTTTGCGCCGACCTTTAATTCGCCACTGACCTTGGTCTGCGGATCGAGATCGATTTCCCATCGCTCCGCGCCTTTCTGAATGACGATCTTCGTCGGGGTGGTCTCGAGCACAGTTCCGGTGACTTCATGGGTCTTTGCGCCAGCGGCGAAGGCCGCGCTACTCAGCACGAGACTGGCCGCAGCCAGAAAAAATGTAACTTTCGGGTTCATAGACCGCCGATAAGGCCGAGCAGTCGATGAAGCAAGTTTTAAGATGTAGACACGGTGCTGTCCGCCGAAAACTAAACCGGCCACAGGCCGGTTGCTACAACAACGTTATTCCGTCGGCGCTGAGGAACCGCTTTGACGCCCTCGCACCAAATACTCATCCGCCTGCAACAAATCGTCGCTGGTGCGCTGGACGATTCCTTGCCAGGTCGAGCAAACTGCCAGTCCGGCTCGGACCGAGACATCGCTCCCTATTTCCGCTACATCACATTTTTCAGACAGAATTTGCCCGATTTTCACCAGACCCCGAATTTTAGAATCAATCCGGTAATTCTGTTAATTCTGTCGGGTTTTACTCTTTCGGTGGCTCGGGCATGGTTCTCAGTCCGACCCGCGCGAGATATTCATCCGCTTGAAGCAAATCTGTCCCGGCGCGCTCGATGATCTTGAGCAGATTATCCATCGACGAAACTTCTTCGAGCTGCTCGGTCAGAAACCACTGGAGAAAATTGATGGTGATGTAGTCATTCTGCTTTCGCGCCAACCCGACCAGCCCGTTGATTTGCTGGGTGACGTGAATTTCCTGGTCGAGCGAAAGTTTCACTGCATCGCGCGCCGTCTTGAATTTTGATTTTGGCGCATCGATCGCCGGGATCACCACGCGCCCGCCGGCATCGACCACGTATTTGATGAAACGCAGCGCGTGTCCTTTCTCTTCCTCGGCCTGCTGGAAAAAATGCGAGGAAAGTTGCGGCAGCGCCTCCGCCGCGAAATGCGCCGCGATCGCGTAATACTGCAATTCCGCGCTGAACTCGTACCCGATCTGCTCGTTTATCGCGTCAATGACCTTCTGGCTTGTTAACATTGGAAAACCTTACCGCGGATTACGCAGATGCAAACCGATCTGCCTGCCAGGCCGGAGTCCGACGGAGGCGGGTTCGTTGATTGCGTCGATAACTTTTGACTCGTAAGCATAGAGGAATCTACCGCAGATTACGCGTATACAAACGGAGGAAACTTCTGACTTCGGACCTCTGACATTTGACCTCTGGGCGGATGGCATCGATGACTTTTTTGCTGGTGAGCAAAGGAAAGCCTTTGGATTTGAACGTTCTTTGTCTTAATTCAGCAAGCCTTGATGCTCGAATTATGATCACAAAGTTTCCATGCCCCCCAAGACGTAATGCAAATGGCCTTGGAAAACGCAATTGGAACTGAAAAAGTAGCGGTATGCCGGTAATCCAATTCAAAGGTCGCACGGCGGTCGAGAGCTATCATCGCGTCGTCCCGCATCACGCTCTCGAATTGGACGCTGGTCTTTCCGAATCGCGCAAGCCCTCGCTTGTCGGAAATTTGATTATCGAGGGCGACAATCTTATCGCGCTGAAGAGCCTGCTGCCGACACACGCAGGACGGATCAAGTGCATCTACATCGACCCGCCGTACAATACCGGGGAAGAAGGATGGGTGTATAACGACAATCTTACGCAGCCGCAGTTCAAAGAATGGATCGGGCAGGTGGTTGGCAAAGAAGCTGAGGACGCGACTCGCCATGATAAGTGGTGCTGCATGATGTACCCACGGTTGCAGCTGTTGAGAGAGCTAATGACAGAAGATGGAATCGTGTTCGCATCAATTGGTGAGGACGAGGTGCACCATCTCAGGATGATGGCCAACGAAGTTTTCCGCACTGACAAACCATTGGTCACATTCGTGTGGCGTCGTCGTAGTCCTAGCGGCCTGCGCAAAGATCCCGTGTCTATCGATCACGAATACGTGTTGGGGTACGCGTACGATCCGGCGATCGTGCAGCTTTCTGGATTGCACGTCACTGAAGATCAATATCCGTTTACCGACAAAAAAGGACGGCGGTACGCGAGTACCGACCTAACCATTGGTGCAACTGCCGGATCGGCCCAATCAGTTCTATACAATCAAAAACAAACGCACGGGAAAAGAGTACGCCGCGAACCCGAATCGAGTCTGGCGCTTCGAGCCGGCAGAGATGAACCGTGTAATCAAGGAGGATTTGATAATTTGGCCAGAGGAAAGCGAGGGAGAGATGACACGGCCACACTTCAAAACCCTATTCGACCCGAAGAACCCGAAGTTCAAAGCTGTATCGAGTTGGATAACCGGTCTCGGGACACAGCCTGATCCAGACGCGGAAGATTTTGACGAAGATATCGCAGAGATTAGTTCCGGGTTTACAGCAGAAGGCGGGCGGATCCTGCGACGAATTTTCGGCAAGAAAGTCTTCAACTACCCGAAACCTGTATCGCTTATTCGATCGCTCCTTAAGGTCGCCACGAAAAATTCAGATCTAATTTTGGAATCGAATTTTCCCGGACTTTGTTGTTCAAAATGGACGCAGCAAGAAGCCGGTGGCCCGAGTCGTCGTAGTGGAGAGCAAGGGCCAGCACTTAGAAGGGAATCCGGACACAAATTATAAGCGGAAGATCGCTGATTACTTTGAAAAAGATCGGTCACGAAGTTTCTTGGCAAAAGCTTGGAAAAGGCTTCGCAAAAGAGCAGTTCCGCTTCCAGATTTTGGATGAAGGGTTATACGAGAGCTGGAAAGCGCAATTAAACGAAATTCTTGCGACGGCTGCTGCTTAGGATAAGACGCGGCATTCGTACCAGCAAAACACCCGCTCCTAGTTTCCCGGAAGCGGGCATTTTATTCTAGCGACGTCCCGTTCGGCTTTGCTCCCGACCTTCGCCGAGGCTTCGGCATGGCAAGCAGGGCAGGCTTTACTGACTCAATCGGTCCCGCCTTCACCGAAGTTACGGCGTGGCAGCCCCGTTCGTTTTGGCCTCGCGGCCTGCCCCTCTATGTCGCTCGCCGCAGCCAACGCGTTTGAGAGTTGATTGTTGAGAGGCGACCGCGGCGATTGCTGTTGTGTTCAGAGGCTGCGCCTCCTTGTACTGCGGGAAGAGGCAATTTTTTGTTCCATGCAAAGCGATCGTGTCAGGATGCCCGGATCGATGCGAAGACCGACGCTTGCTGATTTGCGATCGGCGACCGGGCTTGTCATCGGACTGTACGTCACGATGCACCTGTCGAACCACGCGCTAGGTTTGATTTCAGTCCGCGCGCAGGAGGCGGTCCGTCCGTGGGTGATGGCGCTGTGGCATTCCCCGCCGGGCCAGGTGCTGTTGTATGGCAGCCTGAGCACGCACGCAGCAGTCGCGCTGATTGTGTTGTTTCGACGCCGCCACTTTTACATGCCAGCGTGGGAAGCGACCCAAATTCTGCTCGGCCTAACAATTCCTTATCTGTTGCTTGTCCATATCGTAAACACTCGCGGCACGCGCATCCTCACCGGCATCGACATCGATTACACCTACGAGATCGCCAACCTCTGGGTCGATCCCTGGACACGGTTCCGACAAATTGCGCTCGTGTTGCTGGTGTGGGGACATTTCGCGGTGGGTTTGCATTTTTGGTGGCGGCTCCACAGATGGTATCAGGGGGCTTTTCCAGCGATTCTCGTTGCGCTGGTGCTGGTGCCGACGGCGGCCCTGCTCGGGTTCGCGGAAGTTGGGATGACGATGACGGCGCATGCGCGAACCGATCCGCAATGGATGCGTGCGATGAAAGCCCGCGGTGTGCCGGCTGATCCGCACCGGGCAAAGTTGCGCGCCGCGCTGAAGGACTGGGTCGGGCCATCGTGGTTCGGCGTCGTCGGGCTTGTTTTTGTCATCGCTCAGATCCGCAACTGGCGGGAACGTCACGCCCGCTTCAAAGTCACCTATCCGGACGATCGGGTGATTGAAGCGCCGATCGATATGTCAGTGCTCGAGGTAAGTCGAATGGCGCGGCGCGCCCACATGTCGGTTTGTGGAGGTCGCGCACGGTGCACAACTTGTCGGGTGCTCATTGCAGGCGCTGCCGGAGAATTGCCCGAGCCGGGGGGACTCGAAGCGGCCGCTCTCCGGCGAATTTGTGCGCCGAACGACGTGCGCCTGGCTTGCCAACTGCGGCCGAAAGTTGACGTGACGGTGCAGCCGCTTCTGCATCCAAGTCTCGTGACGGCAACTCATCACGCGGTCGGCCAGGAATTCGGCGAGGAACAAGAAGTTACCATTTTGTTTGTCGACATTCGTGGCTCTACTTCGCTGGCGGAGACGCGATTGCCATACGATGTCGTTTTTTTGCTGAATTCTTTGTTCGCGGCGTTGGCGGAGGCCGTGGAAAAGTCCGGCGGATATTATTCCAATTTCACCGGCGACGGTTTGATGGCGCTGTTCGGGTTGGACAAAGAGCGCGCGGAAGGCGCGAGAGCAGCGTTGCGATGCGCGCTGACGATGTTCGAGACGCTCGATAGTTTGAACGATCGGCTCGTTGGCGAACTGGAAACGCCGTTTGCCATCGGCGTCGGCATTCACACGGGCGAAGCGATTGTTGGCCGGATGGGTCCGCCGAAGACACCGATCCTTTCCGCCATTGGCGATTCAGTCAATACGACTGCGCGGCTGGAAAGCACGACGAAAGAACTGGGCGTGCCGTTGGTCGTATCGGTGGAGACGCTGCGCGCTGCGGGGATACCAACGTCGATGCCACTGGAAGAGGTCTCGTTGCGAGGACGCGCGGGCACGATGGCTGTGGCTGCGCTCGACGAGGCAAGCCTGCGTCGGATTCTGATTTGATCGTGTAAATTCGCCGCGTGCAGGCGCTTCGATTTTTGCCGGGCTTTCAGTCGGATGCGGAGGACGATTGGGAAGGGGAGTAAAAGTCCGCAAAGGCGATGGCGTCTTCGCCAGCACGCGAGGCGCGTGCGCTCCCAGGAAAGAAAAAGCTCCGCCACTTGAAACAAGTGGGACGGCAAGCAGATTGCTTAGTATTCGAGTTGACTTGGGTGGGAATTCCCACCATATTGCTCTCAATGCCAATGACGAAAGCGAGACCGAAACAGCACCGTGGTCTGACGGTCGTCGAGCAGTATGATGTCGCGGCGGACGCCAAGAAGCGAATCAATCTGCGCAACGCCAAAACAAAATATTTCCATGTGAAGGCGTTGTCGAACGGCGCCTATGTGCTGGAGCCGCGCGTGCTGGTGTCGCCTGCGGCGATTTCTGCGCGCTCTTTGAGAACGCTGGATAAGTCGGTGGCCAATTTGAAGAAGGGGGTGGCCTCGGCTCCGATCGACCTCTCCGCATTCGTCAAAGCTTAAATCCGGTTCATGCCCTTCAGGATCCGTATGGGAGTGCCGGACATGGAGGCGTTCTGGAACGATCTTTCGGCGCGTAAGCAGGCAGGAAAACTCGGCAAGACGGAGGAAAAGTTTTTCAAGAAGTGGGTCAAAGCTCTTGGTTGTCTTTCCTCGAATCCCAGACACAACAGCCTAGCGTCGCACGAAATCGAAGATTTGAGCCGCAAGCACGGGATCAAAATTTTCCAATCCTATTTCGAGAATAAGACACCGGCAGCTGGGCGGATGTTCTGGGCCTATGGTCCGGGCAAAGGAGACATCACGGTACTTGCGGTGGAACCGCATCCGGAAGACGAGAAACGCGGCGCGTATGAACGTATCAAGCCCGCATCCCTGCCGCCCAGGGATCCGAAACTATGCGTCGCAAAAAATAGTCATCGTCCGAGCCGACTAAGAAAAGGGGTTGAGGTGAAACGCGTGAGGATTGGATCGGCCGCGATGGCGGCCGTGACGTACGATGAAGAGGAACGGACCTTGGATGTCGAGTTTCGGGGCGGAGACACTTATCGCTACATGCATGTGCCCGAATTTGTTTATCGGGAACTATTGAAGGCGGAGTCGGCGGGCGTGTTTTGGAATTCGATCAAGGATCAGTTTGAATACGTGAAGTTGGAGTGAAAGGCCGTCAACGCCTGCGACGGATGGCAGCGGTCGTCAACAGGCAGTGGCCTGTGCTTCCGAGAAACTGAGATCGCGTGCGCTCCCGAAAAATAAAAGCCCCCGCCACTTGAAACAAGTGGCGGGGTTCTGGCGATGTCCTACTGACTCGCGTCCTCCCGCAACGCTCGCCCGCTACCCGCGCGGGCTTGACCGTCTACCCGCCGGCTTCCCAGCACGGCGTGTTCTCTGCTCGAGTAGGCGACACGAACAAAACACCCGCAGATCGTTTGACCTGCGGGTGTTCTGTTCTGGCGACGTCCTACTCTCGCACGGCCTATCGCCGTACTACCATCGGGGCTGCAGCGTTTCACTGCCGTGTTCGGAATGGGAACGGGTGGTGCCACTGCGCTATTGTCACCAGAAATTAGCGCCGAATGTTTTGGCGCTAATTTCTGGTGGCGGCGCTGCGCGCCGCGTGAATGGTGAGAGGTGGTTTTTCTTACCAACCACTTTTCACTTATCACTATTCACTTGGGAAAGAACGGGCTGATGCTCTGATATCTACACACAGGAAGCGAAAGTACGCGTTTAAGGCTTCGTTTTGTTTTGAGATCATTTGTCTCCTCTGTTGACTGGGACCGGGGTCAGCGACCCCGGCCACAGCGTAACAGAAAAGTAAATGATCAAGCCGAACGGGTTATTAGTACTCCTGAGCTGAACATGTTACCATGCTTACACCCGGAGCCTATCAACGTGGTGGTCTACCACGACCCTTCAGGGAGA
>Ga0137384_10004180_pt1 | contig 11545 bp, 10 predicted proteins | sample SagtaG_2_FD_104922 | JGI IMG/M metagenome (GOLD analysis project Ga0137384, IMG submission 104922) | Vadose zone soil microbial communities from Sagehorn Ranch, Mendocino, California, USA - Sage2_R_60_16 metaG | ecosystem: Environmental > Terrestrial > Soil > Vadose zone | place: USA...
AGCGACGGGCAGGGACAAGCCCAGCCCCTACTATACCCCTCGACGAGCGGTATAGTAGGGGCTGGGCTTGTCCCTGCCCGTCGCTCACCTGCCGATTCCCTTCATCATCGCATCGCATCTCCACACATGACCTCTGCCCCAAAGTCCTATGCCGTCGCGTACTCTCTGGCCAGCGTATCGTGTACCACGGCGGCCAGGGCTTTGATGAACAGCGGTGAGGTATTGAGCGACTCGGTGCGGGCGAACTGGATGCCGTGTGACTCGGCCTGTTCGCGGGCGCCGATCTCGATATCGTAGAGAATCTCCAGGTGATCGGCTAAGAACTGCACAGGTGCAATCAGCACGTGTGTGTGACCGGCCTCCTTGAGTTCGGGCATCACGTCGGCGAAATCGGGCTTGAGCCACTCTTCAGGCGTATGGCCTGCGCTCTGATAGCAGAACATCCAGCGCTCGGCGGGCAGACCGACCTGTTGAGCGATGGCCGCCGCCGTCTCCTTGAGATTGTTGATGTAGTCCGGCTCGTTCTCGATAACGCGCTTGGGCATGCTATGAGCGGTTAGCAGCACCGGCACACGGTTGCGTATTTCTGGCGGGAAGCGGTCGAGCGCCTGTTGTACACGTTCGGCAACCGCCTGCAAGAACAGCGGCTGCATGTGCCAATCGCCGGAAATCTTGAGTTGCAGATCAGCGCGCCCCAATTGTGCCACGGCCTCCTGCAAGGTGCGCACGTAGCCGTTCATAATGATGGGAGAGTACTGCGGCGACATAATAATACCGACTAACTGCTGTGCGCCCTCGGCTGCCTTGGGTGTCACATCGGTAATAAAAGGGGGAGCGAAACGCATCCCCGCCGTTACGTGGTATGTTGTGCCATCGCTGCTCTCGCGGTTCAGTTCGACCTCAAGGGCCGCCGCCTGCTCCTGTGTGATGCGTAAGAGCGGGGAGCCACCGATAAGATCGTAGCGGCGGCGGAACTCCGTGAGCACCTCCGGTGATGGCTCTCGGCCTCCATAGACATTCTTGATATAGACAGGAATATCATCTAGCGTAGCGGGCGAGCCATAGGTCATAAGCTCGACGCCAATATGTTGCTTTGTCATGTCCTACATCCTCGATTGCTATCTTCTCGTTGTCTCGTGAACGGCGTCGACCAGGCGGCGCAAGAGATCAGGCTCGGTGGGGGCAAGCACGCCGTGACCCAGATTAAAGATGTGACCTGGGCGGCTATCGGCACGGCGCAGGATATCATGCATGCCAGACTCAATCACCGGCCACGAAGTGAGCATAAGGGTAGGATCAAGGTTTCCTTGAATGCCGTGATCGAAGCCAATGCGTGCCCAGGCATCGTCCAGGTCCATACGCCAATCGACGCTCATGATATCGCCGCCAGCCTCGGTCATCAATTCCAGCAGAGCCGCGGTTCCCGTCCCAAAGTGAATAGCGGGTGTGCCGGTCCGCTTCACCGCCTGGAAGATACGTTGCGTATAAGGAAGTACGAAGCGTTGGTAGACGCTGGGACTCAAAGCGCCGACCCAGCTATCGAAGAGCTGAACGACATCCGCGCCCGCTTCGATCTGTGCGAGGAGGTAGTTGGAGACCACATCTGTCAGCTTGTTCATCAGCGCGTCCCATACCTCGGGCTGACCATACATCAGCGACTTGGCGAGGCCGTAGTCACGCGAGGGGCGACCCTCGATCATATAGCAGGCAAGAGTGAAGGGCGCGCCTGAGAAACCGATCACAGCCTGTTTCCCTGCCAGTTCGCGTCGAACGAGCTTGACGGCCTCCATCACATAAGGTACCGATTCCATCGCGTCGATCACGCGCAGCGCCTCGACATCCTTCATCGTGCGGACAGGGTTATGGATGACCGGCCCGAGGTCTGGCTGGATTTCCAGCGAAATACCCATCCCTTCGATTGGCAGCATAATATCGGCATAGAGCACAGCGGCATCAACACCGAAGGTATTCACCGGCATCAGTGTGACCATCGTACAGAGTTCGGGGGTTTTGGCCATTGTCAGAATGTCATACTTTTTGCGCAGTTCTCGATAGTCGGCAAGACAGCGACCAGCCTGGCGCATAAACCAGATAGGGGTGGCATCGGGTTGACGCAGATGGCAGGCATCTAAAAAGCGTGTGACGCCAGTATGTGGTGGCGTCGATAGTGTGTATTGCTGCATACAAATCCTTTATTGGTACTGCATGACGAAGTGATATGGTTACACAGTACGCACATCACATAGTTATCGATTGCTCAACATTGTATAGATATAATAGCGCGCCGAGAGGGTTCTGGCAACTGGAAATCTATAAAAATCTCCAGGAAATGCTCCAGATAGAAAAATCGTTATAGATTTGTGAGATTATGCAGGTGGTGATATGAGGTTAGGGGCGTGTGGCAGGCAACGGGCGGGGGCATTACCTGTCCCCCGCACCCTACTCTGCCGTACTGAACATCTTAAAATTGTTGAAGCTGCTCGTAGCGTTGGTCTGAGGCGTGCCGGTGCCAGTGGTGAGGGCAAATTGTCCACTGGAGTACGTCGAGTCATGAACTTCGCCAACAAAGGTACCATTGATATACAACCGAAAGTCACTGCCATTCGCGACAGCCAGCAGCGTATTTTTCTGCCTGCCCGGTTTAATTGCCTTGCTACTCGTTGGGGGAATGAGATACTGATAGGTAGAGCCTCCACCGGTGTCATGGCGGCGGAAGAAGAACTGGCCCAGGTTAGTGATCTCGAAATCGTAGAACTGTTCGCCGTTGAAGCGCAGAAGCATCCCGGCGTTACTGCCTGAAAGGAGAGAAGTGTCTACCTGCACAATGGCATTATCCAGGGTAAACGTTAGAAGTGGACATGCATGCTGCTTGCCGGTCTGATTTACCGTGACGTGATAACCGTCATTAGAGAAGATGCAGTATTTATCTTGAGTCCAGTGGTTAGAGCTATTGTTCATCAGGCTATCGGCGAGAATGGGCGTGCCGCTCAGATTAGGTGGATGAATGCTGGCAGGTGCAGTGCCCTGATCTGTTGGGGTAGACGAGGTCCCGGGTGTGCTGTGACTAGCAGGGGTAGCTTCTGCTGGTTGCGTGACCGCTGTCCTGTGCTGAGTTGCAAACATCAAGGTGACATAGCCCATTGGGAGAACGATAAAGAGCAGCAGTCCAGCAGCGAGAATGCCGAAGAAGATGGCTCGTTGTCTCCTGGAGCGGATACGTCTGCGGCGGGGCCGTCGCGAGGATAGTTCCTGCTCCGGGTTTATGACGGTAGGATTGCTGACAGGAGAACGCATTGGGAGAGGTGGGAGATCGTTTTCGGAGGGAGTTCGTCTCTCCTGCACGGACAAGGCGGTAGGATCAGTCAGGGGATTCGCGGGAAGAGCGAGGCGGCGAGGAGGAGTTGGCACGCGCTTGCCACGGGTCCTCTTCGCCGGTTGAGAGGGAGAGGAGATTGGTGGTGGCTCAGCAGATCGGATATGGGCGGATGGCGTCTGTCTCCGGGCGCGATGACTATTAGAGTCATACAGTTCTTGCTCTCTCAACGCTGCTCTATAGGCATCTGCCAGCTCCTGCGGGGTCTGAAAACGCTTGAGTGGATCTTTCTCCAATGCTTTCATAATAACATCATCGATAGCCGGTGAAAGAGCAGAGTTCAACAGCGATGGTGGGAAGGGATCATCGCGAAGCTGTTTCCAGTAGACCGCCACCGGGGTCTACGCGGTGAATGGCAGATGGCCGGTGACCATCTGGTAGAGCACGATTCCCAGCGCGTAGATATCGCTGCTGGTGGTCGCCGGACCTTCAGCCAGATCGGGGGCCATATATTCTGGTGTACCCAGCAGAGCGCCCGTCAGCGTGAGCTCGCTGGTACCCTCCATCACCTTCGCCAGACCGAAGTCTGCCAGATAGACGTAGCTTTTATCGCGCATGAGCATATTTGAAGGTTTGATATCGCGGTGGATGATGCCGTTGTCGTGGGCAAATTGTAGTGCGCCAGCGATCTGGTCCAGCAAGGTGCCTGCATCCAGGGGGGATAATGGGCCATTTTCCAGCAAGTCGCGCAGCGTGCCTCCTGGTGCGTAGAGCATCACCAGGTAGTGCCAGGGTCCATCGTCGTCATAATCGAAAGCGGGTAAGATATGCTCATGCGGAAGCTTATCGATAGCCTCGACCTCACGCCAGAAACGTTCAAGGTAATCGGCATTATTGCCACCGACAACCTTAATAGCGACCTCGCGATCCATATTCTCATCGTGGGCCAGGTAGACTTCCGCCATACCTCCTCTACCAAGCAACCGCAGTAGTCGATAGTGACCCAGTGCAGTTCCCTCAAGGCTGGGCATACGCAGACATTCCTTTGAGAAAGTAGTTATGCATAGATATCTGTTATACAAGCACTATGTGGGCTACATAAGCACAGGCGATAGCAAGCATGCCATACTTTGCAGACTACCTGAAGCGGATAGAACGCAGTGTGTTGGTCGTCTGAATAGCGGGCTATGCAGGTGCAGTATAGGGCCTATTAATGATGCATGTCAATCTACCATTTAACACGTCTGTTAGGGTGATTTGGATACGCCGTTCCAGGCATATCTGATACTGCTAGTAGGTGGTATATTATGCCATCAGAAGGGCACTATACTTTCTCTAACGAATGACATGAGAAATCGTCATTCTGGGAAGATATATGGGTTTAGACGTGAACCTCTCTACCTTATATGATGGGTTCCATATCGTCTTGATGGATATGCTTCTTATGATTGGTATCATGATGTCCATGTTGGTGAGTGTTGCCCCCGTTTTCGTCTTCCTGATCAGCTTCAGGTTCGCTATAGGGCTGATTGGTATCGAGAAATTGAGCTGGATGTGGTGTAAGAACAGGTTTTTGTCGGCCTGGTGTGTTTCCGCTGGTTTCGCCCTTCAGACTGAATATCTTGAGTGCCTTCGATGTGATATGGGTGGTCGTCACAACATCAACGCGGGATAGGTTCGATGCATTCCCGTTACCCTCCCGAGTGGGGCTGTAAAATGTAAAGCCAGCTAGTAGTGAGATAAATAGCGCCAGGGTTGCCGCAAGCAAGGACAGGATCGGCCGCTGGGCAAGCCTGTGCGCGTTCGTTTGTACCTGCCCAATAGCAGTAATGCTGGTTGAAGAGTCTGAGAGATGGATTACTGCCAACTGAGACTCGTTGATGATCGTCCTGGCTGGAGATTCTGCAAGGTGTAGTGCCGCGTGATAGGCATCTACGAAATGCTGAACCGTCTTGAAGCGTTTTCTGGGCTTCTTCTCCAGTGCTTGCAGAATGACCTGCTCAACAACCAATGGAATAGTTGGATTAAAGGAAGAAGGCGGCGTGACTGCTTCTGACATATGTTTTAAAAACGTCGAGACGGGTGTCTGGCCTTTGAAGGGCACCCTGCCTGTGAGTGATTGGTAGAACAGAACGCCAAGCGCATAGATATCGCTACTTACCGATGCCTTCTCTTCCGCCAGTTCAGGGGCCATATATTCCGCCGTGCCGATCAGGTACTCGCTGGCAGTGATGCCAGACTCGCTATTTATGTGGCTAGCCAGGCCGAAGTCGGCAAGGTAGGCATAGCCTTTATCACGCATAAGCACATTTGAAGGTTTGATGTCGCGATGGAGGATACCATGATCGTGGGCGAACTGCAAGGCACTACCGAGTTGTGTGAGTAGGTCGCCAGCCTCATGAAGTGTGAGAGGTCCCTGGGATAGTTGTGTAGCAAGGGTGCCATCGGAAAAGTAAGGAGTGACCAGGTAGCACCACGCTTCATAGGTACTATAGGCGATAGCCGGGATGATATGTGGATGGTTCAGCGTTGCAATAGTTTGTATCTCGTGCTGGAAGCGCTCGAAGTACTCAAAATTGCTCCTGTGAACCAGTTTCAGCGCAACTGTTTGTTGGGTATCAACATCCTGAGCAAGATAAATCTCAGACATACCGCCTTTTGCGATGCGGTCCCCAATATGATAGTGATCAATCAATGTCCCTTCTAAACTATGCATAGCAAACCATACCTTTGGATGAGTGTATATACGCGTGTGCCTTTAATATGGAGAACTTCAGGAGAGGAGAGATAAAGAGAGGCATTCCCCCTGGAGCCTCGTGGATCATCCTCGTCCTGTGAGGCAAGGTAATTTTGTTTCCTCAAGAAATACACGTTTGCACATGCCAATACGTCTCAGATCGGGAGAACGCAGGGCGAGCAGCCTCCTAAAGATCGGCCCTACCACCAACGCAGTGCTGTATTGGTGGTAGGGCCGATCTTTAGGAGGCTGCTCGCCCTGCACGTTCCTGTTGGCTAATACGGACCCACCTCGCTTATCTTGATACCCTTTGGTACATTACTTTTCACCCACCTTCGTGCGAAAAATTGACGTGCGGTAGTCTATTTAGATAGACTCGTTGAGAGTAGTTAACAAATTGTAGTTTAGCAATGAGGTAGGTTATGTCAGAGTACTTCTCTTTTCCGCCTATTCAGCCTGATGATATGAATGCTGAATGGGAAGAAAAGTGGTTTACAGATGTCTCACGGGTAGCTCCACCAACCACCTCCTCGATGCCAGAGATACTTTCAGCACGATCGTCGAAGCAGCCGGCCTTTCGTTCAAAGCAATCGCCCTTCCCCGTCCAGGCACAGACAAATGCGAAGCGTGGAGGGGAGCGAGCCCCACTGCATACTGGACCGATCTATGACATAGCCACCACGCAGTCGCTATTGACGGCCTTGCAAGGCACGATGAGCCAGACGGGAGCAAGGCAGCCTGTAGTCATTCACGGCGCAAAGAGGCGCAGACAGGCTACAAACGGAAGGGCGTCACAGGCCCGCTTGCACCCGCGCCTGCGCTTCGCCATTGTTATCGCCGTGATTCTGATCGTGATTCTCACCACGTTGATCTCGCTCAGCCCTCTGGGGAGCGGCCAGAATGGCTCTCCTTTTTTTAACAATGTCATTGAATGGGCGCAGGCGCAACAGCAAGGATGGGATATTGTCGCCCATCTGAACGGGACCAATCCTATTCAGGTGACAAATCCAGGTGCGGTGCTAAATCCAGGCCAGAATCAGGCGCCGATAGCTTTGCCACAGAGTCAGTATGTGGCCATTGCCAGGCTGGATGCCGTAAACGCTGGCATTAATCCTGACTATTTTGTGCGGCAGATCTTCGTGGAGAGTGGTTTCAATCCGCAGGCAGCCTCTGGGGCGGGCGCGGTTGGCATCGCGCAATTCATCCCCGGCACCGCTGCCGCACTTGGCGTTAACCCCTACGATCCCATCGCGGCGCTGAAAGGTGCTGCAACACTCATGGCGAGTTATTCGAAGCAGTATAACGGGGACTATGCTAAGGCGTTGGCTGCGTACAATGCCGGTGGCGGGACCGTAGACTATGCGGTACGAGTGGGGGGAGTGAACTGGATGAACTATCTGCCATTCGAGACGCGCAGCTATATTACGAAAATCATCGGCATTTAGCGGTTGACCACCTTCCTGTGACGCAAAGGTGAGAGAGGGGATATGGTGTGCAACGGGCGGGGGCAGGAATCTTCTTGACTTTTGATCGATGCTCACTATATTATGGAGACGATGGCTCATGCATAATTCAATCCTAGATAGATCATAAGAGACATTAGTGTTCTGAACGCAGGCCATGTGGCACGACGCACGGATCATCGTCTGTCGTGCCACATGGCCATCAACAGGGCGGTCGTTCTTAAAAGAAGATATAGGTGAACACGTGACTCGTGAGCAAGACAGTGATGGAGCCAAAAAAGAACAGCACAATATTGTAGTTATATGTCCCTATTGTGCATCGACTGATACTGAGCTATACTCTCTCTTCGGACAGCAATTGCTGACGGTGCAATACTATTGCAACGCCTGTCACACGCCTTTTGAGCATGTTAAAGATGATGATGTTTTGTACGAGCATACAACGCTAAAGGAAGAAGAATAATGTTACTTACTGTGGTTCTTGAACCAAGTGATGAAGGTGGCTACACTGTTTATGCTCCGTCGCTTCCTGGTTGTATAAGCGAGGGTGGTACAAAAGAAGAAGCGTTAGCAAATATTAGGGAAGCGATTCATTTGTACTTGGAGCCTGTTGAAGACGATTTGTTAGGCTAAATGTAGAGCAGTTCTTGCAATTACTGTAGGTTGAAATAATGACAGGCGTACATGTCCGATTACAAAAGGGCATCCTCTGGTTGATACTCGACAGGCATCCTTTGAATGCGCTGACGGTCGAGATGCTCGATCAGCTCACGGCCGCGCTGCATAAAGCGTCCGCACAATTGCCCAGGCTCATCGTCCTCACGGGAATGGGAGAGCAGGCGTTTTGCTCAGGAGTTGATTTGCCGGATGATACCGAGGCAACCAGGCTCGATCTGTTACGTGCCGCCAGAGATACTGAGGCCGCGTTTGAAGTGTTGCGTAAACAAGGTTTCCCCACGGTAGCGGTTGTGAAGGGGATTGCCTATGGAGCAGGTTGTGAGCTTATGGTGCTCTGTGATACCGTCATTGCCCGTGATAACGCCCGTTTTCGTCTGCCCGCCCTCAATGCCAAGATTTTCCCCTCCGTTGTCTCCGTTTACCTGCCCGCCTCAATAGGGCATGAAAACACCACTCGCCTCATGCAGAGTGGGCAGACTCAGGATGCTCGCCAGGCCATGCGATTGGAACTGGTGCATCAGGTCCTGCCAGCTCGCCGCTTCCTCGTTGACACCGAAGAGCTACTGGTGATGCTGGCTACCCACAGATAAGGCGCTTTTGACTGTTCTTTTATAATGACTGCGCGGGTGGGAACTTTTCACCTTGAAGATACGTCTTTACATTAGAAAGAATATTGAGATGGGTAGAGGCGGGTATCGGGAAGATAGTGTCGTGGTATTCCTAAAAAAGGAGTTATACATAATGCGTACAGATTTTCGTGCGAGGCGCCGGGCATTCTGGATGACGGCACTGCTGGCCGTCATGCTTACACTCTTGCTCGCTGCCTGTGGTGGTAGCACATCTCCTGGTGGATCGGGCGGCACAACCTCAGCACCTACCGCCACGCCTACGCCTGTGCTCATAAAGGTCCAGGGCTACGGAACCGACAACGGTTGCCCCAGCGACCTGGTAATGAAAAACGCTCCATCAAAGGCTAATGTAACCATTCAGCCAGCAAATATGAATGATACGATTGTCGCTCACAATGGTGATATCATCGAGGTGGAACTGCCCTTTGGTCACAAATGGACTGGCCCTAGCGATACACAGGGTGTGCTACAGCTACAGCAACCGGCGGGCTATGCCTGGAAGAGCAGCAATATCTGCGTATGGCGTTTTGTGGCAACGGGCACCGGCACCGAAAAGCTAGCCTTCTCCAGCCAGGCGCTGTGTAAAAACGGGCAAATGTGTCCAATGTACATCATGGCCATGTCCTTCACCGTCGATGTGAAATAGGGGAAATCAACGGGTCGGGCAGGGACGGTGGGACGCCGGGCAGGGATGGTGGGGCGCCGGGCAGGGACAAGCCCAGCCCCTACTATACCTCGCGCAAGATGTGATATAGTAGGGGCTGGGCTTGTCCCTGCCCGGCGCCCCACCATCCCATTGTCCTATCTAGAGAACACTGTTGTGAGCACACATGACTGATACCCTCACTATACTGCGTGAACTGGTGCTGCTTTTACTCATTGCACTAACTGTCATCCTCATTACCCGGCGATTGGCGGTACCCTATACGCTGGGTCTGGTGGTGGTGGGATTGCTGATTGGTGTGCTAGGACTGGTGCCGGAAATACGGCTCACGCCGGACCTGGTGCTCTTTGTCTTCCTGCCCGCGCTACTTTTCGAGGGAGCCTGGTCAATGTCGCTTGACGGGCTGCGTGAGAACTGGCGCGTCGTGCTGCTGCTAGCCGTGCCGGGATTGCTGCTGGAGCTTGTGCTGATCGGGCTACCTCTACACTTTCTGGGTGCATTGAACTGGCCGGTTGCTTTCCTGCTGGCCACCATCCTCTCCCCTACCGATCCTGTGGCGGTACTTGGTCTATTTCGTCAACTTAAAGTCAATCAGAGCCTTTCGACCATTATCGAGGCCGAGAGCCTCTTCAATGATGGGGTCGCGGGCGTATTGTATCAGGTCTTTCTGGCGCTGGTCCTACTTGGGCTGAGCGGGCAGCACCTCCCAGTAGGCCAACTGTGGCTCAATGGTTTGGGTGTACTCGCTCTGGAGGCGGGGGGAGGCATCGCGATAGGCGTTGCCAGCGGCTACCTGGTAAGCCGTTGGGTGAAGTTTATCAACGAGCCATTGATCGAGACAACGATCACCATCGTCGCTGCGTATGGCGTATATTTATTGGCCGATACGCTGCACATGTCTGGTATCCTGGCGGTGATTATCGTGGGCCTGTTTATGGCTTCTTATGGCCGCTCTCATGGTATGTCGGAGCGCACGCGCGAAGTCGTCGATAACTTCTGGACCATGTCCGCGTTCCTGGTCAATGCTCTGCTCTTTTTGCTCGTGGGAGCACAGTTCAACCCGCTGCAATTTTTCTCCTCGGGAGCAGTATTTACCCTCTCGCTGACCGCTATCGTGGCAATACTGGCTGTCTTGCTGGCACGATTCATCATGGTGTTGCTACTGCCACGCAGCATCCCGGCCTTTAGCGTGCGTTTGCGAGCGTGGCGGTTCATCATTTTCTGGAGTGGACTGCGCGGGGCGCTGTCGATGGCGCTGGTGCTGGCGCTGCCACTAGAGGTGCCAGATAGGAATATACTTATCTTTGCCACCTATGCTGTGGTGTTCTTCACTCTGCTTGTCCAGGGCTTTAGCCTGCGCTCAATCCTGGTACGTTTACCTTCAACGCGGCGACAGGAGTCTGTAGAATAATCCTCGGCTAATGGGCGTCAAGGTGGGCGAGAAGGGTCGGGGAAGGCAACAGCGTCAAGGTGGGCGAGCAGCCTCTAAAGATCGGCCCTACAGCAGCGGGGTGCTCCGTTGCTGTAGGGCCGATCTTTAGGAGGCTGCTCGCCCCACGCGATCACGTTTCCTTATCTTGACGCCTATTCTGAGGTGCTCTTTTCATTCCTCTGCCCTAATCCCACCGTCCACGCCGCGTGCATGGCTTCGGTTCGGTCGGCAACCTGGAGTTTGCTGAGGATGTTGGAGACATGGTTGCGTACGGTCTTCGGACTCAAGACGAGGCGCGTGGCAATATCGGCGTTGGACTTGCGCTGGGCGATCAGGGTGAGGATTTCGTATTCACGCTCCGTCAGTTCTGGGAAGAACTGCGCAGGTCCACTCTTCGCGGTTGGTCGCGTCGAGCCAAAATAGTGGATCAGGCGTTCAGCGATAGCCGGACCAAAGATGGCCTCACCATGAGCCACGGCACGAATGGCGCGCAAGGTCTCCTCCTGCACGGCTCCCTTGAGCAGGTAGCCGCGCGCTCCAGCGCGCACAGCGGCGAAGACAGACTCGTCATCCTCAAACATTGTGAGCATCAGTACACGAATGTGCGGACTTGCTTGTATGATGCGGCG
>Ga0137384_10004181_pt1 | contig 11543 bp, 10 predicted proteins | sample SagtaG_2_FD_104922 | JGI IMG/M metagenome (GOLD analysis project Ga0137384, IMG submission 104922) | Vadose zone soil microbial communities from Sagehorn Ranch, Mendocino, California, USA - Sage2_R_60_16 metaG | ecosystem: Environmental > Terrestrial > Soil > Vadose zone | place: USA...
AATCGAGCAAGCCATCTTTTACCAGTCCCTGCACGATCTGTTGCAGCCAGGGAAGATCAATCTCACTGTAATCGGCTTTTATCTGTGGTCCCAGGTTGCTCAGTGTCATACGCTGCATAGCCGGTAGGGTGCGCAACAAGTCCACAATACGCCCGCGAAAATAGCGGTTTGTCGTCGTAAAGGGCTGACTCTGGTAGCTGGATTTCTTCTCCGCTACTTTGCGTAGTTGCCGTAAAACAGGCCCGGATGGAAAGAGGCTATACTGACTCATTTCGACATATGCCTGGCAGGTCTCCTGTAGGGGGCAGTGTACGCAGCGCGGATTGCTGCTGGTGCAGATCGTCGCCCCAATATCCATGAGCGCCTGGTTCCAATTATAGGCTTCATCTGGTGGGAGTACCTGTTCTGCCAGCGAAAGCATTTGGGTGTCGTTGACCTTTGGCTCAGGATGCTCCAGCCCCAGAAAGATCCGGTGCAGTACCCGGCGGATATTCGTATCGACGGTCGAAACCTGTTTGTGGTAAGCAAAACAGGCAATCGCGCCTGCTGTATAGCGACCGATCCCCTTCAGTTTCAGCAGTTCATCGATGGTATCCGGAATGCGCCCGTCGTATTCAGCAAGCACCTGGCGGGCGATGGATTGTAAGCGCACCGCCCGCATATTGTAGCCGAGTGGCACCCAGGTAGAAATAACATCGGCGGTAGGCGCGGCTGCCAGGTCAGCAATCGTAGGAAACGAGGACAGAAATTGCTGATATTTTGGAAGCACGCGATCTACCTGCGTCTGTTGAAGCATGATTTCTGAGACAAGGATCGCATAGGGGTCGCTGGTTGAGCGCCAGGGTAAATTGCGCTGTTCAGCCGCGTACCACGAAAGAAGTTGCGTATGTACTTGAGACAAAAAATCGGGCGCAAGCTGGAAAGAAATAGGAGAGGACGGCGTTGGCTTATTCATGCGACCTCATGTCTTGCTCGATGAAGATGAGGACAGGCTTTGGGCTGTTGGTGATGGGCTATCTGCCTGTGCCTCCTGAGGCTCGCTACGTTTGCGTTGCGCCAAAGAAAAGAGGGTATCTCCCCCTTCTTGCCAGCACCTGGCATCTGGCGACGGCAGGTTTTCGCAGAGAATCCAGTCGTTCGCGTCTCTCAGTGCATGGCCCTTAATGCATTTAGCATACATGATGTGATCATTTAAATCAGGGTCTCCAGCCTGTATGTGAGCAGCAGCCATCTTGGGTATAAAAAATCTACACCACGGCACGGTTGTGTACCTTCCTTATTTCGGATTGATAAGACCTGGTATATGTGCGTGTATATGCGTATAGTAACCAGTATCAGTACCACCTTACTCAGTGCGTATAAGCCATTGTAGTAATTGTGCTGGTGGCTTTGGTATTATAGCATGTTTTAAAAAATATGGACAGATGAAACATTGGCAGGCGTGCAAGCAATTGACAAGTACGATGCTATTCTCTACCTTTAAGCATGTTTGCGCGCCAGGATAACCAGGCGGCTATCTAGCGTAAGCACGCTGCCATCAAGATCGCCGTAATACGCTTCTACGTTTAGTCCTACTGCCGCCAGCATGCGAAAGAGTTCTGTTAATGTGTAGATGCGCATCGACTGGATGTATTCGCGGCGCTTGCCATCTGGTGTGAGCACCGTCACGCGTACTTCATTGCGACTTTTGACAAGATCTATGTGTCGTTCCTCCAGGACGATCATACCGTTCTGGTAACGAATGATGCCGTGAGGAGTAAATGCGCGCAGTACTCGTGGCTGATAGACGGTTTCCAGTAAGAAAAGACCGTTGGGCCGTAACGCCCTGGCAACCTGTTGCAGAACGACCTGGTCTTCTTGCTCCGTTTCCAGGTAGCCAAATGATGTAAAGATGTTGATGATAGCCGCGAATTCGTTCTCGAACGGGATCGTTCTCATATCGCTATGCACAAATGTGAGCTGTACTCCCTGCTTCTCCGCGTCAAGTTGTGCGTGATGCAGGAGCACCTCGCTCAGGTCGAGGCCGGTGACGTGGTAGCCGCGCTGTGAGAGGGGAATGGCATGGCGTCCATAGCCGCAGCAGAGATCAAGGAGAGTACTGCCAGGTGTAATAGAGAGTAAACGAAGGATACCCTCCACGTCACGTGCTGTTTTTTCAGGAGGTAAGAAGGGAGCATATACACGTAGATAATCTTCCCCAAAAAAGGCTTCATACCAGGGAATATCACTCATCCCACGTTTCTTTCTTGTAGCCATAAACTATAAGGTATAAAAGATATCATTTCTATCTGTATAAGTATAAACGCGCTGAGAGATGCTTTTCTCGATTAACTTATATATTGGGTGCAGTGGATTAAGAACTGGCAAATTCTGTATAAGAGGCTTTTTATACAGAGAGGGCAATTATTTATGATCGCTGGTTGATGGCGAAGCGTAACCACCAGGTGCCGGTTTTGCAGGCAATGACAAAGTAGAGCACGGCCCATATCTCCTGTAGGACGCCGTAGCTGGCCGCCATTGCCAGGAAGAAGAGGAAGGCAAGTGCTGTAAGCTGTTTCAAGTAAAGGTTGCGCAACTGCCAGCGAAAACTCCCAACGCGGTTTCCGCGAAAGTACCAGAGTATTCCTCCCGCCAACGCCAGGAGGAGCGAGATGCCCGCAATGCCGAAGATGCCGAGGCAGAGAGAAAGCGTATGTGTGTTCATGCTATTAGCCCCTGCTTCATCTGAGAGAAGACATTATGCGTCGAGTATAACATATCTTGCGGCGCTTATTGTATACTGAAGGGCGAGATGGGATGACAACGCTCCGCACTATATGTCTTCCCCATCTAAGATGCTGCTCAGGAGAGTTTTAGAGTGCTTGCAGAGGATTTGTTGCTCGTTGATACTCAATCGACACTATGGGATGCGGCCCGGCCGCTGTTGGAGGTTGCTGTACGGCTCGAACAAGGAGATGATATCTATGCCTGGCATGGCTGGGACAGAAAGCAGATCGACGCGTTTCTCGCCCACCTTCCCGCTCATTGTACGTTGATCGCTGGAGTATGGGAAACTGTTTCGCACGAAAATGCAACACAGGACAAGGAACAACTTGTCCTGTGTTGTATATGTGAGGTTATTGAAGGGCAGGTGCACTCGATTCGCACCTATGAAGCTTTTAGCGATGAGAGCCTACCCCCTATCACCGAGTTAGAGCCGGGATTTGAGGATGCTCGTCTTCTCATGAATAGTGCCAGGGAGCGTATTGCTCCTGTTGCCTGGGCGCTCTTTACGGATAAGGATACCTGGGATGAATGGATGTTTACGGCGGGAGAAGATGATAGCGTGATCGACAAAGGTGAACTTCTAGCGTCTTTAGCGCGCCAGGGTCGTTGTGTCCTTATGGGCAGTCAAGTGGCGCACAATCATCACTAATGCAGGTGAAGAATGGAACAAAAAACTCCCTTAGTTTGGAATCCTTTGATGCGAAGCTACCTTGTTAATGCGGCTCATCGTATGAGTCGACGAGAGGGCACAAATGAGTGTCCCTTTTGCGCTGACATTACTGAAGGTCGCGTCGGTCCTGACACACACGTCTGGCTACATCCCAACGATTTTCCACCTCTGGTTCCCCCGGTAGGCGAGGCATACGTTGTTATTTATAGCCGTGAGCACAATCGCACATTTACACAACTCACCATCGATGAGATCTTTGCCGTAACCAAGTTGTGGCGCGATCTCTATCGTGACCTGGCTTCTCGTTATGCCGCAGTGATGATTTTCGAGAACAGCGGAGAGGCCATTGGGCAAACCCAGCATCATCCGCATGGACAGGCATATGGCATCTCTGTACTGCCTCCGACACTTGAAAGGGAGCTGGAGACGGCCGTGATAGAAGATGCTGCCGGTCGTGGCTGTCCATTCTGTCGCGTTCGTGAGGAGCTTGAGAATAGCGAGCACCAGGTAGCGGATCAAGGAACCTGGCAGGCATTTTTGCCCCCCTATGTACGCTATCCTTATGAGACGCATCTCTATCCGAAGCGACACGCGGCAAATTTAGCGCTGATGAGTGACGAAGAACTTTGTGACCTGGCGGCCCTGCTGCTGCGTGTGATCAAAGGCTTTAACGCGCTCTATGACGGTGCTATGGCTCCTATGCCGTATCTGCTGGGTTTACACCAGCACGCCGATGAGCGTTTCCATTTTCATGTCGAGATCCTCTCAGTAGGCCGTGCGCCCGGCAAGCTCAAATATGCGGCATCATCAGAGTCGATTTGGGGGCTGTGGACCAACGACTCATCGCCCAAGCAGAAGGCGCAAGAATTACGTGAAGTCATAGAGAAAGAAGAGGGATAGCAGCGTTATGGATACGAAGGCGTTTCCACTACCAGTGCAAAGCGTGCTGGAGAGATTTCCTATAGTCTTTGATGGCAATAGGAAAGGCGGTGAAGGAACGATTGGTGTTGCCTGGGCGCCCGATCGCGTCAACCTCATTGGTGAGCATACCGATTATAACGAAGGCTATGTGCTGCCCATCGCCGTTGATCGGGTCGCGTCATTCGCAGGCCGCAGACGCCTGGATAAAGTCGTTCAGCTTTCATCGATGCACTTTCACGAGGGGGCACAGTTCTCACTGGAAGAACTGCCCACGGTATTCGATGCCCTACGCAGAACGCTGCCGAGTTGGGCGCGTTATATCATGGGTGTGCTCACTGAACTGCAGCGTGCTGGCGTCGAACTTGATGGGTTCGACGCTGTGGTGGGAGGTGATGTGCCACTGGGTGGTGGGATGAGTTCATCAGCGGCTTTAGAGGTTGCGACGGTATATTTATGCTCGCTGTTATCAGAGGGGAGATTCACTATAGGCACGCAAGGAGCGACCCTTACGCCGGTAGAAGTTGCCGCGTTATGCCAGCGCGCCGAAAATAACGCCACTGGCCTGAAGAGCGGTATTCTCGACCAGGCGGCATCTTGCCTGGGCCGTCCCAGACAGGCCACCTTTCTTGATTGTCGTACGCTTGACTATCGCTACCTGCCCTTTGATGCTCCCGATTTTTCGTTGGTGGTGATTGACACTGGTGTACGACGCGAACTGGCGAGCTCGAAGTACAACGAACGCCGCCAGCAATGCGAAGAGGCAACGGGCCTGCTGCGCGATCTGGTTACGCAACATGAGCCTGGCAATATCCAGGCGCGGGAGATAAAGACGCTGCGTGATATTACGCAAGAGCAATTTGAGCGCTATAAGCATAATCTCCCAGAGGTTCTTCGTAAGCGGGCAGGCTATGTCATTGCCGAGGATGCACGGGTTCTGCACGTGGTGAAGTTGCTGGAGGAAGGCAATATCGAGGCGGTAGGCCCCATTCTCTGGGCGGGGCATGCCGGGCTGCGTTATGAGTATGAGGTAAGCTGTGAAGAACTGGATGCCCTGGTGGAGATCGCCCAGCAGGTGCCAGGCGTGCTCGGTGGTCGTATGGTTGGTGGTGATATTGGAGGATGCACGGTCAATCTAGTACGTAACGAGGCGGCCGCAGCTCTCAAGCAAGCTGTAGAGCAGCACTATCCCGAGCGTACAGGGCGAGAGGCAAGCGTATATATCAGTAAAGCTGCTGGGGGACCGGGCCAATCCTGGGTGGAGTAACCAACTCACCCTGCCGTCCCAAGCGACACGAATTGACGAACATTTACGTTCGGTGTCGGTGGTGGTACCTACCTCTCACGCTTACTGGGTGAGAAAGACACCGGAAGCATTCTGCACGGGACCACGGAAGACGATTTCATGCTGACCAATGATGATCACATCCCCATCGGCCAGCGTGTGTTCAACACCTTCACTAAGCCGATTACCATTAATAAATACGCCGGTGGCGCTGCGCTGATCGCTGATGCTGTAGTGATCGCTCTCGAAGCGCAATAAAGCATGATGGCGCGATGCCAGGGGATCGTTGTCAAGCAAGATATCGCTTGCGCCAGCACGCCCGATGGTCAGCGTCCGTTGAGAAAGCACAAAATCACGTGACATATTTGCATGGATCGATGTGATCAGCAGGTATGGATCGATAGTAATTTCCTGCGTGGGCTCGCCCGGAGGAGGTGTTACCGGCTGGAGTGGTTCAAAAGGTTTCGGTAATGGTTGGGGGATATCTGGTGCAGGTGGAATAGGCCCCTCGGGTGTCGATGGGGGCGTTGGTTCAGGTTTCGTAGTAGGAGTGGGGTCAGGAGGGATGGGCACAGGCAATGGTGGCGTAGGCATAGGCTCAGGCAGTGGTTGTGGCACGTCGGGACCAGGGAGAGGCAATGGTTCAGGGATAGCTGGAGGTGGTAGCGGTTCGGCTGGCGTTGGGAGGTCCTGTTCCAGCGTGGTTGCACTGGTGTGAGCCATTACTGGCGCGAACGATGCCTGTAGAGCTTCCGCGAATGCCCGCATCGACGGAAAACGTCCTTCGGGGTAGGCTGACAACGCGCGGCGAATGACGCTGTCCTGTTCGAGCGTAATTGCTGTATGCAACGATGTTAAGGAAATGAAGGTTTCGGTCAACTTCTTTTGTAAAATTTCTTCTTCGGAGCCCAGGAAAGGGAAACGCCCGGTTAGCCAGAAGTAAAGCATGCTTGCTAATGCGTACTGATCGCTCGCTGGCGATGCCTGTTTTCGCGCTTGCTCGGGAGCCGCTGTCACCGGCAGGAGGCTCATCTGAGGCTGGCCGAAGTTGCGCACAAGGTCGGTACAGCCGGGATCTGACAGTAACAGTGGGGTGGCAATGGCTCGGGTGCCGTCAACAGGAGGGTATGGGATAAAGAGATTTGATAGCGTAATGGCGCCGTGTGCATATCCATTGGTATGAAGTGCGTGCAGTGCTTGTGAGATCAGCAGAATATGGGGTATCGCGTCGGAGATGGGCAGCGGTGGTCTGTACCATACTCGGCCATCGTTGTTGAGCAATGATCCCGAAGCGCTGTAATGACGAACGACGTAGAGTTGTCTATCGACTTCGCCGTAGTCAAGAATAGCAACCAGGCTATTATGGGTGATGAAGCTCATACCCTGCATCGAGCGAAAAAATTGGCGGCGACCGGCATCTGGCAGTGGCGACCAGGGTTGAATGAGCTTGAGTGCAACCTTTCTTTGCAGTAGCATATCTTCGGCCTCGTAACTTTCGCCGGATATGCCCCTTCCCAGTAAGCGAACAATAGTATAGCGGTTAAATTTCTGACCTGCACTCAATCTCTGCATAGCTGATATCACACCTTCTTAACCTGTTCTCTGTTGCTTGTTATTCTAGCACAGACAACGGGGAGTTCTCAAAAATGATCGCTAATTCATCCGTGTTTCTTACGCCATCTATACAAAAAGAAGATTCCTATAGCTGCTACAATAATAGCGACTGTAAGCACCAGGGATAGTCGGCTTGCCAGATGTTCTACCTGTGAGAAATTGTTATCGAAGATACGACCAGTATAATAGCCCAGCAGTCCATAGACGATGGCCCAGATGATACCGCCAGAGGCATTATAGATAAAGAAGGTGCTCCACTTCATCTGGTTAACGCCAGCTATAAACGCGGCCCATGCTCGTAGGACGGCCACGAAGCGACCGAAAAACACTGTTTTATCGCCATGCTTAGCGAAGAATCTCTCCGTACGCTCAAGGTGCTCGGGCTTCAGGTGGATATAATGACCATAGCGATCAATAAAGGCTTTACCGCCCGTACGCCCAACGTAGAAGCCAATGTTGTCGCCTATGATAGCGCCGAGTGCGGCACAAGCGATGACAATGGGAAGAGATAGGTGGTTATCAATAGCGGAGTAGAATGCGGCCAGCAGCAGCATAGTCTCACCCGGAAACGGAATGCCTGCGCTCTCAATCATGATAAACAACGTGACCGCCGGGTAACCCAGCGTATTGAGAGCGCTCTGAAGTACACCCAGTATACTGAAGGCTATAATTGCTGACAGCGATTGCTGTAGCACAGAATGATAAAGAAATGAAAATTCCTGCATGACATCCCCCAACTCATGAATGCATCACCTTGACCGATATAGGCTTCCTCATTTTTCGGGTCAATATGTGTACGTGTGCAACCTCATTCGCGTTGCTGGCGAGCAGCCGCGATGCTAAAAAAGGCACGGATCTGTTTAATGGCATTGACAACTTCTTTATGCTATCTCTATACTGACTGTGTATTTTAAGAAGAGTCATCCGGGTGGGAATGTCGGCGGGTATGGTGTGACTGTTGCAGTTGTAGAACGTAATGGTTATTTAGAAGCAAATTTTATTTCAGATTGAAGACAGATGCAATGGATGTAAAAACAAAAGAAGTACGTTCCACGGCGGTGGCGCCTGGGACCTTGCGTGGTAATGGAGTCAAGTATCTGCTGGATGCCTGTATTGTACTGGTTATGTGTAGTCTATTGTACTATGGAGCGTCGTGGCAAATATTTAAACCTTTTACTGATGCCGCGAAATATCAGTGTTATGGCGTTGCTTTTTGGAAGGGCGTCGATGCATTAAGAACGTTCCCCGACAATCAGTGCAGATTCATTTTGCATCGTAGCAATATCACTGTTACCAATGCCAGCATCGCGAAAAAGATGGAGCAATATCATCTTCCGCAACCTTTGGTTAGCTATGTGGCATCGCGTTCCTCTGCTTATCGCTTCCACGCGTTGCCATACGAGTACCCCTTATTAACGATCATTCCTTTCAGCATGGGCCTGCTTGCGCCTTCGCGTTGGTACCAGGTTGCGTTCGCCCTGTGGATGGCGCTCTTTGCTCTACTCATTTATGTGGCCCTGGCGCGTTATAGATCGAGGCGTGCAGCGATGGCGTTTGCGCTCTACCTGGTGGTTGGCTGTTGGGCGACTGCTTTTGGACGCTTTGATCTTGTGCAGTCGGCGTTAACGCTTTTCGCCGTGATGTTTGCAGTAAGAAAGCGGTGGACATGGGGCTTTGTGATGCTGGCCCTGGCGACTCTGCTGAAGTTCTACCCGGTTGTCCTTGTTGTATCCTTTTTTATCGCACAGCAGATGGAATCATCGCTGTCCTGGAAGTCCTGGCGCCGCTGGCAGCCGCTGGCAGCGTTCGTCGCTGTGTGTGCCGTGGTGATGGTGGTCTCGTTTATCTTGAGTCCCGAAGGTACGCTTGGCCCACTCGGCTATTTTGGCAACCGACCGGTACAGGTGGAGTCGTTCTCTGCATCGCTGATGTGGCTTACCAGCCTGATTGTGCATAAGCCGTTGACGTATGCCTTCACCTTTGGCTCGCTCAACACATTCGGTCCGCTTGGTTCAAAGGTGGGTATCTTCGGCACACTGCTGCTGGGGGCGGGTCTGCTCTTCACCTACTGGCTACAGTGGAAGCGCAAGATTGACCTGGCGACCGCTTCTCTGCTGACGTTGCTCATCTTGATGGTGACGGGAAAGGTATTCAGCCCGCAGTATCTCATCTGGGTCGCGCCCCTCGTGGCCTATGTCGGCGAGGCAGATTACCGCTGGCTCATCTCGTGGAGCGTTATAGGTGGCCTGACTACCTGGATCTATCCCTACATCTATAATATGACGAAGGCGCTCTTGAAGGTCCCTTACCTTCCCCTGTTTTTCCCTGTTACTACCGTGCGAAATTTCCTACTGCTAGGTTTTGTCGTTATCTTGCTCATCTACTGTGCGCGTAGAAAACCGAACGTGGTGGCAAGCTCGGAAGATGTGGCGTCTTCACAGGATGTGGCGGTTGCACCCCACACGAGTATTTGATGCAGCATAAAAACCTGTAGCGGTTCAGGTTGATACTATTCAACGGCGGAGACGCAACCGTCTCCGCCGTTCGTTATACGCGAACGGCTATATTGAATAGGTGAAGACCATGTCCTATACTTATACCTATACTATCTTAACGATTTGGGTATATGCGACAACTGTCAACGAAGATGGTGAGATAAGAGCTATCTTCTCCAGAGAATATGCTGAGAGGAGATGTAGCGTGTCAAGGAAGGAAGCTATCCTATGCAAGATACTCAAGAACCCATTCAGGATGTTGCCCATTTAGGTCACGTTGAAATTCTCACACCTCGGCCTGACGAGAGTCTGCACTTCTTTAAAGAGGTTATGGGCTTGGAGGAAACCGATCGCCAGGGTCAGTCGGTCTATTTGCGGGCATGGGGTGACTATGATCACTGTACACTTAAGCTGACCGAAGCGTCGCATGCTGGTCTCGGCCATGTTGGATGGCGCGCTGTCAGTCCTCAGGCATTAGATCGCAGGGTAAAGGCACTCGCGGCCGTGGGCCAGGGGCAACGCTGGATGGATGGCGACATCGGGCATGGCGCCGCTTATCAGTTTACTGATCCCGATGGTCATCCGATGGAGGTCTATTACGAGTCACAGAAATACCTGGCCCCCGAAGAGATGAAATCCAGACTGTTCAATCAGCCACAAAAATATATCGCCCGTGGTGCAGGCGTGCGCAGGATCGATCATGTGAATCTGATGTGCAGTCATGTTCCTACCAACAGACAATTTTTGCAGGATTCGCTTGGCTTCCACTTGCGCGAACTCTTACAGCCAGAACAGGATGGCACTGAAGAGGGAGCATGGCTCAGCGTTACTCCTCTGGTGCATGATATCGCCTACACACGAGATTTCACTGGCAGTCATGGACGTTTACACCATATCGCGTACTGGCTGGACTCACGCGAGGAGGTCCTGCGCACCGCCGATATCCTCAGTGAGAACGACATCTTTATTGAGGGCGGACCAGCCAAGCACAATATCACCCAGGCATTCTATCTGTATTGCTATGAACCCGGCAGCAACCGCGTCGAGATCTATTCCAGCACCTATCTCATCTTCGCGCCCGACTGGGAACCGGTCATCTGGCGTAAGAAGGAGCGGGGGAGAGGCGTGTATTGGGGCGGTACGCTGCCGGAGAGCTTCAAGACCTATGGTACGCCTGTCGTGCCGGTCGATGAAGCGAATAAGAAGAACATCGCTACCGTGTTCGATCCCGCCTGATCAGCGAAATAGTGAGATAGTTTTGAAACGAGGATGGGCACTTGCCCATCCTCCATTATATTTCCTTTACCTCTCTGCGCACCTGGAAGTGTCCGGTGTAGCCGAATATTTCTCCCAACCACGGTTGCTGAACTGTGAGAGCGACCGCAATCGTATGGCTTTGATCTAAAAGTGCGGTCTCTCTTGCTCGTACCTCCACGCTGGCCCACTTCGGGAGCGTAATGCGGCACCGACCCACCCCGACCTGGATGCTCTCTGTGATGATCGAGATAGTGGCTGGTGGCTCAAATGTGACGTTCCAGACGACTCTTAGCATGCTGAAAGGTCCCATCAACTCAACCACGCGGGCGAGGCGCAGATCAAACGCCATTGTCGCATTGAAATTTCGCGGTCGGCGGAATTGAAACGTGCGGCGCCATGTTTGGGTACCCTGACCTTGCTTGTCATGCCATCCCTCAACAATCATCGATGCCTGGATATTGCTGCCCTGTTCTGGGAACAGGATGTTGAACGCGGCAAGCAGGCGAAAGAAGGGCCACAACCAGAATGGGTGGTGCCA
>Ga0137384_10004187_pt1 | contig 11538 bp, 8 predicted proteins | sample SagtaG_2_FD_104922 | JGI IMG/M metagenome (GOLD analysis project Ga0137384, IMG submission 104922) | Vadose zone soil microbial communities from Sagehorn Ranch, Mendocino, California, USA - Sage2_R_60_16 metaG | ecosystem: Environmental > Terrestrial > Soil > Vadose zone | place: USA: California...
CAGGAACAGCATACCGATGGCCAAGTGAAGCAAAACCCGATCTCAATGCATCGCTTCGATGACGGATGGCGAATTCTTTTGCCACCAAAGATGCTCGACCAGTTTAGTAGATACGTGAACAACCCCGAGCTGTGGCAAAACGGATCGAAGGGAACCCAGTGAGCGAATCGAAACATTCGTGCCTCCCAGGATAGCAGGAGCAATTCTTCAAAAACCGAACGAACCGCCCTTTTTTGTCTTCACGGGCACATCTCACTTTTCGGTTTGTCCCGGAGGGACTTTTGAAAATAGCCCAGGCTTTCAAGCCTGGGATCAGGTCCAAACGAGGATCAAGTCCCGAAGGGACGGCCGAAAACGACCGCATTTACAGGCTCTTGTATAAAAACTGAGATGCTCCTTGTCTTCACGACTCGGCATTATCAAGAGCCCTGGAGGAAGGCCAAAAGTTGGCCCGGCGTAATCCTTCCGTCCAAGTTGCGCAAAGCTCGATGCCAGCGCATCTGTCAAGCCAGCACGTGGCGCTTCAGCAGGTGGTAAACATCAGTGGCTTCGATGAGCGAATTCAAAAGCAACTTGGGTTCCTGGGAAACCAGCAGCGGATAATGCGCGCTGTCCGCAGGCCGGCGGCCATGTGAGCCTTTGACGAGTGTGGCATCGAGTGGAATAACGTCCATTAACATCCGGAAACCAAGTTTCTTTTGCAGCAATCGCCAGCCAATCTTGAGCTTCGGCAATTTGATTTGCGGATCAAGGAACAACTCCACCGGATCGTAACCCGGCTTGCGATGGATGTCCACGGTGCGGGCAAAATCGGGTGCGACCCGATCATCGAGCCAGTAATAATAGGTGAACCAGGCGCGTTCTTCGGCGATAGCTACCAGGTCGCCCGCGCGCGGATGATCCAGCCCGGCAGCGCATTTTTCTGTTCGGCCCATTACGGTTCCGACGCCTTCGGTCTTCTCCAGCAACGAGCGCACCTGGCTTTCGAGAGCGGGATCGTTAAGATAAATGTGCGCCACCTGGTGGTCGGCGACCCCGAAAACTTTGCTCGCGCCAAAGTCCATGAGCTCCAGGCCAAGTTCGTCCTTCACGGAGAGCCAGCCTTGGCTCCGGAACAAACGATTCAAATGAACCGGCCAACTCACGGGCGTTATCCCGTACTCCGAAAGCAGGATGACGCGCACCGATTGCTGGCCGAAGAAATCAATCAAATCCCCTGCGATGGCATCAATGGCGCGGAGGTCGGGGAGGATGGCGGGGTTGATGGATGGTGATTGGTGACTGGTGATCGGTGGCTGGTGATCGGCGGGATTTACACAAACCCCGCCGGATGGTTCCAGGCTCGGCCTCCTCACGTCGGCGGCCAGGTTCAAAGGGCCATGGCGTTGAAGGTTGTAATCCAGATGCGGCAGATAGACCAGGGTCAACGTCGGGTGATACTCCTTTTCGATCCACTTGGCCGATTCCGCTATCCAGCGCGAGGCGGCATCCGGGGGACCTTGCGGCGTCTGTATGCCGGCGGCCGGCCCCCAGAAAGTTGGAAACGGAAACTCGCCCAACTCCTTTTTGATCGCCCCTCGAATCGAGTATGGCCAGGTGTAAATGTCGAAAACTTTGCGACCATCGGCAGGATACGCGGGACGCGGCGTGATTGAGTAGTCGGCGGTCGAATACATGTTATGCCACCAGAATAATTTTGCGCACGTAAACTTCGGGTCTCGTTCCCGCAGTTCTTCCCACAGCTTTCGACCTTGGACGAGATGATTGGATTGTTTCCAGAACTGCACCTCGTCCAATTTGCGCTCGTACCAGCCGTTACCGACAATTCCGTGGTGAGCAGGTGAAGCGCCGGTCAGGTAAGTGGATTGGGCAGTGCAGGTGAGCGCGGGGAAGGCCGGGACGATCTTCGCGCAGGCGCCGTGCTGTCGAAAGGCGCGGATGCGCGGGGTGTCCGGGCCAATGAGCGCTTCGGTAAGGCCAACGACGTTGATGACGGCCGTGCGTTGCATCGGCTTGGCTCAGCCCGCAGAGGCGGTCGCGCGAATCACCTTCTGGCTGCGCTGAGCCTGCCGGTCCTGCAACTCGTAGAGGGCTTCGATCACTCTGGGCAGGTTCATCTCGTGGACCTCGAAGCCTTGGCCGATGCCGGCCAACAACGTAATTGTCAACTCACCGCCCAGGTGCTGGCGGAATTCCTCAAGCCCCTCCAACACCAGCAGCGAGTTCCCAGCGTCCACGTGCAGCAGTTCGTTGGCGTACAACTCGAAACCGAGCGCCTCAAGCAGCTTGAGGACGCGGTCGGCTGAGGCGGGCTCGATACTACCGAGTTTTCGGGAGTAAATCGTGTCGAGGGCGATGCCGATGGCCACCGCTTCACCGTGGCGGAGCTTGTATTCGGAAAGCTGCTCCAGCTTGTGCGCGGACCAATGGCCGAAATCCAGCGGCCGGGCCGAGCCGAACTCGAAGGGATCGCCTGAACTGGCAATGTGATTCACATGCAGCTCGGCGCAGCGATAGATCAATCGCTGCATGGCCGACGGCTCGAACTCTTGCAACCGCTCTGCATCGCGCTCGATGCTCTCGAAGAAATCCTTGTCGCGGATCAATGCCACTTTCACGGCCTCGACATAACCCGCCCGCTTGTCCCGTGGCGAAAGCGATGAGAGCAGTTGAAAATCGTTTATTACAGCAAAAGGCGGCGCAAAGGTGCCGATGAAATTCTTTTTACCGAACGCGTTGATGCCGTTCTTGACGCCAACGCCCGAATCATTCTGGCTGAGAGTTGTGGTGGGAATCCTTACGTGCCGCAGGCCGCGATGCGCGGTGGCCGCCGCCAGCCCAACCACGTCCAGCAGAGCTCCGCCCCCAACCCCGATGACATAGGAATGACGATCGATGCGGTAGCGGTCAATCTGCGAATGCATCTCTGACACATGAAAGTAGGAGTTCTTGGTGCGCTCGCCACCTTCGATCACGATCGGTGGGCGTGCCAGGGTTAGCCTCCCTGAATGAGCGTCAAAGTAGCGCTCAATTTTGAGTCCCAGCCCCGATTGCGCCTGCACCAGAGATTCATCCAGCACGACCAGCGCTTTGTGGACCAGATTTGGTTCCGCGCCGGCAAGCACAGTTTCGAGGACCGGGTTGGCCGGATCAAAAACATTTTGCGTGAAATGCACCCGAAGATCGTAACGGAGCTGGATCGAGCGCTGGATCATCGTCATAACAAGAACTTTGCGAGCTTGGACGCTGGATTTCGAGTTTTTATTTTGTCGCAACATTGCTTTGGCACCCCCGCCACTGTCCGCGAAGCGGACCAACACGAATAGCCGTGGGTGTAAACCCACGGACCCTAATCCGCAAACAGCCCTCGACCCTGAAAGGGTCGAACCCTCCCAAGGCCCTGAGCTGGGCACCACCGGCAAAGGCGTGACACGCCAACTGATGCATCTGGGCACTTCGGGCATTGGCATAAACCCGCACCTGGTTGACGGGCCTCGTCCCATGCGACAATCTCCCCGCTGTATGAACCGCTGCAAAGCCATCGCCGCCATGTCGCTCAATCGGGTAATCGGCGCCGGCAACCGAATCCCGTGGCATTTGCCGGACGACTTCAAGTGGTTCAAGCGGATGACCACCGGCCACATCATTGTGATGGGCCGCAAGACCTTCTATGCCATCGGCAAACCTCTCCCTGACCGCACAACCATTGTGCTGACCGGCTCGGCGGAGCCGATAGCGGGCGTGCAGACCATCTCTGATCTGAAGCAGATCGAGGCGATCAGTGCGGCGGCGGCCGGGCGCGAGGTATTCATCTGCGGGGGCGCACAGGTCTATCATCAAGCGTTGCCCTTGTGCTCGGAGTTATACCTCACGCTCATCAAACGGGTCGTCGAAGGCGATACCTTCTTTCCCCCTTTCGAAGACCGTTTCGAGTTGGTCGAGGAAATCTGCAATTACCCTGAATTCAAGATCCTGCACTATCGTCGCCGCTCGGTCTAACTCCTGTTCACTATCTTCCCATCAAACTCAGTTAGCTTGTGTCAGACATGTAACGCTGCAACTCTGTAACCATGCAACACGCCTGACGGGCGTCCTTTCCTCTACTGTCATGCGATTCTCGGTAAGATGTTTTGGCACTGGCGATGGCGTTTCCTCTGCCGAACGCAATCACGCCGCCTTTCTTTATCGGCTGGGCAAGACTCGGCTCCTCATCGATTGCGGTGAGCCGATCGACGGCAGTTGCAAAGCCGTCGGCCTGAGTCCGGATGCCATTGACAGCATTTTCATTTCGCATCTTCATTCCGACCATGCCGGCGGGTTTTTCATGCTGATGCAGGGATTCTGGCTGGCAGGCAGGGGAAAGGATTTGCCGGTTTTTCTCCCATTGGACGCGATCAAACCCATGCGCCAGATGCTGAACACGTTTTTTCTGTTCGACGAAGTCCTGTCCTTCCGCTTGCGACTTTTTCCTCTGAAGAACACAAAGCCGGTGACTGTGAACGGCGTGCGCGTGACCCCTTTTCGCACCACGCACCTTGAGGCATCGCGGGAGCAATTTCAGCGGAAATATGGCGGCGACTTTGCGGCCTATTGTTTTCTGATCGAAAGCAGCGGGCGGCGCGTCGGACACAGTTCGGACCTTGGCAGGCCCGAAGACCTGGAGCCGCTGCTGGAGAAACCGCTAGATTTGTTGGTGTGCGAAATTGCCCATTTCTCTCCAGAGCAAATCTTCGGTTACTTGAAAGGACGCGACATCAAGCGGGTTGTGTTCGTGCACCTGGCGCGGCCACATTGGGAGAACCTGACCCGGACCCGCCGGCTCGCTGCAAAGATGTTGCCGGAGCTGCCGCACACCTTTGTCCGCGACTTCGAAGAAATCAGCTTTTAGGTCGAAAGCATTCAAGGAACCGAAATGATGCCTGATGCCCAACACCCCAGATTTGCTGCCAGGGTCCATGGAGGCGTCCCAATGAGCTCGTGGCTGTCCCGCCAGCCGGGCGCGCCACTTGAAAGGTGACTTCGGCTCGTCACTATGCAATTCTGTAATGTGAACGCGCTCAAAACCTTGCAGCAAGCGGTTGAGGGCTTTTCTCTGGATACGTTGATCCAGGAGAAGATAGGGACGCAGTGGAATGCGTCCCTACCATAGAATGTTCGCGGGCCGCGAGGATTTTCACGGACAGTCATACAACTGTGAACCGAGTTTGCCCCGCACTATTGGCGCTTCTGCTATGCTGGGGGATGTCCCTGCGGCTACGGGCCGGTTCAAAGCCGGAAGCGCTCCCCGCTGCCGGTATTTTCTTCGTGGCTACCAACGGCAACGACCAGTGGTCCGGAACTGTCGCTGCCCCAAACAGAAAAAAGACCGACGGACCATTCGCGACGTTGCCCCGCGCGCTGAAAGCGGTTCGCGAGTTCAGAAAACAGCAAACGGCGGCGCCTGGCCAAAGGGTGACTCTATTTGTCCGTGGAGGGTGTTACTTCCTGCATGAGCCGCTGGTTTTGACACCAGAGGATTCGGATCTGACGCTGGCCGCATATCGGGGAGAAGAGTGCGTCATCAGCGGTGGCCGGCGCATTAGCGGTTGGAGGGAAACCACCGTTGCGACTAGAAAGCTATGGGCAGCGGAGATTCCTGAAGTGGCCCAAGGTCACTGGTTTTTTCGCGAGCTCTGGACTAACGGCAAGCGGGCCGCCCGAGCGCGGCATCCGAATCGCGGTTACCTGGCGGTCGCGGAGGCGCCCGATAAGCCCCGAGAATGGACCCAAGGCCAGACGCGATTCCGCTTCCGCGAGGGCGATTTGAAGGGATGGCCAACGGTCAGCAACGCAGAAGCCGTCGTGATGACCCGGTGGGTCGAGTCACGCCTGCCGGTCCAGTCCGTGCATGAGAAGGAACGCCTGGTGACTTTCGGCAAACGCTCGGTTTTCGAACTTGCACCGGGTGACCCTTACTACCTGGAAGGCGCAGTTGAATTGCTGGATGAACCAGGCGAGTGGTATCTCGACCGCAAGACTGGAATACTCTACTACCAACCTCGGGCTGGGGAAAAGCTGGATGAACTCCAGGCCATCGCACCGGTGCTCAGCCAGATCGTCCGTTTAGAGGGCCGGCCAGAAGCCGATCAATTCATCGAGCGCGTCGTCATGCGCGGTCTGACGTTCGCGCATACCGAGTGGCACTTTCCTGAGGATTTCGACAGGGAGAGAAACCAATCCAGCGCCAAGACAGGATCGGAAGTCGCGGTGGGCGGTTTTTCGCAAGCGGCGGTTGGGGTGCCCGGCGCGGTGTGGGGAGAAGGTGTCCGTGAATGCGCGTTTGAGAGCTGCGTCTTTGCCCGGATCGGCAACTACGGTTTGGAGCTTGCCCGCGGCTGTGAATCGGATCGCATCGTCGGCTGCGAATTCAGCGACTTGGCCGCCGGCGGCGTGAAGGTCGGGGAAACGTCCGTTCGCGAGAACCCTTTGGAGCAGACTCGCGCCAACGAAATAAGTGGCTGCCATATTCATGACGGAGGCAAAATGTTTCAGAGCGCGGTGGGCATCTGGATCGGCCAGTCACCGGAAAACCGCATCCTGCACAATCACCTGCACGATTTCTATTACACTGGGATTTCGATCGGCTGGACCTGGGGCTATGGACGCGCCCTGGGGACGAATAACCTGGTGGCGTTCAATCATGTCCATCACATCGGCATAACATCAGACGGCGACGGGCCGGTTTTGAGCGACATGGGCGGTATCTATACGCTGGGCCGGCAACCAGGCACCAGGATTCTAAACAATCTGTGGCACGACATCGCGGGTGTGCGCTACGGCGGCTGGGGCATCTATTTCGACGAAGGCAGCAGCGGCATCGTTGCCGAAAGCAACGTCGTTTATCGCACGACCCACGGTGGGTTTCATCAGCATTACGGCGAGACAAACGTCGTCCGCAACAATATCTTCGCTTTTGGCCGCGATCATCAGCTTCAGCGCACGCGTGCCGAGCCGCATCTGAGCTTCAGCTTCGAGACCAACATCACATATTTCGATTCCGGCGAACTGCTGGCTGGGGATTGGTCCAATGACAACTACCAAGTGGACTGGAACATATATTTCGACGCTCGACCCGGGGCAAGTTCGGAAGCTATGCGCTTCGCTGGCGCCACGCTGAAGCAGTGGCGCGAGCGCGGGCATGACCGGAACTCCCTGCTGGCTGACCCGCTCTTCGTCGCGCCACGCCAAAATGATTTCCGCCTGCAGCCCAACTCGCCGGCATTGAAGTTAGGCTTCCGACCAATCGATCTGAGCCAGGTCGGCATCCGCAAAACAATTCCATGAAACTGGAGCGCAGGTTTCTAATGGAGCTTCGTTGAGACACCGTGCAGAAGGGATGGGAGCGCCCCCGCTGGAATGGAGCGCTGCAGAACCGGAAATGCTGAGGGCTGGCGCGCTGGAGTTTTGGGGCCAAGGATAAGCCCAAACTACTTTGCGTCCCTCTCCGTCGGCGATCAGCAGACGCGGGCGCACTGGATGCCGAGGAGGGCGGCAAGTTTATCCAACTTGTGCGCCACATGTCCGACGCCCACGGCACAGTGGTGCGCAGGCCCGTGGGCGTTCCATTGGTTGACGAAGCCCCGCGCGCCGATGGAGAAACGATACCGGCTATTGGTGTTGCCGATCTCAAGGATCGGGCCGGGGACCGATTCACCCTCGGCCACCAGGAACTTCAATCGCCCGTCCGCCGTTGGCACGACGGAAAGCAGCGTCACCGGCCCATGCTTGACGGACATTTCGACCGACAGCCCTCGGCCGGCCTTACCGTGATAGACTTTGAGCGGACGTACCCTGGTCTTGCCGTGCGCGATGGCGAGGTGCCCCGGGCCGTCGTGGCCCATCAAGATCACGTCGTCGTTGAAATCCATTGCGTAGTATTCACTGAACGATCCACCCGCACCGAAGGTACCCATGATCTTCATGGCCTGGGCGTTCAAGATCTCATACTCGCCGGCCACCGGTATGCCGCGAGCCGTGAGCAAGGAGTTGCCAAGAATCATCGAACTGATCGTGTCCTCATTTTCGGCGTTGCCTGCGCCGACGCAATAGTACGCCAGGGAGCCCAGGTCGTATGCTTTGACCAGCCGGTCCAAGGCTACGGAGGTCCGGGCGGCCCGGGCCAGCTCGCTCGGAAGGCAATCGGGCCAAACATCGAACACTCTCCGAAACTCTGCCACGCGCGCTTTTATTTGGACTGCCGTTACCTGACGCCGCAACGCCGCCAGCTCGTCCACCTCGATGAATTCCACGTGGCCACCGAACGTCGCGCAGTGCTGCGTGATGTCCGAGTAAATATCCAGCATCCCGCCGTAGTAATGGCCCATCAGGCCGAGGCGATTGTGGAACATGACGTTGGCGACGCGGGCCGCTTCGATCCAGGCGTCCACCTCGTTCCAGCAGGCGGGATCATTTTGCAGCATGCCGGTGACCTGGTGAAAGTTGATGCGCGCGCGGTTGAACACGTTGGCTATCTCCGGCACCGGACACGCGGTGCAGTGCGCCAGCCATTCACCGGTCATGGCTGTGCGATCGCCCATCTGGTTGAATCTGGCGTAGTCAATCGCCGCGGCGGGTTGAAGATTGAGCGTGATGACCGGCACCTTGGCGCGCTGGACGACCGGGAGTACCGTCGAAGAAAGCGCGTAGGTAGTGACGTGCAAGAAGAGTAAGTCCACGTCCTCGCGCCGGAAGCGATGCCCAGCCTCCAGCGCCTTGGCGGGCGTGTCGATCAAACCAAGGTTGACCACTTCGACTCCGGGCCGCCTCAAGCGCTCGTGCACGATGCGGACATACTGTTCGAGCCGTGGCTTCAGCCCTGGAAACTGAGGCCAATAAGTGTCCAACCCGATCCCGAAAAGCCCGACGCGCAGGCCTGAAAAGGGACGTTGGCCCACCCGAAATCGGCCTGACACAGACTCGCCGCTTCGGGAAACGTGGCTCAAGTTTTTGCCCAAAGAAAGAAGTCTGTTGTGGGCGCTGACCACTGGGAAGTATCACCACCGCCACGAGGAAGGTAATTGCGGCTGCCGAACATCGTAAGGGTTGCCCCTGGCCAAAATCGACCCCTATTCTGTTTTAGGTTTTGGGGCCGCAACCATGGTTACGTCCGTGATCTCCATTTTCGCGTAACAGTCCTTGCGCACGCCGCGGAGGGAGTAAACCTGCCCTTTGCGAACTGGCTCGCCGCGCAAGAATTTGAAATAGGTTTTTTCGTCGTACGATTTACCGGCGTTGACCGCGGTGAGTTGGTCGAATGGCGCATCCTCCGCGTGCAATCCGGTCTTGCGCTGGCAAGCATCGAAGAGCCAGAAGAAGGGAGCGCCGGGTTGGGAGGCTTCCAGCGCTGCAAGTTGTTCCTTCCCCATATAGGCGCGCATGCTCTTGAGGTCATCGCTTAACATGAAATCGCTGCCCCAATAGACCCGCGTTTCCGCGCCGCGCTCGAGCAGAAAACGGCTGTGTTTGACGCTGAAATAGGCTTCGCCGGTGCGCACATCCTCGCCCACGAGTTCGCGCGAGCCTTCCTTCCGTTGCAGGGCCCAGCGGATGCCCACCGTCGTTACGGCCGTGAGTGGCAGGTCTTGGTCGAGTTCAACACCAGGAACGAATTCGAGTTCTTCCTGGAACTCCCCGCCGGGATATTCCGCGCGCACAAGAAAGGTTCCAGGAGATAAAGTGGTAAACCGAAAGTTGCCCGCATCATCAGCGCGCGTCGTGGCCCAATCGCAGACGCGCACGATCGCCTTCGAGGCAGGCTTGCCATCCGGGCGCAGCACGCGGCCACTGAACCCAGCCGCCTCGTTCGCGGCGATTGGTTCAACCTTGAACTCGCGCGCAAGCACGGCCGTGCCCGACTCAAAGCGGAGGGGTTCCGCGATGACTTTGCATCCTGGAGCGATGATGGTGAGGTTGTCATTGTCGGCGTAGCGCCGGCATCCAATCACAAGAATTCCAGAATCCGGAACTAGCTGATCATTACCAAAAGCCAGAACTACAACGTCGGCAGGCTTTATTCCTGGCGGCAGGTGAACCCTTGCTAAGAGGAAGTTGCTCTGCCGCATCGCGTCGTCCCGGGCCGGAGCGAAATACTTCGTCAACGCTGCGAAGTCGCCCTTTGTGACCATGGCTGCGACCTTTTCTTCGACGGGAACGAATGATTTGGCCTGGAGTTTGATCATTTGGCTCGTCAAAGGCAATCCGGCGGCTTTGCGAGCGACAATGACCTCGCGCAAAAAAGAACCCGGCGGTTCAAACCCGACTTGTCGAGCAAGAACCCGGTCTGTGATGGGATCGATGAATACCAGCGTAGGGTAACCGGAAAGGCCGAATTTCTTGTTGAGCTCCCCATCCTCATAGGCCTTCACCCAGACAAACTCCTTCAGGCCGGCGCGGATCGCGGAGTCCGGGAGCGTCTGGCTTTCCAGCATTTTGCAGGGTCCGCACCAGGTGGCGGTAAGCATCAGGAACAACGGGCGTTTCTCCGCCTTGGCTCTCGCCAGGGCGGTCTTGTAGTCTTTCTCCCAAGGGAGCGACTCCGCCGCAAAGGCAGTGGCGGTTAACGACAATGCCAAAGCCATCAGGCAGACCCGAATGCGCGACGATTTCATACGCATGTCCATCCTTTCGCAAATTCTAGAGTTGACTTTGGACTAGACGTGGTGCGAGCGCAAGTACCAATCTGGCGGTCAGCCGGGATTCGGTCATGACGATTAGCGGCCACGTCGGACGGTTACGCACCAAAATCGAAAACGAAGGCTTCAACGTTCAAAAAAACAGCGACTTGTACCTGGGGCACGTCTTCAGCCAAGACTGGGACCATGCCAAGGCCCATTATTATCTCTTGCAGATCGGCCATCTGCTGATGCAACTGTTGCACCACAACAGCCTGCATTGGACCTTGGCCGAACGATATGGCCACAACAGCATCCTGGCCCTCTGGGGCGCACTCAAGAATATCCCCCGGCGCTTGTTGGAGGCGCTTCGTTACTATCTGCTGGCGGAGGCCGATTTCGACGTGCAAGCCGCAACCCGTTGCCACATCGGCTTGAACAGTTCCTGAACTGCCGGCTGAAAGTGGGCCCAGGATCAAGCCGCTGAGAGCGCCCTCTTGATCCAGCCTGATCCAGCCCGGATCGAGCATCACCCGGCTTTGCGCGATTCCCCCAGGCTTGGTCCGCGCCTGCAGCAACTCCTTCTTGGGGACGTAGAAGGCGGGCTGTTTCACGGTGCTGGCAAAGGCAAAGCCGCAAAGCCATTTGGAGCTTGACAACTGAGAAATGCCTGACTAGCATCCGGGTCCATGCCTGTGCTTGAAGCCCTGGAAAAAGACGGATCCCTTCTGGCACAAAAGGCATTAGATTAGATATGGCACCCGTGGAAACCAGTTCAGAAGGCAACGATTATAAATGGCCGCTTTCTCTTATGAAGAGGGAGATGTTCCTCAAAGGGGATTATCTTTTCAGGGCCGGTGACAAGGCCGACAAACTTTTTTTCATAAGC
>Ga0137384_10004188_pt1 | contig 11534 bp, 11 predicted proteins | sample SagtaG_2_FD_104922 | JGI IMG/M metagenome (GOLD analysis project Ga0137384, IMG submission 104922) | Vadose zone soil microbial communities from Sagehorn Ranch, Mendocino, California, USA - Sage2_R_60_16 metaG | ecosystem: Environmental > Terrestrial > Soil > Vadose zone | place: USA...
GGTTCTTTCGCTAGCGGATGAAGTCGCTATTCGACAAACTGGCCGTATAAGAGGCTCTAGGATGCTCATCCCGCGGCTATCCGAGAATAGTCAGATGTACCCGGAACAGTTTTATGCTTGTCAGAAGACCTAGCGTCGACTGCAAAATTTGTTCAGAAGAACATATCTTACGCTAGTCGGCGCGATCACTCTCCTGTTGCTCGCGGTAGCTCCCGTCTATGCCGCGCCGCCGTTGAGTCTGGGCTCCTCGGCCTCCTACAATCTGACGGGAAAGATCCAAGTCAGCCAGAGTTGCACTTCCGATCCGGCAATTTACACACCCCAGGCCTGCGCACCCCCCTCAACGGGTAATCCCACCGTGGCGAACGTCACAATCCTCGACGACGGCAGCTGCTCATCCAGCGGGGACCCAGCTTGTAGCTTCAGCCCAATGTTCGCCCCTGTATCGCAAGGAGGCATGGTAGTCTGGACGAATCTGGGGACACTTCAGCATGATGTAAAATCCAACGCTACAGCCAACTTCGGTCTTCCCGACTTCTCAGGCAACATCACAAGCGGGGGCAGCCTCCGAGTAAGCTTCCTGCAACCGGGCTTCTACCAGTACTACGACCTAGCCTACAGCTGGATGAGAGGAACGATAGTCGTTACTCCCGCTGCCTCTGCTCCAGTGGTCCCGCCCATGCCCAGTTCGTTCCAAGTAGACTTGGGCGGAAATCTTGGGTGGAATGTAGTGGGTTTGAGCACCAGTCAGGGCAACCTCAACGTCTCTCACCAGATCAGCCTGTCCGTGTCGCCCCTCCCCGGAATCAGCTTCACTCCGGTCACAGAATCGGGTAGCTACGAACAGTCCATCAATCTGTCGACACGCGCAGAGTCACCAAGCACAGCGACTGGCATAGTCGAGTCTTTCTCGACCTCATTAGCCTCAGCACTGGCTGGAGCCACATTCGCGACTGGCGTCACTAGCCCGGTATTTCAGAGTACGCTCTTAGCCTCCAATACCCCAGACTATACCACGTGGTGGGTCAACGCACCCTTGTCCCTCGGAAGCCCAGTCCAGATACTGCACGGTTGGAGTAGCGTCACGGGTAGTGAGAGCTTGAACCTCCCCGGGAGCATCGGGACGAGGTCGGCCTGGATCGTCACAAGCCAACTCTCTCAGTCTATCAACATAAGCATACCCGACCCGAGCAATCCGCTCAGCTCTACCACTTCCACAGCGGCTGTGATCCTCAAGCTCCTCTGGAGCTATGACAAGAGCACGGGCCTGCTACTCCGCAACGATAATGCGGCCAGTCTGACGACGCACAGCGTGGCCCAAACGACCATCGGCACGGTTACAGGTCCAGTCCCAGTTACAGTAACTCGGGACATGGCTCTGACAATCGACATTGCTCTCCGTCTCTCAACGACCAGCCTTAGCCTGCCCAAGTCCCCATCACGGACATCAACTCTCATGGGTCTGCTGTCCGCCATGCCATGGGTGCCGCTTGGAATAGCGGGACTAGCCGCTGGCGTCGCTGCGGCTCTAATCGTCTGGTTCACTCGAAGAGCCAAGGGAGCGACGCTGCCCGGGTCCGCCCCAGCCACAGCCCCGATACCTTCCCCAACAACGCCTTCCTAGAGACTTCTCATTTTTTCTCTTCTCTCCGCCCTACGACAGTCTCAAAGCTCATCGATACCACCTGAGGAAGGATTTCTCAAGATTGTTGCTTTCCTACAGTGGAAGTGTGACTACTCGATTTTCAAGATCCTCCTCGATTCTTTGCCTCTCTCGTTTCTCCGGTCTCCCATAGCCTCCGCCTCCCGCGGTCTTGATTTCGATGATGTCTCCTTCATCGAGGATGACAGTGGTTTTCACTGGTAGTCTAATCTTCTCTGACCGGCCTCTCTTTTTCTTGTAGAGAGAAACTTCTGTTCTCGCTCCGGGTCCGCCTCCGGAGAGCCCTTGTGGCCGGTTTCGTCCTCTCTCTGCAAGAACTGTTACTGTAATCTCATTGGTTAGTGCTTGGTAGGATCTGATAATTCCTGTGCCTCCTCGACGGTGTCCCGATCCGGAACTGTCAGGTCGTAGCTCGTACTGTTTGACGAGTAGTGGGTAGGATCGTTCAATCTCCTCTATCGGCGTGTTCATCGTATTGGTCATGTTCGCTTGTATGCCGTCGATGCCGTCGCGGTCGCGTTGTGCTCCGAGGCCTACTCCTATTGTCTCGTAGAAGGCCCAGCTCTTTCCTCTGCATCTTCCACCCATCATGACGTTGTTCATGGACCCGCCCGAATCCGCTGGGACCTTGTCCGGGACCGCCTGGCTGAATGTGCGATATAGGAGGTCAGCGTTCCGCTGGCTCGTCTCCACGTTGCCGCCCGCCACCGGATGGGGATAGGTTGGGTTGAGGATTGTTCGTTCGGGTGCGTGGACTTGGATCGGTGCGAAGGCTCCGTGGTTTGCGGGGACATCGTCTCCTGTCAACGTTCGGGTGACGTAGTATACGCCTGAGAGGGTTACTCCGAAGACCGCGTTGAGTGGATTAGATACCTGTTTGTCGGTGCCGGTATAGTCAACTTTCAGTCTCCCTTTGGAGAGCGTGATACTGACCGACAGTAGGATATTCTCTCCGTCCGGGTCTTCGAGATAGTCTTGGGCTTGGTATGTGCCGGTTGGCATCTTTGAGAGTCGCAGCCGGGCGAGCTGCTCTGTCTTCCTCAACGACTCCGTGCAGGCTTGCCTGAATGTTTTGAGTCCGTGTTTCTTTACAAGTTCGAGGACCCTACGTTCTCCTGTAATGTTGGCCGCTGTTTGGGCTTTGAGGTCGCCCATCCGCTCTGTTGGAGTGCGAGATCTTGAGGATAGAGCTCTAACTGCGCTTTTGATAATCCAGTTTTTCCGGATCAGGTATCGAGGGTCTATGACGACGCCTTCGTCGAAGAGAGTCTTGGCGTCTACGGATATGCTTCCTGGGACTCTGCCTCCGACGTCGGAGTGATGAGCCTTGTTGGCGGCGTAACCTACAAGTCTGTTGGAGTGGTAGACTGGCCTGATGACGGTTACGTCGTTCAGGTGTGTCCCCGCGATGTATGGATTGTTGACCATTATCATTGAGGACGGTTCGAGATCGATGTCTTCTCTCTCGCAGTAGTCAAGGGTCCTGGCGAGTCCCCAAGGTAGAGAGCCGAGGTGTACAGGTATGTGTTCCGCCTGGGCGAGGAGTCTTCCCTCCTCGTCGAAGATCGCGGCTGAGTGGTCCATTCTCTCACGGATGTTGGGACTGTAGGAGGTGTTGCGGAGGGCGATGCCCATCTCCTCACTCGCATAGACTAGCGAGTTTCTGATGATCTCTGTCGTCGTCGGGTCCAGAAGCATTGTCCGAGCGATCAGATGGTTCGCGTTGTTTGTTATTCAGTTTGCTAGGGCTCCGCTGTTTGTAGTCAAAGAAAGAATGGGGTTGTGAGATCTATGCGATCTGCTTTATCCTAGGCACTTCGAAAAACGGCGCGATAGTCGCCTTCACAGCCACCTGCGCTTCTGGTGTAAGATCCTCGAAGCCCTTTCCACAGTGAGGACAGTCCTCGAATTCTCCACGATTGGCCTTCTTGACGAACCATTCTCCACAGTGCCAACACTTCACAACTGGAGTGACACACATCTCTCCTACCTCACCTCCTTTCGGATCCTCTTTGCTATGTCGAGTCTGCCTCCGAGTGCCGATTTAAGGGCAACGATTCCTGCTGCACCTCCGAACGTGGCTATTGTCCGTTCCAAGTACATTAGCGGCGTAATTCCTAGCCATACTGGTCCCGTGAGGCTTAGGAGGCTTATGCTGAGAATGTTGAGTGTGACCTGTTCGGTCATGGCGGTGTAGAATGTCAGTATTCCGATTCGTGGGTTTTCCTTCAGTCGAAAGGCCGCGGGGAGAGAGATGATCACGAGGAGGTATGGTATGAGCCAGAAGAGTGTTCCGCCTCTGGATAGGGCGATATAGTATGCTGCGCCCGCTAGGACGTAGGCCCATGGTAAGATGGGCCCCAGGCCATAGTGGAAAGCAACGCTTCCGGCTCCTGCGGCGATCATGGGAACCAGGAGTCCTGGTAGCCCGAAGGCTTGGTAAAAGCTGGGTTGGCCGAGGGCCATTCCAAGGCTGCCTACAAATGCGGTGGCGAGTGCCGGTATTGGTCTCAGTACTGCGGCTATTACTGGGAGCATGACGATTTCGAGGGTGATGAAGGCGGGCCCGCCGATGAATGGCGTCAACGGAATGAAGGTAGTGATGACGTAGGTAGCTGCCAGGCCAGCGGCGAGTGTTAGTTCGGCGGTTCTAGGAATTCATTGTCTTGTGATTGCTTGTGTATGCATTCTGCCTCCCGACTCCGGGGTTTTCTTATGGCGCAACGGGTGGGAGGCCCCACTCACGCGCCCTGATGTCCAAGGCGGAGAGAGGGTTTTGTTTTAAGACTTACCTGTAGATGTCTACTGTAGAAACGGTGAGCAGCTAGTGGCTAGGATTATGCAAGCGAGACAATGAGATCTTTGGTTGCCGAGAAGCTTGAACGGCAATAAGGATGTGTGGGCAATGGTCATAGCACCCGGAGGCGAGGCTGGTTATGTGAAGAGGTCTCGCATACATTTTGAGAGAGGCATCTGTTTCGTCGTGGACCCTGGCAAGAACATGTTCGAAGTGGTCCCGAAGAAAATAGAACGCGTAGACGCAGTAACCCTAGTTGCCTCTACCGGCTTTTGGCATTATGGGGATGTTAGAATGATTTTCGACTCCTCAGCAGACGCGGATATGATCGAACAAAAGCTGAAATCAGAACTTTCCAAGAGCAAAGGGAAGAACCTAGGCTAGCCCGAAACCGGTGGCACCTTGCCTTGCGTTGCACCTGGTTTCAGCCAGTCGGCTACTTTACTAGCGTCTTCAGTCGACGCAAAGAACAGAATCATTTTCTTGGAGGCTAGCCTCTCGCCCCAACGCTCCACATAGAGACTGGTCGGACTGGTAAATTCGACTTTTGAAGCAACCATTATGCCGGAGTCTGCAATACCGGTGATCAGCAATCTCTCTCCGTCGTGCTTGATCCCGATCGGGATCCATCTACTGCGCAGATAGAATCCGGAGATTGTGGCGGCGGCCAGAGCAAACGCGACAAAAAAGAAAACCCCGAATAGGCTGTTAGCCAGGTCAGCCCAAGCTCCGGCACCTAAAACTAGAAAGACAAGGCTGGCGACAACCCAGCGCCATAAGGTCATAATGGGCCTCGCTTTCGCGTAGACCTCATAGCCTGGCATGGCATCCCGCTGATCCTTCTTCGCTTTCTTGTTCAAACGGGATACTCGTCCGTCTGACTTCTCAGCGTCGTCGGTGGCGTCTGAACCTGCCGCCGTCCCTGGACCTCTTCTGTCTTCCACGATGGTCTCTCTTCCTTCTGCCTCCCCCGCGACCGCCAAACCTTGCAGGTCGCGAAGGTAGTAGGAAGCGTGTTCGAGCGGTTCCTTCCGGCGCGAACCTCCCGTCCTGTTCGATGGTAGTCCCCGTCATGTTCTTGATGCTGTTGAAAATATCGTGGTCTTCACGGCTGACAAGCGAGATTGACGTTCCTTTCTTCCCTGCTCGTGCCGTCCGTCCCACTCGGTGAAAGTACATGAGTGGATCGTCTGGCATGTCATAGTTGACCACATGGCTGACCCAAGGTATATCGAGACCTCTGGCGGCAACATCCGTTGCGACGAGTACGTCGATCCGTCCCTGGCGGAAGGCCTGTGACACAGCGTTTCTCTGGCTTTGAGACATGTCGCCATGCAGGGCTTCAGCATTGACATTGTTTCTTGCAAGTGCTTCGGCGAGATGAGCTGCTCTGATCTTTGTTGAACAGAAGACTAGTGCTCCCTCCATTCTCTCTGTCTTGAGTATGGCGATTAGAACGAGAAACTTTGCGTCTTCTTCTGCCGTGACGTAGGATTGGCGAAGTGATTCCACGGCGATCTCTTCGCTGTCGACGAATACTCGCAGAGGGTTGGACAGATACCGTTGGGAGAGTTTGACCACCTCGTTGGGCATAGTGGCTGAGAAGAGTGCTGTCTGATGGCCGCGGGGTACGTTCTCAAGGATTGACTTGACATCGTCGATGAATCCCATGTCCAGCATCCGGTCGGCCTCGTCGATAACGACGAACTTGGCACCGTGCAGATCAATGGTTCTGCGCTTCAGGTGGTCGAGCAGTCTGCCTGGGGTGGCTACAACTATTTTCGCATAGCCGTGTCGTAGTTGCTCGATCTGTGCTCGCATGCTCGCGCCTCCATAGATTGGCATTGTCCGTGACGGGAGATGCTTGGCGAGACGTTCGAACTCGCCTGAGACCTGTACGGCAAGTTCCCTCGTTGGGACAAGTACTAGTCCCTGGATTTCGCGTGAATGTGGCTCGACCCTCTGCAGCATTGGCAGCGCGTAGGCGAGTGTCTTGCCGGACCCGGTCTGGGCTTGTCCGATCAGGTCTCGACCCTTCAACAGTGGCGTTATGGCTTCTACCTGTATCGGGAACGCATCGTGGAAGCCCATTTCCCGGACGGCCTGGAGGAGACGCGGATTCAAGCCGAATGATTCGAAGCCTTGAGCCAATTTGTTCAATCCAATGGGTTGCCGACTAAGATGTCTAGTTTGTGACCGTGAATCTGTATCGGATCTGTTGCGTGCTGGGCATTATCGGAGTAAAAGTTTCCGCGCTCTTGATAAATGTCTTGGCCGTTGATGCGAATACTGAGCGTTTCGTTCCGTTAGAGGAGTAATGAGGGCAGACTAGGATGGCCCGTCTCCAAGGCGATCAAGCCAAACCAGGCCATTGCTACAGCTACATATCCGGCCGCGATCAGAAACGTAGTCGTAGGATTGCTTACCCTGCCACGCCACTTTGCATGGAACGAAAAAACCGCCATGTAGCCCACAGCAGTGAAGAATACCGTGTCGAACGCGAAGGCATACCAGTTGAGTTCTTGCGAGACGTTCCCGCAACCGAGGATTTCTCGCCAAGTGAATGGAAACCCGTATTCCCAGAATCGAATACAGGTAAGTCCTAGCCAACCTTGCCATAATAATATGAGACCCGTGGCAAGTGTGACTATGACTCCGATGGAGACGAGGCTCGAGACAAGAACGACGTTCTCTACTAACCGGATGAACTTAGGGTTCTTGTTGATTCTCGGAAAGACGATCCCGGTCCCGACTGAGGATGACGCTATTGCGGCTGAGAGGATCGTCATGGGTGACCAGACACTGGGAAAGCATGTGGGGCACGCGGGTAGTGGAGGGTCTACCGTGAGTGTCAAGGCTTCGGTATGAGTTATCGAGCCATTGGTGGCTGTTAGAATGCCAGTGTAACGTCCAGCAGTCGCGTTGGTAGGTACTCGGAACGTGATAGTCGGCTCTACCATTCCAGCCTCCGGAACAGTGACCGTGGATGGCTTGATGGAGACTTGCACATTGAGGTTGAGGGCTGCGGTCAGGTTCACCTTACCAGAGAAATGGTTGATGCTCGTCACCCAGCCCCAAGAAGTGTAGTTTTCACCCGCTGAGACACGGCCCATATCCCCATTGCCGAGCGGAAAGCAACAGGCGATGTTAAAATCAGCCGGTAGAGGCTGGGCTTCGAAAACTACCGGTACCGAATGAGAGAGCGGGCCGCTTACTCCCGTTATGGTTATGGTGAAATTACCGCTAACATAGGAGGTTGCGAAGAGAGGCGTAGTCGCTGATCCACCCGCCGGCAAGTCTAGGATAACACTCTGGCTCGAGACGACACTGGTCAGTGAGACACTAGGACCAGAAGGATAGACAGAGGCTGAAACGTTCACACTGCCCGAGAAACCTCCTAGACTGGTGAGAGTAATGGTAGAACTCAACGATGGGCCTGCCACTGAGGATGGATTGGCGGATATACCAAAGTCGGGAACCGCCTTCACGGGAACTAGAAACGCCACTAAGACTAGTACCCCAACCAGCGGCAGAATGCGTCCCAGGAACCTCGTCGTCCTCAAAGGCTCATTCAGACTAGCCTTCTATTCTGACCCACTTGAGTCTGCTGAAACTCGATTGATCGTTGCGCTGGATAGTGAGTATGTTCTCTGTCTCTAGAGGTTTGCCCCGCATTCGGAGCAGACGCTGCTCGAAGGGAGGTTCTTGCGACCGCAGTATCGGCAGAAAATGTCTTGGCTGATGGTTTCTAGGGCCTTAACAGATGGTTCTGGTATCCAGCCTAGGCTCATCATCTCATTGCCCGAGTTCGGATCTAGGACCTCGACGTGGAAGTTTTCGACTGGTTGCCATGCCCTGTCCTTCGCGTCACGCGGGGGCGCTTGCATTACGCGGAGGAAGGATGAGAGACTCTTGCCTCGGAAGATTTGTCTCGAGATCTGCGCGACGATGTTTCCTTTCTTTGCTCGGACGAGTCTGCAGTTTGTTAGATAGAATCTGGTTCCGCCCTGCTTGATCCCCTGATAGGTAAGTGGGATTCCGATGATCGTGAACAGGAGTCCGAAAGCGATCATGATTAGCGCTGTGGCGAATACTCCGGCGGCTAGGAAGAATCCTGCGAAGAGGATGACGACTATTCCGCCTCCCCATCCTCGGGAGCCGTACTGGGTCTGTCCAACCCAGACTATCTCTTCATGCGCCTGCAGCCACTGCGGTGGCGCTGACGAAATATTTGACTGGAGGTCTCATCACCTTAGCTGATGCGGACATGATCGATGCGTGAGTCCACTCTAGCTTGATGATGTGTCAGGAGCTGACAGATATTCATTCAGTAACGTCTGCGAATCAGGTTTGAGCACGTTCGAGTAGACTCTCGGAATGCTAGACCTCCTGTTGTCCAAAAACGCCAAGGCCTTTTGGGATTGACTTAGAAACCGGACAGCGCATACTTCGTCCCATGAACGCTCAAGTTGGTCTTGTAGCTTCGCAAGACCGGAGAAAGTGGGTGGCCATAGTGGCCGTTGGTCTCTCGCTGTTTCTCTCCGCTCTCGACGCAACAATCGTAGCGCTTGCGCTACCGCCAATTGCGAGCCGCTTCCAGCTCTCGGACAGCATTGCTACCGCTATAACACTCTCATATGCGATACCCTTGACCCTGCTAGTTCTTCCGTCAGGAGCGTTGGTTAGCCGATTCCGCGCTCTTCCAACGTTCCTCGTCTCGATCCTCGGATTTGTGCTTGGGAGTGTTGCATCGGGTTTGGCACCCAACTTCCTCGTCTTCCTAACCGGTCGAATAGTCCAGGGAAGCTTCGCCGCATTGATTGCGACGCAAGGAGTCGCCCTCGCTGCCGCAGTGGTCCTGCCAAAGGAGAGGGGTCGAGCCAGGGGAATCATCGGCACTATTGCTCCTCTCGGAGGAGTAGCAGGTCCAGGGATCGGCGGCCTGCTCCTAGCTAACTTTGGATGGTCCTCGATCTTCTTCGTAAACGTACCAGTAGGGCTACTGGCATCATTGCTTGGCTTTCTTAGCCTACGAGGCGTGAGCCTGGGACATCAGGGACCAGCTAACAACGTCTACCATCAAATGGCTGGGCTATTGCGCAGACCATAGTTCCTGCTGGCCTTTATCGCGTTCTTCTCGAGCGTATCCGCTAGTGTCGCACTCTACTATCTCCTGCCGTTTGACCTAAGTGAGATACAACACATCGATCCCGCGCTTTCGGGTCTGGTCCTACTCTGCGTCCCTCTTGGGATGATGACCATGGGGATGACTGGCGGATATCTTTCAGACCGGTATCACGCTAAGCCTTTCATACTTGCTGGATCTGGACTGCTACTCATTGGCAGCCTCGCTCTCTCACTCGTCGTCTCCTCGACAACCTCTTGGACGGATCTCGCCTGGCGTCTCTTGCTTGTTGGGATGGGGATCGGTCTCTTCTCAAGTCCTACAATGACTCTGATAATGGGCGTGGGACGGGATATGATGACAGCCGCAAGCACAGCATCGAATCTTGTAGCGCGTCTGGGCACAGTCTTTGGTCCCATCGTGATGGGAATTACATGGACGATTGTTACGAGTCTCTCCACTCAAATGGTGGCTGGAATTATACTCGTGGACATTCTAGCTTCGGCGACTCTGATCTTCGCCTATCTCTCGGCAAGCTGGCTAGACCGGAATCCAGATCGACCACAGGTCCAAACCGGGACGCCAATGGCGTCATGGCAATCAAGACCCCAGACCATCACTGACTCTTCGACCGGGTCGTCAGATCAAGATTCTCGTACCAGTCGACACTCCAAGACCAGTGCTTTCCAATCACTGTGGTCGAGTCGTATTCTTCAACGACGCACGGGCCTTTACCGTACACTCCTGGCCAAAAGGTCTCCCGGCTGTAGACTGGAACCTTCTGCCAGGCACCTAGCAGCGACATTCTTCTCGACGAGATAGCAGCCGGTGGTCTGGATGGTCGGAGACTCTTCTTGGCAAGTCTGGCTTTCGGCGTGGGGATAACGGCTCGTAGTCTTGCGTTTACCGCTTCCACAGTGTCGTTTGATGAGTATCCGTAGAGTTTCTTGTGTTCTCTGCCGAACAGCCGAGCCAGGTTTGTGTTCCGCCCATATGGCAACGTAATCTCGTAGGCTTGACCCTGGTATCTCAGGTCGACATGCTCTGTTGCGTGGTAGACTGCGAAGCCTTCTTGTTTCAACGATCTCCTTGCTTGTTCTCTCAGTTGGGTGAACGTTCGTTCGATGCTACCAGTAACAGGTCTGAGGATTGGTTGCGTGAATGTCCTAGAGAGCTCCGCGGCGAGGAGGCCGAAGGCTGAGAAGAGGCCGGGGTGCAATGGTATGACTATTCGTGTGATTCCAAGCTCCTCTGCTAAGTCGCAGGCGTGCAATGGTCCGGCACCGCCGAAGCTGATCAGTGTGTATTCTCTCGGGTCTCGGCCGCGTTCTATGCTCACGAGTCTGAGAGCTCTACTCACGTTGTCGTTAACTATCCGGAGAATCCGTTCGGCCGTGTTCTCAACTGATATTCCTAGCCTCCGGCTCAGCTGTCCAATAGCCTCGACGGCCAGGTCAGTGTATAGCCTGAGATTGCCCCTTAGCAGCTGAGTGGGGTTGATTCTTCCCGCGACAATGTTTGCGTCAGTTACCGTCGCCTGTCGTCCGCCCTTGCCATATGCAGCTGGTCCCGGCTCCGCCCCTGCACTCTCGGGGCCTACCTTGAGTCCTCCAGTCTCGTCTATCGATGCAATTGTTCCTCCTCCAGCGCTTAGCTCTGTCAGGTCGATGAATGGTTGCCTTACCGGGTAGCCGCTGCCCTTGATTGACCTTCCGTGGTAGGTTTTTGCTGCGGCCTCGAATTCGTAGGCGAGGTCTGGTCTGCCGTTTATGATCGTCCCGGCCTTGGCGGTCGTCCCGCCCATGTCGAACGTGATGACCTTCTTGGTTCTTAGAACACTCGACAAGCTCTTTGAGGCGAGGACCCCTGCTGCAGGCCCGGATTCGATAATGGAGATTGGACGTTGTGAGGCTTGTGCTATCGTACTCGTGGTCCCGTCAGACTTCATA
>Ga0137384_10004193_pt1 | contig 11525 bp, 10 predicted proteins | sample SagtaG_2_FD_104922 | JGI IMG/M metagenome (GOLD analysis project Ga0137384, IMG submission 104922) | Vadose zone soil microbial communities from Sagehorn Ranch, Mendocino, California, USA - Sage2_R_60_16 metaG | ecosystem: Environmental > Terrestrial > Soil > Vadose zone | place: USA...
AGCGGTACAAGATGCTGCTGCGCGCGGGCGGCGCGGGGCTGTCGGTCGCCTTCGACATGCCGACGCTGATGGGGCGTGACTCCGACGAGCCGCGCGCCGCGGGGGAGGTGGGCCACTGCGGGGTGGCCATCGACTCGGCCCGCGACATGGAGGCCCTGTTCGAGGGGATACCGCTGGCCGAGGTCACCACCTCGATGACGATCAGCGGGCCCGCGATCCCGGTGTTCTGCATGTACCTCACGGCCGCGCAGCGCCAGGGCGCGCAGATCTCCGTGCTGAACGGCACGCTGCAGACCGACATTTTCAAGGAGTACATCGCGCAGAAGGAGTGGCTGTTCCCGCCGCAGCCGCACCTGCGCCTGATCGGCGACCTCATGGAGTTCTGTGCCGCCGAGATCCCCGACTACAAGCCGCTTTCGGTGTCGGGCTATCACATCAGGGAAGCGGGCGCGACGGCCGCGCAGGAGCTCGCGTTCACCCTGGCGGACGGGTTCGGCTATGCCGAGCTCGGGCTCTCCCGCGGGCTCGACGTGGACACCTTCACGCCCGGCCTGTCGTTCTTCTTCGACGCCCACATCGACTTCTTCGAGGAGATCGCCAAGTTCCGCGCCGCGCGGCGGATCTGGGCCCGGTGGATGCGGGACACCTACGGCGCACGGACCGAGCGCGCCCAATGGCTGCGGTTCCACACCCAGACCGCCGGGGTGTCGCTGACCGCGCAGCAGCCCGACAACAACGTGGTGCGGACCGCCATCGAGGCACTGGCCGCGGTCCTGGGCGGGACCAACTCGCTGCACACCAACGCGCTCGACGAGGTGCTCGCCCTGCCCAGCGAGCGGGCCGCGGAGATCGCGCTGCGCACCCAGCAGGTGATCATGGAAGAGACCGGCGTGGTCAACGTGGCCGACCCGCTCGGCGGCTCGTGGTACCTGGAGGCGCTCACCGACCGCCTGGAGCAGGAGGCGGAAGAGATCTTCGCGCGGATCCGGGCGCTCGGCCCGGACGGCACCATGATGAGCGGGATCCTGCACGGCATCGAGACCGGCTGGTTCTCCGCCGAGATCGCCGAGGCCGCCTTCGCCTACCAGCAGAAGCTCGAGAAGGGGGACAAGAAGGTCGTCGGCGTGAACTGCTACCCCGACACGGTGGGCCAGCCGGTGGAGATCCTGCGGGTCAGCCACCAGGTGGAGCGCGACCAGGTGGCAGCACTGGCGCGGCGCCGGGCGGAGCGCGACGGCGCCGCCGTGGACCGGGCCCTTGCCGGGGTGGTCGCGGCGGCCAGGGCCTCGGACAACATGATCCCGCCCATCCTCGCGGCGGCCCAGGCGGAGGCCACTCTGGGCGAGATCTGCGGGGTACTGCGGGGCGAATGGGGCATTTACTCCGAAAATCCCGTATTCTGACCGGGCTCACCGTGGCCTCGGGGATCGTTCTGTAGCGAACATTTGCAGCCAGGGGGATGGACCTGACGTGCGGGAATCTGCCACGCTGAACCGGAGGCGGTTGGCGACCGTGAAAGGGGAGTCTCGCCCGGAATCGGCGGACAGCCGGTACCGCGGTGGGCTTCCGAAGGGGGACCACGGGCCGTCCGGGTCTGCGGCCGCAGAATCGAAGATGAGATGCCATGCGCTTCGTTGCGTTGATTGTCTGGTTTGTCACTGCCCTTTGGGGGCTGTACATGCTCGCCGTGTGGCTGATCGAGAACGACGCCACCCGGCAGGGCAACTCGGCCAGCCGGCTGCCACTGCCGGTGATCCTGGCCCATGTGACGTTCGCGGTGACCGGCCTGGCGGTCTGGGTGGCCTACCTGCTGCTCGACCAGCGCGTCCTGGCCTGGACCGCCGTGGGCATCCTGGTGGCCATCGCGCTGCTCGGGCTGTCCATGTTCGCCCGGTGGATCCCGGTGTACCGGATGGCCGACGATGAGGTCAGCGTGCCGGTGGGAGCCGGGGCGGGAGCTACGCCGGGAGACGTGCCGGGAATCCCGTCGCTGCGGGAACGGCCACCGGAAAGCAGCTTCCCGCTGCTCATCGTGCTGGCGCACGGGACGTTCGCTGTTTCCACGGTGATCCTGGTCCTGCTCACCGCGATCGGCGTCGGCGGGAGCTGACCCGGCCCGGGGCACTGACCGGCGCGCGGGGGTTCTGGGCGGGCCCGGCCGGGTATCGTCCCTAGGTGACTCTACTCACGTAGCGTGAGACTATGAATACATAGCGCAGTCGCCATGTAGCCCGCGCACCGGGACGCCAGCCCCGGGGCTCGCGGCGGCCGGGCGTGCCACCGGGAGTGAGGTGAGGGCGTGACCAGTGTCCTCGTGGTTGACGACGATCCCGACGTGTGTGATCTCGTCACCTACAAGCTGGAGCAGTCGGGGTTCGACGTGCGCCGGGCGTCCGACGGGGACGCGGCGCTCCGCGAGGTCGCCAAGAAGGTTCCCGACCTGGTGCTTCTCGACGTGATGATGCCGGGCGTCTCGGGTCTCGAGGTACTGGAGCGGTGGCGGTCGGATGAGGCGACCGCCGGGATGCCGGTGATCATGCTCACCGCCAAGGCGCAGGAGAACGACGTCGAGCGGGGATTCGAACTCGGCGCCGACGACTACGTGATCAAGCCGTTCAGCCCTCGTGAGCTGGTCCGCCGGGTCACCGCCGTGCTCTCCCGCCGGCAGTCGGTATGACACCCGGGGGCGGCAGGGGGCCGGGGTGAGCCCATGCCGTCCTCCCTTCCCGCGGGCTTCCTGCTCGGGACCGTCCTGGCCGGTTCGGCGCTCGCCGCCGGCCTGGTGCTCGGCGCGGTGGCCGCCCGGCTGCTCCGGATCCTGCTGAGCGGCCGCCGGACGCGCGCGGAGGCGCGGATGCGGCCGATGGTGCTGGCCGCGGCCAGCGGCGAGGACGTCCCGCCGGAACTCATAGCGGCTCGCGGCGGGCTGGGCCGGGCGGCGGAGCGGATCGTGTTCGCTTACCTGGTCCGGGTACGCGGCGAGTCCGCGACGTTCCTAGCGGAGGTGCTGGCCCGGCGCGGGACGGTAGCCCGGCTGGTGCGCCAGACCCATTCACCGCGCGCCCACCGCAGGGCCCGGGCCGCCGAGCGGCTCGGCCTCATCGCCTCAGCTGAGGCCGAGCGCAGGCTGGCGGAACTGGTGACCGGCGACCAGAACCCGGAGGTGCGGATCGTGGCCACCCGCGCCCTGGGCAAGACGGGGTCCGCGGCCGCCGCCAGGACGCTGCTGCACTCGCTGAGCAGGCCGTCCCCGGTGCCCGAGGGCATCGTGGCGTCCGCGCTGCTTGAACTGGGGCCGGAGGCGGTGCCCGGGCTGCGGGCGGAACTGGCCGGCGGCCGCCGCCAGCGGGCGATGGCGGCCAACGTGCTCGGCCTGCTCGACGAGCTTCCGGCCTGGCAGGGCCTGGTGGAGAACGCTTCCGGCGGCAGCGTCGAGGTCCGGTCCAGCGCGGTCCGTGCGCTGGGGCGGCTCGGCCTGCCGCAGGCCATCGGCCCGGTCACCGCGTGCCTGCACCCCAGCGAGGACCCGGTGCTGCGCGCCGCCGCGGCGCGCGCGCTTGGCCGGATCGGTGACCCGCGCAGCGCCCGGCCGCTGGCCGCCTGCCTGGACGATCCGCACTACTGGGTGGCGCACAACGCGGCCATGGCGCTGGCCGACATCGGCGGGGCGGGCCTGACCGAGCTGACCCTGGCCGCGGCCGGCCTGGGCGGCGCGGCCGCGCACGCGCGGGAGGCGCTCGCCCGGCGGGCGCTCGCCCGGGGGGAACGGCCGGCCGCCCCGGCGCCCGCCGCGGTCCCGGCCGGCCAGCCACCGGCCGGCCACGCCGCCCACGCCGGCCCGGCTGCCGGGCGGGGCGGCCGGTAGTGACGGTGGCGACCGCCGTGGTCCGCGGCCTCGCCTGGCTCGCCATCGGTTACTTCCTGGTCCTCAACTCCGGGTACCTGGTGCTCCTCGCGCTGGCCGCGGGCTCCGCGGCCAGGAGCCGGAGCCGCGGGCGGTTCGCCGGGCTGGTGGAGATCTTCGCCAGCCCGCTGGCGCCCCCGATCAGCCTGGTCGTGCCGGTGCGCGACATGGCGGACCTGATCGTCGGGAGCACCCGGGGGCTGCTGGGCCTCCGGTATCCCGAGTTCGAGGTGATCGTCGTGGACGACGGCTCCACCGACGCCACCTTCGACCGCCTGCGGGCGGAGTTCGGGCTGGTCCCGATCGACAAGGTGATGCGGGACGGGCTCGCCACGACCGGCCGGGTGCTCTCCGTGCACGCGCCGCGCGATGGCGGGAACCTGCTCGTGATCCGCAAACAGGGCGCGGACCGCACCGCGGACGCCGTCAATGTGGGCGTCAACGCCGCCAGGTACCCGCTGGTCTGCCGCATCGGCGCCGACACCTACCTGGACGAGGATGCCCTGCTGACGGTGGCCAAGCCGTTCATCGAGGACACGGCCCGGATGGTCGCGGCCGCCGCGGCGATCCGCGTCGCCAACGGGTGCGAGATCAGGGGCGGGCGGGTGACCCGGGCGCGCGTCGCCGGAGGGTGGCTGCTGCCCATTCAGGCGGCCGAGTACCTGCGCTCGGTCCTGCTCGGCCGGGCCGGCTGGTCGCGGCTCGGGGGCATGCTGTTCCTCCCGGGCGCGCTGGCCATCTACCGGCGGGACATCTACGAGCGGGCCGCTGGCCCCGGCCCATGCAGCGACCTCGAGATGACCCTGCGCATCCACCGGCGGCTGCGCGACGAAGGGCAGCCCTACCGCATCGGGTTCGTTCCCGAGCCGTGCTGCTGGACGATGGTGCCGGACAGCTACCGGCGGCTCGCGCGGCAGCGGGCGGGCTGGTCCCGGTCCCTCGCCCGGGCACTGTGGGCGCACCGGGCGATGCTGTTCAACCCCGGGTACGGCGAGGCCAGCCTGCTCCTGCTGCCGTTCTACCTGGCCTTCGAGCTGATCAGCGCGGTGGTGGAACTGCTCGCGGTGGCCGCCATCGCGGCCGGGGCAGCCGCGGGCCTCATCGGCCCGGGGATGGCGCTGCTGTTCGCCGTCGCCGGGCCCGGTTACGGCGCGCTGCTGACCGTGATCAGCGTGATCGCCGAGGAAATCACCTACCACCGGTACCACTCCTGGCGGGACTTCGCGCTGCTCGTCTACGCCGCGGTCGCGGAAAGCGCCGGTTTCCGGCAGGCCCATGCCTGGTGGCGGCTGCGCGGGATGGCCGGTGCCGGGCTGCGGCGCGGGGCGAGCTGGGCCGGGGAACCCGGCGCACGGGCCGAGAGCGGGCCCGCGTTCGGCGTGCCCGCGGGGGAACGGCGGGTGCGAGTGCCGTGACCCGGCCAGAGAACACGCGCGGTGGGGCGGTCAGCCGGCGAAATCGCGGCTAGCCTCGACTGGACAGCCCGCGGCACGGCGCGACAAGGGAGTTGCCCATGGAATCCGACATGCCTGCCGAGGTGGATCAGGCGATGATGGACGTGGCCCTGGCCGAGGCCAGGGCCGGCCTCGCCGCCGGCGGAGTCCCGGTGGGTGCCGCGCTGGCCGCTGGCGGCCGCCTGATCGCCTCCGGGCACAACGAGCGGGTCCAGTCGGGTGACCCGATCGCCCATGGTGAGATGTCCTGCCTGCGCAACGCCGGGCGGCAGCCCTCCTACCGCGACATGACGCTGTACACCACGCTCTCCCCGTGCCAGATGTGCACCGGGGCGATCCTGCTGTTCCAGATCCCGCGGGTGGTCGTCGGGGAGGCCACCACCTTCGCCGGGGACCTGGACTTCCTCGGCAGCCGCGGGGTCTCGGTAGCGCTGCTCGACGACGACCAGTGCAAGGCCGTCATGCGGGAATTCCAGGAACGATTCCCCGAGGTATGGAGTGAGGACATCGGCGGGCGTTAGGCAACCGGCGCTGTGATCGGCGAGGAATTCGCGGGCCTGCTGGCCGCCGCGCAGGGCGGCAGCGAGGCCGAGTTCTCCCGGCTGTGGCGGGACGCCAACCCCGCGCTGCTGCGCTACCTGCGGGTGATCGCGCCGGGGGCCGAGGAGGACATCGCGGCGGAGACCTGGGTCCAGGTGGTCCGCGGCCTGTCGGCGTTCCGCGGGGATGAGCAGGCCTGGCGGGCCTGGCTGTTCACCACGGCCCGCCGCCGTGCGATCGACCTGGCCAGGCGGCGCTCGCGCCGCCCCGAGGCACCGCTGGACGACGTCACCGCGGCGCAGTTGCCCGGCGCCGGGGATTCCGCCGAGGCGGCGCTGGAGAACCTCGGCACGGCGGCGGCGATCGCCCTGGTATCCGCGCTGCCGCGGCTGCAGGCGGAGGTGATCCTGCTGCGGGTCGTCGCGGGCCTGGACACCGAATCGGTGGCGCGGCTGTTGCGCAAGAGCCCCGGCGCGGTCCGTGTTGCCGCGCACCGCGGCCTGCGCCGGCTTGCCGAAACCACTGCGGAGGCAGGTGTAACGCTGTGACCGGTAACGACGTTCCGGTTGGTGACATGCCGAACATCCCGCAGCCACAGCGCCAGGATGCGTCCGAGCTGACGGACGCCGACCTGGCCGTGCTGCTTGCCGGGAAGGCGGGCACCGCGCCGGTGCCGCGGCCGGTGGCCGACATCCTGGCCGCGCTGACCGCCGAGGCCACCACCGGGGAACTGGCCGGCGAGGCGCGCGCCCTGGCCGAGTTCCGGCGCCGGAGTGCCGCGCCGGTACCGGGCCGGCGCGCCAGCCGCCGGGCGGCCAGGCCGGGCTCCCGGCTCGGGACCAAGGTCGCCGCGGCCGCGACCGGCGTCGCCGTCGTGCTCGCGGGCGCCGCGACCGCGGCGTTCGCGGATGTGCTCCCCGCGCCGTTCCAGCGCTTCGCCCATGAGGTCATCGGCGCGCCGAACGCGCCAGCGCCGCGGCAACCTTCGCCCGCCCACGGCCAGCCCGCCGCGCCCGGGAGCGGCGCGGCTCACGGCCGGCCCGGGGCGCACGGGGCGCCTCCGGCCAAGGGGAAGCACCGGGCCTCGCAAGGCCAGGGCCAGCAGGGCAACGGCACCGGCCAGCAGGGCAACGGCCAGGGGCAGCAGGGCAACGGCGGCGGGCAGGGCCAAGGCAACCCGCACGGCAAGGGGAAGCACGGCAAGCCCCATGGCTCCGGGCCGCACGGCAACGGCCAGGGCCAGGGGGGCAACGGCCAAGGGCAGGGCGGCGGCCCGTATGCGACCAGCCAGCCGGTAAGCCCGCAACTAAAGGAAATGCGCGGCAATTCGCATCAGCGGCGGCCGGCGGGGCACCCACGCCGGCCCGCCCGCATCAGGCCAGCCACGGATCCCTGAGACCTCAAGACCCGTCCCACGCCCAGGGTGCGGTGTGGCGGCGGCGCGGTGGGCCGGGTGGCCGGCCTAGCTATTCCCGGCCCACCGCTCAAGCCTTCGGGGACCGGGCGGGGCGCGCGACCGCCCCGCCCGGCCGGGCTTTCCGGCTAGGGGCCGGCGGCCCCGGTGCCGGGCCCGAAGTCGACCGCGGTGGTGTTCGCGCCGCTGATCACCACGGCGACGGTCTCGCCCGGCGCGGGCTCGCAGCGCCCGGACACCAGGGCGGCCAGGGCCGCGCACCCGCCGGGCTCGGCCACCACGCGCAGCGTCTCCCAGAGCAGCCGCTGGGCACGGAGGATCGCCTCGTCGTCCACCAGCAGCACCTGGGCCGCGTTCTGGCTGATGACCGCGAAGGTCAGCTCGCCGACCTGGCGTGGTGCCAGCGAATCGACCGCCACGCTGCCCGCTTCCGCGTCCACCGGGCGGCCGGCCCGCATCGCCGCGGTGAGGGTCGGCGCGCCCTCGGGTTCGACGCCCACGACCTGGGCCTGGCCGGCGTACCAGGCGGCCACCCCGGCGAGCAGCCCGCCGCCGCCCACGCTGGCCAGCACCTGGGTGGCGCCGGGTGCCTGGGCGGCGAGTTCCATGCCGAGGGTGCCCGCGCCGAGCATGGTCTCGGCCTGGTCGTAGGCGTGGATGGGGAGCGCACCGGACCCGGCCGTCCACTCCTGGCTCGCGGCCAGGGCGTCGGAGTAGGTGCCGCCCGCCACGACCAGGTCCGCGCCGTAACCCCGGATCCGGGCGATCTTGGCCGGCGAGGACACGTGCGGGACGTAGATGCGCGCCGGGATGCCCAGGGCGCGGGCCGCGAACGCGACGGCGGCGCCGTGGTTGCCCCCGGATGCCGCGACGACCCCGGCCGCGGGCATGTCGCGGAGCAGCAGGTTCGCGAACGCGCCGCGCGCCTTGAAGGACCCGGCGTGCTGGAGTTGCTCGAGCTTGAGCACCAGCGGCCCGGGCGGCAGCCCGAAGTCCGCCCGGTCGACCGTGATCGCGGGCGTGTAGCGCAGGTACGGCCGGATCAGCGGTTCCACCGTGCGGATGCCGTGGCGGGTGACGACGGTCCCGACATCGGCCGCGGTGAGGTCGCGGTGCTGCGCTGGCGGCGCCTGGCCGGTGCTGTGCGGCGTGGTCATGCGCTCAGCCAAGCAGCCGCCCGCCGGCGGCGGCAACCTGGTTGCCCGGCACGGGCGGTACCGTGTGGCCATGTCCGGTTTGGCTGAGCACGGGGCGATGTGCCCCTCTCCCCGGCTGTGGCGGATGCGCTGCGCCGAAGTGATCGCAGGCGGCGGGGTGCTCGCCGTGGCCGCGGGCGCGGCGGCCGGGTTAACGCTCGGCGGGGCGGCGGCCGCGATCGGCGTCGCCGTGGTGCTGGCCGGGACGCTGGCGGCGCTGTGGTTCGCGCGCAACCGGTTCCGGTCCTGGGTGTATCAGGAGCGCGACGAGGACCTCATCGTCGAGCGCGGGGTGCTGATCCACCGGCTGTCGGTGGTCCCCTACGGTCGGATGCAGTTCGTGGACGTCAGCGCGGGGCCCATCGACCGCGCCTTCCGCCTGGCCACGGTGAAGCTGCACACGGCGGCCGCGGCCAGCGACGCGCGGATCCCCGGCCTGGAGCGGGACGAGGCGGCCCGGCTGCGCGACCGGCTGGCCGCCCTGGGCGAAGCCAAGGCCGCGGGCCTGTGACCGAGCCCGGCGGCAGCGGCGCGCCCCCGGGCAAGGGCAGCGCGCCCGTGGCGGGAGGCGGCCCGCCCGTGGCGGGAGGCGGCGCGCCGCGGCCGCCGGCCCGGGCGCCCGCGAGCGGGGACCGGCCGGCCTACGCGGGCTGGCGCCGGCTGCATCCGTTGTCGCCGGTGGTCCGCTCCGGCCGCGGGCTGCTCGCGGTGCTGGCCCTGGCCGGGCTGTCCACCTCGGGGGTGGTCGGCGGCGGCACCGGGACCCGCTGGTACGACCTGGCGCTGCCGGTGGTCGTCGCGGCGGCGGCGGTCGTCAACTGGCTCGTCACCCGGTGGAAGGTGGACGGGGCCACCCTCCGGATCGAGACGGGGCTGCTGCGCCGGGACTCGCGGCAGTTGCCCGTCGCCCGGATCCAGGCGGTGGACCTGGTGCGCCCGTTCCTCGCCCGGATGCTCGGCCTCGCCGAGATCAGGGTCCGGCTGGCCGGGTCCGGTGACGCCGACGGGCGGCTGGCCTACCTGACCGAGGCGGCGGCCGTGGCGCTGCGGGCGCGCCTGCTCGCGGCGCACCACGGCCTGGATCCCGCCACCCCCGAGCCCGCGGAAAGCGTGGTCGCCTCGGTCCCCACCGGGCGGCTGGCCGGCTCGGCCCTGATCCCCGCCGTCCAGCTGGCCGCGGTCGCCGTCGCGGTGGGCGGGGTGATCGTGGCGGTCGCCCCCGGCGGCCTGCTCGCCGTGGGCGCCCCGCTGGCCTGGTGGCTGGTCATCTGCGGCACGATCGCCTGGCGGCGCGTCTCCGCCCAGTACGGCTTCACCGTGGCGGTCTCACCGGACGGCGTCCGGATCCGCCGCGGGCTGCTCGGCACGGTGGCCGAGACCATCCCGGTGCCGCGGATCCAGGCGGTACGGATGGTCGAGCCGCTGCTGTGGCGGCCGTTGCACTGGTGCCACCTCGAAGTCGACGTGGCCGGCCACCTCGGCCGTGACCGCCCGGAGGGCAGCGGAGCGGTCCGCAAGGCGCTGTTGCCGGTGGGCACCCCGCAGGAGGCGATGCGGCTGCTCTCGGTCGCGCTCCCCGTCGCGGCAGGCTGGCCCCCGCTGGCGCGGCCACCGCGCCGCGCCTGGTGGAAGGCACCGCTGAGCTACCACTACCTCGCGGCCGGGCACAACGACACGCTGGCCGTGGCCGTCGTCGGGCGGCTCCGCCGGGAAACGACCTGGGTGCCGCTGGCCAAGACGCAAAGCGTGCGGCTGGTGCAGGGCCCGCTGCAGCGCCGCCTCGGGCTGGCCACCGTGCACCTCGACGCCGCGGGCCGGCGGGTCCGCGCCGAGTTCAGGGAACGGCGGCAGGAGGAGGCCAGGTCCCTGGTCGACGACCTGGCCGCGCGCAGCCGCAGCGCCCGCAGGCAGGCATCGCGGGCGGCGGGCGGCCCCGGCGCGGCCGGCGAGGCTGGTCAGGCGGCCAGCGTGGTATCGCCGGTGAACGCGTCCCAGAGCGAGGCGTAGGCGCCACCCGCCGCGAGCAGTTCGTCGTGGGTCCCGGCCTCGACGATCCGGCCCTGGTCGAGCACCACGATCCGGTCGGCGCGCGCGGCGGTGGTCAGCCGGTGCGCCACCACCAGCGTGGTCCGCGAGGCCAGCAGCCGCTCCGCGGCCCGGGCCACGGCCGCCTCGCTGGCCAGGTCCAGCGCGGCCGTCGCCTCGTCGAGCAGGAGGATGTCCGGATCGACCAGGTAGGCCCGGGCCAGCGCGATGAGCTGCCGCTGCCCGGCGGACAGATTGCGGCCGCGCTCGGACACCTCATGGTCGAAGCCACCGGCCAGCCGGGTGATCATGTCCACCGCGCCCACGGCGCCGGCCGCCGCCCGGACCTCGGCATCGCTGGCGCCGGGCCGCCCGTAGGCGATCGCGTCGCGCACCGTGCCCGCGAACAGGAACGCCTCCTGCGGCACCACGCCCAGCCGGTGCCGGTAGCTGGCCAGGTCAAGCTCGCGGATGTCGGTGCCGTCCACCAGGACGGCGCCGCTGGTCGCGTCGTAGTAGCGTGCCACCAGCTTGACCAGCGTGGACTTGCCGGCACCGGTCTGCCCGACCAGGGCGACCGTCTCGCCGGGCGCCACGGTCAGGGTGACCCCGGCAAGGGCCTCCTGGCTGGCCCCGGTGTAGCGGAAGTGGACGTCCCGCAGCTCGATGCGGCCCCGGCCGCGCGGTGCGGGCCGGGGATGGGCGGCCTGCGGCGTGGAGGTGGGGGTGTGCAGCAGTTCGCGGATCCGGCGCAGCCCCACGGCGGCCTGCTGGTAGCCGTCGAAGACCTGGGAGATCTGCTGGACCGGCGAGAACAGCATGTCGATGTACAGCAGGTAGGCGATGAGCGCCCCGGCGGTCAGCGCGCCGCTGCGCATCTGGCCCGCCGCGACCAGCAGCACCAGGGCACTGGCCAGGGTGGACAGGGACTGGACGAACGGGAAGTACAGCGCGATGTAGCGCTGTGCCCGCAGCCGCGACGAGCGGTACGA
>Ga0137384_10004198_pt1 | contig 11523 bp, 10 predicted proteins | sample SagtaG_2_FD_104922 | JGI IMG/M metagenome (GOLD analysis project Ga0137384, IMG submission 104922) | Vadose zone soil microbial communities from Sagehorn Ranch, Mendocino, California, USA - Sage2_R_60_16 metaG | ecosystem: Environmental > Terrestrial > Soil > Vadose zone | place: USA...
GTTGCGACTGCGGCCAATTGTTGTATGCTCTTTCCAAAGCTCAATCCGCTTACCCGCCTGTGAACCCTGTTCTACCCTAAGATATGCCGTCGATATCTGCTCCTGCACTATCTCGCCTCTCTCCATTTATTTCAACTCATCTTCATCCTTCCGTCCAAGTTTAACGGAATCATATCATGCTTATGCCTGAGAGGCAAGTTGTTTACGGCACCTTGACACGTTTGATTTTCCTCCTCTATACTCAATATATGATTAATCAATCACAGAGTTTGACCCGTTGTATTTCTTTGCTCATCTTCATAAGGAGGGACTCTATGAAACGTTCCCTGCATACGCTCCTGTTGTCAGTTGTCCTCTGCGTGCTCCTGGCAGCATGCGGAGGTTCATCGGCCTCCGGCGCTACGCCTACACCGAGCGCTTCTGCACCTGTAACCCTAAATGTCTTTGCAGCGGCCTCATTAACCGAATCCTTCAATGTGATAGCCAACACCTATCACCGGATGCATCCGAATATCACTATCAAGCCCGTCTACAACGGGTCGCAAATTCTTGAGCAGCAGATTGCCAGCGGAGCACCTGCCGATGTATTTGCCTCGGCGGATACGACCAATATGCAGAAAGCGAGCCAGGCCAGTCTGGTAGGCAATTCCCACATTTTCGTCAAGAATCGACTGGTGGTAATTCTTCCCCTCAGCAATCCGGGCAAGATCATGTCGTTGAAAGATCTGGCTCGCAAAGGCGTCAAGATCGATCTCGAAGCCCCGACGGTTCCCGCCGGAAAGTACAGCCGCCAAGCATTGATGAATATGTCGCAATCGCCTGAATACGGGGCAAACTATGGCAGCGAGGTGCTGGCGAATGTCGTTTCACAGGAAGACAACGTTAAAGCGGTCGTGCAGAAGGTACAATTGGGCGAGGCCGACGCGGGTTTTGTCTACATGACTGATGCATTTTCAGCGTCTGGTAAAGTGACGGTCATCGATATCCCCGACCCATATAATGTGATTGCCCAATATCCCATTGCGGTTGTGAAGAACTCCGCTCATACTTCGGATGCGCAGGCATTTGTGGACTATGTGCTTTCTCCAGCTGGGCAAGCCATCATGAAGAAGTACGAATTTATCCCGGTCAATGCCTAGATGGAACACCTATCTATGCAACTGCCCCTGCTGAAGCGAATCACGGTGAGCAAGGCCTGGGTACGCTGGCCCGCCAGGCTGGTCGTAGGCATCCTTGCGGGAAGCTTTTTTCTCTTCCTGGGTATACCTCTGGCGGCCCTGATCATCCGGGAGCCGCCAACGATGCTCTGGCAAGCGATCCAGCAGCCGGAGGCGATCGAGGCCCTGCAGCTGAGTATCATCACTACGACCATCAGCACCCTGTTCGCAGTGGTGTTTGGTTTGCCCGTGGCCTACGTGCTGGCGCGACTGCGCTTTCCAGGCCGCGCCTTCCTCGAGACGCTCGTAACGATGCCGACGGTCCTGCCTCCCGTTGTCGCGGGGGTCGCTCTATTGGTTACCTTCGGTCGCTTCGGACTGCTTGGTCGCTACCTCAGCCCGTTGGGGATCACGCTGCCTTTTACCACCGTGGCGGTTGTGCTGGCACAGATGTTCGTCGCCTCGCCCTTCTTCATCAATAGCGCGAAAGCGGGTCTCGAGCAGTTGGACGCACGCTACGAGATGGCGGCTTACACGCTGCGGGCATCGCCCCTGTATACCTTTCGCCGGGTCGTCTTGCCGCTCATACGACCGGCCCTGCTCTCCGGGGCGGGCCTGGCGTGGGCCCGCGCACTTGGGGAACTGGGTGCCACGATTACCTTCGCAGGGAACTTCCCTGGAACCACCGAGACCACACCCATCGCGGTGTACGTGGCAGCCGAAAGCGACCTGGATGCGGCGGTCTCGCTGGCTGTCGTTTTGCTGGCTGTTACGATTGGCGTGTTGCTCGCCTTGCGGCTTGGTCGTAGCAGGATAGAAGAACGTTTAGAAAACCACAGATAGGATAGCGCCACAAATAAGGTATAAATACCGGTTACTCCCTGATTGGGCCAGGATTTCAACTACTTATCTTTTGTAACTGTATCTTTGCACGTTGTATGATACGCAAGAACAGGACGAATACTTTGCAACTTTCTAGTGTAGTGTTTTCGAGGAGGCATATTCCCAACATGGCAATACAAATGGATCAACAGGTTATCGTAGACTTTGATGTTCCTGCTAAAATGAGAGATGGCACCATCTTACGCGCTAATGTGTATAGACCTGCAGGTGAGGGCAAGTGGCCTGTCCTGCTTACGCGCTTGCCCTACGGCAAAGACTTTCCCATTGGCAGTTCTGTCATAGACCCCAACCAGGTTGCACGGCGTGGCTACGTCGTTATCGTTCAAGATACCCGTGGGCGTTGGACCTCAGAGGGTCAATGGGAGCCTTTCCGTAACGAGGCAGTGGATGGTTTTGATACTATTCAGTGGGCGTCCCAATTACCATATAGCAATGGCAGTGTAGGTATGTATGGAGTTTCATATTTCGGTTTTACCCAGTGGGCGGCTGCCATCCTTCAGCCGCCTGCCCTCAAAACTATGGTTCCTATGGTCACATGGAACGATCCCTTAAATGGCCTTACCTCGCGTGGTGGTGCTATGGAATTTGGCAGTGGGGCTTCCTGGTCGCTCCAAACGATGAGCCTCAATATTCTCTCGCGCCGCTATGCTGCCGATCCACAGACATTAGGGCGGGCTATGTATGGGCTGGTACAAGACATCGATGCCCTTGGCTCTCGTGGTTACTAGGAACTACCACTCAAAGATTTTGGACCGCTCAAGCGTAGTGATGTAGCTGAAAATTTCTTTGAAGGTATTGAAAAGCCTATGGATCGTGAGACTGTCGATCCCTTCACCATCCTCGGCAAGCATGAGCAGGTCACAGTGCCGACGCTCAATATCGGTGGCTGGTATGATATCTTCCTCAAAGACACCATCGAAAACTTCACAATTATGCGTCAACACGGCAGTACTCCAGAGGCTCGCCAGAGCAAATTGCTAATCGGCCCGTGGACGCATACTGGCTATATGAATCCGATTGGTGAAATGAACTTTGGTTTTGCCTCAACTGCCGCCTTCATCAACATGCAGATCGATCTGGTTAGCTTCCAGGTGCGCTGGTTTGATCATTGGCTGAAAGGAAAAGATACCGGCATGTTGCGCGAAGCACCTATCAAACTCTTCATCATGGGGGCCAATGTCTGGCGCGACGAGCAAGAATGGCCTCTGGCCCGTGCTGTCAATACTAACTACTACCTGCATAGTCAGGGCAAGGCCAACACCCTCAACGGCGATGGCCTCTTGAGTACGCAAGCTCCCGATGCCGAACCATCTGACCATTATGACTACGATTCCGCTCATCCTGTGATGACTCTCGGTGGCGCACTCCTCATGGCTCCAGAGTTCCGTCCTGGCCCCTTTGATCAGCGTTCAACCGAGAGCCGTACAGATGTGCTGGTCTACACTACGCCCGTATTAGAGCAGGATATAGAAGTGACCGGCCCGATCTTGGTTCACCTGTGGGCAACTTCAAGCACTCCTGATACCGACTTCGTGGCTCGTCTGGTCGATGTCCACCCCGACGGCTATGCCCAGAACCTCACCGATGGCATCATCCGCGCTCGCTATCGCAACTTTGCCCACTGCGAAGCTCCCTCACTCATTGAGCCAGACAAGGCCTATGAGTATGAAATTGACCTCTGGGCTACCAGCAACGTTTTCAAAGCTGGTCACCGGATTCGCCTGGATGTCACCAGCAGCAGCTTCCCACGCTGGGATCGCAATCCCAATACTGGTCACGCTCTTGGTGCCGATGCTGAACTGGTTGTAGCTCATCAGACAATTTTGCATGATCGTGAACACCCATCGCATGTGGTGCTGCCGATTGTACCAGCCGCCTCGCAGGCGCAATAGCTACAGGTGAGATGATCGATGGTGGTCAAGCGCATTTGACCACCATGTACTGCCTGGCACTGGCGGCTCAATGAAAGTTTGCGTCCCATGGCCCCATAGGAGTGTACCCACTATCAACCCTAACACCACCAACAAAATCAGCACCAACAGCACCACTATCACCCTGAATGCGGGGAAACGCTTCTCTGGATGTGGCTGTATATGTGGTACCGGCAGCGTCGGAGCAGTAGCTGTATCGCCTCCCTTCTCAACTTTTTGTTTCTCTTCCACCACTGGTAGAGGCGTCTGACCTCGTTGCTGAGGATGAGCTGCTTCCAACGTTGCCACCTGTGAGGCGACTTTAACTAGTGCTGGGGCTGGTTGAGGTGTGCGTACCGGAGCAGCTATTTTTCCTATAGCCACTAATGGTAGTGTTGCACGGTTGCGTTGTTTAACGGCTGCATCTGCCGTTTTTAACTCGGCTACAGCTACGCCACCTGCCTGTCTAATGACAACCGGCGAGCGCAGCGTGACTTGTAAGGCTGCGTCATATGCTTGAGCAAACTCTAGGATGCTCCCATAGCGTTGCTCAGGTTTCTTCGCGAGAGCTTGCAGAAACACTCCGTCTATTTCCTTTGGTAATGAGGAATTATAGACGCTAGGGGGCGTTGGTGGTGTATGATGATGGTGATGCAGTAACTGGCTTGCTGTTCCCTCGAAGACCGCTCGCCCCGTCACCAACTGGTACATCATCACGGCCAGCGCATATTGATCGGCGGCTGGTCCCACATGCACAGAGGTAGTCAGTGAAGGATCATCAAACTGTTCGGGAGCCATATAGAGTGGCGTGCCAACTGAACGATGCAAAGAACGCCCGTTGCGGTAGAATGCGGCTAACCCAAAGTCGGCTAGCAACAAGTGTGGCCTACCATGAGGAAACAGTTTGGCGAGGGTGGGATTCCACCCCAATTTGGGAATATTGCGTTCGACACGAATCAAAAAATTGGTTGGTTTAATATCACGATGAATAATACCGTGGTCGTGAGCGCACTGCAAAGCTGCCGCCGCCTGTAAAAGATAATAGCCTGCTTCTTCTGCTGAGATAGGCCAATCAAAGCCAAACTGCTGAGTACGCTTCTGTAGCCAGTTCCAGAGCGAACCCTCCGAGAGATACGGCATGACCAGATAGGTGATCGGCATTCCACCGACTTCATTCATCTCTTCGCCAAAGTGATAGAGTGGCAAAATATATTCATGATCCAATTCGGCAACGGCACGGGCCTCGCGCTCAAAGCGCACTGCCGCTTGCCTGCCTTCTGGCGTATTCGGAATGGCTCGCAAGTCTCCACATACCACCTTAATTGCCACTTTACGTCCGATGCGTGTGTGCTGGGCCAGGTAAATATCGCCCATACCACCGCTCTCGATGAGTCGTACTAGCCGATATCCACCAAGAGATTTCCCCACCAATATATTCATCTCGCCATCCTCATCAGGAACAATACAGAAGTACTACCTTTCAGACTGCCTGACCGATAGGTACTACCTTTCGACCTGACTGACCGAAGGTAGACACGCGAGTGTCGTTGTCAGGTCGCATTTCAAGGTGACACGATAGTGTCGGCAATCCTGCCTGGGGGGCAGGTACAGCAGTCTGGTTTTCAAGAATTAAATCAATTCGTAAATGCTTAACTATGAGCAAAGCTCACACCTCTGTCGATAATCAATCATTATGCCTATATTCAGTATACCGAAGGAGGTGAAAAGAAGCCGGGGTAGATAAGAAAAACGTACTGTATGCAAGCAAGCCTTGTATAAGGCAACATACAGAAAGATGAGCCATGTTAGTATACCCACATGGCTCATCTTTCTGTATGTTGCGCTCTATGAGTTTATTGTTCCAGTTGTCGTAGTGCCTCGTATGCCGCCGATGCTAGTGCCGGGCGGGCCTGTGTAATCCATTGCAAAGTTGGTACAGCACTGCTATCACGATATTGTGCTACAAGCTGGCAGGCGATATGCACTATTGAATCACGAGGATCATTCAATGCTTGGTGTGCCGCCGCCGAACTGCGCCCATCGCTGGCGGTCGGATCAGTGCGTTTCAGCGTTTCCAGGGCTTCGGCCCGCACATAAGGGTCAAAATCGTTCGTAGCGCGTATCACAAAATCAAGCGCATCAGTTGCATTCAGTTGTCCTATTGCACGGATAACCGCTGCCAGCACGATGCTGCCGGGAATATCTGCATCTCCTACAGGCAGGTTATCACGGCGTTTTGAGCGAGCTGCTCGTACTGCTAGATTAGCGCACCGATTAGCCAGTTGCAGTAGAGGCTGCACCACTCGTCGATCACCTAAACGCCCCAGGGTATCGCATATGTGGCTCAGACGCAGTGCCTGTTCACGGGTAGATAGACCTTTCGTGATCTCAACTATACTGAGTAACGCCGCAATAGCGCGAGGTTCACGCAACTCGCCCAGAACTCTGACTACAGGAATTATCGCCTCTTCATCCCCGCTGTTCAGTACGGCTAAAAGGACATCACGCCCTGGTCCATTCATCCAGCGTTCGACTTCGGACATAAGAGGTACAGTAGCATAGACCGGTTCGACAATACGTGGGTCTTGCACTGCCCCTCGTGCTATCTCACTCCAATAGCGACCGAGCAACATTGCCAGTCGGTGTACTGCCAGCACATTTTGCCAGTTCGGGGTGGTACGTGCTCCCTCAAAAAGAGCCGTTGTCAGCGGAGCCAGAGGCTGCTCAAAGACAATCGGCAATGTATCGGTCGTCCCGGCTGGAACTGGTTTCATACTATCCTGTGCGACTTGCGCAAAGATTAAGCTTGCTTGCTCTGAGAGACGAGGTGCCACGCCTTTTTCTCCGCGTAGGTAGCGTTCCAAGGACATAGAGCGGAAGATAGGCACGGCAATATAGCTTTCCAGACCCGCTACGCGATCAAAACCACTTGCCAGTAATAGCTCATGGAAACGTACTTGCTGAAGTGTCAGGCATGCTTCAACCACATCTACCTTTGCCCAACTTGTCGCATCTTTGAGCGCAATAATCAACGCCTGCATGGCTGCTGTTGTCGCCTGTTTGACCAGAGCTTGAGTAGCATACAGCGACGTATCGGGATCGGTAGCTAGCTCCCCAAGCTTCTGTGAAAGCTCCGGCGTCTTGTAATTACCCAGCATCAACATGGCGTAACGTTTGGCTCGTCCCAACGGTGTATCTGCCGGATTGGCGTCTGGTGGCAAATCAATAGTATCTTCACTCTCGATAATATGTAGCCACACCGGCACCAGATTGCCTGCGCGATCTATTTCTAGCAGGAAGGGAATGAGAACTGGTGCCCACTGTGAAATTGGACCAACATTCAGCAGCAGTATCAACTGCTCTGCTGTGTCTTGTATCAACGCACCTCCCCAACGCAGGTTGGTTACCAGCGTCGTGATCTCAGGACGTGTCTGGCTTAAGTGCTTCTTTACTTCCGCTGCATCCGCATTAAGTGGTGTGACAGGACGTCGTGCTGCCAGATGTTCAATTGTTCCTGTACGCGTGGATGGGCGTTGAGGAGTAGCTATCTTTGCCTCAAGTTCCGCTGTGGGTATCGGCAGAGCGACCACATCGGGTGCCGGGTTTTCTCCAAGACGTAATTCTCCTGCTTCACCTGCTCCAGTATCCACCGGGCCTGTTTGCTCTAAACCGGTATCAGCCATACATATTCTATCCTTTTTATTCCAAAATTATTCCAAGCTCTTTTCCCACAATTCTCCGAAAACTAGCTGCTTAGCTATACTGGCACATTGTACAGTTCTCTGCTATGATGGTCAAGTGGGGAGTGCATGGTATACCCCATTCATGACATTCTCAGATCCTGCAACCTGATCGTAACTCTATACGTAGATCAAGTGTAGTCCCTATAGTATAGCTCACGCGAGGAACAATCTATGGACAATCAAGAGATGCAATTCGCCGATCCTGCTTGGCGACCGCCTCACGAACGCGAGAGCAAGGCGAGTGTGCAAAATCAACAGCTAGACGTCCCTCAGCCGATCAACAAATCTCCTGATAACCAGGTACAGTGGGAAGCTGCTCCAACGCAACAGCCCTATATGGATGCCCCATATGCAGGTTATAGGGAGTATCAGGTATCTCCGCTTCAGAGCAATCCTCCATATGCTAGACCGCAGCAACGTAAGCATCATAATCCTTTTATCTGGCTCATCGTCGCTTTCATCATTATTATGATGATGGGTGGTGGTCTTAGAACGAGCTTCAATAGCGTGAGGATGTCGCCTGGTATGCTATATCCCAGGCACCATGAGTCTTACCAGCCGCAACAATTTACGGTCGGTGATCACCCAACTATCGTTATCAACGACCCTTACGGCTCCGTTCATATCCATGCAGGAGGACCAACTGATCTCGTCAGCGTCCTGACGAATCAAGAGGAACGAGGAGATGTAGCTCCGTTGATCCCGCAAAGCGATAAGAATACGCTTACTATTTCTGTAGATAGTGCTGGTGATGCTGAGGAGGTTGATCTCGACGTGACTGTTGCCAATGAAGCCAATATCACTGTGCAGACGAACGATGGCGATATTGAGGTGGATAATGTCAATGGGCAACTTTCCCTGACAAGCGATAGTGGCACCATCAATGCCTCGCAGGTGACGTTGGAAGGTAAATCGACACTGCAAAACAACTCCGGCTCCATCTGGTTTGATGGTACTATCGCTCCCGATAGTACATCCCGCTTTCAAGCAAGTAGTGGCTCCATCGATGTCACGTTACCGCAGGATGTCTCTTTCCACGGCGATGTTATCACCAATTCCGGCTCTTTCAATTCCGATTTTCCCGAAGTGCGTATACAATCTCCCGATGCTCATCAAGCTCATGGTAACGTAGGTAATGATCCTCCTACTACCGTTACTATCACGTCAGATAGTGGCCCTATCGATCTGCATAAAGCATCATAAGACTTCTTTTTACCGCCTGCTTGTTGTGCATACCTCTATACTGAAAAGGAAGTTGGTATGCTGCAAGCAGGAGGTATAGCGTGTCACCAGACCATTATTTTCAGAATATAAGTCGGCAGATTTATCATTTGCTTGAGTGTAGTTCTGTTCATCTGCTACTTGGTTGCCCAGATGTGGCACTACGCCATCCTTTACTCGACCTGTGTACTGCTATCTCTGCTACTGCCACCTATACGCCTGTGGCTTTCCATGGTTTCAACGTATCTACTGCCACCTACCTGGTACAAGATGAATATATACGTGCTTTATGCGATGCTGCCCTGCAAACGGGTCATATTCAGAGCGTCAATCAGTTTCAGTCCTCCTTTTCTCAAAACGCGGCTATTCACAGTGTCTGTATTGTACCTCTCGAACGCCCTGCGGGTATCCTTGGTCTTCTCTTACTTACCGACACACAGCCAACAGCTTTTACCGCCGGTGAGCATCTCCTCCTCAAACACTATCTTCCACCACTTGTCCAGCAATTGGAACAAGACTTACGCCATTGCATAATTACCAGGACGGCAACATTCCCGCTTCAATCTCAACCCCAGGCACCAGAGCATGTGCAGAACGAATTTATCTCCATGATCGGTCATGAACTCCGTGCCCCTCTTTCAGCTATTAAGGGGTACGCCGTACTCTTACAGGCATACGGTCCCGCTAGTCATCACAATGAGCATGAAGGGACAGAGCTAAGTCCCGCTCGTCAACAGGCATATCTTAACATCATCATGCAGCAAACGCGACATCTTGAGGTGCTAATTAGCGATCTGCTAGATATTTCACGTATACACGCCGGACGTTTGCCTCTCCATTGTTGTTCCGTCGATGTCGCTTCACTCTGTCAAGAGGCTGTCCAGGTGATACAACGGCGTGTCGAGATTGTACAGGAGCATCCAGAATACTATACTTTCCACTGTACCTATGCGCCAGACCTTCCCCTAGCTTGGGCCGATCCCGATCGTGTACAGCAAGTCCTTACGAATCTTCTGGACAATGCCGTCAAATACTCTCCCCAGGGAGGCTCAATTGAGCTGCATGTATCAAGCTCCTATATTTCTGGTATGCTCTCGATCTCCGTGCGCGATTATGGGATCGGCATTCCATCTGAACAGCACAGTTCCCTCTTCAAGCCATTCAATCGCCTCAAACACACTTCTACCCCCGCTATTCCCGGCACTGGTTTAGGACTTTATATTTCGCGGGTGCTGGTAGAAGCGATGGGCGGCACTATCAACCTGTCCAGTCATGCGGGTGAAGGTACCACGATCACATTTACTTTACCTGTAGAGCTTTCTGAGAGCGTCTCATCATCAGGACATGCATCTGTACTGGCATCTCTTGTTTAACTTTCAACATGAGGGCATACGAGGGCTTGCTAAATACTGCCGTGTTTGCTATAGTGTCCTTAAGAAATCTCAGTAATTCGCAACCAGCGAGATAAAAGGAAGCAGCATGAATATAGGATTGCTCGAAGACGACGCAGCCATCCAGGAGATGCTACGCCTCGTGCTACAAGATGAAGGTCATACCGTCACCGTCTACTCTACTGCCGATGAATGCCTGCAAGCGTTATTAGGTTCGCCGCAGGAGCCAATCTCATCGCCGATTGGTCTGCTGATCGTAGATTGGCGTCTCTCTGGCTCTATCTCCGGCATCGCCGTCATTCGTCAATTGCGTGATGTTCCAGCCTACAGCACTCTCCCAATTATTTTAACGACCGCCGCTACCTTTCACAACACTGAAGAGTTGAGCTACCTGCATGTCACTCTTCTTGAAAAACCCTTTGCCATTGATGATGTGGTTAATCTCATCAATCAACTTGCTCCCACTGATTCCACCTCTCCCTGTTGATATATCTCAGCTTTTTCTTAGAAAAAGCTGAGTTTATTTTTATATTGTATGCCCATAACTCATCTGTTCCTTAGAAAATGCTGAGTATAGATTAGAGAATGCTGATACTTTTTATTGTTGACTTGTTCTTACTACACGTGCCTGTTATTCTTGTCTATGAAAGATAAACACCGCCAATCAAGTTGGTGGTCAGGATAAGAAGTAGTTAGCCGTTGAGACTGGAGTAGCTTGAGCTTCCTGGAAAAGAGTATTTTATCTCAGAGCTAGCTGAAAGTCTCCACACTCACAATGAAAAATTGCATACAAAACACAAGGAGAGGAAATCATGCAGGCACAAAAAGGTCGTGGTCGTGGCTTCGCTTCAATGAGTCCCGAGAAGAAACGTGAAATTGCCAGCAAAGGCGGTAAAGCAGCTCACGCTATGGGTACGGCACACAAATGGACCAGTGAAGAGGCCCAGGCTGCCGGACGCAAAGGTGGTTCCATTAGCCGCCGTCGCCCCAAGAACGTTGTACATGCCTAATTAGCATAAAAAAGGTTGACGTTAAACGTCAACCTTTTTTATCAGTCGCGCCTCGCTGAGAAATTGATGAAGGTAAATACGAGCGAACTGCGGATGGTTGTGCTTGAAGCACAACCATCCGCAGTTCGCTCGTATTTACCTTCATCGATAGTATTTCCCCTTCTGCTTTGCTATAATATGTGTGGCAA
>Ga0137384_10004202_pt1 | contig 11521 bp, 13 predicted proteins | sample SagtaG_2_FD_104922 | JGI IMG/M metagenome (GOLD analysis project Ga0137384, IMG submission 104922) | Vadose zone soil microbial communities from Sagehorn Ranch, Mendocino, California, USA - Sage2_R_60_16 metaG | ecosystem: Environmental > Terrestrial > Soil > Vadose zone | place: USA...
CGGTAAATGCCTCAGTTTGAATTAGGGGAGATGGGACCGATCCCGCTCTAGCTCTCCCTTTTGTCGGGCCAACTCCCGCCATTGTTGGGCGATTTCGATAAGCGTTGCCTTGGCGTCGCGGTCTTTCGCCTGCAAGGCTATCCGCTCACATTCCTTCGCCTTGTCGAGACATTCCTGGGCGTTGTAGCTCATGCGGCGACCCGCTTCTTCAAACTGAGGCATTACCCGCGGGACACATGCCGCATCTCGTTGGTTTGGCCCCGGTAAGGCCTCGGACCGATTTTGACCATAGTGACAGGAGGAAATCAGAATTCCCTTTATTCCCTGCAGATTCCGACGCGATCCGGCCAGGTATTCCGACGCGATGCCGGCCGGGGTTCCGATTTGAAGCCGGCCGCGATTCCGATGTGAAGCCGGCCACCCTGGCCGGGCCGCGAAGTTTGGCGGTGGTCCCCTGCGGGTCAGCGACTCAGGCACCCCGCCTGTCCTTGAATCAAGCCTCGGTGCGCTTCTCGATCCAGACACGCCAATTCCGGGAGTCACGCAGGGCAAGATAACTCCGCCGCAGCACCTATTTGGCGCATTGTCGCGCACCGATAACAAGCCTCTAGGCCCGGCAGACCTTGTCGTTTCGGCCGGATGGGGTCATCGAGACGCACCTTTTCGCCATTTCGGAATAACGGTGCCGAGGTAGCGCCGAGGTACGGCAATCTATGGAACCTAACGTGAGGTAATGCGATATATGGCGGGCGGCTTTACGGAGTATCCTAGGCATGTCCGACGCAGGCCAGGAGTGCTGGCCTCGCGCATTGACTCATAAAAAGGATTCCGCGCGCCATTGGCATTGCGTTTGTTGCCCGGCCATCTGTCGTTGGGCGTTGCGCTTCACGCCGCATTCTCCAATGCGCGCATGAGGAATTTATGAACCGCTCGCCGAACAGCAACGGGATCGTGACGGGAGGCCTCGGTGCTCATGTGCCCCTCACCGTGACGATCCTGATCGGCGACCCCAGGCCAACATTAGATCAATTGCTTTCCTGCGGCTTTCATCGTGCCCGCCGTTACACGTAGTAGCCGGCGAGGTCGGGGGTGTCACGGACGGCCACCAGGCGGTAGGGCCGATTGAGCCGGGCCGCGACCTCGGGCTCCGCCAGGAGCTTGGCGATGAGGTTAGGCCGGCGGTGGGGGTGGCCCGCGGTCATCGGAGTGGTTACGCGTAACGCGGATCACTGTGCCGGGCTTCCCCTCCCCCCGGATCGTCGCCGCGACCTGCGCGCCCTGCCGTCTCACCTCGAGGCGCTGCCCCGGGCCACCAGGCGGTAGGGCCGATTGAACTGGGCCGCGACCTCGGGCGCCTGAGCGCGAAAACCCGACCATACGGGGGGAGGGGGGTGCAGAGTGGGCAAAGGGGTGTCTCCCCCCTGCGCAGTTTTGTCGATGCGCACCGGTCATGTCCAGGCAGGCCATTGAGTCGGCTAGGCTTTTTGCCGCTTTGCCGCAATTCATGTCATTCTCGTGCCGCTGGTGCGAGAGTATCACTCAGCCGCCCGCTCCCTCGTATCCGATCGCGCGCGGTCGCGCCGGGCCAGGACTGCGACCATTGCGGCGGCTAACCCGACCATAGGGGGGAGGGGGGGTCGAGACCCCGTCATTCCACCCTCATGTCTGGCTAGTGTGCTGATTCTGTTGGCTTTCCTCCCATTTCGCCGCATTTCGTGTCCGCTTCATGTCCCGGGTGAGGGCCTTTCCCCCGCAAAGGGGGAGAGGCCGCGGCGGTGAAATGGTCGATGCGCCCGGCACGCGTTCCAGGTCGCGTAGGTCGCGGCGACGATCCGGGGGAAGGGGAAGCCCGGCAGTGATCTGCGTTACGCGTAACCACTCCGATGACCGAAGGGCGGACCGCCAATGGCCAGACACCACCTCTCCGGACGTACTCGCGATGCGCTAGGCCAGACACCAGGGGAAAGGCCCTCACCCGGGACATGAAGCGAACACGAAATGCGGCGAAATGGGAGGAAAGCCAACAGAATCAGCACACTAGCCAGACATGAGGGTGGAATGACGGGGTCTCGACCCCCTCCCCCCTATGGGCTCGGTCTCTGACTTTCTCAGCCAGGGACCTAGATCGAGTTGGTTAGAGCAGCGAAATCGTAGAGCGGAACCATAAGTCGATGACCGGCTTTCCGGTGATTCCGGCTCACCCCTGCTCTATGCGGCGGTGCCTCTTGGCCTGCAAAAGTTTAGCGTCGTTTAGGTTGGCACCGGACAAGTTGGCATCGGACAGGTCGGCACCGGACAGGTCGGCATTGTTAAGCTTGGCCCCCGAGAGGTTGGCGTGCTTCAGCTCAGCCCAAACCAGGATGACCGCAGTCACATCGGCCTCGCTCAGGTCAGCGTTGCAGAGATTCGCTCGCCCTTCGGGGTTGGCGCGTGCCGCGAGCACCATTGGAGTGCCAGGAGCGTTCAGTTGCTTTGCCCACTTTAGATGATCGGCTATTATGTTTCGCAGTTCCTCGTCGCTCGGTTTCCAGCCTAAAGGGCGGGGACATATCTCCAATTTCGGCACGTCCTCTGCGCATATTGGAGCAACGAGGAGCAAGCTGAGACCGACCAATCCGAATAAGCGTGACAGAGTCATGGAAGCGCCCGGCACAGCACATCGCAGCAACAGTTTCAGTCCAAACGGCGATTAATGCAAACGTGAAATGTGGTTGTTGAGCCGCCCTGCAGACTGTCCCGAGAGGAGTCCAAATCGGGACAGTCACATTACCCCCTCCCTTCTCCACGGCTTCCGCCTCGTCAACGCTCCTGCGCTAGCAGTTTTTCTCGGAGAACGAGTAGCGTAAAAAAGGCCGGCGGGCTATCTCGAATTTTTGGACGACACTGTCTTGAGGGGCCTTGTGCACTCGTCGTCTGCACCGTTGTGTTGCCGATGCATACGATGAGTCAGGGAGGTTGTTTGTGGGAAAGGGTCGACAAAGAACAATTCATAACAGAATTCAGTCCGGTGCCTGTGGGTGTCTGTAAAGACGTCGTCATATTCAACCCATCCCCACAAATATATGTGCTTCGTGCCAGTCCTGAGACGAAGTGGCCGATCGGATTAGCGCAATCCTCAAGTGTTGAACATCTATTCGATGCATCCTTACCGAGCGTCGAGCGTTTCCGGGCATCCCGCACGTGCAATGGGAGGTGGCCACGCGCTCAAGACACCGACACTTTCTTCGTATAGCGTGACCTTGTGTTGTTTCGATCGGTGTGCACCGCCGGTTCAACGGCAGCCCACCACATCTCGAACCACAGCGGAGGAAAATCATGAGGCGTCGCACACTCGCTCTGGCCATCACTGTGCTGCTGACCGGCACCATGAACTCTGCGGCATGGCCGGCGCTTGCCGCCGAGGTCACCCCGCAGCGGCTCATCAATCCCGAGCCGCACAACTGGCTGATGAACCACCGCACCTACAACGGCCAGCGATTTTCGCCGTTGGCGCGGATCAACAAGGGCAATGTCAAGAACCTCAAGCTCGCCTACGCGGTGCCCCTTGGCGGCGGCTCTGGCAATGAGTTCATCCACGCCACTCCGCTCGCCGAGGACGGCTTCATCTACATCACCGATTCCTGGGGCGTGCTCTACAAGATCGACGGAACCTCGGGCGAGGTCGGGCGGATCGTGTGGCGCATGGACCCGAAACAGCAAAGGCAGGACCGAAACCGCGGCGCGACCTTGTGGGGAAATTTCGTCATTACCGCTGCCAGCGGGCCGCCGCGGATCGTCGCGACCGACAAGGAGACCGGCAAAGTCGTCTGGGAATCCTCCTTCGCCGATACGCCCGAGGTGGTGCTGACCTCGGCGCCGCTTGCGATCAAGGACAAGATCATCGTCGGCGCGGCCGGCGGCGATACCGGGGTGCGCGACTGGATGGCCGGCCTCGATGCCGCGACCGGCAAGCGGCTGTGGCAGAAGTACACGATCCCAGCCCCTGGCGAGCCCGGCAGCGAGACTTGGAAGGACAAGAACAGCGCCTGGCGGACCGGCGGCGGCGCCGTCTGGGTGACCGGCACCTACGATCCCGACACCAACCAGACCGTCTGGGGCACCGGCAACCCGGTGCCGATGTTCGACCCGACCTACCGGCCGGGCGACAACCTCTTCACCAACAGCGCTATCTCCTGGGACCCCGACAGCGGCAAGATGAATTGGTATTTCCAGTTCACGCCCGGCGACATGTGGGATTACGACGAGGTCGGGACCCACATCATGATCGACGGCGTGGTCGAGGGCCAGCCGCGCAAGCTGCTCACGCATTCCGCACGCAACGGCTTCTTCTACACCATGGAGCGGGCCAACGGCGCCATGGTCAGCGCCAAGCCCTACATGGACAACGTCAACTGGACCAAGGGCATCGACCAGAAGACCGGCAAGCCGCTCGACTACGATCCCAACAAGGACATCCAGACCTATTCGACGCTGGCCAACCAGAACCCGGGCGAGCCGACCAAGAAGGTGTGTCCGTCGATCGCTGGCGGCAACAACTACTGGCCGTCCTCTTACAGTCCGCAGACCAAGTGGACGTATATCCCGGCGATGACCGCCTGCTCCGACGTCACCATCGATACCGCCAAGCACAGCAAGGAGAAGGGCTGGAACGGCGGCGCCTACAAGACCGCCGACCGCTACGAGAGTAACCTGACCGCCATCGATCCCGTGACCGGCGAGATCAAGAAGACCGTGCATCTGCAATACCCGAACTACAGCGGGACGGTGTCGACCGGCGGCGGACTGGTCTTCCTTGGGCTGACTGACGGCACCGTGGCGGCGTTCGACGACACCACGCTCGAACAGCTCTGGAAGATCAATGTCGGCTCCGGCTTCTCGGCACCGCCCATGACTTTCGAGGTTGGCGGCAAGCAGTATATCGCGATCGCGTCAGGGCCGAGCTCTTCGGCCAAGGCCAAGCTCATCAACACGCCGGAGCTCAAGGACCAGCGCCAGGCCACCGTGCTGTACGTTTTCGGGCTCTGAGCGGAACCGGTGGTCATCAGGGGAGCGGTTCACTCCGCTCCCCCAGTTGTCACGAGATCGAGACGTAGAGCTCAATGGTAGCACAACAGCCTTTCAAGCTGATGACGAGGGTTCGATTCCCTTCACCCGCTCCACTAGATTGTCGCGGTAAAGTCGGCAGATTCTGAGCGTTCCTCAGATGCTCGCCTTCCTGGAGGGTCTAGGGCCTAGGAAGGCGAACCAGCGATGGAAGCTGCGAAGCCTGTCATCAACTTGCGATGTTTAATCCCGCAGCAAGACCCGCTTCGGTGAGTTCATACGTGTAGCGATCGCGCAACTTGATCCTGATCCAACGATTTTCGACGGCCCTGTTTAGCCCTCGTTGGAAATCCGCATCTCTCACATCGATGAAATTATTGCGTCGAAGTACGCCGCTCGCACCAACTTTATGCTTCATGAAAATGTTGAGAATTTGGCGTCCTACTTCTTCATCAGATGCCATCTCATTCGTCCTCTGCGGGTGTCTAACCGACGATCACACAAGTTGAATACCACTGCAAGCGGTGGAATGGACCTATACCCTTCCTGCTCCACGCCGACGACCGGGTCCCCGGTCGACCCCCTCCCCCTATGGTCGGGTTAGCTCGAGTTCGCTGATGCGTGTGGGGTGATGATCCTTCATCACAATCTTTGCTTGGCCTTTTTCGATTCGTACCGAGAAACCCGGCTCCTCGTGTTCGAGGGGTGATGCTTTGTCGAAGTCGACGGAGACGGCGTGCTTGATGCGGTAGTGCAACGCCTCTACGTGAGGGTCATTCATGTCGGTCAACCTGATATGGACTGCCGCAACAGTTTTATCACGACGCGAGCAGCAGGCGTGATGATAGTTGAGACCGCGAGCGTGCAGAGTCTCCCTCGACGGATTCCAGGCGCCACGGCCCCGCCCCACTGGCCTGCCCGCCACACTTAGGCGCCGCTGCCGCGCTCGCGCGCCGCTGCCGGTGACCCCACGTGGTGGAAGGTAGAAGCGCGCTGCCTCAGCGGCCTCATCATTCGTAGTGTACAGTGGGATCATGGGCTGGCGCACGCAGCGTGCCTGCGGAGGGTAGCAAGATGGCCAAGAAGGTCCCCAATCCAATCGACAAGCACGTTGGCAACCGGGTGCGCATGCGCCGGATGATGCTCGGAATGAGCCAAGAGAAGCTCGGCGATGCGCTCGACCTCACGTTCCAGCAAGTGCAGAAGTACGAGAAGGGCACTAACCGCATCGGCGCGAGCCGCTTGCAGCACATCTCGCATATCCTGCAAGTGCCGGTGGCCTTCCTGTTCGAAGGCGCCCCGCATCTGCCGGGACAGGCCCAGGGAAACGGCGAGGTCCCGTCCCCGGCCTACGTCTCCGACTTCCTCGCCACCGCGGATGGACTTACGCTGACCAAGGCGTTCATGCGGATCAAGGACAGAAAGCTCAGGCGGCACATCGTCGACCTTGTCAAAGAGATTGCAGGCGAAGACGGCCGCTGAGCGGAACTGTTGCCCTTCGCTCGACGGCCCCGGCGGGCATGGCACCCGCCGAGGTGGGCTCGCCGTGAGACTCAAATTCTGGGGCTGGCGGGGCAGGACACGCGCGAGCGGGCGTGTGGCCTAACGAAAACTCAACCCTTATGAGGCAGCATCGTCCCAAGGCTGCGACCGAAGCGAGGGGCACGACCATGGGCGAGCGAGATGAGGAAACCATCAGCAAATTTACCAGCCTGGTTCCGTACCACGACGAGTTGGTGCAGCGAATGCTCTTGGCCATGCCAGGCGTATCCGCAGAGCACGCGGACATCGCGCTCGCGATGACGTGGCGGAATGGCATCGACAAGGAGTGGTGGTATCGGGAAGCCGTGGACTACGCCCAGAGGCACCCGCAGGTGGATGACGAGGATTAAGGGCTCGCTCGCCCATGGGCCATCGGGCCAGGACGCGGGCGGCCGGGGCACGCGAGGGAGGACCGCATGCAGCCAAGGTGGCGCCTTATCCTCGCTCGCAACGGTCATCCCCTCGAACCTGATAGAAAGTAATCTCAACTCAGGAAGCTGTCGGAGTCTCGCGAATAATGTTGCTGGAACGCTGGATCATCCTTGAGCCTTTTCGCGGCTGGTAATAAAGTCCCACGGTGCCCGCGCAAGAGGCGCCATCTGGGGAAATGTCCAATGAAGCGCCTCTTGCTGGCCGCGGTGTTGCTGGTTCTCCTCGCCAGCGGATATTACTTCCGCGGTTTCTTTTTCGAGACCCAGGACCTGCATTTTGCCATCGGACACCGAGCCGGTGATCGTCACGTTTTTCAGCGCAGCAACCTTGAAGCCGCCGCTGCTCATCAACAAGAAATCCATTATTTGCGATCGTCGAACGGTTGATGTTGACTGTAGTGTTTGTCCGCAGTGCGCTGGCGCTCGAATTCTGACCCCCTTCTGGCATATCTGGAACGTTGATCGAGCGGCCCATGAAGCTAGTCCACGGCCTCTCTGCGAGCGGCTGCACGGTGACAAACTTCCAGAATTGCCGTTCTGTCATGACAATTTCACTGTTTTGGCGGTACTATTTTCATGCATTGCCCCGTCGAAACAGCCACGGTGCCGCTGTCGAATTGTTCAACTTGTTTGAAGCTGTTATCCGCGAAAAAGAAAAAAGTTTCGGGAGGGGCAATCCCTATGAACTCAAATTGAAGATCGTAAGCTCTCAATTCCTGCGGGCGCTCTTTCCCCTCCAAATTCAGCAGGAGCTTGTCCTTCGTAAAACAATCCCAAGTCAAAAATCTCCTGGGATAAACTATATTAGGCATGTTTTTATCATGGTCTTGGTAAGCACCGCCACGCGCCAGCATCTCCATAAAAGCGACTGCTGATCTTTTGCAGGTTTCGATCTCCGACGGGTTTCGCTTAATGGGTTCTATGGTGATAAAGAACCGATTACGCTCCTGCGGAAATACAATTCGCCCCGTAACGTCTGACTTGCCTTCATGTTGCATAAGGCCGCCTACGGCGGAGCGAAAGCAAAAATACTGCCCCGTCTTGTCGTCGGCGAGTGCCGTGGACGCCAGGGCAACGGCTAGAAGTGAAGCAAGAACACGCATGGTTCAGCCTCCCCATGCAGACAATACCAAAAGGCAACCCCCAAAGAAAAGCTCCAGCTCGTCGCCGGGGCATAAGGTTTCTCCGCATGTTGGGACATGGCCATTCGCGGCCTGGCAGGATATACCAGTTGGCCCCGACTTCGGCGGGCATCCCAACGAACGCTCGCGATTCGATCATCCGGAGGTCATTGCTGCGCGCACGGCCGGTCGCGGATCGCCGACCCGTCCTAGGCTTGTTGCTTCTTCTCCCGGAAGTACGGCTCGACCGGCCCATTAAGCTTGATCGTCAGCGGATTGCCACGGCGGTCCTTGGCGGTACCAGCCGCGACGCGGACCCATCCCTCACTCACGCAATATTCTTCCACGTTGGACTTCTCGATGCCCTTGAAGCGAATGCCCACGTCGCGCGCAAGCACGTCGGAGTCATAGTAGGGGCTGTCGGGATTGTTGGAGAGGCGGTCAGGAGGCGTGTCGGTCATCGCATTGGCCTTCCGGCGTGGTGGAGGCGAGACATAACAAGATGCAGGGTGGATCTACCAAGAATTAGCTTGCGACGGAACCCCGGCCGACCGTGCGGAGATCGACCTGACCGATGACCCTGCAGCCCGGACAATGGAAGGTGAGCCATGGCCGCTCCGCGGCGATCGCTGCGCCGATCGTCGGATAAAACCAGAGCTCACGGTCGCCGGCGAGGGTGGCATTAGGTTGACAAATGGCGGCCGTCATCCAACTATGCCCTGGGGTCGCTGAGAGGAAATCCACCATGCGCAAATCTGTGCAAGGGATGCTAGGCACCGTTTGTCTTATAATTCCGGTCTTCGCGTCGCTTCATGTTGAAGCTCAACAGCAATGTACGGATCGCCTACTTGCGCCGGATGTCAAATTTAACTTTTCGGATACTAGGTCCCGGTCGTATTTTCGAGACATTATGTGTTCGCTCGATTTCAATGATTTTAGAACAAAGTATGGAGCAGATACCGGCGCAAAATATATGGATCAGTATAGTGGTACTGGAAACTTTAGCAAAGACAGTTACGAGAGCACTCGACACGAGCAATGTGAAGATAGAACCAGCGAAGAAAACAAATCTGCGCTTGCTTATTCGTCCTCCTCGGTCATTCCGCGGACTGTTCGAATTCTAGCAGATTGATCGCGGATATGGCTCACGAGATCGCAGCCGTCCTGCTCGCGAACCTCCCCGGCAAGTCCAGCCCTCGGTACGTTTTGATCGCATCGGCAGGGCTTTGCGATAGATTGCCCCGGTGGATTCTCCAGCGGGGTCTGGTGTGGGTCTCGGGCGGAAAGGCTCGAAGTGAGCATTGCACGGCAGGTATGCCCCAGTAACCGGAAATCATCAGTGCCTTCAGGCATTTCCGGGTCGGCCTTCCAGGCGTAATGAAATCAGCGTACTCTCAACGCATCACCCGGGTTCTCAAGCGAACCCGCTGAAGACCCCGATCAAAAAGCTCATCATCGTCGCACGTCGCGACCTTTGCCAAGGAGGCAATTCATGCAACGCATGTTTCTTGCGTCCCTTACGATCGCGCTTGCAGCAGTCAGTGCTCCACTTGCGGTCCATGCGCAGGGCCAGCAACCGACGTTCGCCACCACGAAGGTCACCGACAATGTCTACTACTTCCGTTATCAGGGCCACCAGGCAATGTTCATCGTGACGCCCGCTGGCGTCATCGCCACCGACCCGATCAGCGAAAACCGCCCGGCAGCGGAAGCCTATCTTGCCGAAATCCGAAGAATCACCCAGGCGCCGATCCGCTACGTGGTGTACAGCCACCACGACCCCGATCACATTGCCGGCGGCAAGCCGTTCAAGGATGCCGGCGCGACCTTCGTGGCGCATCGCTTCGCTAAGGGGAACATCGCGCAGATGAAGCGTGCCGACATCGTGCCGGTCGATGAGATCGTCGAGGACAAGCGCACGCTCAGCCTCGGTGGCACCGATCTGGAATTGACTTATCTCGGCAGGAATCACACCGAAGACATGCTGTTGATGCGACTGCCGCGCGAGCGGCTCATCTTCACGGTCGACTGGATTCCGGTCGAGGGTGTTCTCTTCCAGAACATGCCAGGATTCTACCTGCCGGACCTCGAAGAGGGGCTCAAAAAGGTGCTCGCGCTCGACTGGGATCGGAATATTCCCGCGCACGGCAGTCGCCTCGGTACCAAGGCGGACCTCCAGAATCTCATCAACTACTTGGCGGATCTTTCCGCCGAGGTGAAGAAGGCGGCAGACGCAGGCAAGTGCCCGGATGCGGCAAAGAACGAGATCAAGCTGCCGAAATATGCATCCTGGACGAATTACGATCGCTACCTGCCGGGCAATATCGAGCGCTATTGCACCTACTGGACAACCGGGAAGTAGCATCGCAGGTCACATCGGCGCGGCGCTCTGGGTCAAGAGCGCCGAGCCGATCGTGATCCGAGCCGCGGGCATCAGGGCACAATGGGGACGCATGCTCCAAGAACCCGTGCGCGAGGTTAAGGCGAAGCCTGTGGTTGCGATGGCTTAAACGTGGTAGTCTCGACAGTTGGTAGTTCGAGCTGGGGCTCGATCCTGCGTCAACGCACTAATTGATACAGGCAATGGAGGACCTCATGCGATACAGGCAATGGAGGACCTCATGCGTAAAGTCGCACTCTCGCTCGCCATCATCGCACTGGCATTGCCGTTCCTGACCGCCGTGCCGGCGCAGGCTCAGGCGTCGCGGACGTGGGTTTCAGGCACAGGCGATGATGCCAACGCCAATTCACCCACTTTCTGCAGCCGAACCCTGCCGTGCAAGACCTTCGGTGCAGCCATCTCGGCCACGACCGCGGGCGGCGAGATCAACTGCGTCGATCCCGGCAGCTTCGGCCCGGTGAACATCACGAAGGCGATCAGCATCTCATGCGAGGCCGGGACGGCCGGCATCCTGGGCGACGGCATCACCATCAACGCAGCTACAACTGATGTTGTGACCTTGCGCGGTCTCGACATCGAGGGGCAGGGTGGCAGCTTCGCCGGAATCGTCATTGTCTCGGCCAAAGCAGTGTATATCGAAAAATGTGCAATTCGTAATTTCCTTGCGTTCCCTAGTGGGGCTGCCATACAAATCGACAACCTTGTGTTCACGGTATTCTTGTTCGTTACAGACACCGTGATCAGCGACAATTCGAATGGAATCAGACTCTTCAATTCGGGTGGCTTTAAAGTCGCTTCGCTGAAGAATGTGGTCATCACCGGCTCATCGTCGAATGGCCTGGTACTCGGAAGCGCCAACGTCTACGCTAACGTCACCAAGTCGATCATCTCGGGCAATGGCGGCAGCGCCGTCAACGATGCGGCGTCAAGCACGACCGTCAACATCGACCGCTCGACGATCGCAAATAATGCGGTGGCGCTCA
>Ga0137384_10004204_pt1 | contig 11520 bp, 8 predicted proteins | sample SagtaG_2_FD_104922 | JGI IMG/M metagenome (GOLD analysis project Ga0137384, IMG submission 104922) | Vadose zone soil microbial communities from Sagehorn Ranch, Mendocino, California, USA - Sage2_R_60_16 metaG | ecosystem: Environmental > Terrestrial > Soil > Vadose zone | place: USA: California...
CACTCCTTTTCGAGGTTCCGCGAACCGCCAAGCTGGCGTACTGCCTCATGCGAGACGAACGCGTCCCGGTGGGGCCGAAGGTGGCCACAGGAGCCGCCCTGTTCCTGATCGTCAGCCCGCTCGACGTCCCGGCCTGGATCCCCGTGATCGGCGACCTGGACGTCCTGGCGCTGGGTATCTTGGCCGTCAAGGTGTTCGTCGACGCCAGTCCCGAGCGGGTGGTGGAGGAGCACCGTGACGCCCTGCAGCGTGGTGACAGCCTCTTCGACCGGGACGTCCGGATCGGGCTGGCCCTCGTCGGTCGGGGCATCCGTCGCCTGGTCTCGCGTGGGAGGCCGAGCCTGCCAGGCACAGCAATCCGTGAATCGGAGGACAAACCGGCTTGAAAATAATGCTGACCAAGGACGTGCAGAACGTCGGCCATGCCGGCGACATAAAGGAAGTGGCCGACGGCTACGGTCGCAACTTCCTGATCCCTCGCCACCTGGCGGTGGTCGCGCGGAAGGGGACCGAGTCCGAGGCGCGGCGTCTCCGTGATGCCGTCACCAAGCGCGAGGTCAAGGAGCGCGACGATGCCCAGGAACTGGCGGACCTCATCGACGACAAGACGGTCGTGGTCCGGCTCAAGGTGGGCTCCGAGGACAAGGTGTTCGGTGCCATCACCAACGACGACATCGCCACCGCCCTGCGCCTGCAGCACCAGGTCGACATCGATCGCCGCAAGATCGATATCAGGGACCCGCTCAAGCAGCTCGGTGAGCATCGCGTCCCGCTCAAGCTGCACCGCGACGTCACGGCCAACATCAACCTGATCATCACCCAGGACCGGTAGCGTCCCGTTGTCGGTCGCGCCCGTAGCGCTCCGGCCGGAGGGGCGGATGCCGCCCCACGACCTGGAGGCGGAGACGTCGGTCCTGGGCGCGATCCTCCTCGACCAGGCGGCGATCACGCGTGTCCTGGACTTCCTCAGCGGCGACGACTTCTACCGTGAGAACAACGGCCAGATCTACCGCGCCGCGCTGACGCTGTTCCGCGAGGGCGAGCCCATCGACAACGTGACGCTCGCCTCGGAGCTGGAGAAGATGGGCGTGCTTGAGCGGGTCGGCGGCCGTGGCCACCTGGCGCTGCTCCAGGAGTCGGTACCGACCGCCGCCAACGTCGAGCACTACGCGCGGATCGTCAAGGCCAAGGCGTACAAGCGCCGGCTGATCACCGCCGGCAGCCAGGTCACGGCCCTCGGCTTCGACGACTCGCTTGACGCGGATGAGGCGGTCAACCAGGCGCAGGCGCACGTCTACGCCATCTCGGACGACCGGGTCGGCAGCGGCCTGGAGCGCCTGTACGACCTGCTCAAGCCGGCGATGGACCGGATCGACGCCCAGATGGCCTCCGGCGGCGGCGTGATCGGCATCTCGTCGGGCTTCCACGATCTGGACAGGATGACGAACGGCTTCAAGCCAGCCGACCTGGTGATCATCGCCGGCCGGCCCAGCATGGGCAAGGCGCTCGCGGTGGACACGCCGATCCCGACGCCCGGCGGCTGGACCACGATGGGCGCCCTGAAGGTGGGGGACCAGGTCTTCGACGACCAGGGCCGGCCATGCACGGTGACCGGTGCTACTCCGGTCCAGGAGAACCGGACGTGCTACGAGGTGCTGTTCTCGGACGGCGCCCGGATCGTGGCGGACGCGGACCACCGCTGGTCGGTGCTGACCCGAGCGTCCCGCCGCGCCGTGGACGCCCGCCGCCCAACGGTGCTGACGACCCGCGAGATGCTGGACTCGGTCCAGGTCGGCGGCGGCCGCCTGAACTACTCGGTGGCGGTGTGCGGGCCGCTCCAGTACGTGCCCGCGGACCTTCCGCTCGATCCCTATGTGCTGGGCGTGTGGCTCGGAGACGGTACCGCCCGCGCCGCCGCGCGGTGCTCAGACCGTGGCCCGCGTCATTTCAGGTTGGGCGACGGGCGAGGGTGGACGCTGCCGAGGAGCCTCAGGCTGACCGGATCGGTGGCGAGCGAGGTCCGGGAGCGCCTGGGCGCCGGCCAAGGGGGCCGGGCGACTGTGGCACCTTCGGCCTCCCCGGCGCCGGGCGGCTCATGGCGCCGCGCGAGGCCGACGGCGGGCGTCCCCGGCGCCAGGCACATCCCGCGCGCCTACCAGGAGGCGTCGGTGGATCAGCGGCTGGCGCTGCTGCAGGGCCTGATGGACACGGACGGCAGTATTGACAGTCTCGGTCACGCCGAGTTCGTGTCAACGACCCGGACACTGGCGGAGGGCGTGCTGGAACTGGTGACCGGCCTCGGACAAGCTCCGCGCATGACCGTGGACCGCGCCCAACTGAACGGAACGGACCACGGCCCGCGCTACCGTGTGCGCTTCAAGCCGACCGGTGCCAACGCCCGTGTCCGCCACCGCTTCATCCGCGCGATCAACCCGATCGCGTCCGTTCCTGTGCGGTGCATCCAGGTGGACTCGCCGAGTCACCTGTACCTGGCGGGTCGTGCTTGCGTCCCGACCCACAACACCTCGTTCGTGCTGAATGTGGCGCTGCACGCCGCCGTCACGCATCAGAAGCCGATCGCCATCTTCAGCCTGGAGATGTCGAAGGAGCAGCTCGTGGAGCGCATGCTCTGCGAGCAGGCCCGGATCGACGCCCAGCGGCTGCATCGGGGCACGCTCAGCGACGTGGAGTACGAGCGCCTGGCCGGCGCCCTCGGCCCGCTGGGCGACGCCCCGGTCTTCATCGACGACTCGCCGATGCTGGACGACCTGACGCTGCGGTTGAAGTCCCGGCAGGCGAGGAGCCGCGAGGGCATCGAGATGATCGTCCTCGACTACCTGCAGCTCATGCACGGCCGGGCGAATTCCGGCGACTCCAACCGCGTCCAGGAGGTGTCCGCCATCTCCCGCGCGCTCAAGTCGATCGCCCGCGAGCTGCGCATCCCGGTGGTCGCGATCTCACAGCTGTCCAGGGCACCGGAGGCCCGGCCGGACAAGCGCCCGATCCTGAGCGACCTTCGCGAGTCGGGCTGTCTGACGGCCGACACCCGGCTGCTCCGCGCGGACACGGGAGCGCCGGTGACGATCGAGGAGCTGAAGCGGACGGGCTGCGAGGGCGTGAGGGTGTGGTCGCTCGACGCCGACCGGCGGCTCGTGGCAGCGCCGCTGCAGCGGGTCTTCCCCTCCGGGACGAAGCCGGTCTTCCGTCTGCGACTGGCCAGCGGCCGCACGGTCAGAGCCTCGGCCAACCACCGTTTCCTGACCTGCACGGGTTGGGAGGAGCTCAGCCGCCTGAAGGTGGGCGATCGGCTGGCCGTCCCTCGGCGGATCCCGCCGCCGCTCGAGCCGGTCGAGTGGCATCCGGGCAGGCTCGCACTGCTCGCGCACCTGATCGGAGACGGCTGCAGCATGCGGCGGCAGCCGATCCGCTACACGAACGCTGACGAGGAGAACGTGCGACTGGTCGAGGAGACGGCAGGCGAGTCGTTCGGGGTCGCTCCGCGTCGGCTGAGGCGGCGAGACCGGTGGCACACGTGCCTCCCGTCGCCGCCGATCGCGTCGTGGCTCGACGAGCTCGGCGTGTACGGGCTTCGCAGCTTCGAGAGGAGGGTGCCAGCAGCGGTCTTCGCGTCCCCGGATGCTGACGTCGCCTGGTTCCTCCGACATCTGTGGGCCACGGACGGCTGTGTGGCGGACGCCCTGAAGGGCCCGCCAGGTCTGTGCTACCGCACGTCGAGCCGGCGGTTGGCCGAGGACGTCGTGCTGCTGCTCGGACGGCTGGGAATCCCGGCGAAGACGACCGTCGGCCGGAAGGACGACAGCCGACCTGGCCACCAGGTCTGGGTGCGCGGGGCCGACCAGGTGCGGCTGTTTGCCGCCCGGGCGGGCATCCACGGCAGCCGCGGCCTCCAGCTGGAGGCGCTCGTTCAGCGCCTCCAGCCGGTCAGGGCGAACCCCACGGTCGCCACGTTCTCTTTCGACATGTCGGGTGACGTTCGGCGGGAGATGGTTGGCACGGGCACGACCACCCGAGAGCTCCAGCGCGGGCTCAGAATGGCGCACTGCGGAAGCACGCGCCACCGGTCCGGTCCCGGTCCCGGGCGGCTGGCCCGGGTGGCGCAGGGCCTGGGGGGAAGCGCGCTGCTGGAGGGGGGACTGGCGGGAGACGACGTGTCCTGGGACAGCGTGGTCGAGATCGAGGCGCTGGGGGAGCTCCCGGTGTACGACGGCACCGTTGCGGGGACGCACAACTTCATCGCCGACGGGATCGTCGCCCACAACAGCATCGAGCAGGATGCCGACATCGTCATGTTCCTCTACCGCGACGAGTACTACAACCGCGAGAAGTCGGAGAAGCCCGGCATCGCCGAGATCATCGTCGCCAAGCACCGCAACGGCCCGACCGGGACGATCGAGCTCATCTTCCGGAGGGAGCTGACCCGCTTCGAGAACCTCGAGCGCCGCCGGCCGGAGCCGGTCGGGTCCGAGCCCTGAGGCCGCTGGCGAGGGGCGGAGAGGTCGTCGACGCCTCTCGCCCCGGCCCTCAGCGTGGTGCGCTCTGGGCGGCGCGGAGCGCGTCGAAACGGCAGCGGACCATCTCCACCTCGTAGTCCTCGAGCGCCCGCAGCCCGGCTCCTTCGACACCTTCCAGGTCTCGTTCACCGAGAGGACTCGGCCGGTCCTACTGGTTGCAGAGGGGCCCGAACGGCTCTCGCACGCCGGGGGCGGTGCAGTCCCAGTCGGAGTTGCTGACCCAGATGTCGCCCATCAGCGGGTCGGACGCCAGCGTGCCGCCCACCAGCTCCGAGGACCCCACGCCGGCGTCGATGCTGGCCTTGGTGGTCCGGGCGCCCGTGCGGTCGATCCACTCCAGCCGCGACGGCCCCACCTGGTCGAGGTAGAACGCGTACTGCGTCCACAGGAACAGGTGGCTGGCGAACGTCTGGCGCAGCGCCTCGGGCACGGTGCGCAGCACGAGCCTGCGCAGGACCAGGCGGGTCACCTCCAGCCGGACGCCGGCCGCCTTCGAGTCCTGGATGGTGCCCAGGTCGTAGCTGAACACCGTGGCCGGCACCTGGCTGAGGCCCGACCGCAGCAGGAACGCGTCCTGCTGGCTGTTCCAGGCCCAGAACTCGTAGGCGTTGGCACGCACGTAGGCGAGCGCCCAGCGCCTGGCGTCGGTGTCGCTGACCGCGCCCGAGGTCTGGTTGACCACCTCGATCGAGCCGAGCCCCACGCCCACCAGGGAGGCTGGCGGCACCTGGTTCGCGCCCTTCTGCTGCCACGCCTCCAGGCTGCCCGCCGCCGGCGCCGCGGTCGCCGGGGCCGCGGCGGGGGACGACCGGTGCTGGCTGGTGCCCGGTCCGAGCGCGCACCCGGCCAGCGTGACGATCGAGGCCGCAGCGGCCAGCAGCCTCAGCACGTCAGCCGTGGACGGGGATGCCCACTTCCTGGAGGACGGTCTTGGTGTAGGGACCGAGCGTCCGGTTGATGGGCGGGATGAGGTTGTTCAGCGTCAGGTGGTACTGGGTGTTGGAGTCGGACCAGTACTCGTCCACCGTCACGACGTAGTGCTCGGTCACGGACACCTGGAACGTGCCGTAGCGGCTGTAGGTGTGGCTCACTGCGACGTCGGCCGTGACGCCAGTGCACGGCCCGGGCAGCTGGGGGTCCTCCACCGTGCTGTTGTCGCCGAAGTCCCAGGTGGGGCCCTGGAAGGCCACCTGGATCCGGAAGACGTACCAGACGTACCGGCCCGTGCCGTCGTTGACCGGCTCCGAGATGGTCATCTCGTAGGTCGCGGGCTTCTGGACGGATTGGGGAGGGCCGCCGGGCGTGGTGAAGGTCGCGCCCACGATGAAGTAGCAGGTGCCGATGTTGACCAGCCCGGCGTTGGGGTTGTTCGGCAGCGAGGACAGCTTCCCGAGGTTGATGAACTGCAGCAGGTTGGCCTGGTTCAGGAACGGGATGATCGCGCCCGGGTTCAGGCCGTTCGGCCTGGCCACCGCGTTGGGATACTGGGTCGAGCAGAGGTTGCCCGCGATCACGATGTTGTAGAACGCGTAGGGGTTCGGGCAGCCGAGCTGCCAGCCAGGGGCGATGTTGCCGCCGACGGGCACCGTGCACCTGCCGTTCGCGTCGTACTTGCCGGTGAAGAGGTAGGGCGTGAACACGTCGTACTTGGCGGCGACCTGGACCGGGTAGAGCGCCATGTAGGACGGGTAGCTGAAGCTCCCGTAGCGGGTCCCGGTGTAGTCGGCGTCCATCTGGACCGCCGAGTTGGGGCCCGTCACCTGGACCTTCGACGGCTGCTCCACCACGTACTGGCAGGGCTGGCCGGGCGGGCCCCCGGGGGGCGAGCCCCGCGATTGGCCGGGGCCATACGGCGTGCCGGTCGGCCCGCTGACCATCGGGCACGAGACGCTCGCGTTGGCCGCGATCGGCACCGGGTTGGTCGCCCCGACGCTGCCGCCGGCGGTCGGCGTGCAGGGACTCCCGGTGGCGCCCCCGGCTCCCGAGGCGAAGGCCGGCGGGGCGGAGGCGATGACCAGCACGGCGGCAGTGGCCAGGACCAGGGCGAGTCGCGCGATTCCCCCTCGTTTCATCGCGATCGGCGTCGAACGTACCAGATTCGGCGCGCCCACCTCCCGGACAATGAACCGGATCGCCCCCGCGAGCGGTGCGCCAGCCGGAGGCCGAGGGCCTGGTCCAGCCGGACGCGGCGGACGCGGCGGCCGCAGCTGCGGTGCCGGGTGCCAGCCGCCCGCCTCGCGGTGTCGCGGCCTGCCCCGTGGTCACGGCCCGGGGGCCGTCAGCTCCCGCCAGCGGAAGCAGTCCACGACGTGGTCGTTGACCAGCCCGCAGGCCTGCATCAGGGAGTAGAGGATGGTGGGCCCGACGAAGCGGAAGCCGCGCCGCTTCAGGTCGGCGCTGATCGTCCTGGCCAGCGGCGTCTCGGCGGGGAGCTCGGCCAGCGAGCGGCGGCCGGGCTGCAGCGGCCGGCCGTCGACGAAGGACCAGACGTGCTCCGCGAAGCTGCCGCGCTCGGCCCGCACGGCGAGCAGCGCCCTCGCGTTGCCCACGGCGGCGTCGATCTTGGCGCGGTTGCGGACGATCGACGCGTCCCCCAGCAGGCGCTCGAAGTCCGCCTCTCCGAAGGCGGCAACGCGTTCGGGGTCGAAGCCGGCGAACGCGCGCCGGTAGCCCTCGCGCTTGCGCAGGATCGTCATCCAGCTCAGGCCGGCCTGGGAGCCCTCCAGCACGAGGAACTCGAACAGGGTGCGGTCGTCGCGGGCGGGGACGCCCCACTCCGCGTCGTGGTAGGCGACCATCAGCGGATCGGAGCCGGCCCATGAGCAGCGGGACCGGTCGCCCTGGTCGTGCATCACCGAACAACGTAAGGCAACGCCGCTTGTCAGAAATCGGTTTAATAGCCAGCCGTGGTACTAGTCGTCGTCGGTGGACAGTGGGGTGACGAGGGCAAGGGGAAGCTGGTCGATTTCCTCGCCCAGCGGGCGGACATGGTCGTCCGGACCCAGGGTGGCAACAACGCGGGCCACACCGTCGTCACGGAGCACGGCGAGTTCAAGTTCCAGCTCATGCCGAGCGGCGTCCTGCATCCGAACGTCACCTGCGTGATCGGGAACGGGGTGGTGGTGGACCCGCGTGTCCTGATCCGCGAGATCGAGCAGCTGCGCGAGCGCGGCGTCGACCAGGTCAACCTGGTGGTCAGCGAGCGGGCGCACATGGTGATGAGCTACCACCCGATCTTCGACCGGCTCGAGGAGTCCGCTCGCGGCGACGACCGGCTGGGCACGACCTGGCGCGGCATCGGGCCGGCGTACGCCGACAAGATCCGCCGCATCGGCTTCCGCATCGGCGACCTCCAGAAGGAGGCCTTCATGCGCAAGAAGCTCGACTTCGTGGTGGGCCAGGTCAAGAACCCGATCCTCGAAGCCTTCTACCGGGAGGAGTCGTTCGACCACGACAGGATGATCGATGAGTACCTGCGCTATGCGCAGGTGCTCGACCCGTACATCCGGGACACCTTCCCGATCATCCAGGACGCCCTCGACCGCGGGGCGGACATCCTGCTGGAGGGCGCCCAGGCCACCATGCTCGACCTGGACTTCGGCACCTATCCCTACGTGACCAGCTCCAACTGCGTGGCGGCCGGCGCCTGCGCCGGCTCCGGCATCCCGCCGACGCGCATCGACAGGACCGTGGTGGTGTGCAAGGCGTACACGACCCGGGTCGGCTACGGCCCGTTCCCGACGGAGCTGTTCGACCACGTGGGCGACGCCATCCGGGAGCGCGGCAACGAGTTCGGCACCGTGACCGGCCGGGCCAGGCGCGTGGGCTGGTTCGACGGGGCCGTCGCCCACTACGCGACGCGAGTCAACGGCGCCAGCTCCGTGGCGCTGACCAAGCTGGACGTCCTGGACGAGATGCCCGAGCTCCAGGTCTGCGTCGGCTACGACTTCCGGGAAGAGTTCCACGACCACCCGATGGCCAACATCTCGCACCTGAAGCACTGCGAGCCGCGCTACGAGACCATGCGTGGCTGGGAGTCGCCGATCGGGGACTGCCGGACCTGGGAGGACCTGCCGCTCAACTGCCGCGCCTACGTGGAGCGGGTGGAGGAGCTGTGCGGTGCGCCGATCGACCTGATCGGCGTGGGACCCCGCCGGGACCAGTTCGTGGCCCGCGGCCGCCCGTACTTCAACTGAGCCGCGGCCCGGCCACACGCTCAGCCCGTGGTGCGGTCCGGGCTGCGCTGGCGCCCCAGCGCCTGCAGCGCGTCGCGCAGCTCGCGCAGGCGGGACCAGGTCTCCTGCCGGTTGCCGTTCAGCCAGCCCACGCCCTGGATGGCCGCCGCCAGCACCTGCATCGCCGCCACCGTGACGGGCACGGCCTCTATCGCGAAGCCGCGCGTCCGGACGCCCACCGCGATCGCGCCCGTGGCAACCCCCAGCAGCGGCCGGCCCACCGGCGACCGCGGCAGCGTGCGGCGGTCGGCCAGCACGAGCGCCGCGGCGAACCAGAGCGGCCCGCTCAGGAGCGGGTAGCCGGGCGCCCAGTGCTGGACCTGGATCGGCACCAGAGCGCCGACCAGGACCGCCATGACCACGAGCAGGCTCAGCCGGCGCGAGTACCAGAGCCACGCCGCGCCGAGCGCGACCGCCAGCAGGGAGGTCGCGAAGACGGGCCCCGCCACGTTGCCCACGTACAGGCGGACTGGATCGACCGGTGAGAGGGCGCCGCCGAAGGACTGGAGCCAGAAGCGCACGGGCTCCGCCATCGGCTCCATTCCCCCCGGGCTGGCGTAGGCGGCGGGCGCGCCGCGCGACGCGAGCAGCAGCAGCGCGTAGGCGAGGACGCCCGCCTGGAGCCTGGCGCCGGCCACGTAGCGGGCCCTGGCCACTTCCAGGCCGGCGCCCAGCACCGCGATCGCGGCCGCCCACGCCAGCGGCGCCCGCGGCCCGACCAGCGCCACGCCGACCAGCGCCGCCAGGCCGGGGGCGGCGGCCCGCGGCCACCGGCGCAGCCGCAGGGCCACGTGCGCCACGACGGCTGCCGCCAGGGCAACGGCCAGCATCTCCAGCGCGATCACCCGGAAGAGCACCAGGCCCGCCGTCACCGGGGGCAGCAGCGCGATGCCCATGACCAGGGCGGGCGGGGCGCTCTCGGGAGCCACCGCGACGCGCCGCAGCGCCGTGAGCGAGTGCCGGACCATCAGAATCGCCTTCCCGGCCACCAACAGAAGGATTGTACGCAGTTGTTCTCTTACGCACTAAGGGACGGCTGCGCCATAATCGGGGCGAGTGTCGCGTTTTCCCCTGCGTTCTCTGGCGACATCGCTGATGGCTGGCTTCGGGGTGCTCGCGGCGGGGCTGACCGCCTCCGCCGCCGGCCCGGACGACACGTGGGCGCCGGCGGCGGCGCTCCCCGACCGCCTGGACAGCCCCGTGTTCGCGCTGGCCGTGAACCCGGCGGAGGGCCGCCAGGTGCTGGCCGGGGCGGCGACGGCCGCGGGCGGCGCGATCTACCGCAGCGGCGACGGCGGCGCCACCTGGCAGCCAGTGCGCGCCGGGCTGGGGCACGGCGTCGCCGTGCTGGCGTTCGACCCGCGGCGGCCGGGCGTGGCGCTGGCGGGGACGCGCGGCGCCGGGATCTGGCGGAGCGCCGACGGCGGCCTCAGCTGGCAGTCCCAGCCGGGGGCCGAGGGCCGGACGGTCCGGGCGTTCGGGTTCGTGGGCGACGTGGCGCTGGCGGGTGGCGACCGTGGTGTGCTGGCCAGCCGGGCCGGCGGTCCCTGGGCCGCGAGCGGCCTGGCCCAGGTCCGGGTCAGCGCGCTCGCGGTCCTGGCGACGGAGGGAGGCCACCTGGTGGTCGCCGGGGGCGACGCCACCCAGGGCTCGGAGCCGCTGCCGCTGTTCGCCAGCGCCGACACCGGTGCGAGCTGGGACCCGGTGGCCGGGGTGACCGGCGTCTCCGGCGTGGTGGGCGGCAGCAGCGCCGTCGCCGCGCTGGCGGCGCAGCCGGGGCCGGCGGGCGCACAGCTGCTGATGGGCACCAACACCGGGCTGTACGGCTCGCCCGACGCGGGGGCCAGCTGGCAGCAGCTCGCCGGCGGCGGGTCGCTGCCGGCGACCGACGTCAGCGCGCTGGCGGTCTCGCCCCGCCACCCCGAGCGGCTGTACGTGGCCAGCGACGGCGGCGCGTCGGACCAGGGCGGCCTCTGGGCCACCGGCGACGGCGGCGGGCACTTCTCGTCGCTGGACCCGGCCCAGCCCGAGGTGACGGCCCTGGCGGCGTCGGGCGACGACGCCACGACCCTGGTGGTGGCCACCTTCCGTCCGGCCGACCACGCGGTCGCGGTCTGGACCTACCGGGACGCGGGCGGCCGGCCGCAGGCCCCGGCTCCGCCGCCGGCCTCGGCCCCGCCGGCGCTCGGCCCGGCCGCCGCCGCCGGCCCGGCCGCCGCCGGGGGCTGGCGGTCGTTCCTGCTGGCCCCGGAGACGCCCTACGTGGCGTTCGGCCTGTGCGCCTTCCTCGTGGTGCTGGTCGGGCTGGCCGCCAACGCGAGCCGGCGGCGGCTGCGCTGATCGTGCCCTCTCTACACTCCCAGGCGTGAACCGACCCATCGATCGCCTCCGCGAGTTGGGCCACGAGCTGCCGCAGGCACCGGCGGCGATGGCCTCCTACGTGCCGACCCGCCTGGTCCCGATCGGCGGCGGCCGCGCCCTGCTCTACGTCGCCGGCCAGGTCGCGATCCGAAATGGCCAGCTGCTGACCGGCCGCGTCCCGACCGAGGTCAGCGTCGAGGACGCTCAGGAGGCGGCGCGGGTGTGCGCGCTGAACATCCTGGCCCAGATCGAGCAGGCGGCCGGCCTCGACAACGTGGTGGAGATCGCCCAGCTGATGGGCTGGGTCCTGTCCGCGGACGACTTCGGTGGTCAGCCGCAGGTGATCAACGGCGCGTCCGACCTGCTGGTGGAGGTCCTCGGCGACGCCGGCA
>Ga0137384_10004209_pt1 | contig 11511 bp, 7 predicted proteins | sample SagtaG_2_FD_104922 | JGI IMG/M metagenome (GOLD analysis project Ga0137384, IMG submission 104922) | Vadose zone soil microbial communities from Sagehorn Ranch, Mendocino, California, USA - Sage2_R_60_16 metaG | ecosystem: Environmental > Terrestrial > Soil > Vadose zone | place: USA: California...
CGGGCGTCCAGCGCGCCCACGAAGACGAGGTAGGGCCCGCGGACGCCATGGCGCTCCGCCACCCGCTCCCGCGCGCCCTCCACCGGGGCGAACCCGGGAGCCACGCCCTCGGGCACCACCACGAGCCGCTCCGCCTCGACGTCCGCGATCCTTCGGGCGTCCGCCGCCGTGGCCTCCGAGACCGCGATGACCAGGTCCGCCCGCCGCAGCAGCCGGCGGCCGAGCCACCAGCGGCTCCGCTCGCCCAGCATCCGCCAGCCGCCTCCGACCCACGGGATCAGGTCGTGGAGCGTCACGACCACCGGCACCGGGCTGCGGCCCGGCAGGGCCAGGGTCGTGGCGTGGTAGAGCGCGGGGTGCAGCCGGCGCAGGTCCTCACCGACGACCTGCGCCTCCTCCACGAGGCCCAGGCGGCCGCGATAGCGGCGGCGGACCGTGTGGGCCGTCCAGTCCCCCGGGGGCAGCGGCGGGACCGGGCGGCCGCCGTCGAAGAGCAGGGCCGTGCGGCCGTCGAAGCCGGTCTCCCTGAGGCCCACCACCAGGCCGCGGACGTAGCTGCCGATGCCGCGCACGGCGTGGTCATCCTGCAGTGGCCGGGCGTCCAGGACGACCCGCCGATCCCGAGACGCCGGTGGGTGCACCCGCACATGATGCTGAACGACGCCCGCCCGACGCACCGTCGACGGCGGCCGCCGGGCTGATCGGCCGGGGCCGGCGCGCTGCGAGCCGGTCGCCAGCCCACCGACCGGGCGGCGACCGGGCCGGGGCCTTCGATGGTCTCAGCCATGCTGCCCAAGCGCACCGGACCGCTCGCACTCCTCGGATTCGTCCTTCTCTGGACCGTGTCCACGGCGGCCGGGCCGGCGTCCCGGCCGGTGGGCTGGGTCCACCCGGCCAGCCACACGGCCGCCAGGCCGGCCGCCGGCGTCCAGCCCGCGGCGGGCGGGGAGGTCGGCTACATCCCCTGCGACGTGAACCACGCCTACGGGCTGAACGCCAGCGGGCTCGACGGGGCCGGCACCACCATCGCCATCGTGGACGTCGACGACCAGCCCAGCGTCCAGGCCGACCTGCACAGCTTCGACTCGGCCCTCGGGCTGCCCGACCCGCCGAGCTTCACGAAGCACCGGCCGTTCGGGCCCGTGCCCGTCGACGGCGGCTGGGCGATGGAGATCACGCTCGACGTCGAGTGGGCTCACGCGGCGGCGCCGGGCGCGGCCATCGCGCTGGTCGAGGTGCCGACCGGCTCCATCTCGAACCCGCGCGGCTCCAGCGACCTGCTCGCGGGCGTCGCCTACGCGGTCGACACGCTCGGCGCGGACGTGGTCTCCATGAGCTGGACGATGCCCGAGTCGGTCACGGTCGGCGTCTTCGGCCAGGGCGGCACGACCGCGCTGAACGCGCAGGCCTTCCCGCCGGCGAACGCGGCCGGGCGGCCGGTCACGTACCTGGCCGCCGCCGGCGACGCGGGCACCCAGACCAACTGGCCGGCCTCGGCCACCACGGTGGTGGGCGTGGGCGGCACCAGCCTGGCGCCGGCGGCCTACGGCTACGCCGGCTACCCGGGCACCCACTACGGCTGCGCGGGCGCCGCCGGCTCGGCCGGCGTGGACGGCGGCAGCGAGACGGTGTGGGGCGGCCAGGGCTGCAGCGCCGGGCCGCCCGCCTGCAGCGGCACGGGCGGCGGCGCCTCGGCCTTCGAGGCCAGGCCATCGTGGCAGTCGGTCGCGAGCGGCGGCTACCGCGTCACGCCCGACGTCGCCATGCTGGCCGATCCGGCCTCCGGCGTCGCCACCTTCCAGAACGGCGCCTGGAACCAGTTCCTCGTCGGCGGCACCAGCCTCGGCGCGCCGCTGTGGGCGGGCGTCGTGGCGGCCCTCGACGAGGAGCGCGGCTTCCGCGGGCTGACCGGGCTCGGGCTGACGGCCAGCTCCGCCTGGATGTACGCCGCCGGCGCCGCCGGCTTCAACGACATCGTCCACGGCAGCAGCCCGGCCGCGCCCGGCGACCCCTGCCTCGGCTCCGGCGGCTGCGTGGCCGCTCCCGGCTACGACGCGGTCACCGGCAGGGGCAGCCCCCGGTTCGCCAGCCTGCTGGCCGACGGCGCGGTCGCCGGCACCGGCCCGGGAGCCGGCCGGCTGAGCTACAACCCGGTCTCCCCGGTCCGGATCATGGACACGCGGACCGGGCTGGGCGGGCACCTCGGCCGGCTCTCCGGTGGCGACACGCTCGCCCTCCAGGTGAGCGGTCTCGACGGCGTGCCGGCCGGCGCGGGGGCGATCGCAGCCAACGTCGGAGTGACGGACACGGCCGCGGTGACGGCCGGCTACGCGCTGCTCTACCCGGGCGGGCAGCCGCGGCCCCTCGCCTCCACGGTCAACTTCGGCACGAACCAGACCATCGCGGTCCTCACGCAGGTCCAGCTCGGCCACTCCGGCGCCGTGAACGTGCACCTGAACACGGCCAACGCCGGCGGCTCGGCGGACGTCTTCATCGACCTCCAGGGCTACTTCGCCGCCCCCGCCGGAGGCCAGGGGCTGTACCGCTCGCTGGCCACGCCGGTCCGCGCCCTGGACTCCCGAACCGGGAGCGGCGGGCCGCGGGCGCCCTTCGGTCCCGGCGAGGCCCGCAGGCTGCAGGTCGCCGGCAGCGCGGCCATCCAGTCCAGCCCCCTCGTCGCGGCGACCGCCCGGGCGGTGGTCCTCAACCTCACGGCCGTCTCGGGCAGCACCGGCAGCTACCTGTCCGCCTCTCCGGCGCCGGCCGGCCCGAACGCCGCGTGTCCCGCCGACCTCTCCACGTCGAACGTCAACTTCGGCGCGGGCCGGGTCCAGGCCAACCGGGTCACCGTGACCGTCGGCGGCGGGGGCGCCATCTGCCTCTACAACTCCCTCGGCACCGTGGACGTGCTGGTGGACCTCGCCGGCTGGTACTCCAGCGGCCAGGCCGGCGACGCGACGGGCGCGCTCTACGCCCCGTTCCAGCCCACCCGCATCTTCGACAGCCGGCTGTCCCGGCCGGTGGGGCCGGGCGCGGGCACCTGCCCCGGCGGCGGGGACGTCACCCTGCTGGTCCCGCCCGCGATCGTCCAGGCGGCGGCCATGAACGTGACGGCCCTCGACGCGGTGTCGCCCAGCTACCTCCAGGTCCGCGCCGCGGGCACGAACGCGGCCACGTCGGACATCAACTTCGGGCCGGGCGACGTGATGCCCAACCTGGTCATCGCCGCGGTGAGCGGCGCCGGCGGGCTGGCGATCTGCAACTCCAGCGGCACCGCGGACGTCCTGGTCGACCTGACCGGCGGATACAGCGGCTGAGGTACGGCGAGGCCGGCCCTCACTCACTGCCCAGCCGGGAGGCCTCACTGCTATTCTGACAAGGCAGGCCGACTTCGGCTGGCGTGGGGAAGCAGGATCGGGCGACGACGGCCGCGCCGGGTGCGCTGGCGAGACACAGCCGTTCCGGGGCGTTGCCGCTCGTCGACGGCGTCTGGCTGCGACGAGCTGAGGAGGTGGCTGATGGGCTGATCTGGTCCGAATTTCCTAACAGCCGCATGCGGCCCATGGAAACGGAGGTTTCTGCCTTGAAGGCTCTCAAGCTCGCGTCGCTGGTGACCATCAGCACGCTGACCCTGATGCTCGTGTCGGTCCTCGCCGTCTCGGCGAGGCCGGCGACCTCGGGTGCGCTCCGGTCGGTCGGAGCCGCCGCGGCCCAGGCGTTCTCGGCGACCCGACCTGCCGCGGAGAACGGAGTGGGCGCTGCAGCGACCGGCTTCCTGCCCACCATTCAGATCACGATCGGATCGCCGGTACGGCTGCTGGACAAGCTGCAGCTGACCGGCGATGTCACCATCGCCTGCGGACCGTTCATCTCCCTGGACTTCAGCTTCGCGAGCTACCAGCTCTCCGAGGCGTCCGGCCACACCGTGTCCCACGCGTTCGGATCGATTCCGGCGCTCATCTGCGATGGCGCACCGCACACCTTCGCCGCCAGCCTGGTCGGCCAGGACGTGCCCTTCCGTCCCGGCACCGGCGTGGCGCAGGTCTTCGCCAACGCGTGCGGGCTCACGCCGAACTTCACGAGCGCCTGCGTCTCCGGCAACGCGACCTCCGAGGTGGCGATCAAGAAGTAGTGGCCCTGCGGGCCCTGGCGGGCACCCTCGGGAGGTCGAGCGTCGCCCGGCCTCCCGGCCTCGCCCTCGAAGCGGGGACGCGCTGGACCCTGCGAGCCGGTGCGTTCCTGCTTCCGCTCGCGTATTGCTGGACGACCGTGGACCAGTTCGCGCTGCCGAAGCTCGTCCTGGCCCGCCTCCTGGCCCTGTGTCTTTTCGCACTCTGGCTGGCCGGCTGGCTGCGGACCGGCACGCCGCGACTTCGGCGGACGCCGCTCGACCTCCCGCTCCTCGCCTTCATCACCAGCGCGACCGTCTCGACCGCGCTCGCCGTGAACCGCAGCGTCGCCGTGTTCGGGACCTACCTGCGCTACGAGGGCCTGCTCACCCTCCTCACCTACGCCGCGCTGTTCTGGCTGGTGTCGCAGGCGCTCACGACCCGCGCCGAGGTGAGGGGGCTGCTGCGGTCGCTCCTGGCCGGCGCGTACGTCGCGGCCGTCGTCGCCGTGCTCCAGTCCGTCGTCGCCACCGCCCTGGGCACCGTCGGCCCGGCCGAGACGGGGTTCACGTTCGGCGGTTGGGTGCGGGCCAGCGGGACGTTCGGCAATGCGAACTTCCTGGGCATCCTCCTGGCCATGATGCTGCCCGTCGCGGTCGATGGCACCCTGCGGGAACGCTCCGGGCTGGACCGGGCGCTCCACGCGAATGCCGTGGCGGTGCTGGTCCTCGCCCTGCTGCTGACGTTCAGCCGCAGCGCCTGGCTGGGCGCGGCCGCTGGCGTGGCGCTGGCCATGTGGGGGCCGCTGTCGCGTTCCCGGAGGGCTCGGGCCGGTGCCCTGGCAGGCGCGCTGCTGCTGCTGGTCGTCCCGGCGGCCCTGGCGGGCTCGCCGGCCGGTCGGGCCGTGGCCGCGCGCCTCGTCTCGCTGGCCAACCCCGTCGCCGGCACGGGAAGCACGCGCCTCCACATCTGGGCCGGCACGGTGCGCATGATCGACGCGCGGCCGCTGCTGGGATGGGGCCCCGACACCTTCGGGCTCGTCTACCCCGAGTTCCGGACCGGCGACTGGACACCTGGCGCACAGGTGGACCGCGCCCATTCGGACCTGCTCGACGTGGCCGCGGCTCGAGGCCTCCTCGGCGCAGCCACCTACCTTGCCACCCTGGCCGCGCTCGCCCTGGCGTTCTGGCGCGGCCGGCGTCAGGAGGGCGCCCTCGCAGCGCTGGGGACCGTGGTGGCCTATGAGATCCCTCTGCAGGTCAACTTCGCCTGGGTGCCGGTGACGGCGGTGTTCTGGATCCTGGCCGCCGCTGCGGTGGCGACCTGGACGCCACCGCCGCCGATGGGGGCCGGGCCGGCTCCGATGGGCGGGCGCAGCCGTGCCGCGGTGGCCCTGGCCGCCGCCTCCGGGCTGGGGGTGCTCACCGCCCTGACGGTCGGGAGCCCGCTGCTGGCGGACATGCGCTTCTTCGAGGGAGTCGAGGCCCGGGCCCATGGCGACACGGCTGCGGCGCGCGCTCGCGTCGCCCAGGCCCGCACGCTGGCCCCGGAGGAGGCCACCTACGCCGGCGAGGCCGGCGACCTGGCGCTCGATCTGCAGCCGGACGGCGAGCCGGGGCCCGGGGCGGACTGGGCTGCGGCGCGCGCAGCCTACCTGGACGCGATCAGTCTCGGGACGAGCCGCGCCGCCACGTACGAACGTCTGGCCGCCGCCGACCGCGCCCTGGGACGGGACTCGGAGGCCGAGGCGGCCGCCCTGGGCTCTCACCGTGTGCGCCGATCATTCCGACCACCTCGCTCGTCAACACCTGAGTGACCGGTGAGACCCTGGCGACGTCCCGGCGGGGCGCCCCGTCCTACGACCGTTTCTACTACCTCCGCTACTTCGGGCCCGACGGCGAGCTGGCCTACGGGCGCAGCGAGCACTGGCTGCGCTTCTTCGGCCACATCGCCGACCGCATCGTGTCCGACATCGGCCCGGGCAGCGTGCTCGACGCCGGCTGCGCCATGGGCATCCTGGTCGAGTCGCTGCGGGACCGCGGGGTGGACGCCCACGGCGTGGACGTCTCCGAGTACGCGCTGGGCGAGGTCCGCGAGGACGTCCGGCCCTACTGCGCCCTCGGCTCCGTCACCGAGCCGTTCCGGCGCCGGTACGACCTGATCACGTGCATCGAGACGCTGGAGCACCTGGCTCCGGCGGACGCCGAGCGCGCCGCCGCCAACATCTGCGCCCACACCGACGACCTCCTCTTCTCCTCGACGCCCACGCACTTCAAGGAGGTGACCCACCTGAACGTGCGGCCGCCGGAGTACTGGGCGGAGCTGTTCGCGCGTCACGGCCTGTACCGGGACGTGGACTACGACCCCGCGACGTACGTGTGCCGGTGGGCCGTGCGCTTCCGGCGGCTGCGGGAGCCGGCGCCGCGGGTCGCCGGCGGCTACGAGCGCCTGTGCTCACGCCTGAGACAGGAGAACCAGGAGGTCCGCGAGCTCTGCCTGGAGCAGCAGGACGAGCTCCGGGCCGTGCACGCGCGGCTGGAGCGGGCGGAGGCGGCGGCGGCCTCGGCCAGAGGGGAGCTGGAGCTGGTCAGGGGCACCGCCACCTGGCGGGTGGCGGCCGGCCTGGCGCGCGCGGCGGACCTGCTGCCGCGCGGGGCGCGCCGGGCGCTCGCCGGGCGGGTCCGCCGGCCCCCGCCGTCGTAGCCGCCCGTCGAATTCGAGATCGGAGTTTGCCCGGCCGAACGGGCCGCTGCTACGATCCGGCGCCAGCATGGCCGCTCGACGATGGTGGCTGCACCTGCTGGTGGCGCTGGGGCTGGCCCTCGGCCTGCTGCTGACCGGGCTGCCCACCGCCGGCGCCGTGCCCGGCGGCGCGCGGGCGGACCCCGCCAGCGGGCCCCACGCGAAGGAGGAGGTCCGCCACCAGGGCGCCCCGGCCGCCCTGCATCCGGCCACCACGCGGGTCGAGCCGCGGCTGGTCCGGCCCCGGGCGGCCGCGCCGCTGGCCGGTGCCGTGCCCGTCGCGGCGGTCAGCCCGGCGCGCGAGGTCTTCGGCTTCGCGCCGTACTGGGAGCTGCCCGCCAGCGGCGCGTGGCGCTACGACCTGCTGACGACGGTCGCCTACTTCGGGCTCGACGTGCGCGGCGACGGCAGCTTCGACACCGGCACCGGTGGCTGGACCGGGTGGAACAGCCAGGAGCTGGTCGACACGGTCGACCGCACCCATCGCGCAGGCGGCCGCGCCGTCGTCGTGATCAAGCAGTTCGACGAGGCCACCATCAACCGGATCGTGACCAGTCCGGCCGCCGCGCAGGCCACAATCGCCAACACGATCGCAGCCATCGCCTCGAGGCAGCTCGACGGCGTCAACGTCGACTTCGAGGGGAGCTCGAGCCCGAGCTACCCGGGCCTCCAGGGCGGCGTCACGTCGTTCATGTCGCACCTGTCCAGCCAGGTGCACGGGCGCTGGCCCGGCGCCATGGTGAGCATGGACACGTACACGGGCTCGGCCGGCTGGGACGGCGGCATCTTCAGGATCGGCGACCTCGCCCCAGCCGTGGACGCCTTCTTCGTCATGGCCTACGACATGGCGGCCAGCAACATGCCCGGAGAGGCCGGCCCGAACGCGCCGCTCACCGGCGGCTTCACGTACACGGACTCCACCGCCGTCGCGCAGTACCTGGCCAGGGCGCCGGCCTCCAAGGTGATCCTGGGCGTGCCCTACTACGGGTACAAGTACTCGACCGGCGGCAGCAGCGCTCGCTACGCCGCCGCCTCGGACGCGGGCGCGGCCGACACCTACGCGGACGCCCAGGAGGACCTGGCCTGCGCGCTCCAGCTCAGCCGCGCGTGGGACGAAGCCTCTCAGACGCCGTGGGCCACCTGGTGGAGCCCCGCCGGCGGCGACCCGTGCGGCGGCGACCACGACAGCTGGCGTGAGCTCTACTACGACACCCCGCAGTCGCTGGCCCTCAAGTACGACCTGGTCAACGCCAGCGGCCTGCGAGGGGCCGGCATCTGGGCCCTCGGCTACGACGGCATGGCGCCCGACCTGTGGAACGTGATCGCAGACCGGCTGACGGACCGGCTCCCGCCCTTCGCCGGCTTCGCGCCGCTCGGCGGGAACGTCGTCCTCGTCCAGAGCCGCCTCGGGACGCGGGCCAGCTTCGAGCTGGTCGCGCCGCTCGCGACCGGCGGGCTCGTCCACTACTCGCGAGCCGACGACCTGCCCGGACAGCCGTGGGCGGGCGGGGACACGTTCGGTGGCGGCCTCGGCCACGTGGACGCGGTGACCATGATCCAGAGCGACTTCGGCACGGCCGGCAACCTGGAGATCGTGGCCCGCGCCGGGGACACCCTGCACGCCTTCTGGCGAGACAGCGCGACGCTGGCCTGGCACGGACCCTCGGCGATCACCCGCGGCGCCTCCGGCGTTCCCGCCCTGATCCAGGGCCGCTTCGGGACGCGCGGCAACTTCGAGCTGGTCACGCCGCTGGCGGCCGGCGGCCTGGCCCACCTCTGGCGCGACAACGACGACCCGGGCTACCCGTGGAGACAGGGCGCTCAGCTCGGCCAGGGCCTGGGCACGGTCGGCGCCGTCACGCTGATCGAGAGCAACTTCGGCTCGCCGGGGAACCTCGAGGTCGTGGCCAGGGCCGGCAGCGACCTCTGGTCGCTGTTCCGCGACACCGCGTGGCGCGGCCCCGGCGAGCTGCCGCCCGGCCTGGTCGGCGCCGCCCGCGGGGTCCCCTCCCTGATCCAGGGCCGGTTCGGCCGCAGGGGGAACTTCGAGCTGGTCACGCCGCTGGCCGGCGGCGGGCTGGTCCACGTGTGGCGGGACGACGACGACCCCGCGCTGTCCTGGAAGGCCGGCGGGCACCCCGGCCAGGGCCTCGGGACCGTGGACTCAGCCTCGCTGATCCAGGGCAGCCTCAGCAGCCCCGGGGACCTGGAGCTCGCCGTCCAGGGCGGCCCCAACCTGTGGCTGCTCCACCGCGACTCGAATCCCCCGTTCGCCTGGCACGGGCCCTGACCGCTCTACACCTCCGCTCGGGTGGCGCGCAGGATCCAAGAAACCGCCTCCTCCAGCGAGCTCACGACCAGGTCGGGCGCCATGGGTCGCGGCTCGTCGTAGCCGCGATCGACGAAGACGGTCGCGCAGCCGGCGCGGCGCCCGGCCTCCACGTCTCGCCAGCGGTCCCCCACCATCACGCTGCGGGTGAGGTCGATCGCCCACCGCGCCGCGGCCTGGTGCAGCAGCCCCGGCGCCGGCTTCCGGCATCCGCAGCGATCGCCGTCGTCGTGCGGGCAGACCAGCACGTCGTCCAGCGGCAGCCGGCGCCGCAGCTCCCGGTTGATCTCGTCGACCGAGTGGGCGTCCGCCGTCCCGCGCGCCAGGTCGGGCTGGTTGGTGACCACGACGAGCAGCAGGCCGGCCTCGTGGAGTCGGGCGCAGGCCCCGGCGGCGCCCGCCGCGAGCACCAGCTCCGCCACCGAGGCGGGCGGGCGCGGACGCCCCTCGACCACGTGCGGCTCGTTCAGCACGCCGTCCCGGTCGAGCAGGGCCGCCGGACGGCCGGGGCCGGAGGCCGTCACCCGACCGGCCCGCTACGCCGCCGTGCCGGGCGCCCGGCCCCAGCGGAGGCCGGCCCAGCCGACCCCCAGCAGCGCCCAGAGCTCGAAGCTGAGGTCGTTCTTCCAGTAGGGCACGTCCACCATGCCGTGGACCACGATGGCGACGAGGGCGAGCAGCAGCCCCAGCTGCAGCGGCCGCCACTCGCCGAGGCACTCGCGCCAGCCGCGCAGCGTGGTCCGGAAGCCCTGGACCAGCAGCCAGCCGAAGGCCACCACCCCGAGCAGGCCCGTCTCCGTCCAGGAGTTCAGGAGGATGTTGTGCGGGTAGATGAGCGTCTCGCTGTAGACGCCGCCGCGGTAGGGCCCGATGCTCCTGGCGAAGCCGCTGAGCCCCGTCCCGAGCAGGGGATGGTCGCGGAGCATGTGCAGCGTCGCCTCCCACAGCTTCACGCGCGACACCAGCGAGTTGTTCGGGTCCGTCGCGCTGAGCTGGTGGCCGAGCCGGCTCGCGATCGGCGGCACCTTGACCAGCACGACGGCGACCACCGCCTCGGCCCCGAGCAGGTACCAGCGGCGGCGGTGCGACAGCGCCAGGCCCACGGCGACCGCGACGAGCGCGGCGTAGCCACCCCGGGAGAAGCTGAGCAGCGTCGAGAGGCCGGCCGCGGCGGTGAAGAGCGCCCCGACCACGCGGAGCCGGCGGTCCACCGCGTGCAGGGCCACCGCGCTGCCGACCGCGACCAGGGGCACGAGGTAGAGCGCGACGGCGTTGGCGGTGTTGTAGATGGCCACCGGGGCCGCGACGGCGAGGTTCAGCCGGTGCGCCTGCCACGCGGCCAGCACGACCGCCGAGTTGGCCAGGCCCGCCACGAGAGCACCCAGCCCGAGTCCGCCCAGCACCAGGCGAGCGGCGCCGGCGGTGCGCAGGATCTCGCCGGCGACGTAGAAGAACGCGATCGGCTCCAGCAGGTAGGCGCGGTAGAGGCCCAGCGCCGCGCGCCGGTCCGGCGACACCAGGACGGCGACCAGGCCGGCGCCCACGAACAGCGCCGCCGCATACGTGTACGGGGTGCGCCAGGCGAGGCCGATGCCGGCCCGGGCCGACTCGAGGGCGAAGGCGAGGACCGTCAGGCCGATCATCGCCTCGAGCAGCGTCGTCGGATACGGTCCGACGTGCCACCGCACGACGTAGGCGGGGGCCGCGGCCGCGGTCAGCGCGGAGAGGCCGAGCGACGCCGGATAGGGCGAGGTGCCGATGCCCAGCCGGGTCGCCAGCTCGGCGACCCGGGCGCCGGGAGTCGTCAGCCCAGCCGCGGGCGGGCTGGTGGTTGCTCTCACCGGCATCGTCGGCAGGTCATTCTAGGCGACCCTCCCCGCTGCTCGGAGCTGAGGTCGCGCCGGCCGAACGAGGCGAGGTCAGCGCGTAACGTTCCGGCGTTCCGGCGTGCTAATTGGAGATGAGTGAGACGGTCGGGAGTCCTTCCGGACCAAGACGACCCACCGGTGAGCACGGCGGTCCAGGCACATCAGACTGCGCCTGACGTGACGCGAGGCCGCCTGGCGCGCTCGCCGCGCCGGGCGAGCGGGCGCCTGCGCCTCCTCCCGGCCCTGGCGCTGTTCTGCCTGGGCCCGCTCTTCTACCACCGCCTGCTGACTCCCGGCTGGGCCCTGGTCGACTACGACGTGGTCACGTACTTCGTGCCGTACCGTGCGTACCTGGCCCAGGCCTGGTCGCAGGGCCGCTGGCTGCCACTCTGGAACCCGCACATCTACCTGGGCGCCCCTTTCCTGGCCAATATCCAGGCAGCTGTCCTGTACCCGCCCAACG
>Ga0137384_10004232_pt1 | contig 11477 bp, 9 predicted proteins | sample SagtaG_2_FD_104922 | JGI IMG/M metagenome (GOLD analysis project Ga0137384, IMG submission 104922) | Vadose zone soil microbial communities from Sagehorn Ranch, Mendocino, California, USA - Sage2_R_60_16 metaG | ecosystem: Environmental > Terrestrial > Soil > Vadose zone | place: USA: California...
AGTTGCTCGAAGCGGCTTCCGGCTTCTTGGCAACTCGCGCAATAGCAGGAGGCGGTCAGAATCGGCCGGCCGACTGCCTCCAATCTCACCTTGCCGCATCGGCATATCTCGGAGAGGTGTTTTTGCTGTTTCTGGTTCACTGCGACCGCCCATTCGTGGATCTGTCTATGAAGTTATTCTGGCGTTAGTAGGAAATGTCCGCAACGGGTCTTTCGCGACTGGGTCGAGCGAGCAGCAATTCCGGCCCTGGCCGCAATGCCCGGCAAGCTGTGTGCAAACGCAATGAGCCGCGCCGGATGTCATGCTGGACTCCGCCCCGCGGCTGCAGGCGCTGATCTCCGACGGCGTCGTCGCGTTCGAGGGGACCTCGCTCGCGGCCACGGACCATTCACGCTTTCGCGTGGGAAAGCGTCGCTTGCTGCCTTCGACGCGCAACGAGCTATCGTTCCGAGAGTGGCGTCAGCCCGGCCTTCGAGATTGCCGGCGCTGCCTCTGATGATGCGAGGAAGCTGATCAGCGCACGCGCGGCCTCGGGCTGCCGGACCGTGCTCGTGAGCGCGCCGGCAAAAAAGATCGCTGGTTGGACCTCGGCCGGAAGCGCTCCGACGAAGGTTGTTCCAGGGACATGGATCAGCTCGGCGATCTGTTGGAAGCCGATCTCCGCCTCGCCACGCGCGACAACCGCGGCCACAGGCTCGCCGGACGGGGGTCCTCGCACCTTTCGGCTCTTGCCCGCGATCTGGTCGACGACGCCGAGCCTGGGAAACAATGTGGTCGACAGATAGGTGCCGCTACCGCTGTCCGAGTACGCGATCGACTTTGCCGCCAGCAAGGTGGTCCGGAGTGCCTCGACGCTGTCGATGTCGGGCTTTGCAGCCCCGGCGCGCACCACCATGCCGATCAGCGAGCGAGCCAGCTCGATCTTGCTTTCGGCGCGCACCAATCCTCGCCTGCCCAGTTCGTCGGTGGCCCCTCCATCCAGGATGACGACATCGGCGGCCTCGCCTCGCGCGAGTCGCGCAGGAATTGCCTCTGGGGAGTCACCCATCGATGGACCGCGCGTCGTGACCAGATGGTGACCGCTCGCGCGCTCGAAAGCCGGGCCCAGCTCGGAATAGACCCCATAAAAGCCGGCCGAGATCATCACTTGCACATCGGCGGCATAGGCCGGTCTCACCAGAAGCAGCGCGACCGCACCGATCATGGATGACCATCGAACAAGCGACCTCATCATGCTCCTCCTGCCCGGGTTCGCCTGCCCATCGCGGGCATTCGCGAAATGGTTCTCCCAAGACGGAAAGACCGCCTCGACCGGCGCGTCAATCAACTCGACCGGCGCGTCAATCAAGAAGGGTTTCCGTAATGTCCCTTGATAGCGACCCTGCCGGATTGAGACAATCGCTTGCTCCTCGCAGGAGAGGATCCGACTTCGAATGGCTGGGCGGCCAATGTCAAATTCACTTCACCGTGGATTTGCGCCCCGACAAAGAGCGTCCCGGATATTCGCCTTACCGTTCGTGTTCCGAGCGGAGACGCGCATGGCCTTTCAAGCGGACGATCTGGTCGACGACGTCATGAGCGGTTCGGCGCAAACGATCCGCGTCTTCCTCGAATTCAAGCTCGGATGCGTGGGATGCCCGATCGCGAGCTTCCACACCATCGCCGATGCCTGTCGCGAGCACCATATCGACCGCGAGGCCTTTCTGGCGGCGCTGTGCGCCTGTACCAGTGAAGCCCAGCCGGTTTAGGCCCGCGCGGGAGGCTCGTCGTTATCCGCGCCGCGCTCGGCCAGGAGAAAGATCTTGTGCGGCTCGCGCAGCACGATGCGTTGCCGGCCGCTCTCGATCAGCCCGCTTTGTTCCCAGCCGCTCAAGGTGCGGCTCACCGTGTGCAAGGTGGTTCCGGTCATCTGCGCGATGTCCTGGCGGCTGATCGGAAAATCGATCTCGACGCCATGCTCGACCTTGCGCCCGGATTGCTTGGCAAGCCGCAGCAGCGCATGCGCGATGCGCTGTTCGACCTGCTGGGTCGACATTTCGACCACGCGAGTCTGGATTTCCTGCAGCCGGCCGCCGACGGTCTGCAGCGTGCTGGTGGCGAGCGACGGGAATTTCTCGACCAGCCGCGGCCACGTCGCGGTTGGCCAGGCCAGCACCACGCTGTCGTCGACGGCGGTCGCCGTCGCCGGATAGCGCTGCAATCCGATCGCCATGGCAAGACCGAACGTCTCTCCTGAAACGACATAGCGCACCACGACCTGCTCTCCGGACGCCGTGGTCTTGCTGGCGCGCACATGGCCATGCAGCAGCAGGAAAAACGAGTGCGCATCTTCGCCCTGCTGGAAGATCGCGCTGCTCTTCACGAACCGCGCCGAGCGGGCCTCGCGGAGGATTTCGACGAGCTGGTCGCTGCCGAGCCCCGCAAAGAGCGGCAGGTGAGCGACCAGAGAAGGATCGACCGTGGTCATGTCTTTCTCCGCGGGGCGCGCGCGCCATCCTGGCACTCCGTCAGTCAGGCAGTTTGCGCTGGCGCAAATTCGGCCGGCCGGATTGCTTGTTAGATGGCACATGAAGCCTTGGTGAACCTTGCAAAGCCGAGGTCGGAACGCTGCTCAAGGGCAATCCCAATATGACGGTTACCATGAGGAGAATGGAAGGGGGTCCCGTGCAAACCACCGGCCGAACTTCAGCCGATACGCCGCCGCGCGCCCGCAATTATGCGGGCTTACAGCTGTTTGCCAACAGCTTCCGCCCGTTCTTCCTGTTCGGAGCGATCCAGGCCGGCTTGACGATCCTGGTGTGGCTGCCCGTCTTCTACGGCGAGATATCGCTGACCTCGGCATTCGCGCCGCGCGACTGGCATGTCCACGAGATGCTCTATGGCTATCTGCCGGCGGCGATCACCGGCTTTCTGTTCACGGCGATACCGAACTGGACCGGACGCTTGCCGATCCGGGGCATGCCGCTCGCCGTGCTCGTGGCCGTGTGGGGTGCCGGGCGGCTCGCCGTCACCTTCTCGGCCGAGACCGGCTGGTTGATCGCGCTGCTGGTCGATGCGAGCTTCCTCGCGCTGGTCGCGGGCGCCGCGGCCCGCGAAATCCTCGCCGGCAGCAACTGGCGTAACCTGCCGGTCGTGTTGCTCGCCGTCGCGCTGCTGGCCGGCAATGTCGCCTTCCATCTCGAGGCGCATTTGAGCGGCGCGGCCGACACCGGCATCCGGATCGGGATCGCCGTCGCGGTGCTGCTGATCTCGCTGATCGGCGGGCGCATCATTCCGAGCTTCACCCGAAACTGGCTGGTCAGGGAAAATCCCGGCCACCTGCCGGTGCCGTTCGGCCGCTTCGACATGGTCACGATCGCGGTCAGCGCGGCAGCGCTGGTGGCCTGGATCGCGCGACCGGAGAGCGACGTGACCGGCGCGGCACTGGCGTTCGCGGGACTGGCGCATGTGGCGAGACTGTCGCGCTGGGCGGGGGATCGGACTTTCCGCGAGCGGCTGCTGCTGATCCTGCACGTCGGCTACGCCTTTGTGCCGCTGGGCTTTCTCATTGGCGCCGCCGCGAGCTTCGGCATTGTGCCGGCCAGCGCTGGCATCCATGCCTGGATGGTGGGCGCCGCCGGCACGATGACGCTCGCCGTGATGACTCGCGCGACCCTTGGCCATACTGGCCAGCCATTGACGGCGTCGCGCGCGACGCAGGCCATTTACGCGGCGATCGTCATCGCGGCGCTCTCACGCGTCTGCGCGGTGCTGCATCCGGCCTTCAGCGATGGCTTGCTGCATCTCGCCGCATTGGCCTGGGTCGCCGCGTTCTTCGGCTTCGCGGTGGCGTACGGGCCTTTGCTCATGGGTCGTGGCCGCCAGAGGTTCATCGCGTGAGATCAAAATTCACCGCCGCCGTGTTGCCGCCGCTGATGACGACGGCGACGCGTTCGCCTCTTTGCGGTTTGTACGCGCCTGACAGCAGCGCCGAGAAGGCGGCGGCCCCGCCGGGCTCCGCCACGATGCGCAAGGCGCGCCATAGGGTTGCCTGCGCATCGGCGATCGCGTCGTCGGAGACGAGCAGCGTTTGGCGCACGTATCTCTGAGCGATCGGAAATACGCGTTCGCCGACTCGCTGCGGCGCAAGCGAATCCGCCGCCAGACCGCCGGCCTCGGCATCGACCGGATGTCCGGCCTCCAACGCCCTGGTCAGGGTCGGCGAGGTCAACGGCTCGACGCCAATCACCTTGATGCGGCCGGCGTACCAGGCGGCGATACCGGCGATCAGCCCGCCGCCGTCGACGGATACCAGAAGCGTGTCGATATCCGGCGCCTGTTCGCCAAGTTCGAGCGCGAGCGTTCCCTGTCCCATGATGGTCTCATTCTGGTCAAACGCCGGCACCGGCATCGCGCCGGTCTGCAGCGCCCATCGCTCGCTGCCGGCGAGCGCATCGGCGTAACGGTCGCCTTCGATCACGAGGTCGGCGCCATAGTCGCGGATCCGCGCGACCTTGGCCGGCGAGGAGACGCTGGGGACGAAGATCTTTGCCGGCTTGCCCAGCTTCATCGCGGCATAGGCGACGGCTGCGCCATGATTGCCTCCGGAAGCGGCGACTACGCCGGCCTTCGGCACGTCGCGGGTCAACAGATTGGCGAAGGCGCCGCGCGCCTTGAACGAGCCCGAATGCTGCAGCAGTTCCAGCTTGAGCGTGAGCGCGTTGGCGGCAAGACCAAACTCGGCCGCGTCGACCGCGATCACCGGCGTGCGCCGGATGTGGGAGCGAATCAGCGTCTCGCACCGCGCGATCGTCTGTGTAGTTACGACATCATCATACGCGCGCATTGCAAGCCCTCCGCGGCCCGTCGGCAATTGACAGGAATTAGTCATTTAGCTAATTAGCAATATGACTACTTCCGAGGATGATGTCGAGTCCGCGCTTCGCGCCCTGGCGAGCGATCGGCGGCTCTTGATTCTGGACTGGCTGAAGCGCCCCAGGACGCATTTTCCGGCCCAGGTCGACGGCGACCTGGTCAAGGACGGGGTCTGCGGCATCTTGATCGCCGAGAAGCTCGGCGTCAGCCAGCCCACCGTGAGCGAGCATTTGAAGATCTTGTCGCAGGCGGGCTTGCTGAGCGCCAAGCGCGTCAAGCAGTGGACGTTCTACAAGCGCGATGAGGTCCGCATCGCCAAGCTCAAGGCCGCGATCCTGGCGAAGATCTGACGTTGGCCGTTACGCCCGCGCCATCGCGTGTGGGAACACCACCTCGATCAGGGTGCCGGACAGCGGCGCCGAGCGGATGTTGAACTGTGCGCGGTTGGCTTCGACCAGCGCCTTGGTGAGCGACAGGCTGACCGCGGACCCTTCCGAGGTCTGGTCCGACGGTGGCTGGTTCCGGAACGGCTCCAGCGCGGCCGCGACCTCGTTGTCGTTCAGCCCCTGACCGGTGTCGCGCACCCGCAGCACCACCTCGCCGAAATCCGACAGCGCCGTCGACACGATGACCTGCCCGCCGGGATTGGCGAGCAGCATGGAGCTGCCGATCAGGTTCAGCGCGATCTGGCGCAGGGCCCGCGCATCGGCAACCACCGGCGGCAGCGCGTGCGCGAGCGAGGTGCGAATGATGATGCGCTCGCGATTGGCCTGCGGCTGCATCGCCGTCACCGAGTTTTCCACGAGCTCGTTGAGATTCTGGTTGGTGAAGGCGAGGTTGAGCTTGCCGGTCTCGATGCGCGACAGTTCCAGAAGATCGTTGATGAGGCTGGTCACGCGCTCGCCGGAGGTGCGGATGTCCTTCAAATATTCGAGATAGCGTTCGTTGCCGAGCGCGCCGAACCGCTCGCCGATCATCACTTCGGCAAAGCCGATGATCGCGTTGAGCGGCGTGCGGATCTCGTGGCTGATCCGCGCCAGGAGGTCGGCCTTGGCGGTCGCCGCGCGGTCCGCCAGCCGCCGCGCCTGCTGCAGCTCGCTTTCGCCCTTTCGGCTCTGCGACAGATCGCGGAACACCGCGAAGAAGTTCGGACCCTCGGGCCGCGTCCGCCCCATCGTCATCGCCAGCGGAATGATGCCGCCCTTGCTGACGCGCCCGAGCACCTCGCGGCCCTGATCGAGCAGGCTTTCGACGCCCGCGCTCTTGACGTCTTCGAGATATTCCAGCACCGCGCCCTGGCTTTCCGGTGCAAACAGTTCGATCAGGTTGCGCCGCACGACGTCGGCGCCGTCATAACCGAACAGCGCCTCGGCGCTGCGATTGCAGGCATGGATGTTGCCGCCTGAATCGAACATGACGATGCCTTCGGCGGTGGTATCGAGGATCGCGCCAAGCTCCTCGGCGTTGGCGTGGCCGACCGCCGACGGCGGGTTTTCCGGAACGGGCTCCGCGATGGAACTCTCGGGCGGCACCGCCGCCGCCGCGGCAGGCGACATGATCAGGGCCAGCGCCGGTTCGTCGTCCCAGGAGATCGTGAAGAGGCGCGCGTCGGTCGATACGGCCGGCTCGGACGATCCCTCGGTTGCGGCAATCTTGACCGGCGTGCCTGCTTCCGACGTGCTCGATGCACTGGAGATGCCGGCCTCGACGTAAAGCGCGTCGAGGCCGCCGGCCTGTTCGAGCGCATGCAGGCTCGCATAGCCCATCGTCTTGAGAAATACGGCGTTGGCGTAGAGCAGCCGGTCGAGCCGGTAGATCAGGATGCCGGAAGGCAGCAAATCGAGCAGCATACGGTCGCGCCGGCTCTCGCTTCGCGCGGGCGGCTCGGGTGGCGCCAGCCACTCCGGCTGGGGACGCGGTTGCTCCAGCGCGGGCAACTCCGGTGGCGGCGCTTCCGCCGCTGCCTCAAGTGTTTCCGATGCCGCGGGCGCGTCTGTCTCCTCGGCTTCGTTCTCGAGCCGGGCCGACAATTGCCGGGCGATCTCATCGAAAGCGTGGTTCTCCACCGGTGTGAGCGACGCCGAGCGCGGCTCGCTGATGGGGCGAAACGGCACGACATTCCCAGGCGGTTCCACTGGTGTTCCCGAATCGGTTGATTGTGCAACTGGAACCTGAGCGAGTTCCGCTGGCGGAACTACGGCGAAAATGCGTCCTGATTGGGTCGCGTTGGCGTCACCCGCGTCTGTCGGCGCCTGCAGCGGCTCGATCAGCGCATCCGCGTGGCGCAATGTGGCCAATCGCGTGAGCGCGTCGCGATCGCGGCACACGCCGAAGCCGCGATAGCCGGCGAAATTCCGCATCTTGTCATAGACCGGCAGGCCCGACAGCTCGACCGGCAGCCGATCGCCGCCGTCGATCGGCCAGTCCAGGGTGATGCCGCTCCAGGTGTCGCGCGTCGCAATCGCGCTTGCGATGCGGCCCGCCGGATCGAACCGCTCGGCGATCTCGCTCCACGGCTGGCTGAAACCGGCCGTGGTCTCACGGCCGATCAGGCGGGTGAATTCGTCCGAGCCAAGCGCGAAGCGGCCATCGGCGTCCATCCGCCAGGTGAAGCGCAGGGGATGCCGGCGCGGCCCGATTGCGCCGTCATCGGGGTATGACGCTGCCTGCCCGGATGCATCGGGGGCCGTGCCGTCGGGCGCGCTGTCGGCGGCCGGTGTCTGGTGTTCTGCAGGGACGTGGGAGGCTTGCAAGGCTGTGTCCACGGCAATCTCCGCCACGGGGTGAGAGGGGGCTTGCGGCGGCGCGTCGGGCGGCTCCGCGAACTCGTCGACCAGGGTGATTTCCGCGGGCGCCTCGCCTGATTGCGCGGGCTGCTCATGGTCCGATACGGGCGGGGATTCCGTCGGCAGAGCGGCGTCCGTCTCTTGCGTCACCGGCGCTTCGTGCGCGGCTTGCGGCGCGAGAAAGGCGACGAGCCCGATATCGGCACCCATACCGACGCGCTGCAGGATCATGCGGCTGCTGCCGATCGAAGTCTCGATCCGACCTTCCGATGGCGCGTCGTTGCGAACTCGTTCGAGCCCCGCCTCTGCGAGGTCGCGAAAGCCGAGCAGCGTGCGCGCGGCGTCGCTGGCGCCGACAAACATGCCGTCTTGGGCGAAGGCGGCGATCGGGATGTCGGTGCCCTCGACCAGACGCTGCAGCCGCTCGACCAGCGGCATCGTGCGTCCGGAGGTCTCGGTGGAGGTGATCAAAATGGCCTCGCCGCCATCGGGGAAATCCAGCCTCGCGCAGCCGCAGGTCGCGAGCATGCCAAGAGCGGCGCCGAATCCTCGCAATCGCTCGAGCCTCGCCGCGCCGTTCGCCGGCAGCCGCCGTGCAAGCTGCGCCACCTGCCGCCGGTGCACGTCAGCCGGCCCGAAGGTGCGCGCCGCCAGCGCCACGGCGTTGGCCGCGCCGAAGGCGCGCGCGCCCGGCGGGTTGGCCCACACGATGCTGCTGCCGTCGATCGCGAACAGCCACGCGGGGAGGGCGCTTGTCGCATAGAGTGCCAGTCGCGGATCGGCGACGCCTCGCAACTGGAATTCCGAAATGTTCATCACGGTGTCTTGAAGGGTGTCTTGAAGCGGTGTCTTGGAGCAATATCTTGGAGAAGTGTTCGGGACGGTTTCTCGGGCGACGGATGCGCGGTGGGCATGGATCGGCGGCCCGCCCCCCTGGTATCCTTAATGATCCGTTAGTATCGCCCCTCTCGGATGGCAGGTCCACCGCCGTGGCAGTCAGATCCCGGCCAAAGCGCAGCTAACCTTAACCGGCGGCCACATTCGAACCTCGTGAACCTTGGCGCCACCTTCGCGTTGCCATATTGCAGTTGCCGAGCAGAGGTCCACGATGTCGGGACCATCGGGCCGCGTCATACCGGCGACGCCATTTGCGGACTAGATCTCAGGTCGTGGTCGTGGGCATCGGGAGACCGGGCTCGGATGAGCCCTCCCAGCAGAAGGAGTTTGACCATGAGCGAAGCAGCACATTTCGAAATTCCGAAGGAAATGCGATCGATGGCCGAGGCAAGCTTCGAGCAGGCCCGCAAGACCTTCGACAAGTTCCTCTCTGGCGCCCAGGCCGCGGCGGGGTCGATCGAGGAGCGCGGCGCGACCGTCAGGGCCGGCGCCAAGGATGTCAGCGCGAAGGCGATATTCTTTGCCGAAAAGAACGTGCAGGCGTCGCTCGATTACGGGCAGTCCCTGCTGCACGCCAAGGATCTTGCCGAGGTGATGCGGCTGCACAGCGAGTATGTTCAGGCCCAGATGCGTTCGCTGGCCGAGCAGGCGAGCGAGATGAGCCAGACTGTCGGCCGGGCGACGATGGATGCGGCAAAACCAAAGGTTTAGGCGCGCCGGTCCGTCCGTTGCAATCGTGGTGTACCGAATCTGAAGTTCGCACTATAGTGCAGCATGCTCCTCATGCGGCACGTTTGGGCGCGAGCTTCGGATCCGGTTGGCACGAGAAACCTGTGATTCCAGTGCGGTTTTCGTTCAGACCGTTCACAGCGGCAACGAACGAAATTTCTCAGACCCCGCAGCGAGAGCGAATGCTCCGAACAGAATGGCGGGTCTGACATACGGCATCGCACCGGAAATGCCTTTGCGTTGCACAAAATTGCCACTATACTAGTGGTAGAGTCAGGTGCCCGACAAAGGCGCCCCACTGCGTGTTCCAGTTTAATGTTCCCCGGTCTCTTGGGCCACCGGGCGGGGCCGTTCAACCATTCCGCATTTCACCCGAAACCCCCGAAGGATGCATGTCATGACAAACGACCCGTTTTCCGCCTCCATCATTCCCTTCGAAGTGCCCGAGCAGATGCGCGCCTTCGCCGAGAAAGGCGTGTCGCAGGCCCGCGACAATTATGCCAAGTTCAAGGATGCCGCCGAGACTCAAAACGTGACGATCGAGGCCGTGTTCACCAACGCCAGCAAGGGCGCCAGCGAGTACACCACGAAGCTGATGGAATTCATGAAGACCAACACCACCGCGACCTTGGACTTCGCCCAGGAGCTCCTGAGCATCAAGTCGCCCGCTGAGGCGATGGAATTGTGGAGCTCTCATGCGCGCAAGCAGGTTCAGGCGCTGACCGCGCAGGCCAAGGAGCTCGGCGAACTGGGCCAGAAGATCGCGGCGGAAACCGCCGAGCCGATCAAGACCAGCGCCTCGAAGCTGTTCAAGCCGGCCGCCTGAAATCTGCCGCACATTGGACGGCCGCCGCTGCTTTCGAAACAGGCGGCGCCAAGTTTTGGTAAACAAAGCCCGGGCCGGTCGCCCGGGCTTCGTCTTTTTGGGAGGCGCGGCCTTCGAAGTTGCGCTTCTCCCGGCCTTGCCAAACCGGGCCGTTGCACCTAGTTTCCCGCCCGTCCGGCACCTCGTTTCGAGGTGATCCCAGAGGATGCAGTTGTAGCTCAGTTGGTTAGAGCGCCTGTCTGTGGAACAGGAGGTCGGTGGTTCGAGCCCACCCAACTGTACCAACGAAATCAAACACTTGATATCTGTAAAAATTCGACCTTGTCGTAGCTACCAGTTGGCAACCATGCTGCTCAGAACGCGGCTGGCGCATCCCCGAAGACGAGATCCGATTACATTCCATTATTCAGCGGTGGCTTCGGGAGTGAGGTCCGTGACGCCATGGATCGTCGCGCTGAACACCTCGCCGGTGAGGGCTCGCCCGCCGGCAGGGACAGCGTGTCCTCTTCGCGCGCAATCTGCTCGACACCTTGCGAAGTCGAGAACTGAACGACGCCGTCTGGAGGATTGCCGCCCAAAGGGGGGCTCGCCTATCGGCCATTGGCGGAGGGCGAGCACGTCGCTGGGATCTACCGGCAGCGGGTTATCCTGCGTTCAGGCCGATGTCACTGCTTGGCAGTGAGGATGACGCTTGCGAACAAAGCGGACGCAGATCCTGTTCGTCGCGAGCAGCACTCGGGTTCAAGCAACCGGACGTCCGCATCCTCCGCCCGATCCCAACGAGGGGTTGGAGGCGCAAGTCACAACCCGTTCATAGGAGACGATATGACCGCGCTCTCGATCTCGACGCCGCACCACCGGCTCAAGGGCTACCTGGCAACGCCGCAAGGCGCGGGGCCCTGGCCGGGCGTCATCGTGCTCCATGATATCTTCGGCCTGACCGACGTGACGCGTGGTCATGCCGATTGGCTGGCCAAGGAAGGATATCTTGCGGTGGCGCCGGACCTGTTATCCTGGGGCAGCCGCATCCGTTGCATCCGTGCCTTGATGGTGGATCTGGCGGCGCGCAAGGGAGCGGCGTTCGATGATGTCGACGCCATCAGGCAGTGGCTGGAGGGCCGCCAGGATTGCACGGGCAAGGTCGGGGTTGTCGGCTTCTGCGCGACAGGCGGATTTGCGATCCTTCTGGCGGCCGGCCACGGCTTTTCGGCAGTAGCGCCGAACTACGGCCGGGTCCCGAACGACATCGATGCGGTCCTGACTGGTGCCTGTCCGATGGTCGCGAGCTTTGGCGGTCGCGACCGTACGTTGAAGGGCGCGGCGGCGCGGCTGGAAGGTGCACTCGAGCGGCATCAGATCGACCATGATGTCAAAGAGTACCCTGA
>Ga0137384_10004233_pt1 | contig 11476 bp, 8 predicted proteins | sample SagtaG_2_FD_104922 | JGI IMG/M metagenome (GOLD analysis project Ga0137384, IMG submission 104922) | Vadose zone soil microbial communities from Sagehorn Ranch, Mendocino, California, USA - Sage2_R_60_16 metaG | ecosystem: Environmental > Terrestrial > Soil > Vadose zone | place: USA: California...
CGTGGTCCGATTCCGGATGGCGGTTTGCAGAAATGATGAGGAACTTGCCGTCGGGAGTCCAATCCGCGCGCGTGGGGCTCCATTCATTGCCGCCATTCGGGAAATTGCCGTTGGTGACTTGCCGCGGGGCGCCACCGTCCGCGCTGACGATGAACACCTGCATGTAGCCCGGCTTCAGATACCCGGTGCCGTTGAAGCGATAGACCAAGCGGTCATAAGCGGTTGGAGGATCGGCCCATTTCGCGCCTGCCGGCGGGCTGGGCAGGTCCGCCAGATGAGGAGACTTGCCCGGAACGAGCGCGGAAAAGGAAAGCATTCTGCCGTCGGGCGACCAGTTGAACGCGTCCGGCGAATTGTCGAGATTCGTGATGCGCGCGGTTTGCCCGGTATCCATCCAGCGGACGTGAATCTGCTGTTTGCCGTCCGCGTCGGAGAGATACGCGATGCGCGTTCCATCCGGCGACCAACGCGGAGAAGAATCGCCGTGGTTGCCGGTTGTCAGCGGCCGATGGTCCGAGCCGTCCGCATTGATGATCCACAGGTTCGAATAGCGTTTGTCGGTTGCTGCATCGGCAAAACGCCGCACGTAAACAATTTTCTTGCCGTCCGGGGAGACCTGCGGATCGGTGGGAGTTTGGATTTGAAATTCGTCCATGGCGGTGAGCTTGCGCGAAGCGTCTTGCGCCCGCAGTTGGGTGGCGGAGCCAAGGATCAACGATGCGGTCACAGCACCAGCCGCGGTCAAACTAATAAGGCGAGCTTTCGGTATCATCGGGAACCTCCTCGCGGAGGCAGAGTTAACAACGCGAATCTCTTGCTGTCAAGACAGCGCCACACGAGAGATGGCCTTAACCTTGATCCTGCGACTTTCGATTTGGCGTCAAGTAACGGATAGCGCGGCAGCAGCATCGATAAGTATGATGCCCTTGAGATAGGGTTCGCCTTATGAAGAATGCCGCTTACTGCCTTTTTGAAACGCCGCTTGGAGCGTGCGGCATCGCTTGGCGCACGCCCATAGATTCTGATTCGCAAGCGGTCGTGACTGCTGTTCAGCTTCCGGAGGCGACTCCGCAGGCCACGGAATCGCGCATCGCGCGCAAGGCCGGTTCGAATCAACCGGGCATCCCTCCACGGCAAATTGCGGGAGTCATTGAGAAAATTCGCAAGCATCTTGAGGGAGACGCGCAGGACTTTCGCGATGTTGCCGTTGACCTGGATGGTGTTACGGCGTTTTTTCGTCAGGTCTACGAAGCCACGCGCCAAATCCCCGCGGGCCAAACCCGCACTTACGGCGAAATTGCCAAAGCGGCCGGCCAGCCCGGCGCCGCGCAAGAAGTGGGGCAGGCTATGGCAAAGAATCCGGTACCGATCATTGTCCCGTGCCATCGCGTCTCCGCCGCTGGCGGAAAGCTGGGCGGTTTTTCCGCGCCCGGCGGGCCCGCTACGAAAGCTAAACTTCTTGCGCTCGAAGGAGCAACCGTCAATCTTCCCTTGTTTTCTTGATCCACGCGCAACCAAGAAGAACGGGTAAACTCTCTTTGTTCCTTTGAGAGGGCGAAGCGTGCTTGACCCGCGTCTTGAATACTCGAACAGGCTTGATTCGCACCTGAACACCCTATCGGCCAAGGATCTCCTTCATAGGAAAATCGGGAACGCGAAGTTGCTGGATGTCATCGCCGCCTTCTTTTTTGGTTATTTGTCTTTCTCCAGGAACTTATTTCCCCCCTTGTGGCTGCTAGTTCCAATTGGCGTTTATTTGACTTTGGCGCTTTGGCATGAGCTGGTTCTTCGCGCGAAAACGCGAGCCGCCACGGCTGCAGACTATTACCGCAGGGGAATTGCACGTATGGAAGACCGCTGGGCCGGAACGGGGCAGACGGGCGACCGTTTTCGGGCCGAGGATCATGTTTATGCGGAAGACCTCGATCTTTTTGGCAAGGGCAGCTTGTTCGAGCTGCTTTCCACGGCGCGCCTTCCTATGGGAGAAAATCGTTTGGTAGACTGGCTCGGCCGGCCTTCGCCCAAACCTGTGGTTCTTGCCCGCCAGGAATTGGTGGCCGAACTTCGTCAAAAACTCGACTTACGTGAAAACATTGCAATCACCGGGGAAAGCTTGCGCGCTCGCCTGGATCCGGAGTCGTTGGTCGGGTGGGCCGAGCAAGCGCCCAGCATGCCCGGAAACGTTTGGAGGGTTCTTTCTTTCGCATTGGCAGTCGCAGCCGTCGCTGCTGGTTTCTACTATTACTTCAGCTCGGTCGTCTCGCCTCTCCTCTTCATTCTGACGTTGGAAGCATCTATTCGCCAGCGATTGCGAAAAAGAGCGGAAGCCGTACTCGACGGCGTAGCTTGCAATGCGGAAGGTCTCGTCCTTTTCGCGAACATTTTAGAACTTCTCGAAAAAGAACCATTCACGTCGCCGCAGTTGCAGAAGCTCTGCGCACCGCTCAAGGAGCATCCGAAGCCGGCATCGCAGATCATTCGAAGATTGGCGCGCATCGTTTATTGGATTGATGCGCGGCACAGTCTGCTCGCGCATCTCGTGGATACTCCATTTCTGTACACACTCCAGGTTGGATTCGCCGCTGAGGCTTGGCGTCGTCTTTGGGGCGCCAGGATGCGGGCCTGGGTCGACGTAACAGCGGAGATAGAAGCTTTGTTTTCCCTGGCAACCTATTCTTTTGAACACCCATCGGACCCATTTCCCGATTTCGTCGAAGACTCCTCGGGAACCTTTATCGGCGAGGCTCTCGGACATCCTCTCGTTCCAGATGCCAGGTGTGTTCGAAATAGCGTGCGGCTGGACAGCGAAACGCGCGTGCTGCTGGTGAGCGGCTCGAATATGTCCGGCAAGAGCACATTGCTTCGCACCATTGGCGTCAACGCAGTTCTGGCCATGTCGGGCGCTCCGATTCGGGGAAAGTCCCTCCGTCTTTCGCCTGTGAACATCGGCACAAGTATTCACAGGACCGATTCTCTGCAACAGGGCCGCTCTGGCTTTTATACAGAGATCCTGCAGATTCGCCGGGTATTCCAGCTCACCGAGGATGGGACGGCCCTCTTGTTCCTTTTCGACGAGTTATTGGAGGGCACCAATAGCAAAGATCGCAGAACCGGGGCGGAAGGTTTGTTGAAGGGCTTGTTGAACCAGCAGGCGATTGGTGTCGTCACAACTCACGATTTGGCGCTGACAGAAATCGCGGATTCTTCCAACGGCCACATACGGAATATGCACTTCGAAGATCAGGTCAAAGACGGGAAGATGCATTTCGACTACAAATTGCGGGAAGGTGTCATTGCCAAAAGCAACGCCCTCGAGCTCATGCGCCTCTTGGGCTTTGAAATCTAGCTTAAATTAGTGCCTGGCAATTGGGCCCAAATTTCGGAGAAGAGTAGAAACAGAATGCAAGACCCACTCCCCTCGCTGATCGCGCGTAGAACCTTATTTGTTTTTGTGATTCTATTTGCATACCCCGCTCGCCCGCAGGACAACCCGCCCGACGGCGCTTCTTCACAAGCCCTCGAAACTGGCAAAGTCCTCCCTGAGACCCATTGCACGGCTCACCCAGAGCAGACCTTCGCCTTGTATCTGCCGTCCAACTATTCCCCGAAGCGGCGCTGGCCCCTGATGGTCTCTTCGGATCCGGGGGCGCACGGGACTATTCCTTTGCAACTGCAAAAGGATGCTGCGGAACGCCTCGGTTACATCCTGGTCTCTTCCAACAATTCCAGTAATGGTCCGTGGCAGCCTCGGCTCGAAGCCACGGAAGCGGTGATCAGGGACGTGCAAGCGCGATTTGCGATCGATCCCAAACGCATCTATTTTGCCGGCTTCTCCGGCGGGGCGCGCTTTTCTGCACAACTTGCTCTGCTGTGCAAATGTGTTGCTGGTGTCTTGCTTAGTGGAGCGGGCTTCACAGCAGAAGTTCCTCCTGCCTCAAATACTGTGTTTCCCGTGTTTTCCACTGTGGGAACTTTTGATTTCAATTACAAGGAAATGATTCCGCTGCAGGACGCGCTGGCGAAGGCTGCGTACCCTCACTGGCTGCGCATCTTCGACGGGCCCCATCGGTGGCCTCCACCAGAGTTCATGGAAGAGGCGCTGACGTGGTTCCGCATCCAGGCCATGAAGAAGCAGCTTGAAGCCCGGGACCGGACCTTCATCGAAGCGCAATTTGCGAAAGCCCGCGCTCGCGCTGAATCTTTCGAACAATCGGGCGACTTGCTCAACGCCCGGCGCGAGTATCTCCAGATCGCCGATACTTTCGATACGCTGGTTGATGTCGCATCCATCCGCGCGAAAGCGGAAGCCCTTGCGGGAGAAAAAGCCGTACGCGAGGCTGCCAAACACGAACAAAATGACTTCAAGGAGGAGTCTCAGCTCACCTCCGACCTCCTTGCGCGCCTGCTGACTCCTCCGGACAATCTCGACAACCGCTATCAATCCGACCCCTATCAATCCGATCACGATCTGGAATCCCGGATTATGCATCTGCGCCAGAATGCCGAGCAGGAAAAACGCCAGGAAAGAGCCCGCGTTTTCAAACGTGCGCTGGGCGACGTTTTTGTGACGGCCATGCAGACTGGCGATTCGCTGTTGGAAGAGAAGAAACTCCAGAACGCGATTCGTGATTACGAGTTCGCCACGCAAGCGATGCCCGATTCCGCCTGGGCCTGGGGGCAGCTTGCCGCGGCTCACGCTTCTGCAGGGAACAAGAAAGAGGCGCTCGCGTCGCTTCGCAAAGCCTACGAACTGGCGAACGACAAACCTTCCTTCTCGAAATGGCTCCAAACAGAACGCCACTTTGCCCCGCTGCGTTCCATGCCTGAGTTTCAGAGTCTCCAGAAATAAAGCAGCAAGAGGTCCTGGCGGTATCTGACAATCAATTTTTACGGCACGATGGGCACAATCAGCGCCGAAGGATGCGCTTTGTCGTGAAAAATCATGTTGGTGGCTTTGACCATGCGCGTCGCGCGCGCCTGCTCTTCGCCGGTATTCAGGTTGCGGTCGAAACGCGGGAAATTACTGCTGGATACCTCCAGCCGTAGTTTGTGCCCCGCCAAAAACACGTTGCTTGTGGCCCACAGGTCCACGGTGATGTGATACGTTTCCCCCGGATTCGACAGCTCCGGCTTCTCCTGCGAATTGCGGTAGCGCAGCCGCAGGATTCCTTCCGTCAGATTCTGCGCAAAACCATTCGGCCAAACATCCACAAGCTTTCCGGTGAAATCCGTGTCCACCGCGGAGGTGCTGGCATATAAGTCCAGCGAAACCGGCCCGGTCACTTCGGTATCTTTTGCAAACTCCGCCGTCGTGTACACCAAAACGTCAGGACGCTGCTCGGCCGGCCGCTGGTCTTCCGGGCCAACTCCCGTCGGCAGCCGCTGGCAGCAGAGCGGCCCTCCAATCGTTGGCACTGCGTCACTCGGATCGTAAACGGATTGGTCGGCCTTTTCCTCAGCAGGTGGGGTGGTATTAAGCGTCCCATTCCCACCCAATCCGTTCGCGGCGCTCGCAGAATGCAGGTAATACCGCGTGTTCTTCGCGCGCGCCAGGGGCCAATCGTCCTCATCACGCCATTCATTTCTTCCCATCACAAAAATCCTTACGGGCTTCTCTTTGTCGACCCCGTTGGCATCGCCCTTCAGCAGCCAGTCGTACCAGTCCAGCATCCTGCCGTCCCCATCCGCCTCCTGCTTTTCTCCAAAGTCTACCGCTCCGATTTTTCTTCCGCCGCCGGCATGCCCGCCAACCGTAACTTCCAGCCTTTGTCCCTTCCGCGCCGCCTCGGTACCGGCTTCTTTTTTCAGCCTGACGTAATTCCGCAGCGTTCCGCCAAGGAAAATGTCGTACCATGCGCCAATTCCGTAAATCGGCACCTGGATATCCGCGTAGTGGTCTTCAATCGAAATTTGCTTCCAATAATTGTCATAGTTCGGATGCGCCAGCCAATCCGTGAAGTACGTCGCGATCCCTGCCGACGAAGGCGCCTCTAACACTGGGTAGGAAACCAGCGGCAAGACCTTGCTTCCCTCCAACGGGTTCATGCCTTTCTCCGAGCGGCGACGCATCGTATCCAGCGCCAATCCGCTGGTCCACGACTCGTTGAACCACTGCTCAAACGCGCCGCCCTGATACGTCCAACCGTCGTGGTAATTCGAGGCTGTCACCGTGGGGCAAATGCCCGCCAAGTGCGGAGGTTCGGCAATTGCTGCAAGGTATTGCGTCGCTCCCACATAAGATCCACCAAACATCCCCACTTTCCCGTTCGAATACGGCAGCGCCGCCGCCCATTCCACCGTGTCGTACCCATCGAGCGATTCATTCTTGAAGGGATACCACTCGCCCTCGGAAGTGAACCGTCCCCGTACATCCTGCGCAATCACCACGTAGCCCCGCGCCGCCGCCCGCAACCCGAAATTTATCTCTCCTGTCTTGTCGTACGGCGTGCGCACCAGCAGCACCGGGAATTTGCCGTCGGCTTTCGGCCGGTAAATATCCGCGCGCAGCGTCACTCCGTCGCGCATTTTCGCGGCAACGCCGCGCTCTATGGTCACATCATATTTGTTTGCGTCCGCCTGGCTTGCTGGTGCGAACTGCGACGCACCAGCCGCAAAAAGGAGAGCGGTAAGAACTCCGTGCGTGACGGCTTCTGAAATTCCTCTTGAGATTCTCTTCATGGGTCGCCCCCTGCATTCTTGCGTGTCCCTGAGCAGGTTTTGCAGCCTAGGTCGTCTCTCGCGCTCTGTCAAGGCAGGCTTCCCAATGCGGGGAACCCGACTTCCCAAAAGCTCTCTAAATTTAACAAAGTTACTTCCCTTGGTAGTTGGGGAAAGATGCCTGTTTGCGTGGGATTTTGCGCGCTTGACGCTTAAGCGCGCCCTGAGAATCTTTCTAGAAAACTTTGAGGTGATTCTTTTCCCTGGCTTTCGTCTTCCCCACTAGTCCCGGATCGAGGTTCAACCGCTCCTTGAGCAGCCTCCGGTTGACGGCCATCAGGCGAAGCTCTAAAGCGGTCTGTGGTGGGTTACGCGTCCGGGCGGGAGACCCAGATGTGCACCACTCGAAGGGGTGTTCAGGCCGTCGTTGTTCTTCTCGCAGCAAGTCTTTGCAATTTGCCGGCATTCTCTCAATCGCCGAAGTCTCTCAGTTCTGAAGCGCGTTCCCACGTGCCCACGCTTTATGCATCGGCGAATCCTTGCGCAAGCAATTCGAATCATTCGCCATACGCCGCTTGGGGCGACAACTCCCGGACTGATGACTCGCGTGACTCGCTTTTCCCCTGCGACCACCCGGAACCAACGATTCGAGCGGCCGTGGAGCCCTGCGCTCCATCTCTACGCACGGCTGCCGGATGCGCTCCGGCAAAAGATTACGTTCGGGACGACTTGAACACCATGGGTAAGCAGGGCCTAACGATCCTTCGCGCGCGCGACAAAGTCCTCCAAATTCTGCAAGCGCAGAACGCCTGCTCCGCTTGGTATCGCACCAGGGATCCGGACCCGGCCGCCACTTTTCGAACGCTGACCTTTGCGCTTGACCGGGACAGCGACGTATATGTCCGTTCGATTCCCGAGCCCGGCGGGATTCAACTCATCCGCAACCCGTACGTTGCCAGCGTAATTCAGGGAGGTGGACCGAGTTCCACCGTCACCCTCAACATAAACGGCGCCTTTTTCTTCTCCATGGGCACTTTGGTTGACGATCGATCCGAAGGAGGACCATTGAGTTTTCGCGGAGCACGGCCTATCCAAGTTGGCCCGTATTCCGGCGGCTCATTCCGTGCCCAGGTCCTCGCTCTTCTCCACGAATTTGGCCACGTGATCGACCTTCTGCCGACGGACCGTGATGACTATGAGGGAAGATCCCGGCAGAATACCGCGGATGTCGTGCACGCTTGCCGCGCCCAAGTGGAATCCAAGGAAGCGCCGCGCACTTTTCTGGCTTCCCGCTGAATCTGCGTGCTGATAAAAGCTGCATCCATTTTTCTGCGAGTCGGCGCTTATGCGGACTTCTGGGCACTGCTGTCCAAAAAGTCACAAGTTAATTTAACTTCCAGCGAGCAGACGCTCCGCGCGGCAGAATAGTGGACAGATCAGCGGCTTTCTGCGCGACGGCGCGCCAGTAGGTGCGCGAGCAAGGCAAGAATTCCGTAATAAAAAATCGCGTTGCCAAGGATGGCAATGCGTAGGAACCAGCCGAACGTCCAGGCGAGCGAGCCGTGGGTATCCGGGATAATCAGTTCCGCGATTTTCAGACCCGGAGAGAGCAGGACGAGGAGCGGCGCCGGGATTTGTGGTTCGAGTGGCACAGCCACTGCGAGTGCCAGGAAACCTGCCACCAGGCCCAGACCCCCAAAAAGCAGGTTGCGAACTAGCGCGTGCTGCGGCATCACGTCTCATTCTAGGGCTGTTCCAACCCGCTTCCGCCGGCGAACCCAAAGAGGTGTCCAACATCGAAGCTCCAAAATCGAGTCCGGCCCTGCGAACTGAGAACGCCCCGCAGGAGAGACTCAGGCAATTCCTCGCCCGCGGTAACGGCTTTGTGGTTTCATAAGTCTAACCATCATGACGAAAAGGAACTTCATGAGAATCCGCAGAATCCTCTTTGCTCTCGCACTTCCTGCTGCGCTTTTCAGTTTCCTGCTGGCACACGCGCGTGCGGGAAGGCCGCAGCAGGACCAAAAGAAATATTCGCAAACGCCGACCATCGAGGAGTATCAACCCAAATCGACGCTGGTCACGAAAGAACACAAGGTCGAACGCGCGAAGTTTCCGTTCATTGATATCCACAGCCATCACTGGAACCCCACCGCCGAAGAAGTGGACCGCCTGGTCCGCGAGATGGACACCATCAACTTGCGCGTGATGGTCAACCTGAGCGGCGGTACCGGCGAGCAGCTGCGGCAGACAGTTGCGGCAATGAAAGGCCGGCATCCGGACCGCTTCGTGGTGTTCGCCAACTTGAGCTACGACGACATCAGCACGCCCGGTTACGGAAAACGGGCGGCGGCGCGGCTCGAGCAGGACGTCAAGAAGAGCGGCGCGCAAGGGTTGAAAATCTTTAAGAATTTCGGGATGGACTTGAAGTACGCCAACGGCGAGCGCGTCCACGTGGACGATCCGGAATTCGATCCCGTATGGGACAAATGCGCGGAGCTGGGCCTTCCTGTGCTGATCCACATCGCCGAGCCTTCGCCGTTTTTCGATCCTTGGGACTATCACAACGAACGATGGCTCGAGCTGAAGCAGTTTCCCGGGCGCGCGCGGCCACCGGAAAAATATCCGCCGTTTGAAACGCTGATGACCGAGCGCAACCACCTCTTCGCCAAGCATCCGAAAACGAATTTCATCGCCGCGCACCTGGCGTTTCACGGCAATGATCTCGAGCGTCTTGGGAAAACGCTCGATGCGCTGCCAAATATGTACGTGGACATCGCCGCGGTGCTGGCCGAACTCGGCCGGCAGCCGTACTCCGCTCACGATTTCCTGGTGAAGTATCAGGACCGCGTGTTGATGGGCAAAGACATTTACGACGTGAATGAATACAAATGGTATTTTCGGGCTCTTGAGACGCGCGACGAGTATTTCGAATACTACCGCCCGCGGCATGCCTTTTGGCGCATTTACGGCTTTCAAGTGCCCGACGAAGTGCTGAAAAAGGTGTATTACAAGAACGCGCTGAAGCTCGTCCCCGGCATCGACGCAAAGGCGTTTCCCGAATAACCAGTGGAAGAAATGCCGAGTGACGGAAGGCCCGCAAGTCAACGCCTCCAAGGATGATATGGAAAAGGAGATTGTAGTGACTGCGTCCCCCCCTGGACAGCAGCGAACTGTGAAGAGGCCGCGAGCGTCGGAAGGCGGAACAAGATGCCGAGGAGCAGCCATAGGTAAGCATTCAACACATAATCTTGATAGGCCTGCATTCCGGCATAAGTAATGGGAATAAGGATAAGCCCGGCGTACCAGAAAATCATAAAGGCAATGGGAAACCAGGGCGATCCTCTTAGTTGTTTCACCACGCGCCACGCCGAGAAAACAATAGCAAAGGACATCACGAGCCAGAGGAGAAGGCCGCCAATTCCCATTTCAACCACGAGTGTGCCGAATCCACTCTCGACTATAACGGGAGACGGCTTAGCATCGAAGAATTTCGCTACATACTGAATGCCGAGAGAACTCGTGCCAATGCCGTAGCCGTAGGGCCAGCGCTCAGAACCGAACGCTCCAAGGAAATTCCGAACCGGGTAATCCCAAGTGCGATTCTGAAGCTGGCTCGCACTGCTGGTGGGTGAGAGAGTCTCGGTATAAAAAGCGACGCGAGACAGGAGGGCTTCCGGAAAGAGGAAGAGCAACAAGGTGATGCCCAGAGCGACGCCCATGGCGGCGCGCTGAACGGTGCGGAGAACCTGTACGACTTCCCGCTGACGCCAGGGCGCACCCCAGACAAAAGCGAGACCGCCCATCAGCGCAGACCCGATGCTCCAAAGAACGATCCCACGGGAAGAACACAGAGCTATGGCCACGGCCGTGAGTGAAAGGGTGCAAAAGATGAACGTTCTTCCGCGCTTATGCCGGAGCAAAAGGTAGCCTGCAAACCCAAATATCATCAGCCAGGACACCAACAAGAAATCCGCAAAGCGCCCGGCGCTAACGAACACTGAGTTGGGACGATAGAAGGCTATTCCGGAAGACGAGGCTCGATAAAGGGTGCTTAGCTCGCGAATCTCAAAGGCGAGGTTAGACGGATTTAAAAACGTATGACCCAGGATGGCTTGCGCTATACCAAGCGATGTAATGATGGCAGCAAGGGCAAGGCTCAAGAAAAAGAAGCGGCGCAACTCGATTTCCGAATTGATGAGGGCGTAGCCCACGAACATGAGAGGAACGTAATAAAAAAACAATTTGAACCCGAGAAGGCCATAAACGATGTGTGTGGACCCCGGATTGAAGATCTGGGCGACGCCAAACCACACGAACAAGAGCAGGGAAACAAGGAACGGCGGGCGGAACCCGGTGACCTCCTTTCGGCGATAGGCCGCCAGAAAAGAGATGTAGACGACCAAGAGCAGGAAATCCTTGGCGAAATAAATCGCCATGTTGTTGCCAAGGTATTTCCGGGCAAAATCCTCGAAGAGAAGCCAGGTTAGGAAGAGATAGAGTCCTTTCCGCCAGTCATTGAGGATGGCGACCACCAAGGCGCAGACCGCGACAGCTATGGCAGCCAGTGCAAGCCCGGTCATGTCGGCAGCCAGGACAAACCCGGCCGCCTTGTAGGCTGCAAGGGCGAAAAGGGCAACGAACCCCAGAACGACGATGGGGTTCCGGCGGAGATTGCCGGAGAGAGCACCGAGTCTCACTTCAGGACCCCTCCCCCCCCACCTTTTTTCGTAACTGCGCATTCTAAAGGACTTGCAAGTCCGCATTTTTGCAACTGCGCATTCTAAAGGACTTAGCACCCGAAATCGTGTAACTGCGC
>Ga0137384_10004241_pt1 | contig 11471 bp, 10 predicted proteins | sample SagtaG_2_FD_104922 | JGI IMG/M metagenome (GOLD analysis project Ga0137384, IMG submission 104922) | Vadose zone soil microbial communities from Sagehorn Ranch, Mendocino, California, USA - Sage2_R_60_16 metaG | ecosystem: Environmental > Terrestrial > Soil > Vadose zone | place: USA...
TCGCCACCGCAATGGTGCGACCGAGATAGAACGGGAGCGAGGGCGGGTACGCCAGGACGCCCAGCACGGCCCCGGTACCGCCGTCACGTTGCAGGGCGGCGGCGGTGGCGCTCGCGACTGCGGCAGAGGAGCGGTCTTCGCCCACCGCGGCCAGCAGATTCCCGGACAAGAATGGAATGGCGATCACGACGACGGCATACCCCCAGATCATCACGCGGGGGCGGTGGGCCAGGGCGCCGAGCCCGACCAGGGTTGCCGAGCACAGCACGACGACGCCGAGGGCGAGCGCGGCGGGCGGAATGGCGGCCTTCTCGGCGGGCGTGAGGCTGATCGGGGCGGGGAGCCAGCCTGTCAGGGCGACGAGCGCGAGCCCGGCCGGGAGCGCGAGGGCCGCATAGGCGCGCGCGCCGGTGGTGCCCGCGCCGCTGACGAGGTTGCGCGTCGCGGCGAGCGTGAACGCGGGCATGAGCGGCAGCACGTATTGCGGCAGCTTCGACTGGTTGAGCGTGAAGAAGAGCAGGGGCACGATCACCCAGCAGGCGAAGAGCAGGGGCTCGTGAGCGCCCGGCTCGCGGCGCGCGGCCCATGTGGCGCGCCAGTGACGCAGGCGCGCGAGCGCCGGGATGATCCAGGGGAAGGCCGCCACCGGAACGATCGGCAGATAGTACCAGAAGGGCGCCGTGCGATGGAAACTCGTGGTCGTGACGCGGGCGAGCGTCTCGCGCAGGAACACGTAGCCGGGGAAGTCCGCATGCGCGATCGAGACGGCGACGAACCACGGCAGGGCGATCACGGCGAATGCGACGAGGCCGCGCCGGGGAAACAGGCGCCGTACGCTCGCGCCGGTGGCGAGCGCGTGCGGTACCAGTACCAGCAGCGGGATGGCGACGGCGATCGGTCCCTTGGTGAGGGCGCCCACCGCCATGGCGGCCCAGGCGGCGACGGGCTGCTGTTCGAGCGTGCCCAGGATGGCCGCGGTGGTGCACAGCGTGAGCGAGCTGTCGAAGATCGCCGTGCGGGCGTAGGCGAGGGGCAGCACGGTCGTCGCGTAGGCCACGCCGGCGAGCCAGCCCGCGTCGTCGCCCCAGCGGCGGCGCGCGAACCACGCCAGCAGTCCGATCGTGGCGAGCGTCGCGATATAGGCCGGCAGCCGGGCGGCGGTTTCCGTGACGCCCGTGAGCTCCATGACCGCGGCCGCGGCTGCGAAGTACACGATCGGCTTGTCGAGGTAAGGCAGGCCGTCCAGGTGGGGAACGAGATAGTCGTTCGACAGCGCCATCTCGCGCGCCACCTCGGCGTTACGGCCCTCGTCGGGGTCGAGCAGGCGGTACCCGTTCAGGTTCCAGCCCAATGCGATGCAGGCGAGCAGCAGCAGCAGCGGTGGCCCGGTGGACGCACGGGCCGGCGGCGGAGCGGAGATCTGAATGCCCGATTGCGCCGTCAGGATGACGGTTTCGCCAGGCGCTCGCCCTCGCGCTGCTTGGCGAGCAGGCGCTCGGCGAAATCGACGCGCTCCTCCAGCTCGGCGACCCGTCGCTGCAGGTCGTCGAGCACCTGAGGCGCCGGCGAGGCGATGCCGCCGGCCGGGGGGGTGGCGGTGCGCTCGGCGATCCGGTCGGCGAACGCGCGCACCAGTCCCGGCACGGCTTTGCTCAGCGAGAGCGCAATGATGATGATCCCGACGCCGATGGCCCAGCCGTATTGTTCCATGCTCTATTCTAGCAGGTCCAGGCGGCCTCGCTACGCACGCCCTAACGGAGTCCCGCGGGCAGGCGTATCACGGATATGCAGGTGAAATCCGTGCTGGCCGTCGCTCTTCTCGGTGTCACACCGGCGGCCGCCCAGATCTCGCGCACGACCTTTGGAGGCCTCCCCCGCTGGGCCGACAGCGCTCTGATCGCGGCGGGCCTGGGTCGTCAGTTCACCCTCTCTTCGCAGCTCAACCCGGCCTATGAGGTCGGCGACTTCGACGGCAGTGACTAGGGGCGTCCTCGTCGCCTGCCTGGCCCTCGCGAGCTCGGTACGCGCCGGCTCGCAGACCACCACCGAGCGCGCGCGCCGTTATACGGGCTGGCTGCTCGCCGCCAACGTCGATTCGCTCTGGCCGGTGCTGTCCCCGGGAATGCGTGAGGTAGCGAAGGGGCGCGACGGCTTGGCCGCGTTCGCCAAATCGATACAGGAGGACGCGGGGCGCCCGACCGCGGTACTGACCGAGTTCGTCGTCCCCGTCGGGCCTTATCAGCAGTATACGGAGCGCGCACAGTTCGACCGCACGGCCGCGGTGATGGTGATACAATGGTCGCTCGACTCGAACGGCACCGTCGCCGGCGCGCTGGTACGACCGGAGCAGCCGCCCGCCCCAAGTGCGTACCTCGACTACCGCACGAAGACACCATTACGCCTGCCGTTCGACGGGCGCTGGCTCGTGGCATGGGGCGGCCGGTCCACCACCGAAAACCAGCATGCGATCGCGGCCGATCAACGCTACGCCTACGATCTGCTCGTGCTCGACGGTGACCGCACGCACCGGGGCGCCGGAGCGAGGAATGAAGACTACTTCTGCTGGGGACGCCCGGTGCTCGCACCCGGAGCCGGCACCGTCGCCATGGCCCGCGACGAGACCGCCGACAACGTGCCGGGGATCATGAACGCCGCCTCGCCACCCGGGAACTATGTGGTGATCGACCATGAGAACGGCGAGTACTCGCTGGTGGCGCACCTGCAGCACGGCAGCGTGCGGGTGCACGCGCGTGAGCGGGTCACCGCGGGGCAGCCGCTCGGCCTGTGCGGCAACAGCGGTAACGCGAGCGAGCCGCATGTCCACTATCACCTGCAAACCGCATCGAGCTTCGGCGCGGGGGTGGGTCTGCCGGCCCAGTTCCTCCGGTACCGGGCCGATGGAGTCCTGGTGGAACGCGGCGAGCCCCGCCGCGGTCAACTGATCGAGCGGGAATAGCGGCGCCGCCCTGGCGCCGCTCGCGCCGCCTCCGCAGCTTGAAGCACAACCTCTCACCACGGTCCATGGCCATGTGCCGAAACATCAAACGCCTGCGCCACCCCGATCATCCGCCCAGCGATCAGGAGCTGCACGACGCCGCGCTGCAGTTCGTGCGCAAGATCAGCGGCTTCCACGCGCCCTCCAAGGCCAACGAGTCCGCGTTCAACCGTGCCGTAAGTGACGTGGCCGCCGCGGGTCGGGTGTTGTTCCGCTCGCTGCACGTGCGCGGTGAGACCGAGGCGGCTGTCTGAGGTGAGGCGCGGTCTGCTCGCCGTCGCCTTGCTGGTCGTCGCGGCCCCGGCGCGCGCACAGCAGCCGCGCTTGCTCGCGCGTGCCAAGGAACTCGAGCTCAGCACACCTTACGTCCCGCCGCCCGGAGATCCGCTGGAGCTCCACGCGGCGGGCTTCGCCAAGATCATCTGCTCCGCCGTGTTCGTCACCGGCCTCGCGCCGGAGTTCGCCGCCGAGAACCTGGGATTCTTCACGGCGCCCTACGGGGAGCGGGCCAAGCTGGGGAAACCGGTGATCGATCGCGCGCGCCGGGCCGTGCATGTCACGCTGCCGCACGGTGTCACGCGCACGGCGCTTTATCTGGGAGACCAGGGGTGCCTCACGCTCCCGGTGGGCCGGCGGTCGCCCAACTTCAGGCCCGAGCGCGTCGCGAGCCGGCTGCCGGACGCTGCGACCCAGCCGTGGCCCATGGGCGACCGCCTCCCGTCGGACCGTCCCGAGGCGGAGCTCGACACCGCAAAGGTGCGCCGGGCCGTGGACGCCGCGTTCGAGCCGGTGGAGGCCATGACGGCGGCGTTGGTGGTCACGTGGAAAGGGGGGATCGTGGGCGAGCGCTACGGCCAGGGGATCACGGCGCGCACGCCGCTCGAGAGCTGGTCCATGGGCAAGAGCATCACGGCCACGCTGATGGGCGTCCTGATCCGCCAGGGCGTCTACGATCTGGCGCAGCCGGCGCCGGTGCCGGAGTGGCGACAGCCGGGCGACCCGCGCGCGACGATACGCATCGCGGATCTCCTCCACATGTCGAGCGGCTTGCGCATTCGCGCGCCGCAGGACCCGGACTACGATCCATCGGGCCCGTACCCCGATCACGTGTACCTTTATACTGGTGGCATCAACTCCTTCCATTACGCCGCGACGCGCCCGCTCCAGTGGCCGCCGGGGACCGTCGGGCGCTATCGCAACACCGATCCCGTGTTGGTGAATTACCTGATTCGCCTCGCCGTCGAACAGCGCGGTGAGGACTACCTCGCGTTCCCGCGGCGGGCGCTGTTCGACAAGCTGGGGATGCGTTCCGTGGTGATCGAGACCGACCCGTACGGCGACTTCCTCACACAGGGATACGACTTCGCCTCGGCGCGCGACTGGGCGCGGCTCGGGAACCTCTACCTCCAGGACGGCGTGTGGAACGGCGAGCGCATCCTGCCAGAGGGCTTCGTGCGGTTCGTGAGCACCGTGGCTCCGGCATGGAAAGCCGATGGTCGGCCCATCTACGGCGGGTTCTTCTGGATCAACGGGGATGGAGACTTGCCCGTTCCGCGGGACGCCTACTTCATGGCCGGTGCGGGGGGGCAGTTCACCGTGATCATTCCATCCCATGATCTCGTGGTGGTGCGACAGGGACATTACCGCGGCTCGGCCGTCGGAACCGAGAGTTTCAAGAAGACGCTGGCGTTGCTCGTGACCGCGGTGCCCGCGCGCTAGGGCGATGACGCTCACCCGGCGCGTCTTCGCGACCACGCTGGCGACGGCGCTCGGCGGGAGCGTGGCGCGGCTCCCGAGCGCGCTGCGGCCCCGCCCCCGGCCCTCGCCCTCGCAGCTCTCCTGGCAGCGCGACGAGCTGGCGCTGTTCCTCCACTTCGGCGTCAACACCTTCACCGACCGCGAGTGGGGTGACGGGCGCGAAGACCCCGCGGTGTTCAATCCGACGGCGCTCGATGCCCGTCAGTGGGCCCGCGCGGGCCGGGAGGCCGGCGCCCGCGCGCTGATTCTCACCGCCAAGCATCACGACGGTTTCTGCCTGTGGCCAAGCGGCCTCACGACGCACAGCGTGGCGCGGAGCCCGTGGCGGGGCGGCGCGGGGGACGTGGTGCGCGAGTTCACCGACGCGTGTCGGCGCGAAGGATTACGCGCTGGGCTGTATCTGTCGCCGTGGGATCGCAATGCGCCGGTGTACGGGGATTCGCCGCGGTACAACGACTTCTACTGCGCGCAGCTCACCGAGCTCCTCACGCACTACGGGCCGATTGCCGAGATGTGGTTCGACGGCGCCAACGGCGAAGGGCCCAACGGCCGCCGTCAGGCGTACGATTGGCCCCGCGTCTTCGGGTTGGTGCGGCGGCTGCAGCCACGCGCGGTGATGTTCTCCGACGCCGGTCCCGACGTGCGCTGGTGCGGCAACGAAGCCGGCGCGGCCGGAGATCCGAACTGGGCCACGATCGACCCGGCGGCCGTGCCGTATCCCGGCGCGTCGGGTGACGGGGTCATCGTCGCGCTGCAGCACGGCGACCCCCGCGGCTCGGTGTGGCGCCCGGCGGAAACGGACGCGTCGATTCGCCCCGGCTGGTTCTATCACCCCGCCGAGGACGAGCGCGTGAAGTCCGTAGACCAGTTGACCGACATCTGGTTCACGTCGGTGGGCCGGAACTCGAAGCTCCTGTTGAACGTCCCGCCAACGCGCGACGGCCTGTTGCACGCGACCGACGTGGCGCGGCTCGCCCACCTGCGGGCGCACCTCGGCGGGCTGTTTGCCGAGGACTTCGCGGCCGGCCGTCCGCTCGAATGGCGTGTCACGGGCGCGCACAGCGCGGCGGCCGAGCTGGATCTGGGTCGGACGGTGACGGTGGGCGTGAGCCGGCTCGAGGAGGACGTCGCCCGGGGGCAGTGTGTCGCGCGCTACGCGCTGCACGGAGCGCAGGATGCCGGGGCCTGGCGCGAGCTCGCCCGCGGCACCACGGTGGGCTACCGCAAGCTCGACCGGTTCGAGCCCGCGGCGGTGCGCAGGGTGCGGGTCGACGTGCAAGACGCGGTCGCCACGCCGCGACGACTGCGCATCGGGTTGTATCGCGGCGTCTGACCAGGACTCCTCCATGCCGAGCGACGCCCGTCTGCTCCCCAGCCTGATCTTGATGCTGATCCTCGGCGTCGGGATCGGATTGCTCCTGGCCCTGTTGTACGTCCAGCACTGGAAGGCGCGCTATACGCAGGCAATCCGTCAGGACGCGGTCCAGCGCAGCCAGGCCGTCACGACGGGCAAGGTGCACGAGCAGCTCGTTCCCTATCTGCCGGAGTTCGGATTCAATCCCAAGGACGCCCGCTTTCTCGGCAGTCCCGTCGACCTGCTGGTGTTCGACGGTCTCGACGACGGCGAGCTGCGCCGCGTCGTGTTCATCGAGATCAAGACGGGGGGCTCGGCATTGACGGGCCGGGAGCGACAGCTGCGCGACGTGGTGCGGGCCCGTCAGGTCGCCTGGCAGGAGCTCCGCATCGAGCGCTGAGCCCTTGCCACAGCGGCGGCAGGTGCGCCACAGGCGGGGCGCACCACGCGTCATAACCTCCCATCTGTGGCTGTGGCGCGACGTATGCACGCGACTGGTTCCGCTCCCGTCTCGGGAGCCACTCCTACACCCTGGGATCCGCTCATGCGGCGCCTCGTCGGCTGCGCGCTCCTCGCCGTTGGGTTCTCGATCGGGCTGACCTTCGTCTCGTGCCAGGACGAACGCTCCATAACGGACGCACGACGCGCCCCCCGGCTCGCGGCGTCCGTTCAAACGTCGACCGCCGTCATCAGGCCCACCGCCGACGGGTTCCTGAACATCGATGCGACCAACTATGGGTCGTCGGCCGTGCTCAGCGTGTATACGTGGCCGGACCACAAGATCGCCAACGCCAGCGTACTGAAGTTCGATCTCGCGAGCATCCCTCCCGGCGCCACTATTTCGAGCGCCACGCTGAACCTCAATCTCACGGAGAGCGATGCCACCGCGGATCCGACCTATACGGTCACCGTCCACAGGATCCTCAAGAAGAACCCGGACCTGACCAGAGCGACCGGCTACACCTACGACGGCGCGAACGCCTGGACCCAGAATAGCTGTTGCTACAACAACATTCCGCTGGCCCAGGCGGACATCAGCGCTCCCGTGGATACCAAGGCCGTCGACAAGACGCCGGGATTCAAAGCTTGGGACGTGACGTCGCTGGTCCAGGGATGGTTCAGCACGCCTTCCACGAATTTCGGTCTGTTGGTGAACTCCGATCCCTCGAAGCTGCGGGATCGGTACCGTACCTTCAGCAGCAGCGAAGATCCCGCCGCGGGCAATCGACCTTCTCTCACGGTCGTGTACGCCGCGCCGGCGGTGGAACCACCGCCCAACCAACGGTCGGCGGTGCTCCCGCCGTCCGCCGATACCTGGTTGGGGCTCGATGCCACCAGCCACGGGACCGACGCCACGCTGAACCTGTATACCTGGCCGAATGATACGATCGCCAACGCGATCGTGATGAAGTTCGACTTCGCGAGCATTCCGGCGGGGTCCACCGTCTCGAGCGCGACGCTGAGCCTGTACCTCACCGAAAGCGACGCCACGGCGGATGCGACCTACACGGTCACCGCGCACCAGATCATCAACCGGAACACGGATCCGGCGAGGGCGACGGGCTACACCTACGACGGCGTCAGCGCGTGGACCCCCAACGGGTGCTGCCGCAATCATGTCCCCCTGGCACAGGGGGACATCAGCGCCGCGAGGGACACACGCAGCGTCGACAAGACAGCGGGATTCAAGCAGTGGGACGTGACGTCCATCGTGCAGGGGTGGATCAACGCCCCCTCCACGAATCTCGGCCTGTTGTTGAATTCCGATCCGTCCAAGCTGCGGGATCGGTACCGCTATTTCAGCAGCAACGAGGATCCTGTCGCGAGCCACCGACCGTATCTCACCGTCACGTATAGCGCGTCGGACACGGCACCCAACCCCGCACCGGGGCCGGAAGCGCAAGTCGGCCAGTGGTCGGCGGTGTTCCCGGCGCCCATCGTACAGCTCCACGTTCATCTGCTGACCGATGGCACGGTGCTGAGCTGGGGACGCATCGGCGACCCGCAGGTGTGGGATCCGGCGACCGGTAGCTTCACGGCGGTGCCGAGTCCCTCGTGGCTGTTTTGCGCGGGCCACGACTTCCTCCCCGACGGTCGGCTGCTCGTGGCCGGCGGGCACATCACCGACGGGCACGGTCTGCCCAACACCAACCTGTTCGATCCCGTGACCCACTCCTGGCAGGTTGGGCCGCCTATGGCCGTGGGGCGATGGTATCCCACGAACACCACGCTGCCGGACGGCGAAATGCTCACCGTCGGCGGCACCGACGAGGACATGACGATCGACACGATTCCGGAGGTGTGGGACGGGACGCACTGGCGGGAGCTCTCGACGGCGAACCTGGCGCTGGAGTGGTACCCGCGCCTGTTCGTGGCGCCGGACGGGCGCATCTTCAATGCCGGCGAAGAGCAGCCGTCGCGCTGGCTCGACGTGACCGGCACGGGCCGATGGACCGACGGGCCGCGGCGAAACTTCGGGCCGTGGCGCGATTACGGATCCGCCGTCATGTACCTGCCGGGGAAAATCCTCTACGCCGGCGGCGGCAGCAACCCTCCCACCAACACGGCCGAGATCATCGATCTCAATCAACCGAACCCGACGTGGGCGAACACCGGATCGATGGCGTACGCCCGCCGCCAGATGAACGCCACCCTTCTCCCCACCGGCGACGTGCTCGTGACCGGCGGGACCAGCGCCTCCGGGTTCAACAACGCGGCGGGCGCGGTCCATGCCGCGGAGCTGTGGAGTCCTACAACGGGGACGTGGACCACGCTGGCGAGCAACGCGGTGATCCGCATGTATCACTCGACGTCGCTGCTGCTGCCGGACGGGCGCGTGCTGCACACGGGCTCGGGCGACGGGGCCAATGCGCCGCGCGAGCTGAGCTACGAGCTGTTTTCGCCCCCGTACCTGTTCCGCGGCGCGCGCCCCACCCTCACCGGCGTCACCCCCGCCGTGGTGGGGTACGGCCAGACGCTGCAGGTGGACACGCCGGACGGCGCGAGCATTGCCAAGGTGACATTCATCCGGACCGGCTCGGTGACACACGCCATGGATCAGGCGGCACGACTCGTCCCGCTGACATTCGCCGCGGTCAGCGGCGGCATCTCGGTCACGCTCCCCACGAGCCGGACGACGGCGCCGCCGGGTCCGTACCTACTGTTCCTGGTGAACGCCAACGGCGTGCCGTCGGTCGGACGGATCATGCGGCTCGAGTGACCCCTATCGGGCGGCGGGAACCACGTCGTTCACGATCACGCCCAGCGCCTGGTCCGCGAGCGCCTGCGGCGTCACCTCCGACAGCCCGTTCCAGTCGGTAGTCGCGACCACGACCAGATCGCGGCTCGGGACGACATACACGAACTGGCCGCCGTAGCCCCAGGCGTAAAACGCCGCCGGCGCGGCGTCGGACACCCACCAGAGCATCCCGTAGGTGACGCGCGACAATGGACCGAAGCTTCTCCGCCACGCGAACTGCGGGCGCGTGGCTTCGTCTACCCACGCTTCGGGGACGACGCTCCGGTCGCCTGACCACCCACGTTGCAGGAACAGCTGCCCGAACTTGAGCAGATCGCGCCCGCGCAGGGCGATCCCCGCGCCGCCGTTCACGGTGCCGCGGTCGAGCGATTCCCACGCGACGGTATCGACGCCGATCGCCGCGAACAGGGGGGCGGCGTATTGAGGCAGGGGCATCGCGGCGGCGTCCTGGAGCACGACGCCGAGCGTGTGCACCGCCGCCGAATTGTACGTGAACGTCACTCCGGGGTCGGTCGCATGGGGACGGTCGAGCAGGTACTGCACGTGGTTGTCGGCCGAGATCCACTGGTTGTAGTCGTCGCCGGTGTCCTCGTTCCACTGGTAGCCGGACGTCATGGTGACGAGGTCGTGCACCGTGACGGCGCTGTCGGCCGAGTCCAGGGTGTCGGGCGGGGCGAGATGGGGAGCGATCGATGCCGCCGCGCCGGGCAGCACGCCGTCGCGCAGAGCGATGCCGGTGAGGGCGCCCACCACGCTCTTGGTCACCGACCGCACGTCGAACAGCGTTGTGGAATCCGCTCCACCGAAGTAGGCTTCCGCGACGAGCCGGCCGTGGCGCGCCACGAGCAGGCTGCGGAAGCGGGGGATCGCGGCGGCGTCGGCGGCGGCGCCCAGCAGGCCGGTGGCACTCATGCCGACCTCGGCGGGGCCGGCGCGCGTCCAGCGCTGCGAGAGATCGATCCGGACGGGGGCGGTGGGCGCGGTCGGGGCCTCGCCGCACCCGGCGGCGAAGATCAGCGCCGCGAACCGTAAACTAGTGGAGGGTTTGCCCACCCGGTCCGCCCGCGGTCTGCGCCGGGAGCTGGCTCACCGTGAGCGGCACGGCAGCCTTCCGGTCTTCGTCGATCGTGATTTCGAAGCGGTACGCGCCCGCGTGCGGGAACGGCACGTCGAACACGAGGATGGCGCCCGCCTCGATGTCGGTCACGCCCGCGGGCGGCTCGGCGAAGCTGACGTTGCCCGTCCCGCCGAGCACCTCCGTGTTTTGCTCGTCCAGCAGCCGGATCTGCACGTGATGCTCCCCGACTTCGGTGCGCTTGCCCTTGAGGCGCAGCACCAGGTGCAGCCGCGGATGCATCGCGGGGAACTGCTGCACCCAGATATGCTGGAAGATACCCAGCACCGACAGCTTGCCGGCCTGATCGACGATCGCGTAGTCGGCGACGACGGCGAAGTCGAGATGCATGAGCGTGCGGTACGCGGTACGCGGTGCGCAGGCGATGACCGCGCACGGCGCACTGCGCACCTGGTCATTTGCGCGAGAGTGGAACGGACGCCCGCGTCTTTTCCCACTCCAGCCTCAACACGCCCCCGCTGCCCTTCGGCTCGATCCCGATGGTGAAACGCTCCACCGGCTGCGGCAGCTGTTCCACGGTCATGTCCAGCCGGGCGAGATCGTACTGCGCGTTGTAGTCCGTGCCCCACTGACCGGTGTTCTTGTTCACGATGAGCTTCCAGCCGCCCGGCGAGGGGAGCGTCCAGAGGGAGTACTTGCCGGCGGGTACCGGCGTACCCGCCATCACGAGATCGGCGCTGGTCTCAAAGACGGTGGCCTGGTTCGCGCCGGTGCGCCACACCTGGTTCCAGGGCACCACGTTCCCGAAGATGGCGCGGCCGCGGGTCGAGGGGCGGCTGTAGCGCACGGCAACGGCCGCGCCTGCGACGCTCGTGTTGATCGAGTCGGTCGGCGACAGCACGCCGAGCGAGCGGGGCGCGAACGCCTTCCCGAGCGCGGCGAAGTCGAGGCGCTGAGTGCGCTCGACCGTCACCTGCATGGTGCTGCCGATGCCGCTGAGGCCGAGCAGCGTGCCCTGCGCGTCCACCCA